>Ga0136621_1000667_pt1 | contig 13652 bp, 8 predicted proteins | sample AntDryUQ445A2306_FD_104673 | JGI IMG/M metagenome (GOLD analysis project Ga0136621, IMG submission 104673) | Polar desert sand microbial communities from Dry Valleys, Antarctica - metaG UQ445A (23.06) | ecosystem: Environmental > Terrestrial > Soil > Desert | place: Antarctica: Dry Valley...
CGGTGTCGCGGCTGCCGGGCCGCTACCGGCGTCGGCTGCTGGTGCGTCTGGACGGGGCCGGGTTCTCCCACCAGCTGCTCGAACACATCGCCGCTGGCGGCGGGGTACAGGGACGGTCCTGGGCCGATCAGGACCACGGTGTCGCCGCGGGCGGCGAACCGGCGGGCCTCGGCATGGACCTTGGTCACCAGCGGGCAGGTCGCATCGATCACCTCCAGCCCCCGGCCGGCAGCCTCGACCCGCACCGCCGGGGACACCCCGTGCGCGGAGAACACCACCGTGGCGCCGGGCGGAACGTCCTCCAGCTCATCCACGAACACCGCACCGTGCGCCTCGAGCTCGGCCACCACGTGGATGTTGTGCACGATCTGCTTCCGCATGTAGATCGGACCACCTCGCTGGTCCAGCAGTTGTTCCACAACGGCGATGGCACGTTCCACCCCGGCGCAGAATGATCGCGGCGAGGCGAGCAAGACGGTGCGGTGTATCGCTGGGGCGTTCTCGGTGACAGACATCTGTGGTACCTCCGGATTTCGCGTGCACGGAACGAAGTACCGGTCAGCGCCACCGCCAGCCGTGGTCGACCGGGCCTATACCGCTTCCCAGCGCGAATCCTTGCTGGATCGCTCCGGTGACATAGGTCTTGGCGGCCTCCACCGCGGCCGGCATGGTGTAGCCGCGAGCCAGGTAGGCCGCGATGGCGCTGGATATCGTGCAGCCGGTACCGTGGGTGTGCCGCTCCTGCACGCGAGGCGCGGTGAAGCGGTACTCACGATGTCCGTCGGAGAGCAGATCGACCGCATCCCCGTCCAGGTGGCCGCCCGTGACCAGGACCCAGCGCGAACCGAGTTCGGCCATCGCCGCAGCCGCCTTGCCCAGATCGGCTTCGTCACACACCTCCACCCCGGTGAGCTGAGTCACCTCGTGCAGGTTCGGGGTGGCCAGCGTGGCCAGCGGTAGCAACCGCTCCTTCAGCGTGGTCACGGCTTCGTCGGCGAGCAACGGGTCGCCGTGTTTGGAGACCGTGACTGGATCGACCACCACCGGCACGTCCGCGTCGACCACCATCTCTGCGATCAGGTTGGCCACTGTGGTCACGAGCGCGGGCGAGGCAAGCATGCCGGTCTTGACCGCCTGAACTCCGATGTCGGCAACCACGCTGGTGAACTGGGCACGGACTGCCGCGACCGGCAGCTCCCAGGCGCCCTGCACGCCCACCGAGTTCTGCGCGGTGACCGCGGTGATCACACTCATGCCGTGCACTCCGAGCGCCAGCATCGTCTTCAGGTCGGCCTGGATGCCGGCACCGCCGCCGGAGTCGGAGCCGGCGATGGTGAGCACGCGGGGTGGCGCCGCAGCGGTGATCATGCCGATCCTGCTGATACGGCAAGTTCGGTGCGACCGCGACCGCACTGCTCTGCCTCGAGTTCTTCGAGGGCGGCCGCGAATCGCGCCAGACCGATATCGGTGTTCGGCATCCAGACGTAACTGACGTCGCCGACGGTGTGTAGACCCTGGATCAGATAAGCGTAACTGCAACCTTCTTCGAGTAGCAACATCAGCGGTTTTCCGAACGCGGTCGCCCAGCCGATCTCGATATGGGTTCCCGGCGACACGGGAGAGCCGGGAAAAGCAACAAAAAGATCACAGTTCCGGATCTGCTCGTAGTCCAGCTTGGTGCATTCTTCAGGGCTGAGGAAGTTCGCCCCCCAAGCTTCGCGTTTGTGTGCGTTGTATACGGTGTAACCACAGGTTTCCAGGTGGCCGATCAACGCTTCGTAGCGGTCGCGGTGAAAAGTGTGCATCACCCCCGTCTCCTGGTCCACGATCGCCTTGAAAGGGCCGCCAAGAAATGCCGTTCGATGGGATTTCTCAGTAATCATTTTTCTCCTACGGTAATAAGAAACGGTGGCTTCCCAGTTTCGTTCCGCCACGCTCTTTCAGTACTGATCTCGTTGATATCTGAAGCGTTCACAAGTACCGGCTCGTGCATGTCGATGGAGCTGAACCCGACGTCGGCCAGGATCTCGCGGTAGACCTCCTTGGGCCAGTGGTAATCCAGGAGCGTCAGCTCACCGCCATCGGAATGACGGAGCAGCACCCGACGCTGTTCACCTTGTGCATATCGACGGCCCGGATCGCCGCTGCGGAAGGTGGCAAACTCGACCCCAGTGGTGTCGGGATTGGTGTCCAGTACGGCATACCGGGCGCCGGGACGCAGTACCCGGTACACCTCTCGCACAATTGTGTGGATCACCTCTAGAGATCCTATGTTGATGAACACATAACAGGACATGGCCGCGTCGATCGTCCCATCGTTCAAAAATGGCATCGTCGCGTCTGACACCAGCCGGTAGTCGATGCGCGGGTCGGCCCGGTAGCCGGTGGCGATCGTCAGCATGGCGGGCGAGGCGTCCACCGCGACGACCCGGGTTGCGTAGCGGTTGACGATTCTTTCGGCGACTTTACCCGGGCCGCAGCCGAAATCGAGTACTACACGCACGTCGGGGTCGCCGAGCCGCAGGACGCGGAACGCGAACGGGTAGCCGAGAGTGCATTCCGGTAAGTCGTCATATGCCTCGAAGCCGTTGGCGACCTGAGTCGTATCCCATCGAGTACTCATCGACGTGTCTCCTGATCGGTGTCCATCGGTGGGCGACGCGAAGGCGGTAGGCAGATTCGAGTGCGGCGAGAAGATTGGAGGTCGGCGGCTCGCCCCGCCGGATATCGTTCATCCTCCCTGGCGCAATGCCACTAAGTTAAGGTCATCCAAGATCGCCTCGTGACCCTGCGACCTGCGGTGATGTCTCGCGTAGAGATCGACTTCTGGTCCTAACTTAGTGGCATTGCTCCCTGGCGGGCGATTTGGACGTTTTCCAGCATGCCCAGCGCATCCGGTACCAGAACAGCAACGGAGTGATAGCTGGTCACCAAATAAGAGATGATCGCTTTCTCATTGATGCCCATGAAGCGCACCGATACGCCAGTCACGTATTCCTCCGCGATGCCGACCTGCTGCAGGCCGACGACACCTTCGTTGTCCTCACCCACCCGCATCGCCAGGATAGAAGAGGTCTGATCACCGCTGATCGGAATCTTGTTAGATGTCAGGAAAGGCACCCCCCGCCAGGCGAATACCCGATCGCCGCCAATATCGACCCTGTCCGGATACAGACCCAGTCGGTTGCATTCGCGACCGAATGCAGCGATCGTGCGCGGATGTGCCAGCAAGTACTGCGTATTCCGCCGCCGGGACAGCAACTCATCCAGATCATCAGGGGTGGGCGGGCCAGTGCGGGCCTGGATACGCTGGTCGTAGGCGGCATTGTGCAACAATCCGAAATCACGATTATTGATCAATTCGTGCTCTTGGCGTTCCCGCAGCGCCTCGACCGCCAGCCGCTTCTGCTGTTCAGCCTGGTCCATCGGGTCGTTGTACAGATCAGCCACCCGGGTATGAACGCGCAACACAGTCTGGACCACGCTGAGCTGGTATTCGCGGGGAGAGATCTCGTAGTCGACGAAGGTACCGGGCAGTCCGGGTTCCCCTTCGTGCCCGGAGGCCAGGGCGATATCGGCTTCCCCGCGCCTGTTCTGCGGCAGCGCCGCGCGGGCACGGAAAGCATCCAGGTGGGCTTGCAGCGACGCGGACTGCTCAGCGAGGGTCACAAACGCGTCCCGGGGCAGCGCCAGCACAGTGGTGGCAGTCACCGCAGTGGCGGTGAACGTCCAGGTGGCCCCAGCCTCGGTCAGCGCTTGGTCCCCGAAATACTCACCGTCGGCAAGGACGCCCAGGATGAGAGGGTCATCATATTTCCCAGTACCGATCCTGTTCACTCTGCCATGAGTAATGAGAAAAAGTTCATCAACCGGCTGCCCCGCGGCCACGATCGTCTCACCAGCAGCAATCTCCCGCTGAGTGAACTGGGCGGCTAGTGCGTTGAACAGTTCGGAGTCGTCAAATCCACGCAGGGCCGGAAGTTCGCCCAGTTCCGCCGGGATAACCCGCACGTCGGCTCCGGTCTGATCGAAACTGATCCGCCCGTCTCCCACCGCATATGACAACCGGCGGTTGACCCGGTAGGTACCTCCGGAAACCTTCACCCAAGGCAGAATCTTTAGCAGCCAACGCGAAGAGATGCCCTGCATCTGCGGGGGTGTCTTGGTCGTGGTGGCCAGATTCCGCGCGGCCACAGTACTCAAACTCATGGACTGCTGCCCATTCGGAGACTGTCCGTTTTGCGTCGCTACCTGGTTGGTAGTCTCAATCGACATCGAGTATTTCCTTTCTCTGATTTGACTGGAGGCTGGTTCGATGAATCATGAGAAATCCCGATTCCTGTCCTATCTGGTGCTCATCGGCGCGCCTCCTGATAATCGCCCCAGCGATGGAGGACGAAGAAGCGGTAGGAGGGGTCTAGCGCGGCGAGGAGGTCTGCGGTCAGCGACTCTTTTTTTCGGATTCTCCGGTAAACCTCAAACAGCATCGCGACCTGCGCCCAATACGGGGGAAGGTCCAGGCGGTCAGGGTCGGCGGGTAGCCGGAGTCGGTCGTGGCGCAGTCGTTCTTCGATCTCCAGCAGGCATGCCACGGCTGGCCGGTTGTCGCAGCGCGGCATGGCCGGCAGTCGGTACGGCGCGGAACCGGCACCGGCAGGATCTGCGAGCACGGCCTCGACGCGCGCGTCATCGGTCTGGTACACGTGCAGGGAGCCGGCCACATGCGTGTAACTACCGAGTTCGACGCCGAGTTCACCGGCGAGAAATTCCTGGATCAGTGTGAAAGAAAAGAGGTCACTGACCATGCCCCGGTAGGCGTCATTCGCACGCATATAAGCCTGGGCATGCAGCACCCCTTCCCTCAGGAAGAACTGGAGACCGAGGGTACAGGAGACGTCAATATTGTCGGGGACCATAAGTTCATCCGCGTCGAAGATCTGCACAACAGCGCGTTTGCTGTCCGGGTCGCCGGTGAGCAGATCGATGACCGTGCCATACTGGCAGTTCCGGTCCGCCCGGCCGAAAATTTTCGGACCATAGGCGGTGCCCGTGAGACGCCGACCGTCCATCGAGTAGCAGCGCGTACTCGGCGCGTAGTACCCGATGAAGTCGAGATCGTCCCGGCCGGCCAGGTACCACAGCGCCTCGGCGAAGTTGAAGACGATGTTCGTGCGGCGGCACGGGATGAACGCTGCCCGTTGACTCGGGTCGTGCAGCTGGAACTGGGCTGCCAACCGCTCTCGGCTGGACTGCCCACGAGGAGCGTTGAAGTACATTGGTTTCTCGAAGACCAGACGGAGCTGGTCGAGGTAAGCGTGATGGAAATCAGGATAGTGCGCAGCTGAGTCATTCTCCGTTGCGCTAGCAGCGACAGTCGCCAGACCACCGTGGTGATCCTGATCGTGATGATCCATACCTCGTTCCTTCCATTCTGAGCGCTGCGGTTGAACAACGTGTCCCTGTGCCGCAGGCTTGCCCTCGGGAGGTGATCCTCGCCGTGGGACCTTAGTAATCCCGGTGGATGACCAAGTCGGCCAGCACGGCTAACTCGGCTCCCGGACGTGCCACCAGTCCGGCCGCATCCAGGTGACCCAGAGCCGTCGCCAGCAGATCGGCGGCCTGGACCTGGCTCCAGGTGCGCCCGCCCGCGCGCTCAACCAGGTCTGCGGCGCGGGCCAGCTCAGCGGCCGACAGCGGCTGCTCACTGTGATACAACGTGGCCAGTTCACTTCTGACCGCGCTGTCGGAGGCCAAGGCAGCCACTACCGGGAGGGTTTTCTTCCGCCGGTGCAGATCGGCATAGGCCGGCTTGCCGGTGATCACCGGATCTCCCCAGATGCCTAGCAGGTCATCCACGTGCTGGAACGCCACCCCCAGGCACTCACCGAAATCCCGCAAACGGGTAACCTGATCCGGGTGGGCCCCGGCGACGGTGGCGCCCAGGGCGGTGGCGCACCCCAGCAGGGCTCCGGTCTTCTTCTCGGTCATGGCCACGCATTCGGACACATCCACCTGGGCACGCGCTTCGAAAGCCACGTCCGCATGCTGGCCGTCCACCAAATCCAGTACCGCTGCGGAAAGCATCCGTATCCCCTCAGGCACGGCGGCATGCCCGCTGGCGGCGAGCACGTCGAAAGCCAATGCAAGCAGCGCGTCCCCAGCCAGAATTGCCTCGGCGGAACCGAACACCGCCCAGACAGTGGGGCGCCCGCGACGGGTGACATCGCGATCCATAACATCGTCGTGCAGCAGGGAGAAATTATGGACCAGCTCCACGGCGGCCGCCGCCGGGACTGCCGCCCCCTGGGAGCCCCCAGTGGCCTCGGCCGCGAGGAGCACCAACGTGGGACGGATCGCCTTGCCCCCGGCGGAGCCGGTCGGCACACCGTGCGAATCCCACCATCCGAGGTGGTAACCCGCGAGGTGGCCCATCGAGGCGGGTAGAGTTCCGACCGCCGCGCGCAACGCGGGATCGATGGCCGCCCTGCTCCAGGCCAGCACCTCGCTCACCGGCCGGGCGGAGGTTGTCTCAACCGTGGTCACAGTTCCGGCCCCCTGCCAAGCTCGATTCTGGGGTCTGATACCGAGCAGGGTGGCCACCCGAGCGTCGAAGCTGCGACCGAGAGATCTCGTCGGCGGCGACCACGTTGCTCTGAATCGCGGGCAGCCAGACGAGTGTCGAGGCCGTGGCCGCTGCAGGAACGGCGATTCCACGTGCCGGTCCGATCCGTGCCGCCGCTGTGCCCAAACCGGTAGGAGCGAGGGACGGCCAAGCTGGCGCCGGGGTGGGCGGAGAACCGGTTGCCGGGGCACTCGGTGGCCCCGTGGCCGGCTCATAGCGATTCGTCGCCAGATAGTAGTGGACCAAGCCGGCCATCAGGTCGCGCAGCCCCTGGATGTATCTGTCGATGTTCTCCTGGCCGCTGCCGTCCAGGTCGAGCTCGTCGGCTAGCCTGGGCAAGTGTGCAGCAACGATATGTTCGAAGCGGCGCAGCCGGGATGTGACGAAATCATGGGTGATACTGACGGCTTGTTGCAGCTCGCAGTCGAGAAACCGCCGGACGACCAGCACACCGTTGTGGATCTCTCCTTGTTCAACGTCTTTCCGGTAGGAGAAGACGTCGTTGATCAAACCGTGCCAGTCGAGGACCGCCTTGACCAGCGTCCGCATCGGCCGTGCACCGTGTATTTCAGGTGAAATCTCCACACCGTGGGTGTAGTGCAGCAAGAGCGTCGGCACTTCCAGGGCGTTGGTCCGGCGACGCATCTCGACGTAGTCGACCGGATCGGGGATCCGATTCTCGATGAGATTGGATATCTCCCACAGCAGGCTCTGCGCAAAGCGCTGGAAGCTCTCCGAATGCCAGCGTCGCCAGTGTGCGGGCATGGCGGACGCGGTGCGAGGCCACAGGTCGGCCAAGCCCCGTTCCACCACGTTGGTCGGTACCGGCACGGCCTCGGGGTGAGCGATCGACATAAACGCCGGCAACCGGTCGAGGAACGCCCTCGCCCCGACCAGATCGCGGCGGAGCTGGAAGGTCTCATCGAAGAAATCGGCGAAGAAGAACGCCCAGGTGTTCCACAGGGCAGCCATCTCGAACGTCGAGCTCGGCGCATCCGGATACATCAGCGCGGCCAACCGGGTCTGGTCCGCCGAGTCGAAGCTGGACTCATCCCAGTCAGTCAGCCCCGATGCAAGCATTCCCATTTCGGTCGCCCATGCCTTGACCTTCGGTCGCACGGCATCCAGCTGCGGGTTACTCCCCGCGGGAAACGGCATGTAGATCTCCGGCAGCTCCACATGTGAGGCGTCCTCGCTCCCGGCCGTCGCGGCGGTGGTGGGCCAGGCCACCGCCGCAGCCCGGCGGGCCAACCCCAACCGGGCGGCCGTGCAGCTGATCCGGCCCGAATCGGGCAACTCCGCAGCGAGATCATCAACCGACTGAACTTTCGTGCCACGCCTCGACCGAACATGCCACTCATGCCAGCCCGCCTGCCAATCCTGGAGTCCCTTGACATAGTGCAGCACGTTCACCCAGTCGCCCGGACCCAGGCCGTACTCGCCACACAGTAGGGGAACCTCAGTCAGCGCCGTGCTCTCAAACTGCTGCAAGCGGGAGGTAATCAACTCGTTGACGATATCGACGGCCCGCTGCAGGGTGCAGACCAAGAAACGCTGCACGACCTGCACGCCGTTACTGGTCTCCCCTTCGTCCTCGACATCCGGTCGGTAGGTGAAGATATCGTTACGCAGCTGAACCCCGTCGGCGAAGGAGTCCTTAAGCACCCGCATCGGTCGCATGTCCGCCATCTGGGACGGAATCTCGGCGCCGGCGGCGTGCTCGACCAGTAGTGCCGACCATCCGGAGATGCCGACGTTGCGGCGCATCTCGATGTAGTCGATCGGGTTGAGAACCTGGCTGTCGTCGATGTCCGACAGTTCCGCGAGTGACTCGCGCACGAGGATGCGTGTGCTGTCGGAGAACCGAGCCCGCCAGTGTTCGGACATGGCCGAGGCCGTCCGCGGCCACAGGTCGGCCAGGCCGGTCTCCATCGGGTTCGCCGGCACCGTAGTCGAATCGCTGAGGTCCAGCGGCATGAACGCCGGCAGTCTGTCGAGAAACTCTTGGGCCAGATCCGGACTGCGCTTGCAGGCAGCCAGAAAATGATTGTCGAAGTAGAACACCCAGACATACCAGTGGGTAATCAGTTCCAGCTCGGCAGCCGAGGCATCGGGATGGGTATAGGAGGTGAGCAAAGCAATATCCATGAAGTCAAGCTTCTCCTCATCCCACACACTCGAGCCGAGACTTTTTGGGGCCACCTCCAGCATTCCCATCTGGGTCGCCCACCCCTTGATGTGCTCACGCGCCGTCTCCAGATGAGGATTCAACCTCGGGGGGTGGGGCAGGTAAAACTCAGGTAGCTCGAACGGTTCGTTGCACGATGGCTCAGCTGTCGACGGAGAAGTCGGTGACCGAGTCGGGACCGAAGATGCTGAGGGAACATCGGCCCTACCCGCAGATCCGATCCGTGCCGCCGCAGTGCCCAATCCGGTTGGACCGGACGGCAGCCGCACCGGCGGCGCGGCTGATGGCATATCGGCTGCAAGGGTAGTTCCCGATCGGGTGGCGGACTTATAGCGCACCGACACCGCATGGGCCTCGAGAAAGCCGGCGATGCAGTCCTGCAGGTCCCGGACGTATCTGCAGACGTTCTCCCGGCTCTGCTCGTCCAGGCGAAGCTCCTCGAACAGGGCAGGCAATTCGGTGGCAACGATATGTTCGAAATGGTGCAGTTGAGTGGTGACCAGATCATTGGTAAGCGCGACGGCTTGCTGCAATTCGCAGTCGAGAAACCGCTGGACAACGAGCACGCCGTTGTGGAACTCACCCTCCTGTTCTATCTCCTTCTGGTAGGAGAAGACGTCGTTGAGCAATCCCTGCCACTCGAGGTATGTGTCGATCAGGGCACGCATTGGTTGAGAACAATATACTTCGCGCGGCATCCGCAGGCCCAGGATAAAGTGTATGAATAGCGAGGTAAGTTCTGCGCCGCAGGTCTGGCGGCGCATCTCGATGTAGTCGACCGGGTCAGGGATCCGGTTTTGGATAAGATTGAGGATCTCCCACTGAAAGCTTTCGACAATGCTCTTGACACTCGCCGCGAACCAACGCCGCCAGTCTGGCATCGTGCGGGAAGCGGTGCGGGGCCATAGATCAGCCAAACCTCGTTCCAGCGGGTTGGTCGGGACCGGGAAAGCCTCGGTTGGCGAAACTGGCATGAAGGCCAGTAGCCGAGCGAGGGCAACTTTCGTCCCGCCCAGGTCGCGGTGGGCCTGAAACTCATCGAAAAAATCTCCGAGGAACATCGCCCACGTGGACCACAGCGCAACCAGGTCGAACTCCGGCCGCGCCGCCGTCGGATGGAGCAGCGCCGTGAGCCGGGGAATGTTGGCGGCTTCGTAACCGGGCTCATCCCAGCCAGGCAGCCCCGATCCCACCATCCCCACCTGAATTGCCCATGCCTTGGTGGGTCCGCGTACGGAATCCATGTGCGGATTACGTCCCGCCGACTGAAATGGCATGTAGAACTGAGGAAGCTGCACCCTCGAAGTGCCTTCGCCCATGGGGGCGGTGGTGGGCCAGGCCACTGCGGCTGCCCGACGACGCAACCCCAGTCGGGCCGCGGCAGTACCGATCGCGGGGAGCCCCAGGAGCTGGGTTGACCCCTCGTCCTGGGTCCCCCCGTGCTGGGTCCCCCCGTGCTGGGCCGGACGGCGGGCGCTCCCTGGTGGGGTGGACCGCGTCGTTGCGGTGCCGATCCCGCTGGGAACGGCGCGGCGCCGAGCGGGACTCGCGGAGCTGGGCAATTCCACGTCCTTGTAGCGGCCGGTCCTCTGTTCCCACTCGAAATCGCCGCCCATCCAATCTTGCAGTCCCTTGACGTAGCTGCGGACGTCCTGGAGCGCCCGCGGTTCCACGCCGTACTCGGCCACCAGCAGGGGCAGTTCGGTCAGTGCGGTGTTCTCGAACTGCTGCATCCGGGACGTGGCCAGTTCATTGACGGCATCGACGGCCCGCTGCAGGTCGCAGTCGAGAAACTGCTCGACGACCATCACGCCGTTGATCTCGCCGGCAAGAACCTCTTTCTGGTAGGAGAAGATATCGTTGCGCAGATGTACCCCATCGGCGAAGGTGTCCTTGAGCACCCGCATCGGCCGGACGGCCGCGAGGGTGGATGGAACCTCGGCGCCGGTGGCGTACTCGACCAGTTCTGCCGACCAGGGGGCGCCGCCGGTGTTGCGGCGCGTCTCGATATAGTCGATCGGGTTGGGGATACGGCTCTCGGTGACGTCGTACAGCTCCTTCATGGGGGCTTGAAGCACTTTGTCGGTACTGTCGGAGAAACGTGCCCGCCAGTGTTCGGACATGGCCGGGGCCGTGCGCGACCAGAGGTTGGCCAGACCGGCTTCCACCGAGTTCTCCGGCATCGGAGTGGCCTCCATGGGGTCCAGCGGCATGAACGCCGCCAGCCTGTCGAGGAACTCCTGAGCACCGGACAGATCCTGGCTACGCTTGTAAATCTCCAGAAAGTGATCGTCGAAGTAGAACAACCACACATACCAGTCGGTCACCACGTTCAGCTTCATACCTGGGGTATCCGGATGGACGTAGGAGCTGAACAAAGCGTAGTCAGCGGAGTCGAACCGACGCTCATCCCACACCCCGCTGGCCGGCTCCGCACTGGGACCGCCAGGAGGGGAATCGATCATTCCCATCTCACGCGCCCACACTTTTGAATGCGCCCTGGCCGCCTCCATATGCGGATTTGAGCGTGCGGGATACGGCACGTAGAAGTCGGGCATCTTAAATGGTGACATGAGCGCTGCCTTGCCTTCCGCTCGTGATCCTGAAGCAGCCGTCGCATGACCCCGCCGACCAGCGGGTCACTCGGTAGAACATGTGTTTCGCCTGGCTGGCACCGCGAACGCAACGCCACGGGCGAACCAGACGTCTCGGCTTCCTACTGGGGCTCTGAACGGGCGATTTCGACGCTGTCCAGCATGCCCAACGCATCCGGCACCAACACCGCGGCGGAGTGGTAACTGGAGACCAGGTACGAAATGATGGCTTTCTCGTTGATGCCCATGAACCGCACCGATGTACCGGGCACATATTCGTCCGGGATATCAACCTGGTGCAGACCGATCACGCCCTGATTCTCCTCACCGACGCGCATTGCGAAAATGGAGGAGGTCTGATCATCGGCGATCGGGATCTTGTTACACGTCAGGAACGGCACTCCCCGCCAGGCGAATGCTCGGTCGTCACCGACTTCGACGCTCTCCGGATACAGACCCAGGCGGTTACATTCACGGCCGAAGGCGGCAATCGTGCGCGGGTGCGCCAACAAGTACTGCGTGTTCCGGCGCATGGACAGCAGCTCATCAAGATCATCGGGGGTCGGCGGGCCAACGTGGGCGTGAATGCGCTGATTGTAGTCGACATTGTGCAACAATCCGTACTCACGGTTATTCATCAACTCGTATTCTTGGCGTTCGAAAAGTGCCTCAAGCGTCAACCGCAGCTGCTGTTCGGTCTGGTCCATCGGGTCGTTGAACAGATCGGCCACCCGGGTGTGGATGCGTAGCACGGTCTGGACCACGTCGAGTTGGTATTCACGTGGGGAGGTTTCGTAGTCTACGAAGGTCCCGGGCAGCTCAGGTTCTCCCTCGTGCCCGGACGCTAAGGCGATATCGGCTTCCCCGCGCCTGTTCTGCGGCTTGACACGATTTGCCTCATACTGCTCGATGTGTGCCCGCAACGCGTCGGACTGGCTGATGACCTCCTCGTATGCCTCCCTGGACAGCCTGAGGATGGTGGTCCTAGTGAGTGTCTTAACGGTGAACGGCCAATTGTCCTGCCCCGGGGCCAGCGCCCGATAACTGACGTGGTCCCCGTCGGCCAGCACGGTCAGGACGGTCTGGTCTCCGTATTTGCCGGTGCCGATCTTGTTGAGCTTGCCATGGGCAATGAGGTAGATCTGATCGGCTGGCTGACCCGCCTCGACGATGACGTCACCGGCCTCGAACTCCTGCTGGACGAACCGATTGGCCAAAGCGGCCAGCACCTCGGTGTCATCGAAACCGCGTAACGACGCCAGCTCTCCCAGCTCCGCAGGAATCACCCGCACCTCGGCGCCAGTCTGTTCGAAGGTTATCCGCCCATCACCCACCGCATACGATAACCGGCGGTTGACCCGGTAGGTGCCCCCGGAGACCTGCACCCATGGCAGGATCTTCAGCAGCCACCGCGAGGAGATGCCCTGCATCAGCGGGGGTGTCTTGGTAGTGGTGGCCAGGTTCCGCGCCGCCGCGGTTCCCAGGCTCATCGGCTGTTGCCCATCCGGGGACTGGCCGTCTTGTGCCGCTACCTGGTCGGGGGTCTCGATCGACATCAATCGTTCCTTCCTGTTGCTGAGGGCAAACTTGCATGATGACGTGGCCCATCCAGGCCGTCTCGCTCCTCGGCGGCTTACAATCACCACTCTTTGAAGAAGGCGCGCATTTCCCTGGTGCCGCAACTGGATGGGCACCCCGCTCCTAGACGCGCTTGAAGTACAAGCCCCACCCCTTCAGACGAATACCGCTAGCGCGCGGGTCCTGCACCCGACACCGCTGTTCCGTGGATCTGCGAGAGGCAGTTTAGAGTCCGATCGCCGGATCCGGTAGAGCCGGTGACACTGTCCACCGGTTCGTGAAAATGCTGTAAAAGCGTCGCTTATAGTGTCTGATCTGGGGGTTAATATAACTCTAAAGGGGGACACGAAGCACTCTTCCGGCCGCTTGACAGGCACCTTGATAAGAATTTTTTGACTGTATGTGAAATGCATACATATGCATCTGTTCTTGCAGCAGTAAGGCTCGTCCGCCAGATTGCTTGTGGTGCCGTGCTGAAGGTGCGTCGACGTGAGACGTATCCCGCTTCAGCTCGCGACTCACGGTGCACACGAAGGCGTACCCGCCTGCCTCCGTCTTTCACCGGGGTTGATGACACACCGAGTGTGATCTCGGTCCAGATGGGGCGAGGTGCACCTGACCAGGCAGAATGCGATTTCTTGAAGATCGTAGTCTGACCGAGGCAGGTGCA
>Ga0136621_1000668_pt1 | contig 13650 bp, 12 predicted proteins | sample AntDryUQ445A2306_FD_104673 | JGI IMG/M metagenome (GOLD analysis project Ga0136621, IMG submission 104673) | Polar desert sand microbial communities from Dry Valleys, Antarctica - metaG UQ445A (23.06) | ecosystem: Environmental > Terrestrial > Soil > Desert | place: Antarctica: Dry Valley...
AGCAGGGTCAGCAGAACCTCACCCTCGAGATGCTCGCCCGGATCGGCGAGGCGCTCGACTCCGAGATCGTCGCGCTCGGCGTGTCGGGCCCGAGCCACCTGCGGGTCGTCGGCGGCAGGCGGTTGTCCGGTGTCATCGACGTGAAGACGAGCAAGAACGCAGGGGTCGCACTGCTGTGTGCATCGCTGCTGAACGAAGGCACCACCGTCCTGCGCAAGGTCGCCAGGATCGAGGAGGTCAACCGCATCCTGGAGGTCCTGGCGTCCATCGGCGTCCGGACCAGGTGGCTCAACGACGACAACGACCTGGAGCTGATCGCACCCGCCCACCTCGACCTGGACGCGATCGACGAGGATGCCGCGCGCCGTACCCGCTCGATCATCATGTTCCTCGGCCCGTTGATGCACCGGTCGACGGACTTCGAGATCCCCTACGCCGGCGGGTGCGACCTCGGCACCCGTACCGTCGAGCCCCACATGACGGCACTGCGGCCGTTCGGGCTCGAGGTCAAGGCGACCGAAGGCAGCTACCACGCGATCGTCGACAGCGACAAGCGTCCCCATCGTCCGATCGTGCTCACCGAACGTGGCGACACCGTCACCGAGAACGCTCTCCTCGCCGCTGCCAGGCACGACGGCACCACGATCATCCGCAACGCCAGCCCCAACTACATGGTGCAGGACCTGTGCTTCTTCCTCGTCGAGCTCGGCGTGCAGATCACCGGCATCGGCACCACGACCCTTGAGGTCACCGGCGTCCCGGTCATCAGCAAGGACGTGACCTATGCGCCGAGCGAGGATCCGATCGAGGCGATGAGCCTGATCACTGCAGCCATCGTCACCGAGTCCAAGATCACCGTCCGCCGGGTGCCGATCGAGTTCATGGAGATCGAGCTCGCCCTGCTGGAGGAGATGGGGTTCGTCTACGAGCGTAGCGAGGAGTACCTCGCTCTCAACGGGCAGACACGTCTTGTGGACATCACCACCTACCCCTCCACCCTGCACTCCCCCATCGACAAGATCCACCCGATGCCGTTCCCGGGTCTCAATATCGACAACCTGCCGTTCTTCGCGGTGATTGCCGCGACCGCGACCGGATCAACCCTGTTGCACGACTGGGTGTACGAGAACCGCGCGATCTACCTCACCGAGCTCAACAAGCTCGGCGCGCAGGTCAAGCTCCTAGACCCGCACCGGGTGCTGATCGAGGGCCCCACGCGCTGGCGCGCGACCGAGCTGATCTGCCCGCCGGCGCTGCGACCTGCCGTGGTCATCTTGCTTGCGATGCTTGCGGCCAAGGGCACCTCCGTGCTGCGCAGCGTCTACGTGATCAACCGCGGATACGAGGACCTCGCCGAGCGGCTCAACGCGCTGGGCGCCAAGATCGAGACGTTCCGCGACATCTGAGGAGTGAGCTTGCGAGCCCCGCAGGATGTCGCCGACGAGCACCGCGACATCTGAGGGTCAGTCGGCCCAGAAGTCGACGTGTGGCCAGGAGTTGTTGGCATAACCCTTGGGGTTCCACAGTGCGGCCGAGGACTCTGGTTGCAGGGCGCCGGTGCTGTCCCAGGCCCGTGCCAACGCGGTGACAGGGCCGCAGCTGACCTCGACGGTGGCGGTCCACAGCCGCCATGCCCACGGTCCGGACTGGGGCCGCAGCGTCGCCTGCTGCCAGGTCTGTCCTCGATCGACGGACACGTCGACGCGGGCTACCGTACGGTCGTCGCCGGCAAAGGCGTAGCCGCCGATCGATACCGGTCCGGCGCTCACTCGGTCGTCATCGCCGGGCTGCAGGATCTCGCAGTTCAGCGCGACCGGGCCCAGTGAGATGCCAATGCCTGGTGCCGCACAGGCCGGATCGACCTGCGGCGGCAGGATCCGGTAGGCCGTTGCCTGGAAGTAGTTGTCCGACGGCTCGGAGCGGACGCTGACATGGTCCACCCACTTCACGCTCCGCGCGCCGATGTAGCCGGGGACGACGACTCGAACCGGAGCGCCGTGGACGGCCGGCAGCGGCTGGTCGTTCATCTCCCACGCGAGCAGGACCTCGGGCCCGGTTGCCTTGGACAGAGGGATCGAGGCTCCGTATGTCTGGGGCGGGTGAGCGAGGCTGGACACGTCAGGCGCCCCGAATGCAACGTGCCTGGCCGCAGGCCCGACGCCAGCTGCTGCGAGCACGTCGGTCAGGGCCACGCCAACCCAGCGAGCGGTCGACGTCGCGCACCGTTGCCACGGGTCCTCCCCCACGATCTCGCGAACTGCGGCCATCTCGGCGCGACGGTTGCCGGCGCACTGCAGCGTCGCCACCAGCGACCGTGGCTCGAAGCCCGTCCGCAGGTCGTCCAGGCAAAGCCGCAGTGCGGTGCCGACGAGCCCGTCGACGACCAGCCGCCACTGCTCGGGGTCGGCGACCGGTACCTTGCCGTGGTTGCGCGTGTAGAACGCGTCCACGGGCGTGAGATCGTGGCCGTGCAACGCGGTCGGAACAGGTTCGGCATTGAACGGATCCTGCCCGTGGACGAGCATGTCGTCCCGTTTGTCCCATGCCGCCATGTCGCTCCTGTCGCCGACAACCACGGTCCTGTCGTGGCGGTGACGTCCGAATGTAGCGTGCAGGGGTGTCCACACCCGACGACGCCGATCCGCCCATCGATCCGGACGCCATCGACGAGCGCCGCGGTGTCCGCCCATCCCACCTCAAAGGCGTCAACTTGGCAGCGGTCGCGACCGGTGGGATGCTCGGTACCCTGTGCCGGTTCGTGGTCGCGGAGTGGGTCCCGACCGAACCGTCGGCTTGGCCTACCGCCACGTTCGTCGTCAACATTGCGGGCGCGCTGTTCCTCGGTGTGCTGCTGGAGGCGGTGGCGCGCCATGGGCCGGAGACACCCTGGCTTCAGCGACTGAGGCTCTTCGGCGGCACCGGCTTCTGCGGTGGCATGACGACCTACAGCGCCTTGGCCATCGAGAGCGATCTGCTGCTGCGTTCCGGTGACATCGCCATGGGGGTGAGCTACCTCGCCGCGAGCGTCTTCGCCGGTCTCGTGGCGACCGTGGCCGGGATTGCCCTCGCCGCCAGGCTGCCCCGCCGAGGAGGTACCCGGTGATCGTGTTCCTGGTCGTCCTGGGTGGTGGCGCTGGAGCGCTGGCCAGGTTCGTGCTCGATGAGGCCGCACGATCTCGTGCGGCGGTGAGCTTCCCGTGGCCGACTGTCCTGATCAACGTCACAGGATCGTTGGTCCTGGGTTTCCTGGTCGGTCTCGCCGTGTTCGGCGACGCGCCGACCACGGCGGTGCTGGTGTCGGGCACCGGCTTCTGCGGTGGCTACACCACCTTCAGCACCGCGAGCTTTGAGACGGTCCGGCTGCTGCAGCGAGGCAGATACCTCGCCGCGGCGGCCAACGCGTTCGGCACCCCGCTGCTGGCCATCGGCGCGGGCGCGCTCGGGCTGCTGGTGGCGCACGGGTGACCGGCTAGTCTGCGGCAATGGCTGAGTGTCCCGGCGTCCACGGCCGCGGTGCGGGACGTACGGACTGATGACGGCGTCCGCGTACCTCGACGCACCGCTCCCGATCGCGATGGCGCATCGTGGCGGGGCCACGTACGCCCCGAACGTCGGCATCGAGAACTCTGCGGCGGCCTTCCGGAACGCCGTCGCACTCGGGTACTCCTACCTCGAGACCGACGTTCACGCCTCGACCGACGGGGATGTCTTCGCCTTTCACGACCCCGACCTCGAACGTGTGACAGGCGCCCCGGGCCTGATCGGAGGGTTGTCCTCCGCACAGCTGGAGCACGCGCTGATCGGTGGCAGGGAGCCGGTGCCGAGGCTCGCCGCGCTCCTGGAGGAGTTCGTCGACTGCAGGTTCAACATCGACGTGAAGGACGACCGAGTCGTCGAACCGGTGGTGGACGTCGTACGGTCCTGCCACGCGCAGGACCGTGTCTGTCTCGTGTCGTTCTCCCACCGTCGGTTACGGAGCCTGCGCGCACTCGCCCCGGACATCGCCACCGCGTTCTCTCCATGGGAGGTCGCATGTCTGCGGGCGTTCCCCCTGCCGTACCTGCGACGGACCGGGCTGCGCAACGGCGGCGTCTGCGTGCAGGTGCCTCCCCACTGGGGCAGGCTGGTCGTCGTGACGTCGCGGTTCGTCGCCAACGCGCACGCGCTGGGGCTGCAGGTCCACGCCTGGACCGTGGACCAGCCGTCCGAGATGGCGCGCCTCCTCGATCTCGGCGTGGACGGTGTGGTCTCGGACCGCATCGACCTGCTCGCCGATCTGCTGGCCGAACGTCGACGCGAGCGCGGCGCGCGATGACCGAGCAGCCCCTCCGGGACGATCCTCGCGCCGGCACGAGCGACCGGCGTGAGCAGCGTGCGTGGTACTTCTACGACTGGGCCAACTCCGCCTACGTCACCACTGCAGGCGCGGTGCTTTTCGCCCCGTACCTCACCAGCGTCGCCGAGCGGGCAGCATGTGGTCGGGTCGGCACCGTCGCGAACCCGTGCACCCAGGACCTCAGTGTTCTCGGCGTCGGCGTGTCGGCTGGGTCGCTGGTCTTCTACGCCATCACGTTCACCACATTGCTCTCCGCCTTCGTCCTCCCGGTCGTGGGCGCCGTCGCGGACCGCAGCAGCAGCAAGCGCACGTTGATGGCGCGATTCGCCTGGCTCGGCAGTGCCGCTGCGGCCGCCATGTTCTTTATCTCTGGCACGGGCTGGCAGCTGGGCGTCGCGCTGCTGCTGGTCGCCAACCTCGCGCTGGGTGCCTCGCTGGTGGTGTACGACGCAATCCTCTGCGAGGTCGCGACTCCGGACGAACGAGACCGGGTGTCCTCGCGTGGCTGGGCGCTCGGCTACCTCGCGGGAGGGCTGCTGCTGGCAGCCAACCTCACACTGGTGACCTTTCACGACACGTTCGGTCTCAGCACCGCCATGGCCGTACGCGTCAGCCTCCTGTCGGCGGGCGTCTGGTGGGGTGTCTTCACCTGGATCCCGTACCGCGGGATCCGCGACCGTCCCGCGACACCGGCCCTGCAGGTCCACGGTGGGCTGGTACGCCGAAGCTTCGGCCAGCTGTTCACGACCTTGGCCGAGACCCGCCGATATCCCCAGACCCTGCTCTTCTTGGTGGCGTACCTGTTCTACAACGACGGAATCCAGACGGTCATCGCTTCGGCGTCGGTGTACGGCCAGAAGCAGCTGGGGTTCACGACCGGATTCCTGATCGCCACCATCTTGCTGGTGCAGTTCGTCGCCTTCGCGGGGGCGCTGATCTTCGGGCGCATCGCGAGGCGGATCGGGAGCCGGCTCACCATCATGGGTGGGCTCGTCATCTGGATGGCTGTCGTCATCTCGGCGTACTTCATGCCTGCAGGGCAGATGCTGCCGTTCGGAATCCTCGCGGTCGCGATCGGCATGGTGCTGGGTGGCACCCAAGCATTGTCGCGGTCGTTCTACTCTCAGCTCATCCCACGGGGCCGCGAGGCGGAGTACTTCAGCCTCTACCAGGCCTGCGAGCGAGGGACGAGCTGGCTGGGCACGCTGGTGTTCGGTCTGGTCTACCAGCTGACCGACTCCTACCGTCCGGCGATCGCCGCCCTCGTCGTCTTCTTCGCCGTCGGGCTCATCTTGCTGTCGCGGGTCGACGCACGCAGGGCCATCATGGAAGCGGGCAACACACCACCGCATGTGGTCTGACTCCACAGCCGGGCGAGGCTCTCAGGGGAATCTCACACGGACGAAGTACGTTAACCAGTACGAGAGCATGTGGCAGCTCACGCTGAGCAGCCCAGTGCAGTCGACAGGCCGCTGTGATCCGGCGACCCGGACCATCGAGGAGAAGACGCCATGGCTGAACGCTCACTACGTGGGGCACGACTCGGGACGCAGAGCTTTGAGGACGAGCGCGGTGTCGAGATGGCCCCTCGCCAAGAAGTGGTCTACACCTGCACGCGTCACCCCGAAGAGCACAAGTTCACCCTCACGATGGCAGACGACGCCGAGGTCCCCATGAAGTGGGAGTGTCCACGTTGTGGAGCGGTCGCCAAGCACGCCGCGGGTATCGAGTCCACGGCCAAGGAGGCCAAGCCGGCTCGCACCCACTGGGACATGCTGCTGGAACGCCGCTCGATCCCCGAGCTCGAAGAGATCCTGACCGAGCGCCTTGAGCTGCTGCGCGCCGGCGAGATCGGACCCGTGCACCTGCACCGCCGCACCAGCAAGCGCAAGCGCACCGCCTGAGCGTTCCATGATCGCCGACCCCACGTCTTCCCCCCGATGGCGTGGGGTTCGGCTCGTTATTTACCCGCTCAGGACTCGTCGATGACCTCGCCGGGCACGACCCGGGGGTCGGAGGTACGAGGTTGCCGCGGCGGTACGGCGTGGGTGCCGCGCACACTCGCCGCGGACATCTGCATCGACCCGCGGCGGACGAACCAGCGGGAGATGAACCCGCGGATCAGCGGACGGGTGCCGGGCAGCAGGAACGGCAGCGACAGCAGCGCGGTGACGAACCCGGGCATGAACAGCAAGAGCCCACCGGCTACCACCACTGCCCGGTCAGGCAGGTCAAGTGCCGGTGTGCGTCGCGCCCGGGCTGCATCGCGCAACTCACGAAATGCCCGGGAGCCCTGACTCTTGACCACGATCGCCCCGGCGATGGTCAGAACCGCGAGGCTCAACACCGTCCAACCGGCGCCGACGGCCCTGCCGACGGCGACGGCGACGGCCAGCTCGATCAACGGCATTGCGAAGAGGACTGCGGCTACGAGACGACGCATCATCGACCAGCTCCCTCTCCGGCTGCATCTGCCGAGGTGGCCTCGGCGTCTCCCGCGCGGAAAACTCTGTGTTTGAAGGATACTTGGCGCAACTGGCCCACACGAGCCTGCAAGCCCCACAGCGTCACCCGCCACAGCGCCTCACGGACAATGCTGCTGCTCATCTTCGACTCGCCGTGGGTCCTTTCGACGAAGGTGATGGGCACCTCGGCGACACTTAGCCCGGCACCAACCGCTCGGCGAGCGAGGTCGACCTGAAAGCAGTAGCCCTGCGAGGCGACCTCGGAGAGGTTCAGCTCGGCGAGGGCAGTGCGCCGGAAGGCGCGGTACCCGCCGGTGGCGTCACCGAGACGCAGCCCCAGGACGAGCCTGGTGTAGACGTTGCCGCCCAATGACAGCAGCTTGCGATGCAGCGGCCAGTTGACCACCGAGCCACCGGCGACCCACCGCGAGCCGAGCACCAGGTCGGCGCCGGCATCGATCGCCTCGAGCAGTGCCCCGAGCTGTTCGGGCTGGTGCGAGCCATCGGCGTCCATCTCGACCAGCACCTCGAAACCGCGCTCGACGCCCCAGGCGAAACCGGCGAGGTAGGCGGCACCAAGGCCCTGTTTGCTCCGCCGGTGCAGGACGTGCACGTGGTCGTCCGAAGCCGCGATCGCGTCCGCGATCGTGCCCGTGCCGTCCGGGGAGCCGTCGTCGGCGACGAGTACGTGTGCCGTCGGTGTTGCCGCCCGGATCCGTTGCACGACGGGCCGCAGGTTGGATGCCTCGTTGTAGGTCGGCACGATGACAAGGGTGGAGTCCGACGGGCTCACGCGCTGGCCGTCGCCCTGCCCGTGCTCGACGCCGCCTGAGCGGCATGATCGAGCGGGATGGGTACCTTGCGGTGGCGGCGCCGCACGGCGGCAAGGAGAGCAATGACGCCGACCGCCGTGAGGGCGTACTCCAGGTAGCCACCTGCCCGGATCCCCCACGTGATGCCGTGCCCGGTCGTGATCTGCTCGGTGAGCACCTGAGCCACCCCTGACTGCGCCCGCGCGACGACGTCGCCGTCGGCGTCGGCGATCGCGCTGATGCCGTTGGTTGAGGGCACCGCGATCTGCCGACCCGCCTCGATGGCCCGCATCCGGGCGATCTGCCACTGCTGCTCGGGTTGGGATGTGCCGGTGTAGGTGGCGTTGTTGGTCTGGACGACAAGCAGCTGCGCGCCGCCGCGGACCACATCGCGGGCCAGTGGGTCGAAGACGACGTCGAAGCACATCATGTCGCCGAGGACGGTGCCGGCGATGGGGACCGCGCCCGGTGAGTCCCCCGCGAGCATGTCCCGCGGGATCTCGCGGCCGACGTACGGCAGGACCTTGGTCACCACCGAGCGGAACGGGACGTACTCCCCGAACGGCACGAGGTGACGCTTGACGTACCGGTCACCGGCGCCGTCGCGTGGGTCCCAGGCGATTCCGACGTTCTGTGCTGTCGCGGCGGTGGGTCCGTCCAGGATCGCTCCGACCAGGATGGGGGCGCCGACCGCCTGGGCGGCGGCTGAGATGTCGCTACCGGCCGAGGTGTCGGTGAGCGGGTCGATGTCTGAAGCGTTCTCGGGCCACAACACCACGTCTGGCTGCGGCGTCGCACCCGTGCTCACCTGCTGGGCGTACGCGATCGTCGTGGCGACGTGGTTGTCGAGGACCTGGCGCTGCTCCCAGCCCCCGTTGGCGCCGGTGCCGGGAACGTTGCCCTGCACGATGGCGACCTGCAGGTTACGGCCGGGGTCGGCCACACCTGTGGGCAGCAGCAGTGCGGCGGCAACGACGACAGCCGCGCCTACGAGACCCGCGACACGCGCCGGAGCGGAGCTTGCGCGAGCCAGGACCAGCACCAGGCAACCGCCCAGCACGAACACCACGCCACTGAGCGCAGCGACACCGAGCCACCGCGCATAGGAGTCCAGTGGCGTCCCGACGGTCGTGAACGCCAACCGGCCCCAGGCGAAACCACCAAACGGCACGACGCTGCGAAGGAACTCTGTGCCCACCCACAGGCAGGCCCCCCACAGAACCCATGCGCGCGTACCGGACACCATGGCGAACACCGCTCCGAACGCGGCATAGAACGGCACCGAGACCAGGACGAGGGCGGCGAGCACGCCGATTCCGAGGACGTGCAACCACGAGACGAGGATGGTGAGGAAGACGGCCCCGAAGACTGCGCCGAGCAGCGCTCCACGACGCGCAGTGGCACCGCGGATCGAGGCGATCAGCGCGGCCAGACCGAGCACGACAGCGAAGAAGCTCTCGAACGGCGCGAAACCGAAGGCGACGCCGACGCCACCGACGCTGGCACCGAGCAGGCGCACCGATGCGGAGGTCGTGGTCACGCCCCAACCGTAGCGGGCCGTACATAGGCAGGAGCCCGACACCCTTCGGACCGGAGACGGGCTCGGTGGATGCGAGCCAGCGACCGTTGTCTACTGGATGTCAGGGCTCCTGACGCGACCCATGCACAGATGACGGAGCGACAGATTCTCAACGTGCACCAGACTCTGGAAAGGATGCAAGCGACGAGAGACACAAGCCGTTCCGTCGGCCACCTGTGCGGGCCGACTGCGCCGACTCTGCCCGTCTGCGGGGGTCCTGTCAACATCGCTCTGACCTGCACAGACGCGCTAAAACCGCAGGTCAGGCAAGACACCCCCAGACGCAGATTTCCCGGCACTTCGTCGAGTTCTCGGCGTGTCGCACCGCGACACGCCGAGCGGGTCCCGGGCCGGCGCGCCGCCGCGGCGTACAGCGTGATCTCGTCGCGTGCCGTACGAGGCCGGTAGGGTCGGCGCGAGGTCGGGAGGTGCGAGTCTGTGACCGTAGATCCTGGCGTGGCTGAGTGGCTTGGCAGCAGAATGTTTCGTACAGTTGTCCGTGGGCCGCACAATGTCCTTGGATCGTGCGGCACAATTGCTCTCTGGACGCGCCCGGAGAGACTACCCGTCGGTGAGGAGCTCCCATGTCCACAGCTACAGATGTCGAGACGGCCGGCTCCGCCTTAGCCGGCGCTGACCTGGGCGACTCGACGCACCAGCCGTACCACTATGGCTACCGTCCGCTCGTCGAGCCGGACTGGACCCGGTTCGCTGCCTGGCAGGGCGTGACGACCGCGGAGTGGGAGTCGGTGCAGTGGCAGCGTTCGCACTGCGTCAAGAACCTCAAGCAGCTGCGTGCCGTGCTCGGCGACGCCGTCGACGAGGAGTTCTTCGCCGACCTCGAGCGGGACCAGCAGCAGCGCGCGACGATGTCGATGTTGATGCCCCCGCAGATGGTCAACACCATGGTCCCCCACCTCGCCCCCGACGCGGCCGGGTTTACCGACGCTTTGTACGCCGACCCGATTCGCCGCTACATGCTCCCTGTCTTCAGTGACCGGCGTACGGACTGGCCGAGTCACCCGCACGCCACCCGTGACTCGCTGCACGAGCACGACATGTGGGTCGCAGAGGGGCTCACCCACCGCTACCCCACCAAGGTGCTCGCCGAGATCCTCCCGACCTGTCCGCAGTATTGCGGGCACTGCACGCGGATGGACCTCGTCGGCAACTCCACGCCGGTGATCGACAAGCTGAAGTTCACCCTCAAGCCGGTCGACCGGTTGGACTCGATGCACGAGTACCTCCGCCGTACACCGTCGGTGCGCGACGTGGTGGTCTCCGGTGGCGACGTCGCCAACATGCCGTGGACCCGAGTCGAGGACTTCGTCGCCAAGCTGCTCGAGATCGAGAACATCCGCGACATCCGCCTCGCCACCAAGGCGCTGATGGGGCTGCCGCAGCACTGGCTGCAGGACGACGTCCGGGCGGGCATGGAGCGCCTGGCCACCACCGCCCGCGCCCGCGGTGTCAACATCGCGATCCACACCCACGTCAACCACGTCAACTCCCTGACGCCGCTGGTCGCCCGCGCTTCGCACGCGATGCTGGAGACCGGGATCCGCGACGTCCGCAACCAGGGGGTGCTCCTCGAGGGCGTCAACGCCGACGCCCACGACCTGCTCGACCTGTGCTTCGGTCTGCTCGACGGCGCGAGCATCACGCCGTACTACTTCTACATGTGCGACATGATCCCCTTCAGTGAGCACTGGCGTACGTCGGTGGACAAGGCGCAGCGCCTCCAGCACGCGATCATGGGCTACCTGCCAGGTTTTGCCACGCCGCGCATCGTGTGTGACGTGCCCTACGTCGGCAAGCGCTGGGTGCACCAGCTGTCGGAGTACGACCGTGAGCGGGGTGTCGTACTGGACCAAGAACTACCGCACCTCGATCGAGGCTGGTGACCCCGAGGCGTTGACACGTACATACGAGTACCACGACCCGATCCACACGTTGCCGGAGTCGGGCCAGCGATGGTGGGCCGAGCACGCGGCGAGCGATGTCGACGCCGCCGAGCGCGCCGCGCGCGCCAGCCGCGAGACCTCGGAGTCGCAGAAGGACTGAGTCCACACGATGTGGCGACTTCGGTGGCGTTTTCGCCGCAGAAACGCCGCGCAACTCACCAAATCGTGGGGACTACTCGGCGGCGGGCCAGGTGGCGCCCAACGGCCGGCCCTCGTAGGGAATCGACAGCACGATCGTCGTGCGTGTCGAGACGTTGGCTTCGGAGCGAATCCGCGCGAGCAGCTTCTCCAGGGCGGCCGGACTCTCGACCCGAACCTTGAGGATGTAGCTCTCGTCTCCGGCGACGGAGTAGCAGGACTCGATCTCGGCGATGCCGCTGAGCCGTTCGGGATAGTCGTCAGGCTCGGCGGGGTCGATCGGGCGGACCGAGATGAACGCGGTCAGCGAGAGCCCGACGTGCTCGGGGTTGATCGTCGCCCGGTAGCCGGTGATGACGCCCCGCTGCTCCAGCCGCTTGACGCGTTGATGGACCGCCGAGGTGGACAGCCCGGTGGCCTTGCCGAGGTCGGTGAAGGAGATCCTGCCCTCAGCCGAGAGGAGCCTGAGGATCGTGTCGTCGATCTCTTCCACGACGGGTTCAGCCCAGCGTCACGAGGTCGCGGGGGGTGTCGTTGAGCCGCTCGGCACCGTCGGCGGTGCAGACGACGATGTCTTCGATCCTGGCACCGTGACGCCCCTCGAGGTAGATGCCTGGTTCGATCGAGAACGCCATCCCCTCCTCGAGCACGAGATCGTTGCCCTCGACGATGTACGGGTCCTCGTGCGTCTCCATCCCGATGCCGTGACCGGTGCGGTGGATGAACGCCGCCCCGAATCCCGCCGCCGCGATCATCTCTCGGCCGACCGCGTCCACGGACTCGGCGGTGACGCCTGGCCGGGCGTACGTGCACTGTGCCTCCTGCGCCGCACGCAGCACGGCGAAGTACTCCGCGTAGTCATCAGGCGGGTGGTGCCCGACCACGTAGTTGCGGGTGGAGTCCGAGCAGTAGCCCGCGGCGATGGTGCCGCCGATATCGACGACGACGGTCTCCCCTGCCTGGATCACCCGATCCGACACCTCGTGGTGCGGCGAAGCACCGTGCGGGCCGGAGCCGACGATGACGAAGTCGACCTGGACGTGCCCCTCGTCGATGATCGCGCCGGCGATGTCCGCGCCCACCTCGCGCTCGGTCCGCCCTACCCGCAGCCACTCCCCCATGCGCATGTGCACCCGGTCGATGGCCGCCCCTGCGTCGCGCAGGGCGTGGACCTCGGCTGGCGTCTTGCGCATGCGGAGCTCGCGTAGCACAGGGCCAGCGAGGACCTGTTCGGCGTCAGGAAGTGCCGCGCGCAGCTGCAGCACCTTCTCCGCCCACATGTGGTTGTCGACCGCCACCGAGGTCATCCCGCGCAGGTGGCTTGCCGTCAGCGCGTACGGGTCCTCGGTCTCCTGCCAGGTCGCGATGCTCAGGCCGAGACCCTCCACCGCAGCGGCCTTGGCCGCCGACCGCTCCAGCAGCGGCACGATGAGCACGGGGTCACCGTCCGCGGGCAGGACCAAGCAGGTCAGGCGTTCCAGCGGCTTGGCGTCGTAGCCGGTGAGGTAGCGAAGATCGGCGCCGGGAGAGACCAGGAGCGCGTCGATGCCCGCGGCTGCTGTGCTCCGCTGGGTACGGCGGATGCGGTCCCGAATCTCGTCGCTCACGCGGACGACGATACCGCCGAACGGCGGGCCTGGCGGAAGCGGCTGTGCCATCCTGCTCGCGTGACCGACGAACGCCCCCAGCGCCTGATGCTCCTGGACACCGCCTCACTGTACTTCCGTGCCTTCTACGGGCTTCCGGACTCGCTGCGCGCCCCCGACGGCACGCCCGTCAACGCCGTGCGTGGACTCCTGGACTTCGTGGCGACCCTCGCGTCGGCCTACCGCCCGAACGCGCTGGCCGCCTGTTGGGACAACGACTGGCGTCCGCAGTGGCGGGTCGACCTGTTGCCGACCTACAAGGCACACCGGGTCGCCGAGACGGTCCCGGGCGGGTCTGACGTCGAGGAGACACCGGACCCGCTCGAGGTGCAGGTGCCGGTGATCGCCGAGGCGTTGCGCCTGCTCGGTGTCGCCGTGGTCGGGTGCGACGGGTACGAGGCCGACGACGTCATCGGCACTCTCGCCACGACCTGGGAAGGGCCTGTCGACGTGGTTACCGGCGACCGTGACCTGTTCCAGCTCGTCGATGACGACAAGCCGGTGCGCGTGCTGTACACCGCGCGAGGGGTCGGCAAGCACGAACGCATCGATGCAGCCGTCCTTCGGGAGAAGTACGCGGTCGAGCCGGGGCAGTACGTCGACTTCGCCGTGTTGCGAGGGGACCCGTCCGACGGGTTGCCCGGTGTGGCCGGCATCGGCGACAAGACCGCGGCGACCCTCCTGCGTGACCACGGCGATCTGGCCGGCAT
>Ga0136621_1000670_pt1 | contig 13607 bp, 13 predicted proteins | sample AntDryUQ445A2306_FD_104673 | JGI IMG/M metagenome (GOLD analysis project Ga0136621, IMG submission 104673) | Polar desert sand microbial communities from Dry Valleys, Antarctica - metaG UQ445A (23.06) | ecosystem: Environmental > Terrestrial > Soil > Desert | place: Antarctica: Dry Valley...
CCTTGGCGCACGCGATCCCGGCTGCTCCACCGCCGCTGAGCACGACCTTGGTCTCTTGGAGTTCCTTTGGCAACGATCTTCAGTGAATTGCGAAGGGCCGCCATCACCACGACCGCGGTGCCGTGCTGATCGTCGTGGAACACCGGGATGTCAAGCTCTCGGTGAAGCGCGTCCTCGACCTCGAAGCAGCCGGGAGCGGAGATGTCCTCGAGGTTGACGGCCCCGAAGCCGGGAGCGATCGCCTTGACCGTGGCAATCATCTCGCTTGACTCGGCGCTCCTGATGCAGATCGGAAATGCATCGATTCCGGAGAACCTCTTGAACAGGGCCGCCTTGCCCTCCATGACGGGAAGGGCAGCTTCGGGTCCCACGTCCCCAAGCCCCAGCACCGCACTTCCGTCCGAGACGATCGCCACCGCGTTCGATTTCATCGTAAAGTCGAACGACCTGTTCACGTCGTCGGCTATGGCTTGGGAGACCTTCGCGACTCCCGGCGTATAGATGATGGACAGATCGTCAGCGTCATCGACCGGTGCCTTGAGGGCAATCTCGATCTTGCCTCCGCGATGCGCATCAAAGACCGCTTTATCCCGGCCCGGTTCTTTGGCCACCTATCTCCTCCCGGATTTCGCCGGCGATAACGGCGGAACCGGATCGCAAGCTCATCAATCGCGCTCTGGGATCCCCCCGATGAGGTGAGGGGCTGGCTCGCCCTCCTCGATCTGTTCGAACTCGCTGATCTTGTCGATCGAGGTGCCCATGGCCGCGTCGACGTCACGCTCGATGATGACCTCGACCAGGGCGGGCACCCGTTCGGCGTTGCTGGCTTCGATCGCCCACTCGATTGCCGGCCTGATGTCGTCGGGGGCGGTTACGCGGCGCCCCAGCGCCCCCATCGCCTGCATCACGCCCACGTGATCCATGCCGAGCGCACCATTCGGGCCCTCGTACCCGATATCGACTCCGAAGTCCATTTCGTACTGGTACTTCTCGGGCTGGCGGATGAGGCTCATGTAGCCGTTATTGAGCATCACGAGCACATATGGCACTCGGTGCTGGACGGCAACAGCCACCTCTTCCATCAGGAACTCGAATGAGAAGTCGCCGACGACGCCGACCACCAGCTTATCCGGACGCCCGAGTTTGGCGCCGATGCAGGCAGGCACCTCCCAGCCGAGCGGTCCCGCCTGACCGCAGCAGATGTAATGGCGTGGTTTGTAAGTCTTCTGGAACTGGCCGCTCCAGATCTGGTAGAGACCGATCGCCGTGACGATGATCTCGTCTCCGTCGAAGATCTCGTTCATTTCCTTGAAGACGCGTTGCGGCTTGATAGGGACATCGTCGAAGTCGAGCTTGCGCAGAAGGGTCGAGCGGAGCTCGTAGACGCGTTCCACCCAACTTCCCGGCTCGCGGGGTGGCGTCATATCGCGCGCCGCGTCAAGAAGTGCCTCGAGCGCAAGCTTGGCGTCGGAAACAATGCCGAGGTGCGGGCGGAAGACCATCCCTATCTGGCTGGGATCGATGTCGACATGGACGAAAGTGCGATCGCCCCGGTAGACATCGAGGTCGCCGGTGTGACGCTCAGCGAAACGGGCCCCGACCGCAAGGACGAAGTCGCTCTCGAGGAAGAGTTGGTTCGCGTAGCGCTGCTGGGTCTGGATCCCGACGATGCCCGCGTAGAGCGGGTGATCTTCGGGAATGGATCCCTTGCCCATGTAGGTGGGGGTGACGGGCACCTGAAGGTACTCGGCCAGCTCCATGAGCGGCTCCGAGGCACCGGAGATGATGACGCCCCCACCCGGCATGAGCAGCGGTCGCTCAGCCTCGAGGAGCATCGCCATGGCCCTGCGAATCGCGTCGCGGCTTGGCGCAGGGCGCTCCACCGGCAGAGACTGATCGAGCCCGAGCTCGTACTCGACTTCCTGGTCTTTGGTGACGTCGAGCGGGAGGTCGATCAGCACGGGACCGGGACGTCGCTCCCGGGCGACGCGAAAGGCCTCGCGAAAGACCCACGGGACCTGGGCGGACTCCTTGACCTGCACCGCCCACTTGGTGACCGGCTTGGCGATCTCGGTGATTTCGACCGCCTGGAAGGCCTCCTTGTGGAGCAGGTGTGTGGGCGCCTGGCCGGTGATGCAGATGATCGGTATCGAATCGGCCTTGGCCGTATAAAGGCCGGTGATCATGTTGGTCCCCGCGGGCCCCGACGTCCCGATGGCCACCCCCACGCCGCCGGTCACCCGCGCCAGGGCGTCGGCGGCGTGCGTCCCGCCCTCCTCGTGGCGCACGGTGATGTGACGGATCTTGCGGGAGTGACTGAGCGCCTTGTAGAGCGGGAGGATCGCCGCGCCGGGAATCCCGAAGACGTATTCAACGCCCTCGTCCTCCATGATCTGGACCGCTGCGTCCATTACGTTGATGCGTTCCACGCCTCCTCCTTACCGGGACGGGACGCCTACGAGGGCGCCTTGGCGGCGACGCCGATCTGGTGCTCGGCTGCCTCCTCGATCAGTGTCAGGAGGGCAGAATGGTCGAGGCCCCCGCGGCCCTTGACCTGAAGTGCCTGCAGCATCTGGTCGACGACCGCCGTCAGAGGTAGCGCCACTCCGGCCTCACGCGCCGTCGCAAGCGCGATCCCGAGGTCCTTATGGTGCAACTGGACGCGGAACCCCGGCTCGAAGTCGTGGTCGAGGAAATTGGACCGCTTCGCCTCCATGACCTTGGTACCGGCAAGTCCGCCGGAAACCGCCTCGATTACCTTGGCCGGATCTACGCCCGCTTTCGAGCCCAGAACGAGCGCCTCGCTCACGGCCTCGATTACGACGGCGACGATGATCTGATTGCAGGCCTTGACGACTTGCCCCGTGCCCGTACCCCCCACGTGCACCGCGGTCCCCATGGCGCCAAAGAGGGGCTCGGCCCGAGCGAAGTCGTCGTCGGCACCCCCCACCATTATGGATAGCTCCCCGCTGACTGCGGCGGGTTGGCCGCCGCTCACCGGCGCGTCGAGCATCCGGACGCCCCGCTCGCTTGCCGTCTCGGCGAGCTTCTTGGTCACGAGCGGAGAGATCGTGCTCATGTCGACGAGCAACGCGCCCTCGCTTGCGCCCGCAAGGAGGCCGGCGTCGCCCTCGAAGACCTCCTCGACCTGGGGCGAGTCCGGCAGCATGGTTATGACCACGCCCGCTTGCTCGGCCACCTCTCGGGGGATCTCTGCGGGCTGCGCCCCGTCGGCTGCCAATTTGTCGACGGGCCCGCGGCTGCGGTTGTGAACTACGAGCTCGTGCCCGGCCTTCATAAGGTTGCGGGCCATGGGTTCGCCCATGATCCCGAGCCCTATGAACCCGACCTTTTCCGCGCTCAATCGCCCTCCCCCCTAGAGATGTAGCTCCTCGACCCGCACCTCGCGGCTGCGCTTTTCTCGCGGCAGCCAGGCGAGGCTCTCCTCCGTCTCCCCGGTGGGGTTGTATTCGAGACCGATCCAGCCGCCATATCCGAGTTCGTCGAGCGCCGCGAAGATGTAGGGATAGTTGAGTTCACCCGTGCCGGGCTCGCCGCGATCAGGAGAGTCGGCGACCTGGACGTGGTCGATCTTGCCGGAATGCTCGCGCAGGGTGGCGACGATATTCCCCTCCATGCGTTGCATGTGGTAGGCGTCGTACTGCAGCCTCACGTTGTCGCGCCCGACTCCTCGCACGAAGCGCGCGGCGGCCTCGGTCTTGGGAAGCAGATAGGGACCGTTCTCATAGGTGTTGACCGCCTCGATCATGACTTCGACGCCGTGCTCGGCGGCCTGATCGGCGGCCCAAGCGACGTTGGTCCGGGCCAGCTCGAGCTGCTCGGAAGTGTCGATGCCGTCAAGATCGTGTCCCACAAGTGCATTCAGTCGAGAGCAGCCGACGCTTCGGGCAAGCTCGAGGGCAGTGGGTACGTTGTCGCGGAATTGCTGGTGGCGCTCGGGGTCGCTCAAGAGCCCGCGGTCGCCGCTGGACATGTCACCCGCGTCGAAGTTGAACAGCGCTACCTCGATGCCGGTCTCCTTGATCGCCTTCTCGACCCGGCCCAGGTCCTCCCCGGAAGGCCACCAGAATTCGACCGCCGCGAAACCGGCTTCCGCTGCTTTCCCGAAGCGCTCGATGAGCTCCACTTCGGCAAAGAGCAGTGAGACGTTGGCGCAGAACTTCATCGGCTCCCTTTACGGACGGCCCTCCTCCCGGGGAGATGCTAGCGGTTCAGCTCAGGGATGGTCAAGGCCGCGATTCCGCATGGTGGAAAAGGAGTTGCCTTACCGCTCCAGCTTGGCTGGCCATCGGAGGGACTGGACTTCTATTCATTCCCTAGGCGGCCCTTATCATTGCGGACGTGAGACGCCAAAATCGGTCCCCTGCACGTTCGGACAAAGTGCAGTCGGTCGAGCGGGCGCTCGCGATCCTGGATCTGCTCAGCCGATCAGAGCGGGAGCTAGGCGTCAGTGAGATTTCTGCAGCTACGGGGCTCCCGGGCGCAACCGTTCATAGATTGCTGAAAAGCTTGGCCGTAGGTGGTTACGTCAGACATAATCCCTCCACGCGCAGGTACGGTCTCGGGCTGCAATTACTGGGGGTGGCCGCCGCTACGCGCGAGCGTGTCGGTCCCCTTATCCTGCCGTTCTTGAGCGAGCTCATGGAGCTAAGTCAGGAGACGGCCAATTTCGCCATTCTGGAGCAGAACTCCGCCCTCTACATCGAACAAGTTCCTCCTCCGGGGCGCCTCCTCCGCATGTTCACCGAGCCTGGTAACCGAGTTCCGCTGCACACCGCCGGAACGGGTAAGGTGCTTCTCGCCTACCAGCCTAGGCGATTGATGGATTTTATCTTCGATCAAGCGAGGTTTCCTAGGCAGACTTCCAACACCATCACCGACAGATCCGACCTTGTCGCCGAGCTGGCGCAGGTTCGACGGCAAGGTTTTGCCACAGATTTTGGCGAGCAAGAAGTGGGCGTCCACTGCCTCGCCGCACCGGTGTTGAGCTCAGACGGTCATATTCTAGCGGCCGTCAGCCTGTCCGGTCCGTCGACGAGGTTGAGCCGTCAGCGGGTTGCCAAACTCGTCCCCGACATCAAGAGAGTGAGTTCGGCGCTTTCCGACGCAATCAACTCCTCGTCTCTATAGGACTGGTGCGGTGACTGCGCGGCCTAGATTTCGTGAGTGTTATACGAGATCCGTCGATACTTTGCCACAGGGATCCGGGTCAAGTGCCCGCAACCCTATGCCGGGCGCGTCGGTCCAGCGCGACTGTCGGGTGCTCCAACGGACCACGCCGGAAGTTCTGGACCGGGGTTGATGCAAGTCGGCGCGCGCCTCAGATTCCGAGGAAGGCCTGGCGGATAGCGTCGCTTTTTTGCAGTTCTTGCGACGGCCCCGAACGAATGATCGAGCCCGTCTGCAGGACATAGGCCCGACTGCTCACTTCGAGGCACTCGGCGACGTTCTGCTCCGCCAACAGAATCGTGAACCCACTCTTGCCCAGCTGCGCGATCGTGTTGTAGATCTGGTCGACGATAACCGGAGCGAGGCCGAGCGAGGGTTCATCGAGCATTAGCAGTTTGGGTCGCAACATCAGCGCGCGCGCTATCGCCGCCATCTGCTGCTCTCCGCCAGAGAGTGTCCCCGCCTGTTGTCTGCGGCGTTCCTTCAGCCGGGGAAAGAGCGCATAGACGCGCTCGAAATCGTCTGAGTGAGCCTGAGTTTGCGAGTAGGCTCCGAGCGCAAGGTTGTCCTCAACGCTCAAGTACGGGAACAGCCGCCTGCCCTCGGGGACATGACCGATGCCGTGTGCCGGGATCTCGTGGGCCGGGAGCCCCGAGATGACCTTGTTGTCCATCTCGATTTCTCCCCGGCGGGCGACGGTGCCCGAGATCGCCTTGAGTAAAGTGGTCTTTCCGGCGCCGTTGTTTCCGATGACGCCGACCACCTCCCCATCGTTCACCTCGAGGCTGGCCTCGCTGAGCGCCACCGCACCCGAATAGTCAACAGACAGGTCACTCACCCGAAGCAACGAACTTCTCCCCCAGATACGCGGCAACAACGCGCTTGTCGGTGCTTACCTCTTTGGGCTGCCCCTCCACGAGCTTCTTCCCCTCGACGAGAACGATCACACGATCAGAAAGGGGCATCAGGATCTCCATGACGTGCTCGGTCATGACGATCGTTATCTCTTGCCGAAACGACTTGAGAAGCTCGACCGCGGCGCCCGCCTCCTTCTTGTTCAGTCCGGCCATCGCTTCGTCCAGGAACAGCATTCTCGGCTCGGTTGCCAGTGCCCGTGCCAGTTGGACCCGCTTTCTTGCGGCGAGTGGAAGCTCCCTGCCTAAGGCGTTTGACCGGTCCTCCAGGCCCACACGTTCGAGCAGCTCGTATGTCCTTTTTTGTGCGACCCCTACATCTTTGTGACGATGCAGTGCGCCAACGACGACGTTGTCGAGCACGGTCAGCTCGGGAAACACCCGCACGATCTGGAAGGTGCGTGCCAGTCCGGCTGCACAGATGCGATCGGGCCGCTTCCCGGTGACGTCGCGGCCATCGAAGATGATCCGGCCGGAATCCGGCGCCTGGAAGCCGGTGATCTGGTCGAACAAGGTCGTCTTGCCGGCGCCGTTGGGACCCATGATTCCAACCAGTTCGCCCTCTTCGACGGAGAAACTCACATTCTCGTTCGCAGCGACACCGCCGAAGTGTTTCGTAACCCCGTTCACCTCTAACAGCACCATCAGCGCTGCCCCCGTGTGTTTCTTGGCCTGCGGAACCGCTGTGCGAGTCCGATCAGCCCATTCGGCTCAAACGCGGCTATGAGCATTACGAGCAGGCCGTAGGCAACTAGGTTCAACGCTTCGCCCGTGCCTCCGAGGTAAAGGCGGGCGGTCTCGGTAAGGGACAGCAGAACGGCGGCTCCAATCACTGGTCCCCACATGCTTTTCACCCCACCCAGTACAGCGGCAATCGTGATTTGAATCGATATCGCGAGCTCCAGGACGCTGACTGGATCCACAAACAACACGTACTGGGCGAAGAACGCGCCGGCGATCGCGACCGTTGCGGCGGAGAACGACAGCGCGATCTGCTTGTAGCGGGCAACGGGAATCCCTACCGATGCGGCAGCCTCCTGATCCTCGCGAATCGCTGCTAGGTAGTAGCCGGTGCGCGACTTCAGGATTAGTTGGGTCGCGACGAGCGCGAGCAGCAACAGCCCCGCGGCGAGGTAATAGTATTCCCATTTGTGTTGGCCGGAGAACTGCAGCTCCAAAAGGCTGTCCTCCTTGATCGGAATCGACAGTCCCCCTGCCGCCCCGACGAACTGCCAGTTCAAGAAGATCAGGAACGCTATCTCACCGACAGCTATCGTCGCGATGGAAAAGTAGTGGCCCCGCAACCTGAATACCGGCAGCCCAACGATCATCGACACGGCCACCGCGATCGCTGCACCCAGCAGCATTCCGAGCCACGGATTCAAGCCGATGCGCAGCTCACCGACCGTCACGGTGTATGCGCCGACTCCGAAGAACAGCGCATGGCCCAGCGAAATCTGTCCGGTGAAGCCCCCGAGCAGATTCCAGCCGGTTGCCATGAGGGCGGTGAGGCAGATGAGAACCGCGATGTTGTGCTGATAGGGCGCGCTGTAGAGGACCGGCATGAGCCCGAAGACGACCATGAAGGCGGCCCACGGCCACAGCTCCTGCCTGCGCCACGGCCGCCCTCTTTCAACCGTGCGCTCGTCGCCCGCAACTTCGGACGCGCCGGCCACTTATCGCCTCCCCAGAAGTCCCTGCGGGCGTGCAATCACGACTATCAAGAACAGCACGAAGATCCACAGTTCTTTGTACTCGGTCGGCAAATAGAAGCCGGCGATGTTCTCGATCAGTCCGACGAGAAACGCGGCCGCGAGGGCTCCTCCGATCGACCCAAATCCGCCTAGGGCGACAATCATGAACGCGGGGAGTCCGTAGGCGATGCCCGAGTTGGGATGCACCGGCTGGTAGGAAACGATTAGCGCGGCCGCAACCCCTGTGGCGATCCCTCCGATGAACCATGCGAGGGCAAACATTCGATGGGGGTTGATCCCGAGCATCGCCGCCGCCTCGCGGTCTTGGGAGGTCGCCATGAGTGCCTTCCCCATCCGTGTTCGCCATACGAACCACCCGATCGCACTGGTGGCGATCAGGCTCCCGACCGCGGCGGCCAGCTGCGGCCCGGGCACCGACACACCTCCGACGCTTAAACTAACGTCTCCGAGAATCGATCCTTGAACGCCGCGAAAGTTCGACGAGAACAAGGCCTGGGCCAGGCCCCGCAGGAAGATCAGCAGTCCGAACGTGACGAAGATCTGCGATAGCAGTGTCCCGCGCATCGCGTGTCTCACGAAGGTTAGATAGCTGATCACTCCAAGTATCCCCACTCCGAGGGCGGCAAGAGGTATCGAGAAAAGTGGGTCTACTCCCCACAGGCGCCACGCGAAGAAGGCGATGTACATTCCGACCATTAAGAACTCGCCGTGGGCGAAGTTAACGATGTCGACCACGCCAAATATCAGCGTGAGCCCGACGGCGATCAGGCCCAAGACCGCGCCCAGCAAAAGGCCGCTCACAATGGTCTGTGCAAATACCTCCATCCCCGCGGCGCTAACGCCGATCGTACGGGGGCACGGGCACCTTGACCTCGGCAGTCGCCTTATCGAATGGCCATATGAGCTTGTACCCACCGTCGAGGTATTGGAGGATCACGCCGCGAGCAAGTTCGTTTTGACCGCTGTCGTCGAAAGTGATGCCGTCCCACGGCATGATGGTCTCGTCCGCACCGGCCTCGAGACCCTCGAGAGCGTCGCGGATGGCCTCCGGCTCGGTGCTCCCGGCCTCATTGATCGCCTGAAACAGAGTCAGGGCCGCGGTGAAGTCACGCGCCGAGTTCTCGTCCATCTCGTCTCCGTAGCGGTCCCGAAACATATTCGCAACCTCAACCGCAGCAGGACGATCCTTGACTGCGTCGAGCGCCCATGCGGCGCGCGAGATCGTGTAGTTGCCGAGATCTCCAACCGCTTCGAAATACGCCGCGTCGGAGAACCCCGCCCCGTAGGCAAGGATGTTTGGTGCGTAGTTGAGTTGCTGAAAGGTCTTTGTGAACAAGATCGCCTCAGGCGTGTACGACGCCTGGAACACTGCATCTGCGTCGATCGACTTGACCTTCGATGCCTCGGGAGTAACGTCCGCAACTCCGTTGCCGTGTGGGATGGTGGCGACCACCTCGTAGCCGCGCTCGTTCGCGACCTCTTCAGTGACCGCCGCCGCATCGGTTCCATATTCGGTGTTCTCGTGGAGGATTGCTACATCGTTGACCTTGCCGGCCTTTTGCTCGTTGAGGTCGTCGAGAAAGTCGAAGAAGGTCTCGGCGAACGTCCTGTCCGAGGGCCCGGTGCGGAAAAAGAAATCCAAATCGCGCTCCTCGGTGAGCCCAGGCGACGACGACGAGCCGTTGACGAACGGCACGCCGAGGCGCTCGGCCCGCTCGGAAGCGGTCAAGGTGACCGACGAGAAATACGCACCCGTCATAGCGACGACGTTTTCGCTGGTGATGAGGCGCTCGGTCTCGGCGGCCCCCTTCTCGGGATCCTCCTCGTGGTCGGCCGAAACGACTTCCACCGTCGCGCCGTCGAGGTTCGGCAGGCCTTCTCCTTCGGCAAGGGGCAGGTCGGTGTCGGGCAGATTCTCGTTGACGATTTCCGCGGCAAGCTTCACTCCCTCGAGCGTTTTCTTACCGGTCGCCGCCGAGGCGCCCGTAAGCGGAAAGACGGCGCCGATCTTCACGGTGCCGCCGCCCCCTTCGGTCCCGCCGGGCTCTTCTCCCCCCGGGGCGCAGGCGGGCACCATCAGACAACCCAATACGGCTACGATCGACACGATCCTTCGCATGGCAAATCCCCCTCGTTCACCCTCACACTAGTTAAGTTCGGTGCGGCCGATTCGTCTCATTTCGTCCAAGAGGCGAGGAACCCACCCCCCAGCACGTCAAGCTCGTGGTTCGGGACGTCTGTGATGAACATCCGACCAGGGCTATGCGCCACCATCCATTCCGGTTTGCTGTCAAGGGCAACTGACTGCGGTGTGACTCCACACCCCCAGAACAGCGGGATCTCATCGTGCGCGATCGGGACGGGATCGCCGTAATCCGGCCGTGCGACGTCGGCGATGCCCAATGCCGCCGGATCGCCGACCTGCACCGGCGCCCCGTGAGCCGCAGGCAGCCGTCCCGTCACCTGCACGGCGCGGCTGACCTTGGTTGCATGGACCGGCCGCATCGACACGACCATTTTTCCGCCGAAGGATCCCGCCGGCCGGCAATCGACGTTCGTGCGATACATCGGGACGGTCGTTTCGAGCTCCTGGTGGCGCACGGGCACACCGGCCTCGATCAGCGCCTCCTCAAACGTGAAGCTGCACCCAAGCAAGAACCCGACCGCGTCTTCGCGCCAGTCCCCGATGATGTCGGTGACCTCATCGACAAGCTCGCCGTGCCTATAGACCCTGTAGGCGGGAATGTCGGTGCGAAGGTCGGATTCGGGAGCCGTGAGGTGCGGGACGGGATCGCCGGGCTCGAGCACCTCGAGCAGTGGGCATGGCTTAGGGTTTCGGTGACAAAAAACAACGAATTCGAACGCGAGCTCCGCCGGGACCACGACCAGGTTCGCCTGGGCAAAGCCGGGGGCCAGGCCCGCGGTCGTGCCGGTGTAGTCGCCGGCGCGTATGGGCGCGCGGGCCGCCGCCGGATCGACCACGGACCCGGTCTTTTGCCCTGCAGGCCGTGTGACCGCCACGCGTCCACAACTCCTCGCCTATCCGTCCCACTGCCGGTAAATGTTACAAAAGGCCATCGTAGCCCGCGAGTGCCCGGAGGTGGGTGAAAAAGGGGGTGAGCATCTTCGAACGCCCTCAAATGTCGCCGCTCGGTGACTGCGCGCTCGTTATCGCGTTCGGCGACGAGATCGACCAGGCCATAAATTGGCGCGTCAAAACGTTTTGGGACCGGCTGGAGGCCGCTTCGCTCCCGGCGACCGTCGAGCACATACCGACGTTCACGAACGTGACGGTTATTTACGATCCCCTTCGCGCCAGCTACAAGGAGCTCGTGGCGGAGATCGGACGCGTTATCGAAGCGCTGCCCGCGCAGATTTCGGGGACCGAGGCGCGCACGGTAGAGATCCCGGTGTGCTATGGCGGCGACTTCGGGCCAGACCTCGAATCGGTCGCAGCGCGAAATGATCTCAGTCCCGACGAGGTGGTTGCGATCCACTGCGAGTCCACCTATCCGGTCTACATGATCGGCTTCGCTCCCGGGTTCCCATACCTCGGCGGGATGTCCGAGCGGATCAGCGCGCCGCGGCTCGATACTCCACGCGAAAAGATCCCCGCGGGATCGGTGGGCATTGCGGGGAGACAGACCGGTGTCTATCCGATAGAAACGCCGGGCGGATGGCGGCTGATCGGGCGCACCCCGCTCAGGCTGTTCGACCCCACCCGCCATTCACCCAGCCTGCTGCAGGCGGGTGACCTCGTTCGGTTCACGGCGGTCAGTAAGAAGGAGTACGAGCGGACGCAGCGGGAGGAAGCGTGAGTTGAAGGTCCTTGCTCCCGGGCTCCTCACGACCGTGCAAGATCTCGGACGCATTGGGTTCGCCAAACAGGGCGTGAGCCCCAGCGGAGCGATGGACGGCAATGCGCTGCGCGCGGCGAACCTGCTCGTCGGAAACGACGAGGACGAAGCCGGTCTGGAGATCACCTCGGGGGGCATGCGCCTGGAGTTTCGAAAACGTGCACTCATTGCGATCTGCGGCGCCAACTTCTCGCTCGCAATCTCCGGTGTTGCCCTGCCGTCCTGGCGTGCCATCTACGTGGAGGACGGTTCGGTCGTCGAATTCGATGACGCCCGCAGAGGCTGGCGCGCGTATTTTGCCGTGGCCGGCGGGATCGACGTACCGACTGTGATGGGAAGTCGCAGCACTTATCTGAGGGCTGGGCTCGGCGGGCTCGAGGGTCGCCCATTGCGAGCGGGGGACCAGCTCGCGCGCGGCCGCGCCGGGGCGGCCGCCCAGCGCGCGATGCTGGATTCGGGCCAAAGCCTCGGACCGCTGCCGTTCGCGCTCACGGGTCGCGTTTTGTCGAATCCAGAACGACTCTACCGATCCGGACCCATTCGTTTTATTCGGGGGCCGCAATGGGACATGATGGACGAGGCCGACCGCAAGGCATTTGTCACCGAGACCTTCGAGATATCGACGAGATCCGATCGCATGGGCTACCGTCTATCGGGCCGTGAGCTCCGGTCGGCCAAGGAGGCGGAGTTGATATCAACCGCGGTGCTGACGGGAACCGTGCAGCTGCCGCCCGGCGGCGAACCCATCGTGCTCCTCGCGGATCGCCAGACGACCGGGGGATACCCGATGGTCGCGCAGGTGATCAGAGCCGATCTCGGGGCGGTGGCGCAGCTCAGGCCGGGCAACGAAATCCGCTTTACGGAGGTCACGATCGACGCCGCGCATGAGGCGCTTAGATATGTGGAAAACGTCGTGGGCGAGCTGAAGGGGGCCGAAGACCGTGCACCGAGTAGACCTTAACTGCGACATGGGCGAGAGCTTTGGCGCCTACTCGCTCGGCAACGACGATGAAATCCTGGAATTTGTTACGTCCGCCAACATCGCCTGTGGCTTTCACGCCGGCGATCCATCCGTAATGAAGCGCACAGTGCACTCGGCGGTCGAAAAGGGCGTAGCCATCGGTGCGCACCCTGGCTACCGCGACCTCGAGGGCTTCGGCAGACGCTTCGTCGACGTCACTCCGGACGAGGCATACGACCTCGTCGTTTATCAGGTTGGGGCCCTGTATGGATTCGTTGCCGCCGCGGGGGCAACGATGCAGCACGTTAAACCCCACGGCGCGCTTTACAACGCCGCGACGGTCGACATCAAGGCGGCCGGGGCGATCGCTAAGGCCGTAAGGGATGTCGATTCCGAGCTGATCCTGTTCGGCCTGTCCGGGGGCGAGCTGATCTCCGCAGGCGAGGAGGCCGGTTTGCGCACAGCAAGCGAGGCGTTTGCCGATCGCACCTACCAACGTGACGGCACGCTGACGTCACGGCGGCAGCCGGGAGCAATGATCGAGGACCTCAACCGCGCCGCCGACCAGGCGGTCCGACTCGTCAGGGAGGGGAGGGCTGCCTCGCTTCAAGGCGTCGACGTCGATGTACGCGCCGACACGATCTGCATCCACGGGGACGGGCTGCATGCGCTCGAGTTTGCGCGGATGATCCGCGCGCGCTTTGAGGAGTCGGGGATCGAGGTGAAGCCGGTCGGCATTCCGTGAGATTCTTGCCACAACGGCCTGGGACAACGGTCCTTTGGTAGTTGTTGTCTTGAGATGGACTCAGAATCGCGAAGTCCAAGGCAGAGAACCGGAAATGAAGCCTGAAGAGGTAGGTTTGTTGTTAACGGAGGGCGGTTAGCTCAGCGGGAGAGCACTGCGCTTACAACGCAGGGGTCGGCGGTTCGAACCCGTCACCGCCCACAATGCGAATGTCCAGATCAACAG
>Ga0136621_1000672_pt1 | contig 13601 bp, 10 predicted proteins | sample AntDryUQ445A2306_FD_104673 | JGI IMG/M metagenome (GOLD analysis project Ga0136621, IMG submission 104673) | Polar desert sand microbial communities from Dry Valleys, Antarctica - metaG UQ445A (23.06) | ecosystem: Environmental > Terrestrial > Soil > Desert | place: Antarctica: Dry Valley...
AAATGACAGTTAGTGCAAATAGAAGTGAACCAATCTCTGGTGAGCCCGGCACAAATTTGTAAACTTTTTCATATAACCAGTTCCATGGGCTGATGTATTGCGCAACACCTTTCTCATTTATTCCATTTGGAATCCGGATCAACCGTAAGCCTTTTGGCAAAAAAGCACTGAGGGCAAATACAAAGAGGGCATTCTTTCCAAACACATCAAAAAAACGGGTCCACCAACCACGAAGTTTTTTTTCTTCAACAGCGTAGATTAACGTGGCGAGAATAGCGATGGCCATCCCGGTAGTCAGTACTGCATAAGAGCTGGTCCATATTTTTTTATTGATGGGAAAACTTAATCCCCAGGCATAGCCTGCAAATAAAAATGCCATTGCTGCAATAAAAAGCCCGGTAAGAATTTGATAGAGTTGTACTGTTTCCCGTTTCTCTTTTCTTGTTTGTTCTATTTCGTTTCTGGTTTCTTGCTGGCTGTCATCCGTAATCTGCCGGCTGTCAACTGTTAACTCTCTCCTATCACCTGTCACCTGCCAACTGTCATCTGTCCCTCTTCCTTTCTTAAGGATATAATCGCCAACTAAATAACCAAAAATCACCTGCACAATAGCTGGGATTGTGCTCATTAATCCTTCCGGGTCAAAAGCAATACCCTCTCCTCTATACATGTGGGCCTCACCTAAAATATTTTTATCAATATCGGTGCCCGCCCATCCCGCTAAACTATACGGATCAGCAGGATTGGCCCATACACAATACAACCAGTAAAGCAACAGTAAAATTAATCCTGCTAAAAAAGCACCTCTTGCTTTTAAATAATAAACAATTATAGAAGCAAAAAAATAACATAATGCAATTCTTTGTAACACGCCTAATATTCTTACTCCGGAAACAGCTCCGGAACTGTTTATCCAGGTCCAGCCATTGACTAATAATTCATCATCCTGCCATCGGGCAAAAGGCCACCAGTTTAGAAACAAACCAATAAAAAAAATGAGTAAGGTTCGTTTGAGTATTTTTCGCCAAAATGTAGCATCACCAGCGGCTTGCAACCGAGGCATTACAAAAGCCATGGCATTACCTACAGCAAAAAGAAAGAAAGGAAACACCAAATCGGTTGGAGTAAGCCCATGCCAGGGAGCATGTTTCAAAGGGCTGTAACTATATGTCCACGAACCTGGATTATTCACTAAAATCATTAAGGCAACTGTGGCCCCTCTAAAAACATCAAGTGAATAATAGCGTTGAGTCAAAAGTAGTTATTTAGATAAATGTAATAATTAGAACGCTGCCTTTATAAAAATTATGTACACAAATGCATTTATAAACGAAAACAACTTTAGTAAGTGGGGAGATGAGAAAATATAAAAGCGTTGCAATTCAATTATTTAATGGAACTGGATATGCCGGAGGCTTATACTCAATTTAAAGAACGCAGAATTTATTTTGAAATGTAGGAAATTTAAAATGGATCAATGAAGCGAGCGAACCCAATTCTTCAAATAACCTATTCAAAATCCGTTCTTTTTATGTGTTTGCCACTCACACAGCATGGCCTATATTTGCACCCGCAACTAATAAACGCTTTAACGGTTACAAAAATTAATTGTGACTGAGGAAGCGAAGCTATGCAAACAGTATAAAGTGAATACAAAATGGTTTGCCATATATACACGGCCCCGTTGGGAAAAAAAAGTGCATAATCTTTTAATCCAAAAAGGTATAGAAAGTTATTGTCCATTAAATAAAGTTCGTCGTAAATGGAGCGATAGAATAAAATTGGTGGAAGAACCGCTTTTTAAATCCTATGTATTTGTAAAAACGGATGAGGAGGGCCGAACCCCGATACGAATGACAGATGGGGTGGTGAATTTTGTGTACTGGAATGGTAAGCCTGCTGTTATTAGAGAAAAGGAAATCCAAACAATCAAAAAATTTTTAGATGAATACGAGAACGTGGAGTTAATAAAAGTGGATATTAAACCAGATGAAAAAGTGCGTATCCTATCAGGCCCATTGATGGATAAAGAAGGAAGGGTGCTGGAAGTAAAAAATAAAACCGCTAAGGTGTTGATAGATAGTCTGGGATATATGCTGGTGGCTAATATTGACAGAACTAAATTAATTTCAATTAACTCAAATTAAAGCGAATGCGATTATTGATATTTATTATTATAAGCTCCGTATTTTTTGTTTCCTGCCAACCACAAAGGGCGGTATATAATTATTTAGAAGATCTTACCGATACAACCACCCAAAAAGCATTCTTTATTGCAGAACCTGTTATCCAGAAAAATGATCTTTTATCTGTGCAAATATCCAGTGCAAGCCTTAACCCTTTGGTAGACCAGGATTATAACATTATCAATCAAATAGTGGGAGGAGTACAAACAACTCAAGCACTCGGCTATTTGGTAGATCAAAAGGGAAATATAGAATTGCCCAGGCTTGGAATAATCCCTGCAGCCGGGTTGACCAGGATTGAGTTAACACAAAGCATAAAAGAAAAGCTAAAAGATCAATTAACTAATCCTACTGTTATTATCAGGTTTCTGAATTTCAGGATCATAGTAATAGGTGAAGTAGGTGCCCCTGGGGTACATTCCGTTCCTGTTGAGAACCTTACTTTACTCGAAGCCCTCGCTATGGCTGGTGATATTACAGAGTTTGGAAAGAAAAAAGAAGTTAAGATTTTAAGAGAAGAAAACGGCAAAAGAAAATTAGGCATTGTAGATGTTACAACCACTAAAATGTTTGAATCTCCGTATTATCAACTGCAGCAAAATGATGTAATATTTGTGGAGCAAACCCAGTATAAAGTACGCCAGACCGAACAAGGACGCATCATTCAGCAGATAGGTTTTGCTACCAGCATTATTTCAACTGCAGCCATTCTTATTACCTTACTTAACAGGTAAGTTAGACAGTTGATAGATAACTATTGGCAGCTAACTTTCGTCTGTAATTTGCGAGTTAGCTTAAATGAATAAATAATAAATTAAATATTCCATCTAAATGGAAGAACAATTTCATACAGTGAAAAGAGAAATGCCAGGTATGGGACTGAAAGATTTTTTCTTTAAGTACGTACGATTCCTCCCCCTTATTGTTATATCTGTTGCACTGGCATTAGTTGTAGCATACCTCTATTTGCGTTATGCTACACCAGTGTATAAATCTAACGGAGCAATAATTATAAAGAAGGATAATACTGGGGCAGGTAGCGCTGATCCCTTTCAGCAATTGTTTGTGATGGATAATGCCATGAACATTCAAAATGAAATTGAAATATTGCAATCACAACCGGTTTTGGAAAGAGTGGTGGAAAATTTAAACCTCAACTTTTCCTATTTTTCAGTGGGCAAAATTGCAGAAACTAATCTTTATACTACTTCTCCTATCAGAATAGAAGCACTTCAATTAACCGACTCTAACAGCAGGTTCACGTTAGACATAATAGTAGTTAACAATCAAAGTTTTCGAATCAAGGGCGAGGAAACTTTAATTTCTTTTGGTCAAACATTTAAAACTGAGTTTGGTTTGTTTCGGCTGATAAAAAACCCCGGTTATAATAATTTTGCCACCGAGTATAGAGTTGTTTGGCAACCAACCGTAAATGCGGCGGGTATGTTAGGCGCTGGTCTTTCCGTGGCGCCAAAAGGAGCCACCGGTACTTTATTGATTAGCTTAGAGGCTAATCATCCTCAATTAGCTGCAGATGTAGTTAACCACCTGATGAAAGAATACCAGGTGGTGACAAGGGAAGATAAAAATGAAACGAACCGTCGTATGCTGGATTTCATTGATAGACGAATGAAGGGAGTAGAGAAAGAGTTAGATAGTGTAACCGGAAAATTGTTAGCCTATCAAAATGCAAATGATATTATTGTCCCTCCTGAAGCGCAGGGTGCAAGTTATTTTCAACATATAGAAGAAACTGAAAGGGAAATAATTGGCGGCAGGGCACAGGATAATATTGCACAAATGATTGAGAGTTACCTGAGCGACAGTAGAAACGCTTATGAACGTGTGCCATCTTCTTTAGGTTTAAGTGATGCTACACTAAATATGATGATTGGTGAGTATAATGGAGCACAGCTTGCACGAAAACATCTTATTGATGCCAATATCCCTGCGACTAACCCACGCGTTCAACAGCAATCTGACCTGATTGAACGCCTGCGGGTTAATATCATAGAAAGCCTGCGTATCCTTCGCCGATCCATTAGTGTAACGGTTAACAGGCTTGAGAAAGCTGGAACAAAGTTTAATGCTCAGATTCGCACTTTGCCGGCTAAAGAACAAAACTTACTTGAAATAAAGAGACAACAAGCCAGTAAGCAGGCAGTTTTTAATCTCTTAATGGAAAAAAGAGAACATACAGCCATTTCCCTTGCAGGTACAATCTCCAACATGAAGGTTATTGGGCAGGCGCACCCCAATTCAACTCCTGTAAAACCTAACAGAAAGGCTACTCAAATTCTCGCTGCAGCAATTGGTTTAGCCTTGCCGGTTTTACTCATTTTTTTAATAGAATCGCTAAATGATAAAGTAAATTCCCGGCATGATGTTGAAAAAGCTACTGATGCACCAATTATCGGTGAAATAGGCCATTCTTTTATTAAGGAGGCGCTTGTTGTGAAACCAAACAATCGCGGAGTTGTTGCAGAGCAATTTCGTATTATCCGGTCCAATCTGCAATTTTTCTTAAATAATATTGAAAAACCTGTTCTGCTCGTTACTTCTTCCTTTAGTAGCGAAGGAAAGTCTTTTATCAGCACTAACCTTGGGGCGGTAATGTCGTTGGCATCTAAAAAAACAATTGTAATTGAATTAGATATCCGTAAACCAAAAATCCTTTCGCAATTAAACATTCCCAGAAACCCTGGCATAATTAGTTATTTATTGAATAAAATACGTGTGGAAGAGCTGCCTATAGCTGTACCAGGCTATGATAATTTATATGTAATGGCATGTGGCCCCGTACCGCCAAACCCTTCGGAACTTTTACTGGATAATAAATTGAACGCATTGTTTGATTACCTAAAACAAAACTTTGACGTTATTATTATTGATACAGCACCGGTCGGTATGGTTAGTGATGCCATGTCACTTAGCCGTTTTGCCGATGCTACTTTATATATTGTAAGACAAAGATATACTCACAAAAAACAAATGGGCCTGCTTGATGAATTTCATAATCAGGGAAAACTTCCAAAAATATCTATTGTTTTAAATGATGTGAAAGCACAGGGTGGCGGCTATGGATATGGAGGGAATGGCCGGTACGGATACGCTTATGGCTCTGGCTATTTTGAAGATGAAGCGCCACCTCCTGGTAAGTTTTCAAAATGGTTTGGCATGCTTAATGGAAAAAACTCAAAGAAAAAAAGAAAGGAAAAAGTATAATGCGTGTTTTAATTACAGGTGGTGCCGGGTTTATCGGGTCTAATCTTGCTGAACATTTATTACAATATCCGCAAGTAGGGAAAGTAAGAGTTTTTGATAATCTTAGTACAGGAAGCTTACAAAATATTAAGGCCTTTAAACAAAATGAGAAGTTTGAATTTGTAGAAGGCGACATCAGGAATTACAAAGCTTGTTTACAAGCCATGGAGGGAATAGATATAGTTTCTCACCAGGCAGCACTGGGCTCCGTGCCACGTTCTATTAATGACCCACTCACTACTAATGAAGTAAACATCAGCGGTACACTTCACATTTTTACCGCCGCAAAAGAAAGCAATATAAAACGGGTAGTCTATGCTGCCTCCTCTTCAACTTATGGTGACCATCCGGGTTTGCCAAAAATGGAAGATAAAATTGGTAATCCTCTTTCTCCTTATGCCGTGACCAAGTATGTAAATGAATTGTATGCAAAAGTGTATGCCAATGTGTACGGTTTAGAATTGATTGGATTACGCTACTTTAATATATTTGGCCCAAAGCAAGATCCAAATGGAGCCTATGCAGCAGTGATACCGCTTTTTATGAAAGCGATTTTGAACAACGAGCCACCCCTTATCAATGGCGATGGAGAGCATAGCCGCGATTTTACATTTGTAGATAATGCAGTGCAGGCTAATGTGAAAGCATTATTTACCAATGATTCGCAAGCGCTCAACCAGGTGTATAATATTGCCTGTGGTGATCAAACTACCCTGAATGAATTGTTTGAAAGCCTTAAACAAATAGCAGGTAGTGACCTGGCGCCGAAGTATGGGGCTGAAAGAGCAGGCGATGTGCGGCATAGCCTCGCCGATATATCAAAAGCAAAAAAGCTTTTAGATTATACTCCAGGCATAAGCGTAAAAGAAGGCTTAAAAAATGCATTTGAGTGGTATAGGAGCCATCATAATTTCTCTTACTCTATATGAGCAAAACTATTATCATCACCGGCGGTGCTGGTTTTATCGGTTCGCATGTAGTTCGTTTATTTGTTACCAAATATCCCGGCTACAAAATCATAAACCTGGATGCGCTAACATATGCGGGTAATCTGGAAAATCTTAAAGACATTGAGAAAAAGCCCAACTATTTTTTTGAAAAAGTAAATATTCTGGATGTCGATGAACTGGAGAGGATATTTGCAAACTATAATCCCGATGGCATTATTCATTTGGCTGCCGAATCTCATGTAGACCGTTCCATTTTATCACCTATGGATTTTGTTTATACCAATGTAGTCGGTACGGTTAATCTCTTAAATGCAGCAAAAAAACAGTGGGCAGAATATCTTTGTCACCCTGAGCTTGCCGAAGGGTTAATGGATCAATCAATAAACCAATCAACCCATTACCGCTTTTACCACGTCTCAACAGACGAAGTGTATGGGGCTTTAGGCGAAACTGGTTTATTTACCGAAACAACTCCCTACGACCCTAATTCTCCATATTCTGCAAGCAAAGCTGCATCCGATCATTTTGTAAGAGCTTATGGTGAAACATATCAATTGCCTTTTGTAATAAGTAATTGTTCAAACAATTATGGCCCGAATCATTTCCCTGAAAAATTAATTCCTCTTTTTATCAATAACATTATTAACAAAAAATCATTACCGGTTTATGGAGATGGATTATATACCAGGGACTGGCTTTTTGTAAAAGACCATGCCATTGCTATTGACCTTGTTTATCACAAAGGAAAGCAAGGAGAAACTTATAATATCGGCGGCTTTAATGAATGGAAAAATATTGACTTAGTGAAATTGCTTTGTAAACAAATGGATGAAAAATTAGGCAATGAGCCAGGCACCAGTGATAAATTGATTACATATATAAAAGACCGCCCTGGCCATGACCGGCGATACGCAATAGATGCAAGTAAAATAAATAAAGCACTAGGTTGGCAACCTGGAGTAACCTTTGAAGAAGGCCTAAGCCAAACTATTGATTGGTATTTGGAAAATCAAGCGTGGTTGTCAAATGTAACTTCGGGAGAATACCAGGAATATTATAATGAAATGTATGTTCATCCTTAGCTCAATAAAACTAACTGTATTGTCGACCTTTTGTTTTTCTCTCCCATTTTAGAATATTCACTTAACTTACCAATAGTATGATAAGTCTGGAAAATAAAAAAATCCTTGTTACAGGTGGTGCAGGATTTGTTGGTTCTAACCTCGTTAGAAAATTAATTGAAAAATATAATGCGGAAGTAACCGTGTTGGATGATTTATTTACCGGAGATGAAGGGTTCTTAAAAGGTTTGGATTATGAATTTATTCATGGATCTGTTGAAGATGCATTATTAGTAAATGGATCAATCAAGGGAAAACATATTGTTTTTCATTTGGCGGCAAGAAATATTATCGTCTCTAATCAAAATCCACGGGAAGATTTAGATGTAAATGTAGGCGGAAGCTTTAATGTTTTTGAAGCATGCCTTTTACATAATGTTGAACGCATAGTTTATACATCTACATCATCTATCTATGGGAACCCGGAAAAGCTGCCCATTTGCGAGAATGATCATAAAAGCTTTTTGAACTTTTATTCTGCAAGTAAGTTTTCAGCAGAAACCTATGCTAAAACTTTTTTTGAGGTGTTTAATCTTCCTGTATCAATCATTCGTTATTCAAATGTTTATGGTATTAATCAATATCCTTCTAATACATATTGTGGGGTTATAGGAAAATTTATGGAGGCTGCATTATTGAATAAACCAATACCAATCCATGGAAATGGCAGGCAAACAAGGGACTATACTTATATAGAAGATGCGATTGATGCTACTATTGCAGCAGCCATTTATCCAAAAGCCATTGGCAATGATTACAACATTGGAACGGGCATTGAAACATCGGTTAATGAATTGGTACAACACATCGTTAAAATAACAGGCAGCCAATCTGTAATAGCCCATATTGATAACAGGGATATAGATAATATTCAAAGGCGTTGCATTAACATTACAAAGTCAGCACTAGATCTTCAATATAATCCTTCATTTACAATTCAGAAAGGCTTAAGTAAAACTATAAATTGGTTTGTAGAAGCTTTAGAAAAAGCGGCTACCAGCCTGTTAGCAATTAGTGCCTTAGCAGTATGATCGACAGCGCAACGCAAATATGCACTCGCTGTATTTATGATAACCAAACTTCCCGGATCAGCTTTGATGAACAAGGCATTTGTAATTATTGTAAAATGTCCGATGATTTAAAAGAGCAGTTTAAGACAGGTATGCCTGAAGGAGAAAAGGCATTGCATGTTTTAATAGAGTCTATAAAAAATGAAGGGAAGCAAAAAAAATACGATTGTGTGGTAGGGGTTAGTGGGGGTACAGACTCTTCCTATACTTTGGCAAAGGCAGTAGAATGGGGCTTAAGGCCCTTGGCCGTACATTTTGACAACACCTGGAACTCAGCAATTGCCACAGAAAACATCAAGGCACTCACGCAAAAATTAAATGTCGATTTATTTACTTATGTGGTCAACAATAAGGAGATGGATGATATTACCCGTTCGTTTTTTTACGCAGGGGTGCCTGAGCTTGATTGCCCTACTGACATTGCTTTGGCCGAAACTTTATATAGGGCCGCCGCTAAGTTTAAGGTGAAATATATCCTGGAAGGACATTCATTTATCGCAGAAGGCGTTTCGCCCATGGGTACTAATTATTTTGATGGAAAATATATTAAAGACATTCACAAAAAATTTGGAGTTAAGCAGATGAAAACATTTCCAAACATGAATTTCATTTCTTTTATGAAATGGGTGATTGTAAAACGCATAAAAAAAATAAGGCCACTGTGGTATATTAATTATTCGAAAGAAGAAGCTAAAAAATATCTGCAATCAAAATTTGAATGGCAGGATTATGGAGGTCATCACCTGGAAAATCGTTTATCTGCATTTACCTACAGTATTTATAAGCCGCAAAAGTTTGCGGTTGATGATCGTAACTGGAGTTTGGCAGCGGCTGCACGTAATGGGTTAATGTGCAGGGACGAGGCATTGAAGATGTATCAAACCCCAATAAAGGAAGATACCATTTTAGAAGATTACTTTATTAAAAGAATTGGTTTAGAAAAACCGGCCTACCAAAAAATTATGAAGGGTGAAAGAAAAAATTATAAGCAATACGCTACCTATAAAAAAAGATTTGAGCTATTACGTCCAATTTTTTACAGGCTGGCAAAAGCTAATCTTGTTCCTATGAGCTTTTACATTAAATATACATCTCCAACCGAAGGTGCATGATAATCAGCCAACCGTTAACTGCCAACTGTCAATTGTCAACTTTTAACTATAAACAAGTATGAAAGTCGGCATCATTGGCAATATGAACAATATGTATTTTTCACTGACCAGGTATCTACTTGACCTGGGTTATGACTGCGATCAGTTAATATTTGATTATGAACCTGCTCATTTTCATCCTTCCTCCGATAGTGATAATGCCCAATCAATAAGCCATTGCAAACTATTAAGCTGGGGTGACCCTGGCCGGTTTCTCCACCTTGATTTTAAACAAATTAAAAAAGACCTGGAGCCTTACCATTTTTTAATTGGCAGCGGACCCGCACCGGCATTTGTTAACCGCATTGGACGCAAGCTGGATATTTTTATCCCTTACGGCGATGATCTTTATTCATTGCCTTTTTTCAGGATTGTTCATCCTATCAGGACGCCGGCGTACCTGGCCGTTGCTTATCACCAGATGAAAGGAATTCGTGCAACACCCTACATCATCTTTGATAAAACCAACGAACGCTTTGAAAAAATATTTTCGAAATTAAGATACCAGGGCAAACGCATTTTTTCTCCACCGCCATTGTTATATCATGAAGAATATACATCGGAAAAAATGAGAAACAATGAAAAGGATAATCCTCATGTAATGACGATGCGCAAACTGAGGGCAAAAAATGACATCGTTATTGTACAGCATATCCGGCAGCTTTGGAAAAAACATGGTGATATATGGAGCAACAAGGGTAATGATAAGCTGATAAAAGGATTTGCAGCTTTTATTAATCTGCATCCCGAAGTTAAAGCAACGCTTATTTTATTTGAATACGGCACAGATGTGAACCATACCAGGAACCTGATAGATCAGTTGGGTGTGCAGGAGCATGTAGTGTGGTTTTCTAAAATGTCACGTAAGCATATTATGTATGTTATTAAAAACAGTGATATGGTAGTGGGTGAACTTGTCCACTCGTGGCTAACCTACTGTGTTGTATTTGAAGCGCTGTGTATGGGCAAGCCTTTAATGCATAAGCGTATTGATAAGGATTTCGCAGAAGAATATCCCAGCCTGTATCCAATGGTTTATGCAGACTCCCAGGAAACCGTATTGGAGGGATTTAAAAATTTATTAAAAAATAAGGAAGAAGTAAGGCAGTTAGGGATAAAAGGAAAAGAATGGTTTTTACTCTATGGCATTAAAAAACCCCTCGAACATATTGTTCAGATCATTAAGAAAAAAACCGGAGTTGGTTTACTCGTTTCAGAGTATTTCAGCTTATTGTAATTTAAAGGGCAGGTCTTATAAAAACCCAGGTAATTATCATGCAACCTACATTGCCGCTGGTTACCATAGGTATTCCCACTTATAACCAACAAGAATACCTGGCCGAAGCGGTTGAAAGTGCGTTGGCACAGAACTATCCAAATCTGGAGGTGGTTATTGCAGATGATTGTTCATCAGATGACACAAAAAAATTAGTGCAGAGGTACCTGTCAGATAAGCGGCTAAAATATTTCAGAAATGAAAATAACGTTGGCCGCGTTTTAAATTACCGAAAGCTTTTTTATGAATATGCTGCAGGTGACTGGTATGTAAACCTGGATGGTGATGATTATTATATTGATGAGAATTTTATTAGCGGAGGTATTGAAAAAATAAATTCATTCCAGGCAAAAGGATATGAAATTATGTTTTACCATTCCGGTTTAAAAACAAAAATTAAAGATCATACCATTATAAAAGATCATACCATTACATATATCCCAAACATTCAGGAAGAAGTTGAGCTAATGCCTGGTATATCCTATTTTGAAAACTTTTTTTCTTTAAATGCTTCCAGCCACCTTACTGTTATTTGTAACCGGCCAAAAGCAATGACCATAGATTATTATTCAAAAAATGCCTTGTTTACGGATGTACATTCCTTTGTAAGGTTATCCTTACATGGTCACATCATTCTCGATAAAAAAATTACTGCTGTTTGGCGGTTTCATGAAAATAATGCTTCTCATTTATTGGAAGAAAAGTTTAAAGAAGAAGTAGAATCAAAAAAAGATATAAGTATTTACGCCATACCTTTTGTTGGAGAAAAGCGGGCAGCAAAATGGTTTAAAAAAGCCAAAACGGAATTGATCAACAACCTGGTTTATAAAAATGTAAAATTCGATACGGTTTATTCATCTGACTGGGTCCGTTATTTTAAACATTTTCGTTTCTCGCTTTTTTTTGCAAAACATTTTTTGAAATATATTTTTCTGTCAGCTAAAACTGCTGTCAGGTTGACCTTGCTGAAACCTTTTTGGAAATGAATAACCCTTCGGACTGAGCATGCCGAAGTCTCAGGGTGACAATACATATTAATTACGAGTTTATTTTTTCAATAGAATGTCAGGTTGATGTTTCGGCAGGCTCAACATGACACTGCCGAAACCTAAATTGCCGGATTCAAACTTCAACCCTTCGCCAGGCTCAGGGTGACAATTTGTAACTGTAGATGCGCATTTTAAAAAAATGAGCTGTCATGTTGAGCTTGCCGAAACCTATTTTTTAAAACGACATCATTCTTACAAATAACCCTTCGCCAGGCTCAGGGTGACAACCAAACCCAATGCCAGGTTGAGCTTGCCGAGGCCTAAAAAAATAATCGTAAGCGAATGAAATTGCATCACAGCTATTACGTGTACATTGTTCAATGTAGTGATGAATTTTATTATACAGGAATTACAAATGATCTGGAACGTAGAATTGCAGAGCATAATGAAGGACTTGATAGAACCTGTTATACTTATAAAAGACGCCCTGTTGTTTTGAAATACAGTGAGCATTTCGTGAACGTAAAGAATGCCATTGCTTATGAAAAACAATTGAAAGGATGGTCGCGAAAAAAGAAAGAAGCATTGTTTATAGGAGATTATGAAGCGATAAAAAAGCTAGCAAGTTCTAATCCAACCCTTCGGCTGAGCTTGCCGAAGCCTCAGGGTGACAACTCGTAACTTGTAAATGAGCATTTTTAAAAAACGCACTGTCAGGCTGAGCTTGCCGAAGCCTATATCTATAAAAAATATTTCATTGAACAATCCTTCAGGCTCAGAGCCTGTCCCGCTAAAGTGGGAGTGACAACATGTAGTAAATAATGAATGTGCGAATAAACGCACTGTCAGGCTGAGCTTGCCGAAGCCTCTTAAAAGCACCACTAAATGAAAGGAATTATTCTCGCCGGTGGCTCCGGTACCCGCTTGTATCCAATAACAAAAGCTGTATCCAAGCAACTGATGCCTGTGTATGACAAGCCAATGATCTATTACCCGCTATCAATTTTAATGATGGCAGGTATCAAAGAAATCCTGATCATTACTACGCCTGAAGATAATCAACAATTCATACGGCTTTTAGGTGATGGCAGCCAGGTGGGTTGCCGGTTTGAATATGCTATACAATACCAACCCAATGGTTTAGCACAGGCTTTTGTAATTGGCGCTGATTTCATAGATAAGGATAAAGTGGCGCTGGTACTTGGCGACAATATTTTTTATGGTACTGGTCTGGGGCAGTTATTACGATCATTAAATGATATAGAAGGCGGTTATGTATTTGCCTATGAAGTTTCTGATCCGGAACGATATGGTGTGGTGGAATTTGATAAAGAAAATAAAGCAATATCCATTGAAGAAAAGCCAGCTCATCCCAAATCACATTTTGCTGTGCCGGGCTTGTATTTTTATGATAATGAAGTGGTGGGTATTGCAAAAAATTTGCAGCCCTCGGCCCGTGGCGAATACGAAATTACCGATGTAAATAAAGAGTACTTAAATAGGGGCACATTGAAAGTTGCCATTCTTGACCGTGGCACCGCCTGGCTGGATACGGGTACTTTTGAATCATTAAGTGATGCCACAGAATTTGTAA
>Ga0136621_1000677_pt1 | contig 13566 bp, 15 predicted proteins | sample AntDryUQ445A2306_FD_104673 | JGI IMG/M metagenome (GOLD analysis project Ga0136621, IMG submission 104673) | Polar desert sand microbial communities from Dry Valleys, Antarctica - metaG UQ445A (23.06) | ecosystem: Environmental > Terrestrial > Soil > Desert | place: Antarctica: Dry Valley...
AGCGCGAGGGAGATACGCCGGAGTTGCTGGCGAAGTACCTCTCCCACATCGGGCGCGGAGTTCTGCTCACCCACCCCGAGGAGATAGACCTCTCCAAGCGAGCCAAGGAAGGCGACAAGAAGGCTCGCGAGAGGCTAATTGAGAAGAACCTTCGTCTGGTCGTTTCGGTAGCCAAGAAGTATCGAGGCTACGGGCTGCCATTTGAGGATTTGATCCAGGAGGGCAACATAGGGCTTATGAAGGCGGTGGAGAAGTTCGACCCGGCGCGGGGCTTCCGGTTCTCGACGTATGCTACGTGGTGGATACGACAGGCGGTACAGAGGGCCGTTGCGGACAAGGGGCGCACGATTCGGGTGCCGGTCCACATGACGGAGAAGATCCGGAAGATGGCCCGCTCGTACAACGAGCTCTCGACGGAGCTCGACGGAACCCCGACGGACGAGGAAGTAGCCGAACGTCTCGGCTGGACGGTGGAAGAGGTCAGAGACGTCAAGGACGCCATGCCGGACGCCACGAGCCTCAATCAGCCGTTGAGCCAGGAGCGGGACGCCTCGGAGCTTGGCGAGTTCGTCGAAGACGAGCGAGCTTCGGACACTGCGGGCCAGGTGATGCGGGAGATGGAGACGGCTCACCTGAAAGAGGCCATAGAGCGGCTGCCCGACAGGGCTCGCTACGTGCTCGTCCGGCGCTACGGGCTCGACCAGCAGGATTCGGCTACCCTGGCGCAGTTGAGCGACGAGTTGGGGATCTCGCGCGAGCGGGTACGCCAGCTCCAGCGAGAGGCCGAGCAGATGCTCAAGAGCGGCGAGTACGGTAAAGTCTTGCGCCACGTCGCGGCGTAGAGAGTCGTAGATCACGCAGTTAGCGGAGCCGTCGGGGATTCCTGGCGGCTCTTTTCGTTCCGGGGAGTCGGCTCCCCGCGAAGATAGCGTTGTGTATCGGATATAATGCCCGCCTGGAAATGTAGGCTTGGTGGCACGGAGGATCTCGCATGTCCGAGGGGAGAATAAGCGGCACGGAATCAAACGCGGGAGGTGCTCCGTCCGGAGCACTGGAGCGCGCGCTCGGGGACCTTCGGGCGCTGTCCGAAGACATCGAGTCTTGCTCGGTGCTCTCACCAGCCGGAGACCTTCAGTATTCCTCGCATGGGCCGGGCGTCGAGCGTGCGCGGGTGGCGGCCATGCTCGGCGCGCTCGTCGGCCTTGCCCGTCGCTCGGCCCGGAAAGAAGGCAAGGATCTCGCCTCGCAGGTCAGGGTTCGCACCGAGGCGGGACATCTTCTGATGGTTGGCCTGGAAGGAGGCGGCACCCTGGTGGCGACGACCGCCCCCGAGGCCCGAGTCGGGCTCGTCCTCTACGACATGCGCAACGCCCGCGTGGAGATCAAAAAAGCTACCGGGGAGGTGGGGTAGCCGTGAAGAGGTTATTCCGGGGTCTGCTGCTTGTCGGAGCCCTTGCCGGCGCGGTGGTGATGGTCAAGAGCTATTTGCAGAGGACGGATTCTCCCGGCGAGGAAGCCGTCCGGATCGTCTTCGACGACGGCGCGACCCGCTCGCTCGCCTCCAATACCGTGGAAGGCCAGGAGTTCACGGATATAGCCCACAAGGTACTGGAGATAGGCGTCTGAGAGCCCGTCCAGATTACCCGCTCGCTCCAAGCGAGGGCCTCTTCAGATGCCGGCTATCGTAATCCTCGCATGTCCCGTAACACGCTACGGCCATTGTGGCGTCGAGAGTGGTTAGTTAACCGCTGAGATCATCCCTATCCTCGTACCCGGATCTGGGGCTACAATGAGTTGTTCCCGGGGCCGACGATCCGAGTTCGGAGTGGACGGGCGGCCGTGGTGCGCTTCGCCAACAAGCTGCCCGACGGTGGCTTCTTCGAGTTCGGCGACGCCGTGCCCTTTAGAATTACCGTCACCGGCCCGGAGGACGGCGCGAACGTGGATTGCTCGAAGGCCGAGGTCAACTACGTCCTCGCCCACGACCAGCACGGTCACCCGCTCACCAGCACCACGGGATGTGAGGGCGTGCTACAGACCATCGTGGACGATGGGCACGGCGACGACGCCAATATATTCGGCGTGGGCGCCATCGAGAACGGGGGTTGGACCTCCTACGCCCCCATCAACCTGCGGAACATCAACTCGATGTCCTTGCGGGTGAACTCCGCCGCCGGCGGACCATCGAGGTCCGCTCGTCGGCAGCGCGACCGTGCTGGCGGATAGCGTCAGCACTTATGCGGACGTGCCGGTGACCGTGACGAACCCGGCGGCACGCACGACTTGTTCCTCGTCTTCGAGAACGCCTCCGCCGCCCAACAAGAGCTGTTCAAGCTCAACTACATGGACTTCAACGGCACGGGGGCGACCCAATAAGGACGGGATAGAGGAAGTTCTTACGGGGCGCTGATCTCATCCCGCCCCGTCACCGTATAGCGGTAGACGGCGTTCGCGGTTCTAGTATCATAGGAGCGGAGTGGCGTTTCCGGAAGAGCTGGGCGAGGAAGAGGAGTGTACTCCATGGAAGACAATGGCCGCGTAGTGTCGGATCCCGCCCCCGAGCGCGTCGGCGTCTGGCTGATCGGGGCCCGCGGCTCGGTGGCGACGACCGCCATCGTTGGCGCCGCCGCCCTGGCCCGTGGCCTCGTCCGCCCCACGGGCGTGGTCTCCGCCACCGAACCCCTGGCGAGCGCGTCCTTGCCGGACTTAAATCACCTGGTCTTCGGTGGTCACGAGGTTGCCGATACCTCCCTTCTCAAGAAGGCAGAGCTGCTGGCGGACGAGGGCGTGTTGCCTCTCACCCTGCCGGCGACGGTCGCCGATGAGCTGGCGGAGGCCGACGCGAACATCCGGCCCGGCGCGACGGTGGACCCCACCGGCAAGCGTCCCATGGAGACCATCGAGCGCATAGGCGAAGACCTGCGTGACTTCCGGTCCAGGCACGGCCTCGCGCGGGTAGTCGTCGTCAACGTTTCGTCCACGGAGGCGCCGGCGGATCCGCACCCGGCGCACTCCGATCTCACCTCCCTTCGAGAGGCGCTGGAGAGCGGACACGCCATCCTCCCGGAGAGCTCTCTGTACGCCTACGCGGCCCTGGATGCGGGTTGCTCCTTCGTGGACTTCACGCCCTCTACGGGGACCCGGCTCCCGGCGCTGGAGGAGCTGGCGTTGGAGAAGAACTTGCCTCACGCCGGGCGGGACGGCAAGACCGGAGAGACGCTGGTGAAGAGCGCGCTCGCGCCCATGTTCTCCTCCCGCGCGCTGCGGGTGCGCTCCTGGTTGGGGGTGAACGTGCTCGGCGGGGGCGACGGAGAGGCCCTCTCGGAGCCGGATCGCCGCCGGAGCAAGGAGGAATCCAAAGGGCAGGTCGTGGAAGACGTGCTCGGCTACGGCGTCGAGTCTCCGGTGCGTATTGACTACGTGCGCGACCTCGGAGAATGGAAGACGGCCTGGGACCGTATCTCCTTCGAGGGATTCCTGGGAACGCGAATGAATATGCATTTCATCTGGGAGGGCTGCGACTCCGCGCTCGCCGCTCCTCTCGTGCTGGACCTCGCGCGCCTGACGAGCTACGCTCACGCTCACGGGCAGAAGGGAGCCCTTGTCCCGCTGGCGTTCTTCTTCAAGGACCCCGCCGGGACTCGTGAGCATAACCTGGACCGCCAGCTAGCCGAACTGTGCGCGTGGGTGATGGGCCTGGAGGATGGATGACGCTACCCAGGCCCGGTGACCTGGCGGACCTGCTGCGCCTGCCCTCTCTCCTCAGTGTCCCTGGCGACGTGCTGCTGGGATCTGTCGTCTCCGGTGAGCGGCGGTCCTCCCGCCATCTCGCCGGCCTCGTGGCCTCCTCCTCTTGTCTCTACGCAGCGGGGATGGCCCTCAACGACTATGCCGACCGCGACGTGGACGCCCGTGAGCGGCCGAAGCGTCCCATACCTTCCGGCCGCGTGAGCGCTCGCTTCGCCCTCGGCTTCGCCGCCACCCTGACCGCCGCGAGCCTGGTCCTCGCCGGCGCCGCGGGTGGCCGGAGGTCCCTCACGGTCGCCGTCCCGCTCGCCGCCGCCGTCTGGTCCTACGACCTGGCGGCCAAAGAGACCCGCTGGGGACCGGCCGTCATGGCCGCCTGCCGGTCTCTCGACGTGATGATGGGCGCAGGGGGACTGGCCGACCGGAGGGCCTGGCCGGCCGCGGGCGTCGTTGGGGGGCACATAGCCATGATCACCACCGTCAGCCGCCGCGAGACCGAAGGCGGCACGAAGACGCTTGCCCTCGGTGCCCTGGCCGGCTCCGCCGCCACGACCCTCGCCGCCGCCCAGCTCGCCCTCGAAGCCTCGGAAGACGCCGGGATTCTCCGCCGCCGGATACACGGCGCCGTGTCGCTCGCGCTCCTGAGCGTACACGCGGTCGAGATGGTTCGCGCGGAGCTGGAAGCGGCCAGACAGCCGTCCCCGGAGAACCTCCAGAAAGTGGTCGGAGCCGGTGTCCTCGGGCTCATGCCGCTCGAAGCGGGGATGCTCGCCGGAGCTGGCAAGCCGGGCCTGGCGGCAGTCCTCGCCACCGGGTGGCGGCTGGCCCGCAGGCTCGCCCGCAAGAGGTCCGTGACGTGAGCCTGCGCTACGCATACAATACCAACGGTCTCGCCGACCATCGGCTGGAGGACGCGCTCTCCTTCCTCGCCGACACCGGCTACGATGGCGTATCCTTGACCCTGGATCACCACCACCTCGATCCTTTCGCCCCGGACCTATCCCACCGCCTCGACCGTCTCCGTCAACGGCTAGAAGACCTTACCCTGACCGCCGTCGTCGAGACCGGCGGACGGTTTGTCCTCGATCCACGCCGCAAGCACGAGCCGAACCTGATATCGAACGAGGGCCGCCAGCGCCGCGTGGAGTTCCTCTGCCGGGCCGTGGATATCGCCGCGGATCTCGGCGCGGAGACCGTCTCTTTCTGGTCGGGGACGGCGCCGCCGGACGTAGACGGGGAAGTAGCATGGCGACGGCTCGTGGAAGGCTGCTCGGCGGCGCTTGAGGCGGCGGAGAAACGTGGCGTGACGCTCGCGTTCGAGCCCGAGCCCGGCCACCTCGTCGAACGCCTGGACCAGTACGACGCGCTACTGGATGCGCTCGGCGGATCTGAGTGCTTCGGCTTGACGCTCGACGTGGGACACTGCCTCTGTGTCGGGGAAGAGTCCGTCCCGGAGCGCATTCTAGAGAGGGCCGGGCAACTCGTCAATGTTCACATCGAAGACGTGCGGCGGGGTGTTCATGAGCATCTCGACTTCGGCGAGGGAGACGTGGATTTCCCTCCCATTCTGGACGCGCTGAACCGGATCGGCTACCGGGGGCTGGTCTCGGTGGAGCTATCGCGTCACAGCCACGCCGCGCACAGGACCGTGCCGCGGGCCATCGAGTTCTTGAAGGAAGCGGAACGCAAGAAGGTGGCCGTGTGATCCCACACGATACAGGGCATCTGTGGTCCTCCGTTCGGGAGCGAGCCTCCGCTGACGGCATCCGCTGGCTGAAGGAGACATCGGAGGCCGTGAATCTGAACCCCGGTGCGATAGCGGCCGCGTTCCCGGCCGTGGGCCGCGAGGTGGGCCGGATGACCCTCGACCCGCTCGCCGATCCCGACGATCCGCACGCCTGGAGGCTGGACGACGCCGGGCGTGCGCTGCTACTAGTCGCCATCGGGGACCGGGCGGGAGAGGAAATCGGCGAACTCTATCGTCACGGCGATGCGAACGAGCGCCGGGGCGTGCTGCGGGCGTTGCCGTTGTTGCCGGTGGGGGACTCAGCCGTGCCGCTGGTCAAGGATGCCATCAGGACAAACGACACCAACCTCATAGTGGCGGCGCTCGGTCCATACGCCATCGAGCGCCTCGACGACGCGGCGCTCGCGCAGGCCGTCCTCAAATGCGTGTTCGTGGGGGTGCGGATCTCACCATTGGATGGCCTCGAAGACCGGACGACGCCGGAGATGGCCCGTATGCTGGCGGACTATGCGCATGAGAGGATCGCCGCCGAACGGGACGTGCCGGCCGAGGTCTGGCCCGTCATCGAGCGTTTCCCGCCGGAGGAGGAGATCGAAGCGATCTTCTCTGAGTTGGATCATCCAATAGCCGCTCGGCGTCACGCGGCCGAGCGGGCGCTGAGAGACAGCCACCTTCTGAGGAGCCGAGATGCGAATATTTGACCCGCACGTACACATGACCTCCCGCACCACCGATGACTACGAGGCGATGGCTGCCTCCGGCGTCCGCGCCATAGTCGAACCCGCCTTCTGGCTCGGCCAGCCCCGGACCTCGGTGGACTCCTTCGTGGACTACTTCAACGGCCTCCTCGGCTGGGAGCGATTCCGGGCGAGCCAGTTCGGCATCAGCCACCATTGCGCCATCGGCCTGAATCCAAAAGAGGCCAACGACGACCGTCTCAGAGAAGAAGTCCTCGCCATCCTGCCGCGTTATCTCGCCAAAGACGGCGTCGTGGCGGTAGGGGAGATCGGATTCGACTCCATGACCGCCGGAGAGGAAGCGGCCCTGGAAGCCCAACTCGCCCTCGCCCTGGAGCACGACCTGCCGGTTCTCGTCCACACGCCGCACCGGGACAAGCTCGCAGGGACGCGACGGACGTTGGAGATCGTGGCGGACTCGGGCGTTCCTCCTGAGTTGGTCGTGGTTGACCACAACAACGAGCTCACCGTCGCGGAGGTGGTCGAGAGCGGCTGCTGGGCCGGCTTCACCATCTACCCGTTCACCAAGATGGACGAGCATCGGTTCGTCAGGGTCGCCGAGGAGTTCGGCACGGAGCGTATTCTCGTCAACTCAGCCGCCGACTGGGGCATCAGCGACCCACTAAAGGTTTCCAAGACCGCGAACGCGATGCTTGATGCGGGCTTTTCCGACGATGAGATCGACCGCGTCGTGTGGCGAAACCCCGTGGAGTTCTTCGGCCATAGCGGACGTTTGATGCTCGACGAGCCAGACGCCGACCGCGCGGCCACCTTCGAGGGAAATTCGGTGCTGCGCGGCGAACGGCCGGCCGGCTGACGTGCGCTTCACGCACCCGGACGGATCCACCGTCCACCTCGCCTACTGTAGCAACGTCCACCCCTCCGAGACCGCCGAAGGCGTCGCGGCCCAGCTCTCGCGCTTCGCGGCCCCCGTACGCGCGCGCCTCGGAGTGGACTCCCTGGGCGTCGGGCTGTGGCTGGCCGCCCCCGCCGCCCAAAATCTGCTGGAAGACCCGCGCGCCCTCTCCTCCCTGTGCGCCCGGCTCGAAGGGCACGGCCTGGAGGTCGTCACCCTCAACGGCTTCCCGTACACTGCCTTCCACGCCCCCGTGGTCAAGAAGGCCGTCTACAGCCCGGACTGGACCGACCCCCGCCGCGCGGAATACACGCTCACCCTGGCCCGCCTGCTCGCCAGGCTCCTGCCCGATGGCGTGGAGACCGGGACCATCTCCACCGTGCCCCTCGGGTGGCGCGAGGACTGGACAGGAGAGGACACGCGAATCGCGTGCGACGCTCTGAACCGGGTCGCGGAGGGCCTCGAAGCCCTGGCTGATGAGTCGGGCCGCCGCATCCTGCTCGCGCTGGAGCCCGAGCCGGGTTGCGCCGTCGAGACGACGGAGGGGTTGGCCGAGGCGCTTGAGGGCGTGGATGGGCGTTGGGTCGGGGCCTGCCTCGACGCCTGCCACATGGCCGTCCAGTTCGAGGAGCCCGCGAAGTCCGTAAACCTCCTGAAGGATGCCGGAGTCCCCATCTTCAAGGCGCAACTCTCCAGCGCCCTCAAGGTCGCGGACCCGGTATCCCCTCGTGCGAGGGAAACTCTCGAAGGCTTCGCCGAGCCGCGCTTCCTGCACCAGACCCGCGAGCGGACCCTGGATGGCGTCGCGGGGGTGGACGACCTCCCCGAAGCTCTGGCTGGCGGTTTGCCTGGGTCGAGCGAGTGGCGGGTCCATTTCCACGTGCCGATCCACCACCCCGGCGAGGACACCACCCAACGCGAGCTGGTGGAGGCTTTGGATGCGCTGGTGGGTGGGGAGGAGCCCGTCACGCGCCACTTGGAGGTCGAGACCTATACGTGGACGGTCCTGCCCCGGGCCGAGCGACCGACGGACGACGATGGACTCATAGAAGGACTCGCCCGCGAGCTGGCCTGGACGAAGGATCGGCTCGACGGGCTGGGTCTGCGGGCACCTGGGGAACGGAAGGACGCGGCCGTATGAGTGCTAACGGCAAAGCCAACGGCAAGGGCTTGGTGGTAATGGACGTGGTGGGGCTCACGCCCCGTCTTCTGGAGCATATGCCGCGCCTCTCGGCGCTCGGGAGAGTCGGGTTCCAGGCGGAGTTGACGCCCACGTTCCCCGCCGTCACTTGCTCCGTGCAGTCCACGTTCCTCACGGGACTCCCGCCCTCTGGACACGGCGTCGTCGGCAACGGTTGGTACTTTCGGGACCTCGGTGAGATCTACTTCTGGCGTCAGCACAACGCACTGGTGCAGGGCGAGAAGGTCTGGGATACTGCCCGCCGCTCCTCCCCCGGCTACAAGGCGGCCAACCTCTGCTGGTGGTACGCGATGGGCGCGGCCACCGACGTGACGCTCACCCCGAGGCCCGTCTACCACGCGGACGGGCGAAAGTCCCCGGATTGCTATACGTTCCCCGCAAAATGGCGCGAGACGTTGACCGCCGAGCTGGGCCGATTTCCGCTCTTCCAGTATTGGGGACCTGGGGCGAACATAAAATCTTCGGCCTGGATCTCCGCCGCCGCGGAGCGCGTCATCTCCGCCGAAGACCCGGACCTCACGCTGGTCTACCTGCCTCACCTGGACTACGACCTGCAACGCTTCGGACCCGATTCGCCCGAAGCTATATCCGCCGCGAAGGAGATAGACCGGGTCGCGGGCCGTCTCTCAGACTTCGCCTTGGACCGGGGCAAGAGCGTCTTGGTCGTCTCCGAGTACGGCATCACGCCGTCCATCCGGCAGGTGGACATCAACCGCCGTCTCAGGGAGGCCGGTCTCCTGAACGTCCACGCCCAGGAGAACATGGAATACCTCGACCCCTGGACCTCGGCCGCCTTCGCCGTCGCTGACCATCAGGTTGCCCACATCTATGTCCGCGAGACCGCACGCATCCCCGAGGTGAAGGAGTTGTTGGAATCTCTCGCCGGGGTGGAGGCGGTGCTGGGCGAGGACGGGAAGCGAGAGTTCGGCGTGGACCACGAGCGGGCGGGGGAGCTGGTCGCGGTGGCGGAGTCCGGCGCCTGGTTCACCCACTACTACTGGCTGGATGACGGGCGCGCCCCGGACTTCGCCCGGACGGTGGAGATCCACCGCAAACCCGGCTACGACCCGGCGGAGCTTTTTATTGACCCCGGCGACCGCACGGCGAAGGCCCGAGTCGCCCTCGCCCTCGCTCGCAAACGCCTGGGGTTCCGCTACGTCATGGACGTGGTGCCCCTGGACCCGTCGTGGGTGCGCGGTACACACGGCCGGCTTCCGGATCGGCCCGCTGACGGTCCTGTGATGCTCTGCTCCGATGGACGCTGGGGACGCGATAGCGTCGCGGCCACCGAAGTGCGCGACATGCTCCTCGGCATGAGCGGCGCGCCCGTCCCGGATACGCGGAGATCGAGGGAACGACGCTAGCGTCCGGCGCGGGAGAGATCGCTTGAGCGCGCCCGGCGAGCGCACGGCGAACCGCAAGAAGGAGCACGTCCGCGTCTGCCTGGAGGAGGACGTTCGGCATCCGAAGCTCTCCACCGGCTTCGAGCGGCTCGGGATACCGTACGCCGCCCTGCCCGAGCTGGACCTCGCGGACGTTGACCTCTCGTGTTCGATGCTCGGCAAACGCCTCTCGATGCCGTTTATGATCCTCGGCATGACCGGCGGAGCTTCCTTATCCAAAACGATAAACCGCAACCTGGCGATGGCTGCCCAGGAACGCGGTGTCGCCCTCGGCCTCGGCTCCATGCGCGTCATCCTGGAAGACCCATCCGCCGCCGACACCTTCCGCGTCAGGGACATTTGCCCGGACGTGCCACTGTGGGCGAACCTGGGCGCGGCCCAACTCAACCTCGGATGCGGGATCAAAGAGTGCGAACGTCTCGTGGCCGCCGTGAATGCCGACGGACTGTGCCTCCACGTCAACGCGCTCCAGGAAGCCGCCCAACCCGGCGGAGACACCGATTGGTCGAATATCGCCGCGAAGATAGGAGAGGTCGCCGAGGAGCTTTCGGTCCCCATCATGGTCAAGGAGGTCGGCTTCGGCGTGGACAGGGCCACCGCTGAAAAGATAAACGCCCTGCCCGTCTGGGGCGTGGACGTGAGCGGCGCGGGCGGCACGTCGTGGCTGGAGGTCGAAAAACGCGCCTGGGATAGAGACGACCTCGACGCCTTCGACGAATTCGGCACGCCGACCGCGAGGAGCATAGCCGAGGTGAGGGAGGCGTGCCCTGGGAAGTTCATCGTTGGCTCCGGAGGCGTGCGCACCGGAGTGGACGCCGTCAAGGCCCTCGCCCGAGGCGCGGACTTCGCGGGCGCGGCGCTCCCGCTTCTCCAGCCCGCCACGCATTCCGCGCAGGCCGTCTCGCTCCGGCTCGACCGCTTCCACCACGAGATGAAAATAGCCGCCTTCTGCGCGGGCGCGCGAGACCCGAAGGCACTCAAAGACCTCCGGCTAGAAGATCGCTCCACCTCCGGTTACTAAATTGACGGCCTTCGGGACCGGCTGCCACCGGATGATGCAAAACCCTCTGTGAAGGGTTCGCCACGTCCGTGGGATCGTGAAGCATCGAAGCCCGGATGACAAGAGATCAACCAGACCTGGCATCCATTTTCGCAGCGCGGCGGGTCGGGCCGCAAGCGCGAAGCACTTACTTGAGGGCGGGAGGCCGCTGACCTCCACGGCCCTGGGAGTTCGTGAACCAGCCGAACGCCGGATGGCGTCGGCTGTGTAAGATTAGGCTCGCTACAAACTCCTATTCGCGTCGCTGAGACTCGTCTAGCTCATCCTCGACGTTATCCTTTGTGCCTGAGCCTCCAGGATGGCTTCCCGTGGACTCCTCTTCCTCCACGGCCTCTTTCGAGGCGTCCTTCTTGCGCTTCGCAGCATCGTCTAGCTCGTCCCCGACGTTGTCCTTCATGCCTCCCGAGCCCTTGCACCGGTCTTGGTCCGTCATTCCGTTCTCCTCTCTCCCACTGTCCAGTGTCCTTGATCCCGTTATACCAACGTGGAGATCGCCCAAACCCGATTGGCAGCGTCGCGGACGCGGTTGAAGCGGTCGTGAGGCTATGCTCTAATCTCGATGCGTATGGTCGTAAACGGCGGAAGAGAGGGGAAGCGCGATGAGCGTCACCGACGATTTACTGCGGAACAACGCGGCGTATGCGGAGTCTTTCGATAAGGGGGATCTCCCACTGCCTCCGAGCAAGGGCGTCGCGGTGATCGCCTGCATGGATGCTCGCCTGAACGTCTACGGAATGCTGGGGCTCGAGGAAGGCGACGCGCACGTCATCCGCAACGCCGGTGGGGTAGTGACGGACGATGAGATCCGGTCCCTGACTATATCCCAACGGCTGCTTGGCACGCGCGAGATCATCCTGATCCACCACACCGACTGCGGCATGCTCACGTTCTCAGACGACGAGGTGAAACAAGAGATCCAGGAAGATGTGGGCGTGAAGCCGCACTTCGCCCTGGAATCCTTCTCCGACCTGGAAGGAGACGTGCGTCAGTCCATCGGGCGCATAAAGGCGAGCCCGTTCATCCCTCACAAGGACTCCGTGCGCAGCTTCGTCTACGAGGTCGAGACCGGCAGGCTGCGCGAGGTCGCATAAGCAGGCTACCTCCCGGCGTTACGAAAGTAGCATTTCGGGGAATGATGCTATTCGAGCAACCTGACGTGAGGAGGGCCCATGTTCGGTATCGGCGGTTTGGAGATGCTCATTATCCTGGTGATACTGGTCGGGATCGTATCGCTGGTAATCTACTTCGCCTCGCGCCGCAGGCAGACGCAAAGAGGCGAGGAGCAACGGGAGCGGACACGCGAGGAGTTCGGCTCCGAGTACGAGCGCGCGGCGGAGGAGCGAGGCTCGGAGGAGGAGGCGGAGAAGGAGTTACGCCAGCGTCGCGGTCGGGTCGAGCGGCAGGTCGAGCCGCTTTCGGACGAGTCGCGACAGCGTTATGAGGAGCGGTGGCGGGAGGTCGAGGGCATTTTCGTGGAGAACCCGGAGCGTTCCGTCGAGCTAGCCGACCGGGCCGTCTCGGAGTTGCTTGAGGAGCGCAACTTCATCGCCGACGCTTCGCAGAGCGATCAGGATACTGAGCGCGGGCTCGCGGCCATGCACCCGGAGGTCGCCAACGATTACCGCGAGGCGCGCCGCGCCAGGGCCGGTGTCGTGGCTCGTTCGGCCCGCGGCCCGGATGACTCGTCCGGCGAAGAATCGGACGAAAAAGGCACCGAGAAACTGCGGCAGGCCATCCGACGGTATCGCGTGGTGTACGAGCGTTTGATGGAACCGTAGGAAGTCATCGCCATTGGGGCGTTAGAGGCGGCTTTCTGGGGGTTCGTGGGAGGAGTGTCGCTCCTGATCGGGGCTCTCGTCGGTGTCTATGCGGGCGTCCCGCGCCGCGCCATCGCCTTCATCATGGCGTTCGGGGCTGGCGTTCTGGTCTCCTCGGTAGCCTTCGAGTTGATGGACGAGGCATACCTGACGGGGGGCTTCGACGCGGCGGCCATCGGATTTCTCTCGGGATCGGCGGTCTTCTTCGCCGCGGACCGGATCGTCAGCCGGGGCGGCGGCCAACGCCGCAAGAACCCCGGTGACGCGCAGGGTGGCTCGGCGACCGCCATCGTCATTGGCGCGCTTCTTGACGGCATCCCGGAGTCAGCCGCCATCGGTATAAGCCTCCTGGAAGGGGGTGGGATCAGCACGGCCCTCGTCGCCGCCGTGTTCCTCTCCAACGTGCCCGAAGGTCTCTCCTCAGCCTCCGGGATGAAACGCGTGGGCCGCTCCACGGCCCATATCCTGGGCGTATGGAGCGCCGTCACGCTGGCCTCCGCGGTCGCCGCGCTGATCGGCTACCTGTTCCTGGCCGGAGCCCCAGAAGACCTGGTGGCCGGGATACAGGCGTTCGCCGCCGGCGCCATCCTGACCATGCTCGCCTCCACCATGATGCCCGAAGCCTACGAAGAAGGCGGCGATGTCGTCGGGATCGTCACCTCGCTGGGTTTCCTGCTGGCCTTCGTCCTGAGCAAGCTGGAGTAGGCGGCGAAGATCGCAAGACCGCCGTCCAACTCGGGAGACGGGAAAAGAGGCGACTCCCGAACCACCGAAGAAGCGAACACTTCACCCATGTTCCGCATCAACCGCTTGCTTAGTGGACAACCAGAGTTGCTACATACTCTGCTGCTTTATCCTTTTCATCCACCAGATTATCCGGCATTCGATGGGTATTTCTCTCCGAGCGTGGCGGGGGTGTTGAGTCGCACGCTGGCGGAGTCTTCGCCTTTCTTGCCAAGACGAACCAAGATCCTCGCGTACCCCTCCGAGATACACTC
>Ga0136621_1000683_pt1 | contig 13509 bp, 11 predicted proteins | sample AntDryUQ445A2306_FD_104673 | JGI IMG/M metagenome (GOLD analysis project Ga0136621, IMG submission 104673) | Polar desert sand microbial communities from Dry Valleys, Antarctica - metaG UQ445A (23.06) | ecosystem: Environmental > Terrestrial > Soil > Desert | place: Antarctica: Dry Valley...
CGCCGCGGTCGTACACGCGCGCGCCGCGCTCGGCCAGCGTGACGACCACCGGCGTCGTGAGCGACCACCGCTCGGCCATCGTGAGATCGCCCGCGAGGTCCTCCTCACTGACGACCGCGGTGCCGACCGCGGCGAGCATGGCAGCCGACTCGGTCCACTCGCGCGGCACCACGCTGCCGTCGGCCCGCCAGCCGCGGAGATAGCCCTGCGCGACGAGCACCGACGCCGGGGCGGTCAGCGTTCCGAAGAGCCCCGGCGAGAGCTCGTGAGCGATGGACGCGTAGACGACCGCCCGAGGCACGCGCAGCCGGCCCGCGACGTCGTCGCGGCCGATGACCTTCGCGCGGGCGCGCAGCGTGAGATGCCGCCTTCCAGCCTCGTCGTACCGGAACGCGAACGTCGTCGTGACAGGCGACGTGAGGACATGCAGCTCGATGCCCAGGTCGTGACAGCGTCGCTCGAGCGCATCCCGCTCTCGTGGTCCGGCGCGCGTCACGAGAGCGGCGCGACGGCCCAAGCGCGCGGCCGCGACCGACGCGTACAGTGCCGTGCCGCCGAGGCGCCACTCGGTGTCGGGAAACTCGTCACGAGCAACGTGACCCACCGCGAGCAGATCGATCATGCGGACCGGCGGCTAGCGCGACGGAGCGACATTGAACAGGACGTGGAGCACCTCACCGTCGCGCACCGGGTACGCGCGCCCCTCAGTGCGCAAAAGGCCTTCCTTCTTCGCGGCGGCCTCGCTGCCGCAGCGGAGCAGCTCGTCCCAGGCGATCACCTCGGCCCGGATGAACCCTCGCTCGAGATCCGTATGGATGGTGCCGGCGGCCTGCTGTGCGTTGGACCCCGTCGGGATCGGCCACGCGCGGACTTCGTCCTCACCCGTGGTGAAGAATGAGATGAGGCCGAGCAGATCGAAGGTCGCTCGGACGATGCGCTCGAGGGCGGACTCTTCGAGCCCGAGCTCCGACCGGAACGCAGCGGCCTCTTCCCCCGGCAGCTCGGCGATCTCCGCCTCGATCTTCGCGCATGCGGGCACCAGTGAGGTCCCGCGATGGCGGCCTGCCGCTTCGCGGAGCGGCCCGAGCACCGCGTCGGGTGCCGCGACGTCCGCCTCGTCGACGTTGACCACGATGAGCTGTGGCAGCTGCGTGAGGAACCGGTAGCCGCGCACGAGCCGGAGCTCGTCGGCGTCCGCGTCGATGTCACGCAGCGGGATCTCCGCCTCCAGCGCGTCGCGCGCCCGGACCAGGAACCCCTTCTCGCGCTCCTTGCCTTCCCTGTCGCTCGCCTTCGCGCCGCGGATCTCTGCCTCGATGCGCTCGAGGCGCCGCTCCACGACCGCGTGGTCGGCGAACAGCAGCTCGAGCTCCAGCAACGTCAGATCGCGCAGGGGATCCACGCTTCCTTCGCTGTGCGGGATGTTCGGATCCCGGAACGCACGGACCACGTGTACCAGTGCGTCCGCGGTGCGGAGGTCGCCGAGCTTCTTCGGCGAGATCTCCGCGCGAGCCGCGTCGCCGGAGCGGCGGCCGGCGAGTCCGAGGTCGCGGTAGGTGATCTCGGCGAACGTCGTCTTCTTCGGCCCAAAGAGCGCGGAGAGCCGGTCCACCCGCGTGTCGGGCACCTTGGCGACCCCGACATTCGTCTCGGCCTCGGCTCCCGCGAATTCCCCGGTCGCGACACGCGCGCTGGTGAGCAGGTTGAAGAGCGTCGTCTTGCCGACATACGGCAGCCCCGTGATCGCCGAGCTGAGGTTCACGAACGCGAATGCGCGGCGAGGTCGGCCCGCTCGATCTCCGGGAAGATCCGGCTGCCGGCGCCGCCGAAGATGGCCATTGCGACCGCCGCGAAGTGCTCCACAGGTCCCGTCGCGAACACGCGATGCTGCGGGTCCGCGTCCTGACGCGTGAGGCGATGCGACTCGAGCACCTCACGCACCGCGAGCGCTGTGGTCGCGGCCGAGTCGACGATGCGGACCCGCGGGCCGGCGACCTTGGTGAGACGCTCGCGGAGCAGCGGGTAATGCGTGCAGCCAAGGAGCAGCGTGTCGATCGCCGGCGACACGACCGCCCCGTCCTCGAGCAGCGGGGCGACGTACTCCCGGATCGCGGCCTCGGCGTCGTCGCTGTCCGCCTCCCCGGCCTCGACCAGCGGGACGAGCTTCGGACAGGCCTGTTGCACGACGTCGACGAGCGGATCCAGGTCACGCAGGGCACGCACGTACGCCCCGGAGCGGACGGTGCCGCTGGTCGCGAGAACTCCGATCGCCCGCCGCGAGGACGCCGCTACCGCGGCCGCGGCCCCCGGTCGGATGACGCCGATGACCGGGACTTCGGTTTCGTCGCGCACGAGCTCCAGCGCCACGGACGTCGCGGTGTTGCAGGCGAGCACGATGAGCTTGCAGTCCCACGCCGCGAGCCAGCGCACGGCCTCGCGTGTGAAGGCGACGACCTCCCCGGTGGGGCGCGGGCCATAGGGCATGCGTGCCTCGTCGCCCAGATACAGCGTGGATTCGCTCGGCAGCTGGCCGCGGAGCTCGCGAAGCACGGTGAGGCCACCGACGCCCGAGTCGAAGACGCCGATGGGCCGCTCGGCCCCGGGACGCGCGCTCAGCGCCGCTGCCGGCCGACGAGGGCGGCCGCGAGCCGGTCGATCGCCATCGACACCGTCGCGCCGGGGTTCACGCCGACGAAGAGCGCGTGCCGCGTTCGGGACGTTCAGGCAGGTCACGACGAGCCGCAGGGCGCTCGCCGGCTCGAGGATCGCGCAGGTCAGGTCGAGCCGCGCGACGGCATGCCGACAACGGCGCGACCTCTGCCTGGCCGTCGATGATGAGAACGCTCCTCACCGGCGGGAGTCTAGGCGGATGCCGACCGGCGCAGCAGTGCGACATGCGACACGACCGCACAGAGCCCCGCCAGCGCGACGAAGCTGAGTCCGATCCGCAGCGTGACGGCGTAAAAGTAGGACGCCGGATAGATCGCCAGGAGACTGCTGTCCGCGCTGAACAGGAAATTGCCCTGTGGGAAAAAGATCCGGTGGAAGAGCAGAAAGGCCGCATCGAAGGCGGTCGCGGCGAGGACGCCGGTCGCTCCGACACCGACGAGCGCGGTGAGTGCGCCCGCTCGCGCAAGGCGCGCGAGCCGGCCCTCTCGTCGCGCACGCCACGCGAGCCAGACCAGGATCGCCATCGCTACGACCGCACACGCCTGCGCGGTGATGAAGACCGTTCGGACATCGGCCATGTGCGCGTACTCGTCAGGGGTGAAGAGCTCACGATCGAGCGTACGCGGCGGGTCTTCGATCCTGCCCGTCACGTATGCGGTCCAGCGGGTGTGGAGGTCGGCCAGCGCCGGCAGATCAGCGACAGCGCCGCCGGCCGCGGCGCCCGACCGAACGGTCAGGCGCGCCGAGGTCCGCCCGGAAGCGGTCGCGACGTCCACGTAGGTCTCCGTCCCCGACGAGGCGAGCGCGACGGTCACCAGGCCCGCGACCCCCAAGGCCACCGCGAACGTCGCCACCTCCCACGCGCGCGGTCCGGACGCGCGCTCTGGCGCTCGCCTGGGCGGGGCGGCGGTCACGCGCGCGCGATGACGCCCAGGCCGGGCCGGTCGGAGAAGACGAACCTTCCGTGCTCGACGGGGACGGCGATGAACGGGTCATCGACGATGAGCAGGTTGCCGTCGAGATCCGCCCACTCGACGGCCGGCGCGAGATGCGCCGCGGCAGCGATCCCGACGCTGGTTTCGGCCGCACGGCAGCCGAGCATCACCCTGAGGCCGAGCTGGTGCGCCCTCTCGATCATGGCGCGAGCCTCGGCGATGCCTCCGCATTTCTGGAGCTTCACGTTGATGCCGTCGCACGCGCCCGCGAGGCCGTCGAGATCGGACGTGCGCACCGCGGCTTCGTCCGCGACGATCGGCACCTCGGAGCGCTCGCGCACCGTGCGCAGACCGTCGATGTCGCGCGGGTCGACGGGCTGCTCCACGAACTCGATGCCGTACGGGGAGATCTCGGCTATCCGCGTCGGCGCCTCGTCGACCGTCCACGCCCCATTGGGGTCGACGCGGATCGCGCCGGTGAACCGTTCCCGGACGCCGCGGATGACCGCGACCGCATCGACGCCCGCGCCGAGCTTCACCTTCAGGACGCGGAAGCCCCTCGCGCCTGCGGCCGCGGCGCGCTCGATCATCACGTCTGGATCCGCGATCCCGATCGTGAACGAGGTGGGCGGCGCGTCGGCCGAAGCGAGGCCGAGGAAGGCGCGGAGCGACACACCGAGGGCCTGCGCCGCCCGGTCGTGGCCCAGGATGTCGAGGGCGCAGGCGGCCGCGCCACCGTGCGGGAAGCGCTCGTCCAGCCGGGTGCGCAGGGTTCCGAGGTCCGCCGGGTCCAGAGGGATGAGCTCGAGCGCGGCGCGAACGTCGCGCTCGAGGGACTCCGGGGTGTCGCCGAAGTAGGGGTCGGGAGATGCTTCACCGCGCGAGATGCGGCGGCCCTCGTCCAGCTCCACGAGCACGAGCCGCTTCTCGGTGCGGACATGGCGCGAGATGGCGAAGGGCACCTCGAGATGGACATCGATCGTGCGCACCGTGGCGTTCAACCGAGCAGTGCTCCCCGGACCGCGTCGGCGATGCCGTCGGCACCGGACTCGCCTTGGCGAACGGGATCGAACACTGGCAGACCCGTCTCGACGCGGGCGCCGTCAAGCGTCGCGCGAACGAGGTCGCCGTTCGTGCTGGACGACGTGTTGATCGCCACCGCAACGACCCTGGCCCGAGGCGATCCCGGCGGGTTCCGCCACGACGCCGCGTCCTCGTAGATGCGCACGCACTCCGAGAGCCGCCGGATGGGCAGCCCGAACACGTTTCCCTTCACCTGCTGTCGCCTCATATCGTGGCAGAGGACCATCGCGTCCGGTGCGCTCCCGTGCAGCAGTCCCAGCGTCACGCCAGAGAAGCCGGGATGCATGAGCGATCCCTGGCCCTCGACGATGAGCCAGTCTGCGCGCTCGGCCGCCTCGCACACCATCCGCTCCGCCGCCCCCGCGATGAAATCGGCGACGACCGCGTCAACGGCGATGCCACTCCCGGCGATGGCGATTCCAGTCTGCCCCGTTGCGACGAACGCGACGCGCTGGCCGGCGCGCTTGAGCGCGGCGACGATCTCGAGCGCGACCGTCATCTTTCCCACAGCGGCGTCGGTGCCGACGGTGAGCACGACCTTCGCGGCTTCCCGCCGGCGGCGGTTCCCGCCGACCGGCAGGTCGGGCGGCGGCTCGCGCAGCTCGCGAACGCGGCCCCCGCCGCGCGCTGCGGCACTCGCGAGCTCGGGGTCGGCGAGCACGCGCTCGTGGAGTCCGCTCCAGACGTCGACGCCCTGCGCGAGCGCCTGCGCGAGCACGGGCCGGTACGCATCGGGGATGCGACCGCCCGCCGACGCGGTGCCGATGAGCAGGACGTCGGCTCCGAGGGCGAGCGATTCGCCCAGTGTCCCGACGACGGGCGCACCCGCACCGGCGCCAACGTGTGCCGCCGCGTCGGACGGCGCGCGCGTCGAATCGATCACCGCGACGATCGGGTACGGCGCGTAGCGCAGCGCGCCGATCGCCGTCTTCGCCGTCTCGGGTGCGAAGAGGCCCTCGGCGAGGATGGCGACGCGCGGCGACGAGTGCTTCACGCGGCATCCCGCCCGAGGCGGAGAAATCGCCCGTGCCTGCCGGAGGTCGTCTCGCCGGCCTCCAGCGCCAGCTCGCCGTTCACGAGCACGTGTTCGATGCCGACCGGATACCGGTGCGGGTCCTCGTAGGTGGCCGTGTCGCTGACGCGCTCCGGATCGAACAGGACGAGATCTGCCCACCAGCCGTTGCGGACGAGGCCGCGCTCGCGCAGCTGCAGGCGTCCGGCCGCGAGCGATGTCATCTTCCGCACCGCGTCCTCGAGCGTGATGACGGCCTCGTCACGCGCGTAGTGGCCCAGCACGCGGGGGAAGGTGCCATACGAGCGCGGGTGCGGCTTCCCGGAGGAGAGCGGCCCGTATGGAGCATTCGCCCGCGAGTCGCTGCCGATGCTCACCCAGTGCTTCGCCATCACGTAGCGCACGTCGTCCTCGCTCATCGAGTGGTGCACGATGTCGACCGCGCCGTCATGTTCGATGAGCGCGTCACAGGTCCACTCGAGGGCGTCCTGCCCGGCCTCCGCCGCCAGCTGCGCGACGCTCCGCCCGGCCCACGTTGGCCGATGGCGGGCCCGTGCGATCACGATGCGGTCCCAGGCGCGGCCCGTCTCAACGTACTCACTGCGGATGCGCGCACGTACCCCACGGCTGCGCAGGCGCTCGCACATCGCGCGCGAGCCCCCCTCGTGGACCCAGTTGGGGATCGTCACCGCAAGCCCCGTGGAGGACGCCGTGTAGGGGTACTGGTCGGCGGTCACGTCGACGCCGTCCGCACGCGCACGCTCGATGAGCGCCGCCGATTCATGCACGCGTCCCCAGTTCTTCTGCCCCGACGCCTTGTGGTGCGACAGCTGGACACGCACACCCGACCGCCGGCCGATCTCGAGGTTCTCCTCGACGGCCTCGAGCAGACGGTCCCCCTCGTTGCGGATGTGACTGGCGTACAGGCCGGCGTACTCCCGGACGACCTCGCAGAGGGAGGCGATCTCCTCCGTCGTGCCGTACGCGCTCGGCGGGTAGATGAGCCCGGTGGACAGGCCGATGGCCCCGTCGGCGAGCGCCGACGCGAGCACGGCTCTCATCGTCGCGAGCTCACCGGAGGACGGCGCCCGCGCCTCGGCACCCATCACGCCCAGCCGTAGCGTCCCATGCCCGACGAAGGAGCAGAAGTTGATCGACGATCCGTTCCGCTCGATGGTGTCGGCGTATTCGCCGAAGGACGTCCAGGTCCGCTCGAGGTCCAGGCGGGCTATCTCGCGCTCGAGCTCCTCGGCCGCGAGTCCGAGTGCTGGAGCGGACGAGCCGCCGCAGTTCCCGGCGACCACCAGCGTGACGCCCTGATGGACCGCGCTCTCGAGCGCGGAGTTCACCAGGACCGACTCGTCGGAGTGCGAGTGGATGTCGATGAACCCCGGACAGACGACCATCCCCGTGGCGTCGATCACGCGCGCGCCGTCCGTCGCGAGGTCGGCCCCGACGGCCGCGATGCGGCCGTCGCGCACCGCAACGTCGCCGCGAACGCGGTCCCCGCCCGTGCCGTCGATGACCCATCCGCCGCGCAGGAGGAGCGCGCTCAACCGCGGCGCTCCTGCTGTTCACCGCGCTCGCGTCGCCGCGCGATGATGAGGAGCCGGGGTGAGCGCTCGTCGGCAGACGAGCCGTCGTAGTCACCTTCCATGGACTCGATCGAGAATCCGGCTGCGGCGAGGAGCAGCTCCGCCTCGCGGCGATACAGGTAATGAAGTGTCGCCATTCGCGAGTAGCGGTGGACGACGCGATCGTCGCCCACCTCATCGCACGTCCAAGTGAACGTGCTGCGGTCGACCGTCGCGCGCGTCGAGGTGAAGACGGTCACGCGCGAGCCTGACTCGGTCTCGAACGTGCCCTCCTCGACCACCGCGCCCTCGTAGCCGGCGACCTTCTCGGGGTCGGGCTGGAACACATGCATCGCGAAGCGCCCTCCCTCGGTCAGGTGCTCGCGGGCCCGCGCCAGGCAGGCCCAGCGCTCCTCAGGCTCGAGCATGAGGAAGGTGTTCAGGACCATGAGGACCAGCGGGAACGTCTCGTCGAGCGAAAAGTCGCGGACGTCCCCGTCGCGCAGCTCGACCACGACGCCCGCCCGCATCGCGCGCGCGCGAGCTCGCTCCAGCATGGCCGGTGACCGTTCGATGCCGACGACGCGGTGGCCATCCGCGGCGAGTGGCACGGCGATGCGGCCCGAGCCGCACCCGAGCTCGAGGATCGGGCCGCCGGTCCGCACCGCAAGGGCGCGGCACCAGTCGGCATCCGCGTGGAGCGGGTCGTACACGAGGTCGTAGAACTCCGCCAGCCTCGCGGCTTCCGCCCGGCTGCCGACGTGACCAAGCCAGTCGGGCTCGTCAGCGCGTTGCGTTGTGGCGCTCCCAGGCGCGCTGTACGAGAGCCGGATCGGAGAAGACGTCAATCGCGGTGTGGGCGAGCGCCTTCGCGCCGAGGCGCATCGTCGCCAGGGCGCCGGGCAGCGCGGCGGCCGCGGCGAAGGCGTGCGAGTGTCCCGGCGTGGCATCGGACGTGATCGCCAAGATCGGATGCAGCGAGGGCACGACGGCGCTGACGTTGCCCATATCCGTTGATCCGTGCGTGTCCGCCGGTCGGCGCCTCGGCATCGGTCGGCCCAGCGCGCCCGCGTTCGCGGCGAAGGCCTCCGCCAGCGGTCCATTCGTCAGGACGCCCTCGGTCGTCTCGCTCCAGCTGTGTCGCAGCTCGCAGCCGGTGGCCTTCGCCGCGCCGTTGAAGCATCCGAGCACACGCCCGCGCAGCTCCTGCAGGTACGCGCTGTCCGGCGAGCGGACCATGAGGCGTGCGGCCGCTCGCTCGGGGATGATGTTCGGCGCCTGGCCACCGTCGGTGATGATGCCGTGAACGCGAGAGTCGCTGCGAATCACCAGTCGGAGCGCGGACAGCGCGCTCCAGCCGAGGAGCAGGCCGTCGAGCGCGTTCACACCCGCCTGTGGCTCCGCCGCGGCATGCGCGGCCTTCCCGTGCATCTCGATCTCGAGGTTCACGAGTGCGAGCATGAGCGGGTCGAGCTCGTCGTGGTCGCCCGCGTGATACATCAGCGCGGCGTCGACGTCCCCGAACAGGCCCGCCTTGATGAGCGCGGCCTTGCCGTTGCCGCGCTCCTCGGCGGGGCAGCCGATGAGGCGGATCGTGCCGCTCCCCTGCAGCACGTCGCGGACAGCGAGGAAAGCGCCGACCGCGGCCGTCCCCATGACGTTGTGGCCGCACGCATGTCCGACCCCGGGCAGAGCGTCGTACTCGGCGCAGAAAGCCACGACGGGGGCGCCGGAACCGGCGTCAGCGACGAACGCCGTCTCGAGTCCTCCGGCGCCGCGCGCCACAGGGGTGCCTTCACGCTCCACGTAGTCGGCGAGCGCGGACGACGCGAAGCGCTCCTCATACGCGAGCTCAGGGCGCGCGTGGATCGCGAGCGAGAGCCGGTCGAGCTCCTCGCCACGAGCATCGACCAGTGCTCCGGCACGGGTCTTCACGGCGGCGAGATCCATCGGTGCCGCAACGCTAGCGGACCGCAGGCGCGCGCGTGGTGAGGGCCGCCTCCGCGAGCGCGAAGGCGAGCAGCACGAACCCGGCGGTAAAGAGGTTCAGGCCGTCGATGGCGCGCAGCGCGAGCAGCATCGCCGCCACGACACCGGCGCTCGCGCCGCGCCGCAGAGCGTGCCGGCGCTCCAGGCGGGTTTTCGCCGATCGACCGGTGCCGACGAGTCCGAGCAGCACGCGCGCGACGGCGGCCGCGACGGCCACCCCGACGGCCGCCACGAACGCGGCCACGGCGAGCGGCTCACCGGGGTCGCGAAGCCCGACCGTCAGCACGGCCACGCCGAGTCCCGCGATGCCCGTCGCCTCGAGGCCGCGGCTCACCGCTCGCGTGGGTCGACGAGCGTCTCGCCGAAGAGTCGCTCGACGGGCGGGGCGATGGGCAGCGTCGCCTGCTCCGCCGCAGGCGTGCGCGTAAGAGAATCCATCGCGTCGGCGGCGCGGTCGAGCCCGCGCACCGACTCCGTGTACTTCTTGGCGGCGTTCTCGAGGTGACGACCGAGCTGCTCGTGCAGCCCGCGGAATTTCTCTAGCTCCATGGCGGAATGGCGGATCGCGGCGTGGAGCTCGCGCGTGCGCTCCTGCATCGCGAGGCCCTTCATGCCGAAGGAGACGAGCTGGAGGTACGCCAGGAGGGTGTTCGGTGAGGTCGGGATGACGCGCTTCTGCGAGCAGTACTCGCGCAGGTCGGCGTCGTCCTCCCTGATGACGGCCTCGTAGAACACCTGCTCCGCAGGTATGTACATGAGCGCAAAGTCGATGGTCCCGTCCTCCGGCGAGACGTACCGCGCGACCGAATCGACGTGGCGCTTCACCGCCTGCACGAAACTGCGACGCTTCGACTTCCGATCCGCATCGTCCGCGGACCGGAGGAGCGCGTTGAAGGCCTCCATCGGGAACTTCGCGTCGATCGGCACGAGCCGCCCCGCGAAGTGCACGACGCCGTCCACGCGGACGCCACTCCGGTAGGTGTACTGCAGCTGGAACGAGCCCGCCGGCAAGGCGTCCTCCAGCACCCGTTCCATGAGCAGCTCGCCGAACCCACCACGGAGCTTTGGCGCGCGCAGCAAGTCGTGGAGTGAGCCGATGTCCTTCGCTAGGTCCCCCACGCGCGCGCTCTGCTCCCCCAGAGCGCCGAGCTGCCGGGCCAGATCGGACAGCGAGCGTTGCGTCGAGCTCGTCTGCGTCAGCACCTGCTGTTCGGTCTCGCCGAGCGAGCGGCGCAAATCAGCTCGGAGCTCCCCCATCGCCTGCGCGCTCGCGGCTCGCAGCTCAGCGACTGCATCCCGCAGCACGGCGAGCTCGGGCGCGATGGATGGGGCGGGCGGAGCCAGGACGGCCCGTCGCGCCAGCCCGTAGGCCCCGATGGCTCCGAGAACCACTCCCGCGAGCGCGACCAGGAGCGCGATCAGAACAGGCTCCACGGCCCCTCCGTCCGCCTGCTGCGCCGCCCCGCGCGGACAGATCGTACACGCTGCGAGCACATGTGAACACGTGTTCTACCACGCTCCAGCCCGGCCGTCCACTAGCGCTGATACCTTTCCTAGGCGCTCAATGGCGCGCGGACCTCGGGCCGGTCGTGGGGCGGGCGCACGAGCAGCAGCAGCGCGAAGCTCACGAGGACGAGCAGCGCGGCGCCGATGAATGAGGACCGGTACGTGCCCGTGACGTCGATCAGAAGCCCGGCGACCAGCGCGCCGATCGGCTGAGCGAACGACCAGACCGCGGAGGCGAGCCCGCTCACCTCCCCCGCCCGATCTGCGGGGACGAGGTCCATCAACAGCGGGACGTTGAGGGCGGTCCAGACCCCGTTCGCCAGGCCGACGATCGCCATCGCCGCGAGCGCCTGAGGGACGTTCTGGACCTGGGAAGCGACGAGGGCGACCAGACCGAACGCTAGTACCCCGGCTGTGAGCACAGGACGCTTGCCGAGCCGGTCAGCGGCAAAGCCCGCCGGGATCGCCCCGACGATCGTGCCGGCCATCGCGGGCAAGAACAACTGGAACGCGTCGCCCTCGCTCGTGCCGAGGACCTGCACGCCGAAGCGTGTGAGATACGGCAGCACGCCTCCGGTGCCCAGCCAGAAGAACAACGCGGCAACGACGTACTTCACGAGCTCGCGATGCTCGAGCAAGTCGCCGACATACCCGCCAACGTTCAGCCGCAGCGGCTGGCGCGCCGGACGCGGCGGCTGCTCGGACTCCCGGACGGCGACGGTGGTGATGCCGAAACCAACGACAAGCACGGTCGCGACGAGGGCGAACACGAGCTCGGGGGAGCGGTCCCAGAGGAAGATCCCGAACAGGGTCACCGCGATCTGGCCCACCATGTTGAAGATCGCCAGGACCGTCCCGATACGACCCCTTTGACCTGGTGGCACGATGTCTGCCATGAGCGCCGTGTATGGGTCCACGGCAACGTTGAGAAAGAAGGCATTCACCGACAGGACCAGCAACATCGGCACGAGCGGCGGGAAGCTTCCCAAGTACAGCAGGGCTGCAGCGGTAAGCCCCGCCCCGGCGATGAAGTACGGCCGACGCCGACCGATTCGGGTGCGCGTCCGGTCGGACATTGCACCGACCACCGGCTGGACCACCGCGCCGGCGAGCGAACGCTCCTGTGCGAGCACCCCCACCGCCCACGTCGGTACCTCCGGATAGCGGTTCAGATAGAGGCCTACGGCCTGGTTCAAGAATGCGTAGACCGACTGAGCACCGAGGTTGCCGAAGCCATACGCGAGCGACTGCCACACCGAGAGCGGCGACGTCGGCACGCGAGCGGACATCGCGCGCACAGTACGCCCACGGCACGGTCTGAGCGCAAGGCCACGCGCCGCCGGCGCCGGTTACGGGTCGCGCCTGGGCCTCATGCGGGCCGGAGCCCCGCGTCGAGCCTCCCGTGCTTCCGATCTCGACAGGGGGCCGCCGACCTCCTCGGCGAGGCCCGGCGGGCTACCGACGACAGCGCACTCACCCGCCCTGGGAAACGCCAATGTGCCTGGGGTGAAAGAGGCGCCATCAATTGAGGTCCGTCGTCGCGGCCGGCAAGTCGCCGAACAGCGCCCGCAGCGCCTCGCCCGCCAGCCTCGGGCGGAACCAGGTGGCGCTTCACCCTGCCTGTGTGCACAGACAGTGACGCGCGGGTCCCGAGTGTCAACGGATGGTCAGGGAAGCCGGGCAGATTGCGCGATAGTCGCAGCGCGCGCACGTACGAACTCCATGCTCCGGCGCCGGTGCGAAGTCCCGCGCTCGGATGCGGGCCGCCGCCGAGGCGACCCAGCCCGCCACGATTCCCATGTCCTCATCTCCAGGGACAATCTCGCCCCGCTCGCCGGACTCCAGAAACTCCAGCGCCACGGCGACGGGACGCTTCCCAAATGACCTGTCGTGCGCGAGGGCGTAGAGGCGCAGCTGAAGGTCCTTGTTGGCAGCCTGCTTGGCCTTCCCGGCTCCGTCTTCAAGAGTGGTCGACTTGTAGTCGACGATCACGGCGCCGTCGGCCCGCTGATCGACGCGATCCCACCGGCCAACGACGCGGTCCCGACCAAGCATGAAGGAGAACCGGTGCTCCACCAGATCCGGCGGTGGCGCGTCACGCTCGCGCTCATGGAACCGCGCGAGCGCCGCGAGGCCCGCACTGAATCGCTCCGCCTCGTGCTCCAGGCTTATCCAGCCCTCCGCGATCCACGCGGAGCGGAAGGTGGCCTGCAGGTCCTCGAGCGTCGGCTGCTCCTTCGCCCTCCTGCGTTTCAGGTACTCGGCAACGGCCTCGTGCAGCGCCAGTCCATAGATCGCGCTCGGTGCTGGAAGCACCGGGACCTGGAGAACGTGGCGGAAGCGGTACAGCAGCGGGCACGTCTTGTAGTCGCGGACGTCGCTGTAGGAAACGGTGAGGGTGTCGTCGGGCCCGAGCGCGGGCAGGGCGGAGTCAACCGGCTCAGGCACAGGCTGGAAGCGGGTGAGCTCCTCATACGCGCTGCTGGCCGCGGGGAGGGCGCGGACGGTCCGGTCGAGCGCTTCGCCAATGAACCGCGAAGGGCGCTGCTGGCGCGCCCCGCCGTAATCCGTCGCGGTGGTGAAGTAGAAGGTGTCGCGCGCCCGGGTCATCGCGACGTACGCGAGCCGCCGCTCCTCCGCGACATGATGCTCGCGCGTCGGTGGGGCGGTCTTGGCCAGCTCGACGGGCAGCAGCAGCTCGTTGCTCCGCATGCTCCCGGGCAGTCGCTCGTCGGTCGCG
>Ga0136621_1000684_pt1 | contig 13509 bp, 12 predicted proteins | sample AntDryUQ445A2306_FD_104673 | JGI IMG/M metagenome (GOLD analysis project Ga0136621, IMG submission 104673) | Polar desert sand microbial communities from Dry Valleys, Antarctica - metaG UQ445A (23.06) | ecosystem: Environmental > Terrestrial > Soil > Desert | place: Antarctica: Dry Valley...
CGGATCGTGCCGGGCGCGGAGTCGAGCGGGTTCGTCGTCCCCATCATCGTTCGCACGACCGAGATCGCCGATTCCCCGCTCACGGCGAGCGCGAGGACCGGGCCCGAGCTGATGAAGTCCACCAGCCCGGCGAAGAACGGCTTCCCGTTGTGCTCCGCGTAGTGCTCTCGGCCCATCGCCTTCGAGACCTTGAGCAGGCGCGCACCCCGCAGCTCGAGCCCCCGGCGCTCGAAGCGGGCCAGGATCTCGCCGGCCAGGCGGCGTTCCATGCCGTCGGGCTTGACGAGCACGAGCGTGGTCTCGCGGGCCATGCGGCGGCCCAGTCTACTTCGCTGCGCGTCCTACTCGCTTGCTTGTCGCCGCCGCGTCGCTCGCGTGACGTCTTCGAGGGCAGGGAACGCAGACGTCACCGGCGTGGCGCAGTGCGGGCAGGCCTGCCACAGCGCATCGAGCGGTTGTCCGCACGACCCGCACGCCTGCTTGAGCCGCGTCGTGCAGACGGGACAGACGAGGTACGACGGCTCGACCCGGGCCCGGCAGACCGGACACCGCCGGTCGAGCTCGGCGAGGCGCTGCTCCATCGCCTTGATCTCGAGATCGCGCTCGTGCACGTCCTGCAGGTACTCCGGTGGACGGAAGAACATGTAGATGATGGGCCCGACAAAAGGTGGAAAGAGACCGATCAGCGTCGCCAAGGTAAGAAGCCACGGGTCGCCGATTCGCCGGCGCGCATCCTTGAACGTCCAGAACGCGGTCGCGAGCCAGAGGACGACGACGAAGCCTATCCCCACGTTTCGGAGGAGCGTCCAGTCCGGCGAGTCCAGGGCCACGGCGAGCGGCATCGAAACGACCGTCATAGCAGAAGCTTGCCCACCAGATAGCCGAGTCCTAACGCCCCTCCCACGATCGCGGCGACGACGAGCGCCGCGAAGGCGAGGACGGCGAGACGTTCTCTTAGAGCTCGAATCACAATGACGCTCGTCGGCCGGGGCGCGCTGCGCGAGTGCGCTGCGAGGACGCAGGAAGCGCCCATATGAACATATGGGCGCGACCGAGGACGAAGCAGCGTGCCGCGCAGCGCGTCCCGGCGACACCCGGCTTCATTGTGATTCGAGCTCTTAGCCCTGCCATGCCGCACGTCGTTCCCTCTGAGCGATGTCCCCGAGCAGATACAGGGATCCTGTCACGAGCACCGGCTCCCCCAGCTCGTGAGCGCGCGCGACCGCTTGCAGCGGATCGTCCACTGCCTCGACGTGCGTGAAGTGCCGGCGCGCGTGCTCCGCGACGACGGCCGCCGGAAGAGCGCGCGGAGACGAGGAACTGGTCACGACGAGCCGAGATCCCGCGCGACGAAGCTCTCGCAGCATCTCGTCCACGTCCTTGTCGGCCAGGATGGACACGACGATCGTGTAGTCCGCGGGAGGAAGGCGGTCGACGAGATAGCGCGCACCGTGGGGATTGTGCGCACCGTCCCGGATCTCCCCGTCGCGCCGCTCGAGCCGGCCGGGCAGAAGGATATCCGGATCGGCCGCGATCCCGCGGCCGACGAACGCCTCGGCCGCCTCGCGTGCGCCGCCGATCCGGATCTCCCGGGCGGGGACCAGATGGGCGTACGTCCGGTCGGGGAGGACGACGATGCTGTCCTCCCGCGCGACCGCGAGCTTCTCCCGCGCGATCTCCTCGACCGTCGAGCCAAGAACGTCGGTGTGCTCGAGCGCGACGTTCGTGAGCAGGACGACGCGGGAGCGCAAGACGTTCGTCGCGTCGAGCCGGCCGCCTAGTCCAGCCTCGACGACGGCTACGTCGACGCTCGCCTCGGAGAAGGCGGCGAGCGCGGCGGCCGTCACCGTCTCGAACTGGGTGGCATCGAGCCTCTCCGCCGCCGGCCGAACGCGCGCGACCGCCTCCTCGAAATCCGCCTCCGCACCGTTTAGGCGGATCCGCTCGTGCCAGCTCTCGACGTGCGGAGAGATCGTGACGCCGACGGAAAGTCCTTCCGACAGGAGCAACTGCTCGATCGTGATCGTCGCCGTCGACTTGCCGTTCGTCCCGACGACGTGGATTGCCGGATAGTCCTCCTGGGGATCGCCGAGCTCGGCGAGGAGCGCGCGCATCCGCTCGAGCCCGAAACCCTCTTGCGGCCAGGGACTGAGCGAGTCGAGCCACTCCACGGCGGACACAGCACCATCGTAGGAGCCCAGCAGATCTCGTCGGCCCTCGGGAGCGCAGCGTTCACCTAGACGGCCGGAGCCGTGTGAGAGTCCTGAACTGGGATGTCTCAGGGTTCCAGCACGATCGGCCGGCCGACTCGAAGTCGAGGCGAACCGCGCACTCGCGCAACTCAAAGCGGCGGGCGCTGCCCAGTCCGAGCAGCGCCCGCCGCATGTGCTCACTCCCCCCTGAGAAGGTGTTCGACGTGAAGCTCGCGAAACGTCGGCTGTACGCTCGACTCTTCCGAGGCGCGATCGAGGATTGGGTGCAGGCGGCCGACGTGGGACCGCTCCCAGGCTTCCCTGGACTCCCAGACGTCGATCACCCGGAAGCCCTCGTCGGTCGGGCCGGCGACGTGCACGATCAGTCCCTCGGGAGGGGCGTCGTCGCCGAGAGCGGCGGCAACCGTGAGGTAGTTCTCCCAGCTCGCGGGGACGTCCTGGACGAAAGCGTAGGCCATGTTGCTCACCCCCAGACCGTGCGAAGACGTCACCAGCTCGCGCACGCGGATAGCCCGAAACTTCGGGCGGCGGCGTGCGCCTTGTCGATCAACATCTGCGCCCGTTTCGCTGCGGCGTAGAACGCCTTAGTCTGTCCCGACTTGGCGGCGGCTACGGCGCCTGCCACGCCCGTGTTGATCGCGATGTCCGCGAGCCTCAGAAGCTGGGCCACGGCCGCACGCTCCGAGGTCGGCGGGGTCAACGCGCGAAGTGCGACCAGGGTGCTGCGATCGATCGCGAGCACCTTCCCTCCGACCGCAGCCGCCCTGGAGGCGGGAAAGAGCGGGCCCAGCTTGGTCACCTTCGCGTCTGCGGCGCGGCAGAGAGCGTCCGCCTTCGCGATGTATTGCGGCTTCGTGAGCTCGACTCCGGCGTTGGCACCCGTAGTTGTCGACGCAAGCGCGACCAGAGCCGCGAGGGCGCTGAGCGCGATAATTCGCATCGAGGTCATTCCTCTCCGTCCTTTCATGACGTAAGCGCAAGGTTGAGCGTGCCGCCCTTGCCGTCGCAGGTCGCGGTCGGGCGAAGGGCTGCCCGGGCCTTTGTCGGCGAAACGAAGCGACCGACAAAAGACCAGACGGTCAGCGTGCCCGTGTTGCTGTAGGCCTTGAACGTCCCGTCCGGCTTGATCTTGAACTGCAGCGTGCTCGGCGCCCGCCCGGTACCGCACCACCAGATGACACGGGCCGACGTGCCCGTCGGCGCTACGATCACACGCACCTTCTTCGTAATCGCGGAGACACCGCTCGCGAAAAGCGTCCCCTCGTACTTGCCCCCCTTCTTCGGTACAGCCGCGGAAGCACCCGCCGCAGCGAGCGCTGCGACGAGCACGAAAGCCAGTGCCACGATGATGACGTTCCTTCTCACGATCGACCTCCTGGGTAGCGGTTTCCGGTTCGGAGGCAGGATCGAGCGCGTCGGGAAAGAGCCGGTATAGCCCTGAGACGCGGGGCGTAGGATTCGGCACACTCGCTCGCTCTCGAAAGGATCGAATGGAGTACCGGATACTCGGTCCGTTGGAGATTGCGGACGGAAATGGCCTCGTGGCGGTGACGGCACCGAAGCAGCGTTCTCTCCTCCTTTGCCTGCTGCTCCATCGCGGCGAGGTCGTTTCGGGCGATCGGATCGCCGACGCCCTTTGGGGCGACAGCCCACCCGCCTCCGCAACGAAGATCGTGCAGATGTACGTCGCCCAGCTGCGGCGAGCGCTCGGCGATGAGGCCGTCGAGACCGTTGCGCCCGGCTACCGCGTCAGAGTCGGAGCGGAAGCGATCGATGCCGCGCGGTTCGAGCGCCTGCTCTTCGAGGGTCGACGCACGCTCGCAAACGGCAATCCGGAGCTCGCAGCTTCGCTGCTCCGCCGCGCGCTGGGTCTCTGGCGCGGCCGGGCGCTCGAAGACGTCGTCTATGCGAGCTTCGCCACGGCCGAAGCCGAGCGGCTGGAGGAGCTGCGCCTCGCGTGTCTCGAGGAGCGATTCGCGGCCGATCTCGCGCTGGGCAGGTCCGAGGACGTCCTTCCGGAGATCTCCGCTCTCGTGACCGAGCATCCGTTGCGGGAGCGCTTGCGGGCGCACTTGATGCTCGCGCTGTACCGATCCGGCCGACAGGCGGAAGCGCTCGAGGCATACCGGGACGCTCGGCGCGCTCTCCATGACGGGCTCGGGCTGAACCCTGGCCTCGAGTTGCGGGAGCTCGAGAAAGCGATTCTCCGCCAGGACTCCGCGCTCATCTCACCCGAGCAGCCGGCGATCCGGCTCTCGCGCCTGCCCGTTGCGGCGACGCCTCTCGTCGGGCGTGAGCGAGAGCTCGCCGAGCTGCGAGTGCTTCTCGATCGCCCAGACGTGCGACTCGTGACGCTTGCCGGAGCCGGCGGAAGCGGCAAGACACGGCTCGCGCTCGCGCTCGCCGAGAGCTGCGGTGACCTGTTCGCGAACGGCGTCGCGCTCGTCGAGCTCGCGCCACTCCGCGACCCGGCGCTCGTGCTGCCGGCGGTCGCGCAGGCGGTTGGTCTCGGCGAGGAGCCCGGCGTGCCCCTTGAGTGCACACTCGCGGACTGGCTCGCAGAACGTGAGCTCATGCTCGTCGCCGATAATCTCGAGCACCTCGCGGGCGCGGAGCGAGCGGTCGCGAAGCTTGTCACCGCAAGCCCACGCTTGACCGTGGTGGTCACGAGCCGGCGCGTCCTGCACGTCTCCGGCGAGCACGTCTTCCCGGTTCAGCCGCTTTCCGAGGACGACGCCGTCAGGCTTTTCGAGGCCCGTGCCACAGCTCTCGACCCGGCGTTCGCGCTCACACCCGAAGAGGAATCGGATGTGCGCGAGATCTGTCGCCGGCTCGACGGCCTGCCGCTCGCGGTCGAGCTCGCGGCCGGGCGCACCCGGACGCTCACCGTCCCCGCTCTGCTCGCCCGCCTTGCGGAGCGCTTGACCCTCACAGGCGGCCCGCACGACCTGCCGGCGCGCCAGCAGACGCTGCGCGACACCCTCGCTTGGAGCGTCGATCTGCTCGGTAGCGAAGAGCGGCGCGACCTTGTTCGACTGGCGGTCTTCGCAAGAGGCTGCACGCTGGAGGCGGCCGAGACGGTATGCGACACGAATCTCGATCGACTGGCGACACTCGTCGACCACAGCCTGGTGCGAAGAGACATAGCGGCGGAGGAGCCGCGGTTCGTGATGCTCGAGACGGTACGCGACTTCGCTCGCGAGCTGCTCCAGGTGGAAGAGGATGTGCACGAGCTCGGTCACCGGCACGCCCGCTACTACGTCGAGCTCGCAGAGCGCGCTGAGAGCCAGCTCGGCGGGCAAGACCAGGGAGGCTGGCTTGCGCGGCTGGAGGCTGAGCACGACGAGTGCCGCCTGGCGCTCGACCGGCTTGCGCGGGATGGAGAAGCGGCGCTCGAGCTTCGCCTCGCAGCAGCGCTCGGACGTTTTCGCTACGTCCGCGGCTACCTCTCCGAGGGGCGGGCCGCGATCGAGGGGGCGCTCGGACGCGGTGGCGAGCAGCAGCCGGCCCTGCGTGCCAAAGCCTTCCGTGTCGGCTCCGCGATCTGCGTCCTCCAGGGCGATTACGAACGAGCCCGCGAGCTCGCCGGGGCCGGCCTGGCGCTCTACCGGCAGGAGGACGACCGCGAGGGCGTCGCACGTTCGCTCAGCAACCTCGGGGCCATCCTGATCGCGTCGGGCGAAGCGGGAGAGGCGGCAAACACCCTCGACGAGGCCGTCGCTCTCGCCCGGACACTGGAAGACAAGCGTGTACTGGCGCTCGCGTTGAACAACCGTGGCGACGTCGCCCTGACGCAGGAGGACTGGCCGACAGCGTCGTCGCTCTTCGCCGAGAGCCTGGAGGTCCTCCGCCGGCTCGGCGACGAGACCAACGTGGCCCGGTCGCTCTTCAACCTCGGAGCGGCAGCGTTCGAGCGTGGCCGCGACGACGAAGCGCACGAGCTGCTCGTCGACAGCCTGCAGCGTTGCGTCGGGCTCGACGACAAGGAAGACATCGCCTGGTGCCTGGTCGCGCTGGCGGCGCTGGCGGAGCGAGGCGGCGCGGCCGAACGCGGGGCGGCGCTCCTGGGCGCAGCGGACCGTCTGCTCGAGGGCATGGGCGCGACGCTGAAGCCATACGAGCGTCGTCTCTATGAGCAGACATCGAGGGCGCTCGGCTCGCGGCTCGACGAAGAGACGCTTACCGCGCTCACGGCACGTGGCCGCGAGCTCGCTCTAGAAGAAGCTCTCGCGGCGGTCTAACGTCCGGGAGCGCCGCGCGAAAGTCTGCTGGTTCGAGCTGTCCGATTCGAGGGTCGGGACGCGACCTGGGTGAACTCGCGCTTGGCGTTTGCACCGAGACAATACTGCGCAGATACTCGTGGAATGACCTTGTACGAACTCCTTCTCTTCGTGCACGTCCTTGCGGCCGCCGCGTGGTTCGGCGCCGTTGCCTTCGTGGTGCTCGTGATGGAACTCGCGCTCCGCTCCGGCGACCGGAACGCGCTCCTCAGGCTCATCGAGTACGACGACCGACTCGCTCCGATCCTCTACATCCCTGCCGTCATCCTTGTTCTGACTGCGGGGATCGGACTCGTATTCGATGGTCCCTGGAGCTTTGGGGACGGCTGGATCATCGCCGGCCTCTGCCTGCTCGTGGCCGTCTTCGTCCTCGGTGTGGGTTTCAACCTTCCAGCGGCGAAGAGAGTGAGGTCGGCGGTGGAGGCCACGGGTGTCGAGTCGGCCGAGGTCCGCGCACGGCTTCAATCCTTCCGCATGCTCAGCTGGATCGATCTCGTTCTGCTTGTCGCAGCGGTATTCGTCATGACCACGAAACCCTTCTAGCCGGAGCAGCCTCAGCCGCGTCGTTTGGGCAGGGAGCGGCGGAGGCTCCCTTGAGTGGCCAGGCCGGCGTTTGAGACAAGCTGGACGCACTCCTGCTTACGCAGTTACGCGCCGCGAGTGAAATCGAGTGGTCGCGAGCAAATCGTCGACGCCGGCCCACGTGCAGGCGAAAAAGCGGGCTCCGAAACGGGTCCGAGTCCGGTCGACAAGGGGCAGAGCGGGATCCAAGCACCACCTCCTCGCCGACGCCCCCGGGATTCCGCTCGCATTCGCGCCGACCGGATCGTCAGAAAACCGGTTTGACTCGAACACCGCGAACGGATGCGGCCTCGAGGGCACCAACGTCGACGCCTCTCGAATGACAACGAGCTCACGAAGACGGGTAACTCAAACTTCGTTGGCTTCTGGGTCGGGAACGGTTCGAGCGGAAACGTCCTTCGCGATAACAAGGCGCGCAGCAACCAGCATTTGACGCCGTGGACGAAGGCGGTAACACCTGGGTGAACAACGACTTCGGGACGACGAGCGGGATCTGAACCGCCGCTTGGGGGGAACATGCGAGGGGCGTCTCACCCTACCCGCCGAGGGCGGCGAGCTCTCGGCGGTAGCGCTCGAGCTTCTCGCGTTCCGCAGCGACGACGTCGCCCGGCGCGTTCTTTACGAAGCGCTCGTTCGTGAGCATCCCCTCCGCCCGCGCGATCTCCTGGCTCAACCGCGCGACCTCGGCGTCTCGATTCCCATCCACACGCGAGCGCTCCGGCCGGACGACCGCGGCGAAGATGCGCCGCTCGTCGTCAGAGCCGAGCTCGACCTGCACGCCGCTTCGGCGGAAGATCTGGGCCGCCTCCTGCACGCGGTCGAGCGCTCCCTCCTCGTCTGCGAACCGCGCGTCCGAAGCGGGCCACGGCGACACGATGAGGCGGGCCTGGCGGTCGGGAAGGTCCGACCAGATCTCCTCGGTCACGTGCGGCATCACCGGGTGGAGCAGCGCGAGCAGCCCTTCGAGCGCAGCGAGCGCCGTCGCCGCGGCCTCGGGGTCGTCCTCGTACAGGCGCGGCTTGATCGCCTCCGCGTACCAGTCGCAGAAGTCGTCAAAGGTGAGGTGGTACAGAGCGTCGACGACGTCGGCGAAGCCGAATCGGGCGAGGGCGTCCTCGACGTCGGCACGAACGCGATCGATCCGGGCGAGGATCCAGCGCTCCTCGAGATCGCGCGGCGCCGCCTCGACCGCTGCGCCCTCGGCGTTGAGCAAGATCAGCCGCGACACGTTCCAAAGCTTGTTCGCGAGGCGGCGTCCTTCCTCGATCGCCTTGTACGAGAAGCGCGAGTCCTGCTGAGACGACATCTTCATCAGCCCGTAGCGCGTCGCATCGGTCCCGTACTCGTCGACGACCTCGACAGGGTCGATGCCCGTGCCGAGCGACTTCGACATGCGCCGCCCGTCCACGGCAAGCACTGTGGAATGGATGATCACGTCGCGGAACGGGGTCTCTCCGACGAGCTCGAGCCCGGAGAAGATCATGCGGTTCTCCCACAAGCGGATGATCTCGCGGGCGGTGAGATTGAAGTCGCCCGGGTAGAAGCGGCGCAGGTCGGGAGTGTCCTCGGGCCAGCCGAGGGTGGCGAAGGGCCAGAGCGCGGACGAGAACCACGTGTCGAGGACGTCAGGGTCACGCGTGAGCTCGGTCGAGCCGCACTCGGCACACGCGTCGGGCTCGGATTCCGCGACTGTGACGTGGCTGTCCACGCAGTACCAGGCAGGAATCTGGTGTCCCCACCAGATCTGACGCGAGATGTTCCAGTCGGGAGCGTGCTCGAGGGACTCGAGCGCGAAACGGTGCTGCGAGGGCGGGTGGTAACGGACACGGTCGGAGCGCAGCGCCTCGAGGGCCGGCTCCTTGAGCTCGTCCATGCGGCACCACCACTGGAGCGAGATCAGCGGCTCGATGCGACTTTCGCAGCGCTCGCACACTGCGATCGCATGCCGATACGGCTCCCGCTTCTCGAGCAGCCCGCGCTCCTCGCACCAGGCGAGCACGAGGTCGCCCGCCTCCTGCTGCGTCATCCCGGCGACCTCGGGGACGACGTCGTTCATGCGCCCGTCGGGGCCGACGACCATCGGCTCGGGAAGATCGTGCGCGCGTCCGATCGCAAAGTCGGTCGCGTCATGTCCCGGCGTGACCTTGAGCGCCCCCGTTCCGAACTCGGGCTCGACGCGCTCGTCGGCGACGATCGGCACCCGCCGCTCGACGAAGGGGACGATCGCATCCCTGCCGACGAGCTCCGAGTAGCGCTCGTCGTCGGGGTGCACGGCGACCGCGACGTCTCCGAGAATCGTCGCCGGACGCACAGTCGCAATCGTGATGTGCCCGGATCCGTCCGCAAGCGGATAACGAATCGAGAAGAGCTCGTCGTCGACCTCCACGTGGTCGAGCTCGAGGTCCGAGAGCGCGCTCTCGTGGTACGGGCACCAGTTGACGATGCGCTGGTCGCGATACAAGTAGCCCTTGCCCCAGAGGTGGACGAAGTGACGGAGGACGGCGCGCACGTAGCCCTCGTCCATCGTGAAGCGCTCGCGGCGGTAGTCCATCGACGCGCCCATGCGCCGGAACTGGGCCATGATCGTCCCGCCGTAGAGGCGCAACCACTCCCAGACACGCGCCTCGAACGCCTCCCGGCCGAGCTCCCTTCGCGAGAGACCCTGCCGCTCGAGATCCTTCTCGACGACGCTCTGCGTCGAGATTCCCGCGTGGTCGTAGCCGGGCTGGAAGAGACAGTTGAAACCCTGCATGCGCCGCCAGCGAACGAGCGCGTCTGCGAGCGAGAGCTGGAGTGCGTGCCCTAGGTGGAGCTCACCGGTGACGTTCGGGGGCGGGAAGGCGACGACGTACGTGTCGCGCGGGTCGTCCGCCTCGGCCGCATAGAGCCCCTCCTCCTCCCAGGTCTGCTGCCAGCGCGCCTCGACACCGTCCGGCTTGTAGAGCGGATCCATGGCGGTGGAGTCTAGAAAGGGGGAGTCGCGGCGCTCGTCGCCTACGCGCGAGGGCGCCGCCGGGCTACCGGGGACAACGGAGACCCTTTCCCGTCGCGGCGCATGACTCGGAGACTAGCAAATATCACATTTGATATTTTTTCCACATGACCGCGGGTGAGCTCCTTCGCACGACTCGACGGCGACACGGATTGACGCAACGTCAGCTGGCCATCCGCGCCCGCACGTCTCAGGCGGCCATCTGCCGGATCGAGCGCGACGTCGTCTCTCCCTCGGTGGCGACACTGGCCGAGCTGCTGTGGCTCATGAACGAGGAGCTCGTGCTCGACGCCGAGCCCGTGGACTGGGGTCACGACGCGACCTTGAACCAGTCGAACCTCGCCATCTCGCTCGAGGAGCGAATGCATCGCGGCGTTGTGTTCGCCCGCAGAATGGCCGAGATACGAGGAGTGGCCAACCATCGACAAGCTTGAGTTCGACCCGCGGCCGATCCTCGAGGCTCTGATCCGGCACGCCGTCGACTTCGTGGTGATCGGCGGCCTTGCCGGCACCGCGCACGGTTCGGCATATCCGACGTATGACGTCGACGTTGCGTACGAGCGGTCATCCGAGAATCTGCGCCGGCTGGCCGCTGCGCTGGCTGAGCTGGACGCGACACTCAGAGGCGCACCGCCAGGGCTTCCGTTTCGACTCGACGCCGAAACTCTCCGCGCGGGGCTGAACTTCACGTTCGAGACGCGATTCGGCTCGCTCGACATCCTCGGAGAGCCCGCGGGGGCGCCCCGCTATGAGGAGCTCCGTACAGCTGGAGTGTCCGGTGAGCTCTGGGGAGTCACCATCCGTGTCGCGTCGCTCGACCACCTGATCGCGATGAAGGAAGCCGCAGGCCGCACGAAGGACAAGCTGATGGCCAGCGAGTATCGCGTCATCTCGGACCTGCTCAGCAAGCCGAAGCACGAGAGCTAAGGAAGCACGAGGATCGTGCTCGTCCCGTGGGCGCAAAGCCGACCCTGTGCGTCCTCGATCCGGGCCTCCGTCGTCGCGACGCGACGGCCGGGATGGACGACCGTGCCAACGCAACGCACGACGCCGCTGTCGGCCCTCAGTGCGCGCGTGAAGTTCGCCTTGACCTCGAGCGTCGTCCAGGCGACGCCGGCGTCGATCGTCGTCACGAACGCGAGCCCCATCGCCGAATCCATGAGTGTCATCGCCAGCCCCGCATGGACGATCCCGATCGGGTTGTAGTGGAACTCGGCGGGCTCGCACTCGAAGACCGCGCTCCCGTGACTCGCCTCGACGAGGCGGAACCCGAGCGTCTCCGCGATCGGCGGAGGCGGCAGCTCGCCGGAGGCCATCATCTGCATCACCTCGAGGCCTGAGCGCCCGGCCATGCGGTCGAACAACGCGAGCGGATCTTCCCACGAGTAGGTGCGCGTGCGTTCCTCCGCCACGCCCAAGAAGCTACCGGCCGACTGCGTAGCCCTGCATGCCGCGGGGGTCGGCGCCGGCCTTCAGGAGCCCGTCCGGCTCCCGCGCGACCGCTGTAACGCGGCCGAGCGACCACGGAGACGAGAGCGTCACGTCATGCCCGCGGCGCTGGAGGTCGGCGACGGTGCGCGAGCTCACGCGCGACTCGAGCGCGAGCGACTTCGGGACGAAGCCGCGGGGGTAGAACGACGAGATCAGGTGGTCGGTGTGAAACTCGGGCGCATCGATCGCCTCCTGCAGGTTCATCCCCAGGTCGACGTGGCGGAGGAAGACATGCAGCGCCCATTGCTCCTGCTGGTCGCCGCCGGGTGTCCCCCACGCGAGATACGGCTTCCCGTCGCGCAGGGCAAGACTGGGACACAAAGTGGTGCGTGGTCGCGTCCCCGGCCGGAGCGAAGACGGTAGGCCCTCCTCGAGCCAGAACATCTGCGCCCGCGTCCCGAGCGGCCAGCCCAGTGCCGGGATGACGGGTGAACTCCAGAGCCAGCCCCCGCTCGGCGTCGCCGAGATCACGTTCCCGTGGCAATCGGCGATGTCGAGGTGAACCGTGCCGCGGCTCGGCTCGCCCGATCCGAGCGTCGAGACAACGTCGTGCAGGCGCGGCAGCCTCCCGTATCCGGGGCGGTACTCCTCGGATGCCTCGTCACCGATGAGTGCCCGCCGCTCGTCTGAGTACTCGTCCGAGAGCAGGATGTCGAGGCGCACCTCGGCGTCCCCGTACAACGCGTCGCGGTCCGCGAACGCGAGCTTCGCGCACTCGGTGACCACATGCACGAACTCCGCCTCCGAGAGCTCGCTGAGGTCGTAGCCCTGCAGGAGGGCGAGCTGCTGGAGACCTACCGGGCCGGTGGCCCAGGGGAGCGTCTTGCAGACAGTCAGGTCGCGATACTCGAAGCTGGCCACGGGCTCGAGCGTTGCCTCCCACGCCGCAAGGTCGTCGCCGTTCAGGAGGCCTCCTTCGGCGGCGGAGAAGCGGTCGATCTCCTCGGCGACGAACCCTTCGTAGAACGCCGTGCGCGCCCGCTCGATCTCCTGTTCGCGTGAGCCGCCGCGGCTCTCTTCGACGATCCGCCTGTAGGTGGCGGCGAGCGCGGGATTCCGGAAGAGGGACCCGACCTCGGGCGGCGGCAGGTAGAGCTCGCGCGAGCCAGGCCAGGTCGCGAGCAGCTCGCTGGTCTTGTCGATCGTCGCCCGGATCCCGCCGACGATCGGGTAGCCGTGCTCCGCGTACCCGATTGCGAACGAGAGCACGTCCTCGAGCCGCCACGTGCCGAAGTCCCGCAGCAGCAGCAGCCAGCCACCGAAGGCGCCCGGCACGCACGCGGCGAGGACGCCCGTCCCGGGAATGAGCTCGTGACCGAGCTCGTGGAAGGCCTCGATCGTCGCAGCAGCGGGTGCCACCCCTTGCCCGCAGAGGACGAGCGGCTTCCCCTGATCGACGGACCAGAAGATCGCGGGCATCTCTCCCCCGGGGCCGTTCAGATGCGGCTCCACGACTTGCAGGACGAATCCGGTCGCAACCGCTGCGTCGAAAGCGTTTCCCCCGCGCTCCAACACGGACATGCCGGTCTGCGAGGCGAGCCAGTGGGTGGACGCGACCATCCCGAAGGTGCCACGCAGCTCGGGTCTCGTCGTGAACATCGGCCCACTCTAAGTGTGCGCGCGACCGAGCTCCGCTCACGCGGCGTTCGGCCGCGCGAAGATCCCTGACGGCGTCCGCTTCGCGGCCGCCAGCTTCGTCCAGAGCCCGGGTGACCCGCATACTCTTCCGCCGTGCTCGTCTGTCCCCGTTGCGGTGAGGAAAACTCCGAGACTGCGAGGTTCTGCAGCGCCTGCGGCGCGGCGCTCGCGGAGCGGACGCGCACCGGCGAGGAGCGCAGAGTCGTCTCGATCGTCTTCATCGACCTCGTCGGGTTCACAGCCCGCTCCGAGAAGCTCGACCCGGAGGACGTCCGCGCGATCCTGACGCCCTACTACGAGCGAGTCCGCTCAG
>Ga0136621_1000685_pt1 | contig 13508 bp, 16 predicted proteins | sample AntDryUQ445A2306_FD_104673 | JGI IMG/M metagenome (GOLD analysis project Ga0136621, IMG submission 104673) | Polar desert sand microbial communities from Dry Valleys, Antarctica - metaG UQ445A (23.06) | ecosystem: Environmental > Terrestrial > Soil > Desert | place: Antarctica: Dry Valley...
ACCGTCCGATATCCTGAGCGACCTCACGGAGAAGTGGCCGAGTGGCTGAAGGCGGCGCCCTGCTAAGGCGTTAGGTGGGGAACACCCTGCCTCGAGGGTTCGAATCCCTCCTTCTCCGCCTCAGTCTCCGCGCGCTCCAACGACGTCTAGTCGTGAATGCGGGCGATCAAGTCCTCGCGTTTCAGGACCTTCACCTCGATCCCGCCGAGGCGGACGTCGTAGCCCGCGTCGCGCGGGTACAGCACCTTATCGCCGGCTTCGACCCCACTCGTGTCGGCGCCGACCGCCGTGACGATGCCCGTCCTACAGGGCGCGGTCTCCGTCGCCGACGCGGGGAGGATCAGGCCGGCACGCGTTTCCGTCTCATCCGCTACGGGTTGGACGACGACGAACTCGTCGAGCGGCTCCAGCGTGATGTCGACGCTGCGGGATTCCTCGATCACGACCTAACGATACGTCGAAGCGCGGACGGCGTCGCGGCCGGTCTTAACAGTGCCTGTCCCTGTACAGCCACGCGTCTACAAGCGCCCGGCGTCGACAATTCGCTGGAGGAACTGCTGGGTGCGCGGCTCGTGCGGCACGCCGAAGATCTGCGCGGGCGTCCCCTGCTCCAGGATGACGCCCTCGTCCAAGAAGCAGACGCGGTGCGCGACGTCGCGCGCGAAGCTCATCTCGTGCGTGGCGATCAACATCGTCATGCCCTCGGCAGCAAGCTCTCGGATCACCTCGAGTACCTCGGCGACGAGCTCGGGGTCGAGGGCGCTCGTGACCTCGTCGAGGAGGAGGAGCCCCGGCTGCATCGCGAGCGCGCGAACGATGGCGACGCGCTGCTGCTGCCCACCCGAGAGCCGGTCGGGATACTCGCCGCGCTTGTCGGCGAGTCCGAACCGGTCGAGAAGCTCGGTCGCACGCGCTTCGGCCTCGGGCTTGGCCAGGCGCAGCGCCTTCCGGGGTCCGAGCGTGATGTTCTCGAGGACGGACATGTGCGGAAAGAGGTTGAAGGCTTGGAACACGATCCCGATCCCACGGCGAACCCGGTTGACGTCGACTCCGGAGGTCGTGATGTCCTCGCCGCGGAGGATGATCCGCCCCGCGTCGATCCACTCGAGCAGGTTGATACAGCGTAGGAGCGTCGACTTGCCCGAGCCGGACGCTCCGATGAGGCACACGACCTCGTGCTCGGCAAGCTCGAGATCGATCCCGCGGAGCACCTCGAGCTTTCCGAACGACTTGCGCAGTTCCTCTATCACGAGTGCGGGCTCGTTGGTGCTCACCGCAACCCTCCTGCGAGGTGCCGTCGTTTGTCACGGGCGACGAGCCAGTCGGTGAAGCGGGCCAGCGGGATCGTCAAGAGGACGAAGAGGACCGCGGTTGCCAGGTACGGCGTGTAGTTGAACGTCGCCGAGACCTCGATCTGGGACTGGCGGAAGGCTTCGACCACGCCGAGGAGCGCCACCAGGGCAGTGTCCTTCTGCAGGCCGATGAAGTCGTTAAGCAAGGGGGGGATGACGCGACGAACGGCCTGTGGCACGACCACAAAGCGCAGCGTCTGGCCGTACGTCAGCCCGAGCGAGCGGGCGGCGGCGGACTGGCTCGGGTGCACGGATTCGATTCCCGCCCGGTACACCTCCGACACGTACGCGGAATAGACGAGGACGAGCGAGACAGTGCCCCAGAAGATGGGATCCGTGGGAACCCCTGAGAGCTGGAGCGCGGGTACCCCGAAACCGAGGATGTAGATGACGAGGATTGTCGGAATACCGCGGAAGAGGTCGATGTACACCACTGCCAATGCACGCAATGGGAAGAACACTGGGCCAGGCAGGCTGCGCAAAATCGCGATCCCGAGTGCGAGAACGAGGATGAAGACCTCGGCGACCAGAAAGATCTTCACGTTCGTCCAAAACGCGGCGAGGATGTCCGGAAACGACTTCTCGAGCTGATCGCGGCTCAGGAACGCCTGCTTGACCTCCTCCCAGCCCGGAGAGCGCCCCACGAGGATGGCGACGAGCGCGACGAAGATCGCCGTCGAAGCGAGGGCGATCGCGACCGCGCGGCCACCCCCGCCGCCGCTTTTCAGGCCGCCGAGGATCCTCGAGCCGCGGTGTCCGTCCAGCGCGCTACTTCAGGATCGGGGCGCCCTTCTGCCCCAACCACCGCGCCTCGAGCCGCTTCAGCGTGCCGTCCCTTCGCATCGCCCGAATCGCCTTGTTCGCGCAGTTCACGAGTGCGTTCCCCTTCTGGAAGACGAGCCCGAAGTACTCCTGGACGCCTCCTTGGTTCGGAAGCCTCCCTACGACCGTCGAGGTCGGGACCTGCACGGCCGTGATGTAGCCGGTGCTCGGGAAGTCGACGACGAGCCCGTCGATCTGCTTGTTCTTCAGCGCGTTAACGGCGTCCGCGAGCGTGTCGTAGACGGCCGGCCGCTGGGAGGGCTTGACGTATTTCGTGATGTACGCGTAGCTCGTCGTCCCGACCGGTGCTCCGAGCTTGAACCGCTTCAGCCCGGCCAACGAGCGGACTCTGGAGATCGCGTTCGCCTTCAGGCCGACAATCGCCTGGTTGACGTTGTAATACGACGCGCTGAAGGAGACGACCTTACGCCGCTCCGGGAACGCGGAGACCTGCGCCATGTACCAGTCGAACGGCTTCGTGCCCGGTGCGAACGACCTCAAGAACGGAACGGCGTCCCAGGTCACCTGCGCTCGGGCGAAACCGAGCCTCCTCGCGATCTCGTACGCGACTGCGGGCTCGTAGCCCTTGCCGCTCGAGGGGTCGTTCAGCTCCCAGTCCTTGTCCTTCGAGCCGCCTGCGAACCAGGGGTTGAATGCGGGGTTGTCGGTTCCCAAGGTGAGCTTTCCGTCGCTCAGCAGGTTGAGGCCCCCCTTGGCGCAGCCCGGGATCGCGGCAGGTGCGGCGGGACCGCCGGTCGCCGTGGCCGTCAGGGCAAGCGCGAACGCTGCAAGTGCGAAACCTACGAGAACCGTGCGCATCGAAGATCCACTCCTCCTGAGTCCGGTAAAGGCGCGGCGAGCGTACCACCGCCTGGGTAGCGTGCGGGCATGGCTTCGCCCTATGTCGAGCTCGAAGTGGGAGAGCGGGTCGTCAGGGTGACGAACCCGGACAAGGTGCTCTTCCCGGAAGTACTCAAGACGAAACGCGACCTTGTCGAGTACTACATGGCGGTCGGCGAGGGGATCGTGCGCGCGCTATACGAGCGGCCGACGCAGCTCCGCCGTTTTCCCGATGGGATCGCGGGCGAGCAGATCTACCAGAAGCGGGTGCCCGAGAAGCGGCCGGAGTGGGTGGAGGCGGCGCGTGTGACCTTCCCCTCGGGCCGGCACGCGGACGAGCTCTGCGTGACCGAGCTCGCGCAGGTCGTCTGGGCCGCGAACCTCGCCGTGATCGACTTTCATCCCTGGCCCTCGCGCCGGCGCGACACCGAGCACCCGGACGAGCTCCGCATCGACATCGACCCGCAGCCGGGCACCACGTTCGAGGACGCGAAGCGCGTGGGCGCGCTGGTGCGCGAGGTGCTCGACGAGATCGGCTATGTGGGCTGGCCGAAGACCTCTGGGAACCGGGGCATTCACGTGTTCTGCCGGATCGAGCCGAGCTGGGAGTTCCCGGTAGTCCGTCGCGCGGCGCTCGCGTTCGCGAGGGCGATCGAGCGCCGTCTACCGAAGAAGGTCACAACGGCTTGGTGGAAGGAGGAGCGCGGCCGCCGGGTCTTCATCGACTTCAACCAGAACGCCCGCGACCGAACGGTTGCCTCCGCGTACTCGGTTCGGGCGCGAACGGACGCGGCGGTCTCGGCGCCCGTGACCTGGGACGAGCTTCCGGACGTCGAGACCGAGGACTTCACCATGATCACTATGCCCGAGCGGTTCGCGAAGATCGGAGACATCCACGCCGAGATGGACGACGCGGTTTGCGATCTCCGCGTGCTGCTCGAGTGGGTCGAGCGCGAGGAGAAAGAGGGGCTCGGAGAGGCTCCCTACCCGCCGAACTTCCCGAAGATGCCGGGCGAGCCGGCGCGCGTACAGCCCTCGCGCGCACGCAAGTCCGACTGAGCTCGGGTGGAGATCGTCAGCCTCGATCTCTCCGACAACGGGATCGCGACCGAGCTCCTCGCGCTCCAGCGTCGGGCATACGAGGTGGAAGCAACTCTGATTGGCTCGCGTGAGATCCCGCCGCTCGAGGAGACTCTGGACGAGCTGCAAGGCTCGCGCGAGATCTTCCTTGGTGCGGTCGTCGAAGGCCGCATCGTCGGCGCCGTGTCGTATCGACTTCTCGGACACACGATCGACCTCCACCGGCTGGTCGTCGATCCTGCACGCTTTCGCGGCGGGATCGGCATCACCCTCGTGCAAGCAGCGCTCGCCGCCGAGCCTTCGGCTGCGCGCGCGATGGTCCAGACCGGCGCCGACAACGAGCCGGCGAAAAGCCTCTACCGTCGCGAGGGTTTCGAGCAAGACCGAGGAGCTCGAGGTTGCTCCCGGCCTTCGTATCGCTCGTTTCAGCATGCGACTCAGCTGACTCACTCAGCGCCTAGAAACGACGCGACCGTCACGCCGCGGGGACGGGCAGGCCGGAGCTCAAGCCACGTGCACTGCGCCGGATCCTTGTCGTCGCGGAAGCGGATGAGCTTGGTGCCGTGGCGGAAGCGGTTCGACTGCACCTTGTCGTAACGCACCTCGACGACGAGCTCTGGCCGGACGGGTGACTCCTCGAGCTCGCCTCCTCCCCAGCGGTTCGGCTCGGAAAAGCGGCGCTCCGGGGCGTTCTCGAGGAGCGGCAGCACGCGCTCTGCGATCTCGGCGTGGCGTGCCGGGGCGACGGGGGCCGAGCCGACGTAGTCGATCTCGCCCTCCCCATCGTAGAGGCCGAGCAACAGCGTCGCGATCCGGTCGGGACGCGACTTCCAGCGCAGCCCGACGACCAGGCAGTCGGCGGTCTTCTCCGGTTTGACCTTGACGACGGCCTCGCGCGAGCCCGGCAGGTACGGCGAGTCGAGTCGTTTCGCGATGACTCCATCCAAGCCGATCGCCTCGAAGCGGTCGAGCCACGCGAGGGCCTCCTTGCGATTGCTCGAGGCGGGGGAGAGGCCGAAGCGCTTGGCCTTCCGCTCGAGCTCGCGTCGTCTCTCCACAAGAGGCTTGTGCCAGATCTCGTCGCCCTTCCAAACGAGGATGTCGAACCCGACGAAGCGTGCCGGAATCTCCCCCGAAAGCCTGTTGATCCGCGATTCGGCGGGGTGCAAGCGAGTCTGCATCGCATCGAAGTCGAGGACGCCGTCTCGTTCGATCACGATCTCGCCGTCGAGCGCCGAGTGGGGAGGCAGGAGCTTGCCGAGCGGCTGCAGCTCCGGGAAGTAGCGCAGCAGCGGCCGCGCGTTCCGCGACCAGAGGCGGAGCTCGCCGGACACGTTTTCCAGGATCCCTCTGAAGCCGTCCCACTTGGGCTCGTACTGCCAGCCTTCCGTCTCCGGCAGCTCCCGGACGAGCTCCGCCTCCATCGGCGGGAAGGGAACCGAGGCGTCGAGGTCCTCGGGACGCTCGAGGGGGACGCTAGAGAGTCGGCGACCGGCACGTGCCACGGGCGCACGCTACACGGCGTCCGACGGATGAAGCGCGCGGGCATCGGAGCGCGCGCTTCTCAGCTCAATGCTTCCGCTTCCCGTCGACGTTCAGCGAGTGATGGTATTCGTCTTGCTCGACCCGGAGGCGCTCGCAGAGACGGTCACCCGGCAGCTCGACATCGTCGTACGTGAGTACCTCGTCTTTGTTGACGTGCCGGATCACGCGACATCCCGCCTCCGTGAGGCCCATGGGAAGCAGGCGCTCTGGTCGTGCAACGTCGGCGTTTTCAGCCAGTCCATAAGACAGATAACCACCGAAGCCGTCCAGCTCGTCGCCAGGCTTCAAGTCCACCTTGGCAGTCGTGACTACGTCCACTTGGAGGGGGCCTGCCGGTGCGAGCGCCGCATCGCCGAAGTCGATGGCGCGAACGACTGTTGCCGGCACCTCGAAGTGGCACAGGTGATAAGGCGTATAGAAGCAGTAGAGCGGGCCTTCGCCGAGCTTGTAGAGATTGAGGTAGTGCTGCTGCGTAGGGTGCGAGTGCGTCCCGAGCACGAAAACGCCTGGGCTCGGTGATGCGCCGACCACGTAGTCTACGATCCCGTTGCCCTCCTCGAGCTCGGCGGGGTCGAAGAGCAGGGTCGCCTCCTCGATTCGTGTTCCCGGCTCGACCTTGGGCCCGTGCATGCCGCGTTTCGCCACCCGCATTCCGGTCGCGTTGGCGACGATTGCCTGTTCGAACGAGATCTTCGTCCCGTCCGCGAAGGAGGTCACCATGTGCGGCTTCTGGCCCCATTGACGCGCGAAGCTCTCCTGCGTGGTCGGGTTGCGGTGTGGGTCGTGGAGACCCTTGATGTTGCCGCACAGGACGGGTTTGACGCCGATGCCTTTCACAAACCGATAGAGATTCATCATGACGCCCGGCTGGTCGCCGTCCGCGTTCGTGTAGATCACCCCCGCGGCATCGGCCCGCTCTTTGAGAATAGGTCCCAGGGTGCCGTCGAGCTCCGCGTTCATGAGGACGGTGTGCTTTCCGTGCTCGATCGCCCGCAGCACGATTTGGGCGCCGAACTCCACCGCGCCTGTCACCTCGACGAGGATGTCGATTCCTTCCGCCTCGGCCAGGAGCAGTCCGTCGTTGGTAAACGCCGGGCGCCCCTCGTGGATTGCGCGCTCGAGGTCCGCGACTGACTCGACCCTCCGCGGTTCGTCGATCCCGGCTGCCACATAGGCCTCGCGTGCTGGAGCGAGACTCCGGTTCGACACTGCGACGAGCTCCATGCCCGGCGTGGCGGTCAGGATCTGGAGCGCGATGCCGCGGCCCATGAACCCCGCTCCGACTAGGCCGACACGGATCGGGTTGCCGTCCCTCTCGCGCTGCTCGAGCGCCCGGTCGACGATGATCACGAAGTCACGACGGGCGCGCGTAGTCGGGCCAGTTCCGATCTTGCTCCGATAGCACACGTTCTGCCGCGTTGGGCCAGTGCAAATCGAACGCGGGGTCGTCCCAGCGCACGCCCCCGGCCGCCTCTGGCGCATAGGCGGAGCTGACGAGGTAGAACGCCTCTGTGTCGCGCACGAGGGTCTGAAAGCCGTGTGCGCACCCCTCCGGCACGAAGAGCGCACGCCGATTCTGGGGGGTCAATTCGACTCCGTAGGAAAGGAGGTACGAGGGCGAGTCAGGACGGAGGTCGAGCACGACGTCCCACAGCGCTCCGCGGATACAGCGGACGAGCTTTGCCTCCTCGTGCGGCGCACGCTGGAAGTGCATCCCGCGAAGCGTTCCCACTTCGGTGCTCAGTGAGAGGTTGCACTGGGCGACTTCCGGGTTCAGCCCATGCTCCTCGAATTCCTTCCGGCAGAACGCGCGCGCGAAGAAGCCGCGGGCGTCGCCTCGCGGCTCCAGATCGATCACGAACGCCCCCACGACGGGCGTCTCTTCGAAGATCACGCGGGCGCCCCCGCCTGCTGCCACCGCAGGCGTTCGTCGAGCCGACCCTCCTCGAGGAGAAGTCGTAGCCGCCTCAGCCGAACAAAGCGGTCGCTGTCGAACTCCGCGAAGGTGAGCCCGGCGGCTCGGTACGCCTCGTACAGCTCCATCGCGCCACGCTGCGCATCCCACTCGAAGCGGAACCCGGGGAACGCGCGCGCGAACTTGCCGAAGTCGACGCGGTAGCTTCGCGGATCGGGGTCGCCGGATCCAGCGTAGACGACCTCGCAGCCCGGCACGGTCTCGCGGACGATTTCCGCCAAGTCACGCACCTGATAGTTCTCGTCTGGGCCACCGATATTGAACGCCTCGCCGTGCACGAGTTCGCGCGGCGCCTCGAGCAGAGCGACACTCGCCCGGGCGATGTCCTGTATGTGCACGATCGGCCGCCAGGGGGTTCCGTCGCTCATGATCTTGACCTGCCCTGTCGTGAGCGCCCAGGCAACGAGGTTGTTGAGCACGATGTCGAGGCGAAGTCGTGGCGAGGCACCGTAGGCGGTTGCGTTCCGCATGAAGATCGGAGAAAAGCCGTCGGAGCCGAGGGGCGCGAGCTCCAGTTCAGAGCGCACCTTCGACTCTGCATAGGCCGTGAGCGGTTGCAAAGGGGCGTGTTCGTCCACGGTTCCATCGCCCCCTTGAGCGCCGTACATGCTGCACGAGGAGGCGAAGACGAATCGCTCGACGCCCGCCTCTCGGGCGGCACGCGCAAGTGAGATCGTCGCACCGGAGTTGACCTCGGCCGTCAGCTGCGGGTCGAAGTCGCCCAACGGGTCGTTCGAGAGTGCCGCGAGGTGGACAACGGCATCGAAGCCCGCGAGATCACCGGCGCCGACATCCCGAACGTCTCGCCGAAGCACTTCGGGTGGCGCCGTGTCGTCCCACAGGTCGCAGCTCTCGTAGTAGAAGGTGTCGAGCCCGACGACCTCGTGCCCTGCCTGCTGGAGCACTGCCGTCGTAACCGAACCGATGTAGCCGTGGTGGCCAGTGACGAGAACTCGCATCGCGCGCACACTACGCAATCGGCACGTGGGCACCTCGCCTGAAGCCAGTCACGCGCGACTGGCGAGCGATCGCAAGATCTGGCGTCTCTGTCGTTGTCTCGCTTTCTTCAGCCTGTCCACGGCCCGGTCGACGAGTTGGCGCCGGGCAGGGAGCGGGTTCCGTTCTCTGGCCTGAAGCGGTTCGCCGCAACAGCGGTGTGGCTAGGCTCCTTCCACAATGGGGCGGGTTGTCGTCACAGGACTGGGTGCGGTCACGCCGCTCGGACTCGACGCGCGCTCGACCTGGGAGGCGGCGGTCGCCGGGCAGAGCGGCGTGGATTGGATCCGCGCATTCGACGCCACCGGCTACCCGGTTCGCATCGCCTCCGAGGTGAAGGACTTCGAGCCCGAAGCGGTCGTCGGGCCCAAGGACGCTCGCCGGCTCGAGCGGAACGTCGTGCTCGCCGTCGCGGCCGCACGGGAGGCATGGGGCGATGCGGGCGTGGATGGGGTGGATCCTGCGCGCGCCGGCATCCTCGTAGGCTCGGCGATCGGCGGAGTCATGGGCGTGCTCGCCCAGAACGAGGTGCTGAAGGAGCGTGGATACACCCGCGTGTCGCCGTGGTTCCTTCCCAACGTGCTTGTCGACTCGGCAAGTGGCCAGATCGCCATCGATCTCGGACTGCGTGGCCCCAATTACGCTCCGGTCTCGGCGTGCGCCACCGGGTCACACGCGGTGGGCGAGGGCGCCGAGCTGATCCGCCGCGGCGATGCCGACGTCGTCTTGGCGGGCGGTACCGAGTCCTGCATGCATCCGGTGATCCTGGCCGGGTTCACGGCGATGCGGGGCCTCGTCGCCGAGGAGGACGACCCGACGCGCGCGTCTCGGCCGTTCGACGCCACTCGCGCAGGGTTCGTCATGGGAGAAGGCGCCTGTGTGCTGCTGCTCGAGGATCTCGAGCGCGCCGAGGCTCGCGGCGCTCGAATGTACGCCGAGGTGCTCGGGTACGGAACCTCGAACGATGCGCACCACATGGCGCAGCCCGACCCTGAATCGGTCGGGGTCGGGGAGATGATGCGCGCGGCCCTCGAGCGGGCGGACGTCGAGCCGGCGCAGGTCGGTTACATCAACGCGCACGGAACGTCGACCCCGCAAGGCGACCTGGCTGAAACGAAGGCGATCAAGGAGGTCTTCGGCAAGCACGCGTACTCGCTCGCCGTGTCCTCGACCAAGTCCGTGCTCGGGCACCTGTTCGGGGCCGCGGGCGCCGTCGAGGCGATGATGTGCGTGAAGGCGCTCCACGAAGGCGTCCTCCCCCCGACGATCAACTATCGGACGCCCGACCCGGAGTGCGACCTCGACTACGTCCCGAACGAGGCACGGCGCGTGCAGGTGGACGTGGCGCTTTCCAACGCGATGGGTCTGGGTGGACACAACGCCTGCGTCTTGCTCGGTCGCGCGCCTGCATGAGCCCGGTGCGGGAGGCTGCACACGCGCCGCCGATGCTCGCGCCCGCACAGCCATCTGCCGATGGAGGGAAGGTGATCATGCGGCGGTTCACGTTGGCGGTACTGCTGCCCGTGTGTCTCGTCGCGACGTCATGCGGCGGCGACGACGGCCTGAGTGCTTTCGCGGAGCCGGGTCCTCCCGTTGGCGAGGCGGTACTTCCGGACCTTACGCCCGCGCCTCCGGACAACCTGGGGACGAAGAAGATCGCTGGGAGATGGCACGTCTCGTTCAGCACCATCATCGTGAACGTCGGCGAAGGCGACCTCCTGCTACGAGCGACTCGCGCGGACGAAGGCCCCTGGGGCGCGGAGCAGCTTGTCCCCTACTCGGCGAGCGGGGCGGAGGCCGTGCCGCTGCCCGTTTCGCTTGCCTGGGGGGGAGACGGCCACGACCACTGGCACGTCGTGAGGGTGGCGAGCGTGTGGCTAACCGAGCTGGGCAAGGACGGCCAGGCCTTGGAGCGCGACAAGAGCAGGATCGATACGAAGATCGGGTTCTGCTTCTACGACCACACCCATCAGCTGGAGCGTGGCTCGGAGACGAACGTGTACTCGAGCAAATCCTGTGGCGGTGAGGACGACACGCTGATTGGCATGGGCCTCTCACCGGGGTGGAACGACACATACGCCCGCAACCTTCCTGGCCAGAGCGTCGATGTCACCGGGCTCCCCGACGGGAAGTACCGCATGTGGGCAGAGTTCGACGAAGCCGGGTGGTTCCGCGAGGCGAGCCGCCAGAACAATGTGACCTGGGCAGACTTCGAGTTGTCGACGACTGATGGAATCCGGTTGGCTCGCGTCACGGAGGTGGGGCCGGAGCCAGCCTGACGTTGTTCCCGTTGACAGTGCGTAGGCCAGTGACCTATTATCCCTCGGAGGCACCCCAGACGGGGGATCCTAATAGACCCAAGGGAAAAGGGGGAGGTATGCGGAAGTACTTCGTCGGCGCTCTGGTCGTCGTTGCTCTGGCAATCCCGACAGCGGCATGGTCGGTCAATCTGCACACGCCGCACCTGGGCTCTGGATGCTCGACGGGCTTCGTCGGTACGTTCCATTTCGTGAACAACCAGACCGGCGGCACGCAGACTCCGGGCACGCTGGATGCGGTGATCGGAGGGACGCACTACCAGGTTCTGGCCTACAAGGTGAACCAGAACGTTCAGCACTTCCTGATTGAGGACGCAGAGGGCTCGATCGCCAGCGCGAGCACGAACTTGGCGGGGAAGCTCGTTCTTTCGGATCTCACTTGCACCGAGAAGAGGTAAACGGTCGCGGCGTTAGCCGCTAGCTCGCTTGGCGAAAGGGTCCCACGGGGGCCCTTTCGCCGTTACAGAGAGCCGAGGTCCACGTCGCGCAGGGAGCCGGCTACGACGTCCGCGAGCGCGAGCGCCTCGCGGGGCGGGTAGCGGCTGTTCGGGATCGCAACAACGTGCATTCCCGCCGCATGCGCCGAGCGGATTCCGTTTCCCGAGTCCTCGATCGCGGCACAACGTCCGGGGTCGACCCCGAGCTGTCGGGCGGCCTCCTGGTAGACGTCCGGGGCCGGCTTTCCCCGCGGGACCTCCTCCGACGACACCGTCGCCTCGAAGAACGGCGCCAGCCCGCTCGCCGCCAGCACGACGTCGATCAGGGGGCGGTTCGACGACGAGGCAAGCCCGAGCCGGAACGCACGCGCGAGGCGGCGAACCGCATCGACCGCCGCGTCGACGAGCGGCAGGTCGTCCTCGTAGCGTGCCAGCATCCGGCGCACGACCTCGGCGTTAATCTCCTCGGGCGACTCCGCCAGCCCGATCACGTCGTGCATATAGCGCGACCACTCCGTCGAGCTCATGCCCATCATGTCCGTCTGAGCCCGTCCGTGCCAGCGACCGCCGCGCTCACGCACGAGTTGCTCACGGACCTCGTCCCACACGTGCTCCGAGTCGATCAGGACGCCGTCCAGGTCGAAGATGACCGCTTCGACGGCTCTCATGTGCTTGTGTACTCGCCACGGGCGCGAACGAGCGGCGCGGCGTCGACCCCGAGCTCGACCCGGCGAACCTCGCAGACGAAGAACGTGTGCGTTCCGGCGCTCACCTGCTCCTGGAGCCCGCACTCGAGCCAGCCGAGAGCGCCGACGAGGAGCGGCGCGCCGTTCGCACCCTCCGAGATCGCGATTCGATGCCACATCGCGATCGGAGGCACCCCGCGCGCGAAGTGCTCGGCGAGCCACTCCTGACCGGCGGCGAGCAGGGACATCGCGCATCCTCCCGCCTCGCGCAGGAGTTCGTGCATCGCCGCCTGCCGGGATACCGCAAACCCGACGAGCGGAGGATCCAGCGAGAGCGATACGAGGGACCCGACGGTGAGCCCGAGCTTCTGCTCTCCGGCGGCCACGGTCACGACACAGGCGCCTGTGGGATACTGGCCGAGGAGGGTGCGCAGACCCTCCGCCTCGACGTCGCCGGCCATCGCCTTAGCGTAGATCCTGCAGGTGACATGAGCCGATCCGAGAATCGTGACTTCGTGAACGCGCAAGCGGTGCCCTACCCCCTCGTGAAAAAGGTCACGGATAAGGGGATCTCGAGCCTCTTGCTCGTGGCTTTCAGCCCTGTCTTCGTAGTCGCATACGTGGCGATCGGGGTCGACAGCGTGCTCTTTCCGCAGGATCGCGGCCCCTGGCTCTATCGGGAGCGCCGCATCTCCCGGGGCCGGGAGTTCGATCTCCTCAAGTTCCGGACGTTGCGCCGAGACGCGCTCGAGCGTCAGCGTAACGGTGAAGCACATGCCCGCCTGCTGGAGAACGACCGCGAGAACCTGACCTGGGCCGGGCGCAGGATCCTCAAGCCCTGGTACCTCGACGAGCTCCCGCAGCTCTTCAACATCCTCCGTGGAGACATGAGCTTGGTCGGGCCGCGCCCGTGGCCTCCGTCGATGGTCCGTAACCAGGTTGCGGCTGGACTCGACTACCGCAACCACGTAACCCCCGGTTGGACGGGTCCGGTCCAAGTGCAGAAGGGAATCGTCGAGCCCGTCGCTTATACCAACCTGGATCTTGGGTACATCGCCCGCTGCCGCGACAGCGGTGGCCTCGCGCTGGCTTGCTACGACCTTCGGATTCTGTGGCGCTCGGTCAAGCTTCTGGCACGGGGTGAAGGTCTGAAGTTCTAACCGATGGCCTCGGGATCCGTGGAGTGCGACGCCAGCTTGCGAGCGACCTGGAGTTCCCCCGCTTCCGTGGACAGGGTTTGATTAGGCAGCTTGTTCTTGTTCGATGACGGGTAGGTGCATCTTCTCGTAGTCGTCGGGGGAGCGCTGTCCGAGGGTGCTGTGGCGTCGTTCACGGTTGTAGAAGGTCTCGATGTAGTCGAAGACTTCGGTGCGGAGCTCGGCTTTGGTCGGCCAGGAGCGGCGGTGGATCAGCTCCTTCTTCAGGGTCGCGAAGAAGCTCTCGGCGACGGCGTTGTC
>Ga0136621_1000687_pt1 | contig 13499 bp, 15 predicted proteins | sample AntDryUQ445A2306_FD_104673 | JGI IMG/M metagenome (GOLD analysis project Ga0136621, IMG submission 104673) | Polar desert sand microbial communities from Dry Valleys, Antarctica - metaG UQ445A (23.06) | ecosystem: Environmental > Terrestrial > Soil > Desert | place: Antarctica: Dry Valley...
GATGTCACCTCGGCGGCGGCAGTCGTTTGGTCCTGCCGCACGGTCGTGCCACGATGGAGGCTCAGACGTGGTTGACCCGCAAGCGGCGGTCCCAGCCTGCAATCAAGCTCCTTGGAAGTGGTTCTCTGTGCTCCCGATCGTGTTCGCCATGTTCGCCATCGTCGCGTTGGCTGCGAGCGTCGTCCTCTACGTGGCGTTCCCTCACCGCGGCGTTGCGGTGCCTCGCGCCCCGTGGCTGGGTGAGGCGATGCGCAGGGGCGTGGATCGGTTCCCGACCCTGCACCCGAGGGACGACTGGCGCGAACGCCAGCGCGGCTGAGCGCTCGCGCCAGCTTCCGCCTGTCCCGCTCGGCGGCTCGAACAGTTCTGCTTGGATGGTTGACGTGGGTGAATACCTCTATCTGATCATCGGCATCGCGGCTGCGGCCGTCGTACTCCTCACCGGTCTGGTCAGCACCACACTTAGGCGCGCCAGGCGCGGTGACCGGAGCACAGCGCGAGACTCGGTCGCACCCACCGATGAGCCCGGCATCGGGGAGGATGCCGCGACACGTCCCGCTGCCTCGACTGGCACTCGCGACGAAACTGATCTCCCAGGGGTGAGTACACCTACTCTCGAGCGGCCGGAGTCCGCGGCCAGCCGCCTGGTTCGGCTCCGGCAGCGGCTGTCCCGCTCGCAGGGTGGCCTCGGGCGCGGTCTGCTCGCCCTGCTCTCGCGCGACCGGATCGACGAGGACACCTGGGAGGACATCGAAGACACACTTCTCAGCGCGGATGTCGGCGTCGAACCCACCCAGGAGCTGGTGGAACGCCTTCGGACGCGGCTGAGGGTCGAGGGTACGGCGGCCGCGCCAGTGCGCGACATCCTCCGTGAGGAGCTGCTCAACCTGATCGACCCCACCCTTGACCGCAGCCTCAATGTCAGCCGCCGCAACGGCATCCCCGGCGTAGCCCTGGTCGTCGGGGTGAACGGAACCGGCAAGACGACAACGGTGGGCAAGCTCGCGCGGGTGCTCGTCGCCGAGGACAAGCAGGTCGTGCTGGGGGCGGCTGACACGTTCCGCGCCGCAGCCGCCGAGCAGCTCACCACGTGGGGGGAGCGGGTCGGGGTGCCGGCCGTTCGCGGGCCGGAGGGGAGTGACCCTGCGAGCGTGGCGTTCGAGGCGGTGAAGGCGGGCATCGAGCAGGAGGCCGACGTCGTCCTGATCGACACCGCAGGCCGTCTGCAGAACAAGACCGGACTTATGGACGAGCTCGGCAAGGTCAAGCGCGTAGTGGAGAAACAGGCGCCGGTGGGGGAGGTGCTCCTCGTTCTCGACGCCACCACCGGTCAGAACGGCATGGTGCAGGCCCGCGTCTTCAGCGAGGTCGTCAACGTGACCGGGATCGTGCTTACCAAGCTCGACGGCTCGGCCAAGGGCGGCATCGTGATCGCCGTCCAGCGCGAGCTCGGCGTGCCCGTCAAGCTCGTCGGTCTCGGGGAAGGTGCCGACGACCTGGCCCCGTTCGACGCTGAGGCTTTCGTCGACGCGCTGATGGGCGGCTCCGCGTAGCAGCAGAACGATCCCGCGCGGGTGCTGTTCACGTGGTCGTAACACATCCCGCCCAGACGTGACCTGCGCGCAACATGTCTGGCAGAGCCGCGAAACGTTGGCATCTCAAGGTGGTGCCACCGGGGTGGCACGGTCCGACAGCCCTGGGCAGCGTAGGGGGGCCGCGTCCCCTCTCCAGACACGATAAAGGGTAGATGCACATGGATACTGGCGATACCGCATGGGTGTTGGCCTCCGCGGCGTTGGTGCTGTTGATGACACCAGGCCTCGCACTCTTCTACGGCGGCATGGTCCGGGCCAAGAGCGTCCTGAACATGATGATGATGAGTTTCGGCGCGCTCGCGCTCATCAGCGTCCTGTGGGTGCTCTACGGGTACTCCATGGCTTTCGGGAACGACGTGGGTGGGGGTCTGCTCGGCGACCCCACTGAGTTCTTCGGTCTCAGCAGCCTTCTCGGCACCGAAGGCATCGACAAAGGGTTTGCCGCCACCAACCTGGTCTTCACGATCCCCTCGCTTGCCTTCGTGGCGTTCCAGGCTGTCTTTGCCATCATCACCGTCGCTCTGATCTCCGGCGCGATCGCGGACCGGGCCAAGTTCGGTGCGTGGTTGGTTTTCGCGGGCGTCTGGGCGACGATCGTCTACTTCCCCGTCGCGCACTGGGTCTTCGCCTTTGACGGCGCGGAGTCCGAGACCGGCGGCTGGATCGCGAACAACCTGCTCGCGATCGACTTCGCGGGCGGCACTGCCGTGCATATCAACGCGGGCGCCGCCGGTCTGGCGCTGGCGTTCGTGCTCGGCAGGCGGACTGGATGGCGCCGTGACCCGATGCGGCCGCACAACCTGCCGCTTGTCATGATCGGCGCCGGGTTGCTCTGGTTCGGCTGGTTCGGGTTCAACGCCGGGTCGGCTCTGTCGGCCAATGGACAGGCAGCCGAGGTCTGGGTAACGACAATGGCCGCCACCGGAGCGGCTGCGCTGGGCTGGCTGCTCGTCGAGAAGATGCGTGACGGGCATGCCACCTCCTTGGGTGCCGCCTCGGGTGTGGTCGCCGGTCTGGTGGCCATCACCCCGTCCGGATCCTCGGTCACCCCGCTCGGTGCGATCGCGATCGGCCTGCTGGCCGGTGTGTTCTGTGCCCTGGCGGTCGGCCTGAAGTTCACGTTCGGGTTCGACGACTCGCTCGACGTCGTCGGGGTGCACCTGGTCGGTGGCCTCTGGGGCACCCTCGCCGTGGGCCTGTTCGCCTCGGCTGCTTCGACGGCTGGCGTGGACGGCCTGTTCTACGGCGGCGGTATGGACCAGCTGTGGCGCCAGGCTGTGGGTGCGTTCGCGGTGCTGGCCTTCAGCCTCGTGATGACCCTTCTCATCGGGTTCGCGATCCAGAAGACCATGGGCTTCCGTCTCGACGAGGAGGACGAGGTCGAGGGCATCGACGGTGTCGAGCACGCCGAGTCGGCGTACGACTTCGCGACTACCGGCGGCGCGGGGCGCTCTCTCACGGGCGGCGGTCCGCTGCCCACCACACAATCGAACGCCGAGGCAAGGGGTGTGAACGCATGAAGCTCGTCACCGCGGTCGTCAAGCCGCACAAGTGGGAAGAGGTCCGCGAGGCACTCGAGACGTTCGGTGTGACAGGCATGACGGTCAGCGAGGTCAGCGGCTACGGCCGGCAGAAGGGCCACACCGAGGTCTACCGGGGCGCTGAGTACGACATCGCCCTCGTGCCGAAGATCCGCATCGAGATCGTCGTGGACGATGCCGACGCCGACGACGTCGTCGGCATCATCGCGAAGACCGCGCAGACCGGACGGATCGGTGACGGCAAGATCTGGGTGGTTCCCGTCGAGAGCGCGATCCGGGTCCGGACCGGCGACCGGGACGAGGCGGCGCTCTGACGAGGAGATGACCGCAGCCGAGAGACAGGTGCGAGCGGACGCTGCCGATGCCATATGCACGGCAGCGTTCTCGCGCGTCGTGGCGGACCCCACCCGGGCCGGCACCGCACTCGTCGCGGTGGGCGGCTTCGGGCGACGCGAGCTTGCACCGTACAGCGACCTGGACCTGGTCCTCCTGCACGACGACGACGTCGACGTCACGGCTGTCGCTAGCGAGATCTGGTACCCGTTGTGGGACGCCGGCGCCGCCCTCGACCACTCGGTGCGTGCACTGTCAGCGGTGACCACGGCCGCGAAGCAGGACCTTCGGGTGGCACTCGGACTGCTCGATGCCCGGCACCTCGCGGGGGACCCGTCGCTGACAATGCGCCTGCGTACTTCCGTGCTGGCACGGTGGCGGCTTGACGCCCGCGATCGGCTCCTTGAGCTGCGGGAGCTGGTCTCTGCCCGGGAGTCGCGGTTCGGGGAGCTGGCTCACGCCTCGGTCCCGGACCTCAAGGAGTCCACCGGGGGGCTCCGTGACGCCACAGCACTGAAGGCCCTTGTCGCCACCTGGCTGGTGGACGTGCCGCACGCAGACCTCGAACGTTGCCGGCTCCACCTGCTCGACGTCCGCGACGCCCTGCACAGGGTATGCGGACGGTCGACGGATCGGGTTGCTCCCGAGGTGTGGGCGGACCTGGCAGACGAGCTCGGCCTGGATGGTCCCGAGACCGCGCAGCGCCGGGTGCGTGAGACGGGTCGACGGCTCACCCACCTCTCCCGGCTGACCTGGAGCCGGGTGGACGCGGTCCTCGCCCGTCCGGTGGCCGGCGTACATCGTCGGGGTCCGGCGATGGAGCGGGTGGCGCCGGGGATCGCAGTCTCCTCCGGAGAGATCGTTCTGGAAGCCGATGCTGCTCCCGAAGCTGATCCGGTCCTTCTCCTGCGTGCCGCAGCCATTGCCGCGGAACGCCGACTGATCCTCGCTCCGGCCACCGCTTCTCGTTTGGCGCGCGAGAGCCCGCCGATCCCGGCGCCTTGGAACGCGGAGGCACGGACCCTGCTGACCCGGCTGCTGGCTGCTGGTCCAGGCCTGCTTCCGGTCTGGGAGACGCTGGACGAGACCGGAGGGCTGGGGTGGCTTCTTCCCGAGTGGGAGCACGTGCGGCTGCTTCCACACGCCTCGATCGTGCACCGGTTCACCGTGGACCGTCACCTGGTCGAGACGTGCATAGAGGCGGCACGCCTGCTTCGTCGTGTGGCCCGTCCGGACGTCCTGATGACCGCCGCGCTCCTGCACGACATCGGCAAGGGCGGGCCGCGAGACCATAGCGTCGTCGGCGAAAGAATCGCCGCAGGGGTGGCGCGACGGCTGGGCTTCGACCAGCGCGAGGTTGACCTGGTCTCCGGGCTGGTGCGACGGCACCTGCTGCTGGCCGAGGTAGCCACGACGCGCGACCTCGAAGATCCCGCGACGATCGGCTTCGTCGCCGACCTGGTGGGTGACGGCGAGATGCTCGAGCTGCTCGAGGTGCTCACCGAGGCAGACGCTCGGGCGACCGCCGGCAAGGCGTGGTCACATTGGCGCGCGGGTCTGGTGCACGAGCTGGCAAGCCGGGTGCGCGCCGAGCTGTCAGGGCGAACATCCCTGGAAGGGCCGCGACCCCCTGACATCCCTGTGGAGCCGGAGATCGACATCCCGCCGACCGTGCGCGAGAACTCTCAGCAGGTCGACGTACGAGTTGCGGCGGGGCCGGGCAGTAGCCGCGTGACCGTGACCTCCGGTGACCGCGTTGGTCTGCTTGCAGCAGTGGCCGCCATGTTCGCCGTACGCCGGACCTCGGTGAGCTCGGTGCGGGCATGGGTCCAGGGAGACTACGCAGTCTCGGTCTGGGACGTGGAGGAGAGCGAACTGGACGGCGCGGTGCTGAGGCAGGGGCTCCACGCGATCCTCGACGGCCGGCTCGAACCCGCGCGCCGGCTGCGCCGATCCGGTCGGGCAGGGCTGGAGCCGTCGGTAGCGGTGCGCCACGAGGCCTCCCAGCGGGCGACGGTCCTCGAGGTGCGCGTCGACGACTGGGCCGGGGTGGTCTTTCTCGTGTGCTCGGCGCTTGCGTCGCTCGGTCTGTCCGTGCGTTCGGCACACGTGACCACGCTCGGACCGCAGGCGGTGGACGTGTTCTACGTGCAGGAGGTCGGCGCCGGAGCGCTCTCCGACGAGCGCTCGGCAGCGGCTGCGCATGCTGTACGACGGGCGCTCACCGACCCGGTTACCCTTGAGCACTAAGCCGGTCTGCTCGCCCGAGCTGGCATGGGTACTGCTGCAAGCGATCACCGAGGAAATGACCACCATTGTTCGCCACTCTTTCCGACCGCCTCGCCGACACCTTCAAGAACCTGCGCGGCAAGGGCAGGCTGTCAGACGCCGACATCGACGCGACGGCTCGCGAGATCCGGATCGCCCTGCTCGAGGCCGACGTTGCGCTGCCCGTGGTCAAGCAGTTTGTCGGTGCGGTCAAGGAGCGGGCGGCCGGGGCGGAGGTCAGCGCGGCCCTGAACCCGGCCCAGCAGGTCATCAAGATCGTCAACGAAGAGCTGGTCACCATCCTCGGCGGCGAGACCCGCCGGCTCCGGTTCGCAAAGACTCCGCCGACGGTGATCATGCTCGCCGGACTGCAGGGTTCGGGCAAGACCACGCTGGCCGCCAAGCTGGCGCTGTGGCTCAAGGGCCAGGGCAACAGCCCGCTTCTCGTCGCCGCTGACCTGCAACGACCCAACGCGGTCAACCAGCTTCAGGTCAACGGCGAGCGCGCTGGTGTGAAGGTGTTCGCACCGGAGCCCGGCAACGGGATAGGCGATCCGGTGGCGGTCGCGCGCGCCGGTGTGGGCGAGGCGCGGCGCAGCCTGCACGACGTGGTGATCGTCGACACCGCCGGCCGGCTCGGTGTGGATGCGGAGCTGATGCAGCAGGCAGCTGACATCCGGGACGCGGTGACACCGGACGAGGTCCTGTTCGTCGTCGACGCGATGATCGGCCAGGACGCGGTCAACACCGCGCAGGCCTTCCTCGACGGGGTCGGGTTCGACGGCGTCGTACTCACCAAGCTCGACGGTGACGCGCGTGGCGGCGCGGCGCTCTCCGTGGCGTCGGTGACGGGGAAGCCGGTGATGTTCGCCTCTGCGGGCGAGAAGCTCACCGACTTCGACCTGTTCCACCCCGACCGGATGGCCTCGCGCATTCTCGACATGGGCGACATGCTCACGCTGATCGAGCAGGCCGAGAAGACCTTCGACCAGGAGTCGGCAGCCAAGGCCGCGGCCAAGCTCAGCGGACAGGGCGGCGACTTCACGCTCGACGACTTCCTCGAGCAGATGCAGGCGGTCCGGAAGATGGGCTCGCTGTCGAAGATCATGGGGATGCTGCCGGGTATGGGTCAGTTCCGCGACCAGCTCGAGAACTTCGACGAGCGTGAGATCGACCGGATCCAGGCGATCATCTGCTCGATGACCCCCGCGGAGCGCGCGAACGCGAAGATGATTGACGGCTCGCGTCGCGCCCGGATCTCCAAGGGGTCGGGCACGCAGGTCTCCGACGTGAACCAGCTCGTCGACCGCTTCTTCGAAGCGCGCAAGATGATGATGTCGATGGCCCGGGGCGGCGGCATGCCAGGCATGCCAGGCATGCCCGGTGTCCCTGGCCTGCCCGGCGTGGGCGGCGGCGCCAAGCGGTCGAAGGCGAAGCAGGCTCCCAAGAAGGGCAAGGCCAGGAGAGTGTCTGGCAATCCGGCCAAGAGGGCGCAGCAGGAGAAGGCAGCGGGGCAGAAGGTGCAGGGCGGCAACGGTGCGAACCCGCCGGCGGATGCGAACGCGGAGGACTTCGAGCTGCCAGCGGAGTTCTCCAAGTTCCTGCCCAAGCAGTAGACCGGCCGATGACGGCACTGAAGTTCCGCGGCGTGGTCTTGCCGGACGGCGAAGCGCGCGACCTGTACGTCGTCGACGGGTCGGTCACCTACGAAACGGTCGCCTCCGCTGAGCTGGCTGGGGAGGGCTGGATCGTCCCCGGCCTCGTCGACGCGCACTGCCATGTCGGGCTGGACGCGGACGGTGCAGTGCCCAAGGACGTGCAGGAGGAGCAGGCGATCGCAGACCGGGACGTCGGCGCACTGCTGCTCCGGGACTGCGGGTCGCCGGCCGACACCTCGTGGATCCACGAACGCGACGACCTGCCTCGGCTGATTCGGGCCGGTCGGCACCTGGCGCGTCCCAAGCGCTACATCCGCAACTACGCACACGAGATCGAGCCGTCCGAGCTGCCCGAGTACGTCACGCGGGAGGCCGAGCGCGGTGACGGGTGGGTGAAGCTGGTGGGGGACTGGATCGAGCGCGACGCGGGCGACCTCACACCCTCCTGGACCCGCGAGGCTCTCGACCTGGCGATGAGCGCCGCGCACGAACGAGGTGCCCGCGTCACAGCGCACGTGTTCGGTGAGCAGGCCCTGCCGGACCTGATCGGTTCGGGTATCGACTGCATCGAGCACGGCACCGGTCTCGACCCGAGCCTGGTCGACGAGATGGTCGAGCGTGGAGTAGCTCTCGTGCCGACGGTGAAGCAGCTGAACAACTTCCCGAAGTACGCGGCTTCAGGCGAGGAGAAGTTCCCGAGGTACGCCGAGCACATGCGCGCGTTGTTCGACCGCCGACGCGAGACGATCGGAGCCGCGTTCGAGGCCGGCGTCGCCATCTATGCCGGCACCGACGCCGGAGGCGTCCTCCCTCATGGGTTGATCGCCGACGAGGTCATCGAGCTGGCGACGTACGGCCTGACCCCCGAGGACGCACTGGGCGCCGCCTCGTGGCGGGCCCGAGACTGGCTCGGACTGGACGGCACGTTGGCCGAAGGTACGACGGCCGACTTCGTGGTCTACGACAGCGACCCGCTTGTGGACCTGGGTGTTCTCAGAGGTCCGAAGCGGATCGTGCTGCGCGGCAACGTGGTCGGCTAGCTCCGCAGCGAGCGGACGAGGTCCAGCACGTCGGCGACAACCCCGCGCACCACCGGCAGCCTGAGGTCCGAGCCCTCCAGGGCTTCTATCCGGCTGCGCCGCCGGATCGCGCGTTCAAGTCGACGCCCGGCTGGCCGGATTATGAAGCGGGACCGACGGTCTGGCAGAATGAACGGCTGAGTCCTGCATGCCCGGCCCCTCTCACCCGGACAAGCAGCGTCAGCGGAGCCCATCGGTCCGGTCCCCACCTGGTATCGAGAAAGCTCACCCACTTCCAAGTAGTCCGAGGAGACACCACACCTGTGGCCGTCAAGATCCGTTTGAAGCGCATGGGCAAGATCCGCGCCCCGCACTACCGCATCGTCGTCGCCGACTCACGCAAGAAACGTGATGGCCGCGTCATCGAGGAGATCGGCAAGTACCACCCCAAGGAAGAGCCTTCGCTGATCCATGTCGAGTCCGAACGGGCGCAGTACTGGCTCGGTGTCGGCGCGCAGCCCAGTGAGGCTGTTGCTGCTCTCCTCAAGATCACCGGTGACTGGCAGACGTTCAAGGGCGAGCCGGGCACCGACGGCACGCTCAAGGTCGCCGAGCCGCGACGGAGCAAGAGCGACATCTTCAACGAGGCGCTCAAGGAGTCCACGAAGGAGTCCCAAGCGGAGGCGGTGACCAAGAAGCGAGCCTCGAAGCGGACTGAGATGGCCCCGGAAGAGCCGACCACAGTGGCCGCCGAGGTGCCATCTGCCACTGAGACCCCGGGCGTCGAGACGCCTGAGGGCGCGACTGAGGAAGCCGAGGCTGTCGAGGTCAAGGCGCTCGACGCGGACAGGGCAGAGGAGAAGGCCGGCGGTGAGGTGCCGGAGGACAAGACCGGCGGCGACAGCCCCGACGCATCCAGCACTGCCGATACTGCTAGAGGCTGATCGACATGCTGACCGAAGTCCTCGAACACCTGGTCCGCGGCATCGTCAGCAACCCCGACGACGTGACCGTGCGTGACAAGCAGCTGCGTCGCGGTTCGATCCTCGAGGTGCGTGTGCATCCTGACGACCTCGGCAAGGTGATCGGACGGGGCGGCCGCACCGCCACCGCGTTCCGCACCGTGATCGGAGCGCTCGCTGGCAAGGACGGAGCCCGGGTCGACTTCGTCGACGTCGACCGCGGTCGCTGACTGGTCTCGGGGGTGAGCACCACCGAAGTAGTCGTCGGGCAGATCGGGAAGCCGCACGGCGTCAACGGCGAGGTCTCTGTCGAGGTCCGCACCGACGAACCGGAACGCCGGTTCGCCGTCGGCGCGACACTTGCCACCCAGTCGCCGGGACCTGGGACTCCTGGTGCCGCGGCCCGGCCGAGCATGCTGACCGTGAGTGCGTCCCGCTGGCACCAGTCCCGGCTGCTGGTCACTTTCGAGGGGGTCGGAGACCGGAACCAGGCCGAGGCAGTCCGCGGACTCCTCCTGTTGGCTTCTGTCGACACCTCCGCAGCCCCTGAAGACCCCGAGGAGTTCTACGACCACCAGCTGGTCGGGCTCCATGTGGTGACCGTCGATCGCTCACCGGTCGGCCAGGTGATCGAGGTCCTCCACAACCCCGCGCAGGACCTGCTCAGCGTGCGAGCCGCAGACGGCCATGAGATCCTCGTTCCTTTCGTCGCGGAGCTCGTCCCCACGGTCGACGTACCCAATGGCGTCCTCGTCGTCGTGGCGGACCGGCCGGGCCTGCTTGCCCCGGCGGCCGAGAACGAGGAAGGCGGCGCGTGAGCATGCGCATCGACGTCGTCTCGATCTTTCCCGCCTACCTCGCAGCCCTGGAACTGTCCCTGGTGGGCAAGGCTCAGGCATCCGGCCTGCTCGACGTCCACGTCCACGACCTACGCACCTGGACTCGCGACCGGCACCACACCGCCGACGACACGCCGTACGGCGGCGGGGCGGGCATGGTGATGAAGCCCGAGCCGTGGGGCGAGGCGTTGGACGCGATCACCGACCTGTCAGGCGGTGAAGGTGCTATAGCACCCGGGGCGTCTGACAAGTCGGCGCCCACGCTCGTCGTACCCACGCCGTCGGGTGAGCTGATGAGCCAGGGTCTCGCGGGAGAGCTCGCGAGGAAGCCCTGGCTGATCTTCGCCTGTGGCCGGTACGAGGGCATCGACCAGCGGGTCGTCGACCACGCCCGTGCCCGGATGGACGTGCGCGAGGTCTCGATCGGCGACTACGTGCTCAACGGCGGGGAGGTCGCCGCCCTGGTCATCATCGAGGCCGTGGTGCGGCTGCTGCCCGGGTTCCTGGGCAACCCGGAGTCCCTGACCGAGGAGTCGCACGGGACGGACGGACTGCTGGAGTACCCCGTCTACACCAAGCCGCCGACCTGGCGCGGTCTCGACGTTCCCCAGGAGCTTGTCTCGGGGCATCACGCACAGATCGCGCGGTGGCGTCGTGACCAGGCGCTCCGGCGTACGGCGCTGCGCCGGCCCGACCTGCTCCAGAGGCTTCCGGACGGAGCCCTCGACGAGCGGGACCGAGCGGTGCTCGAGGATTTCGCGGACGAGTAACCGCTGTGGCAGACTTGACCCTTGGTCCTGAGGGCCGCACGCATCATCAACCAGCCTGACCCATCGTCCGTGGGTGGCCTGTGGCACTCGCCAGGAGACAACCATGACCAACGTCATCGACACGCTCGACGCGGCAGTCGCCCGCGACGACGTCCCCGCTTTCCGCGCCGGCGACACGCTGAAGGTGCATGTCAAGGTCGTCGAGGGGAACCGCTCGCGGATCCAGGTCTTCCAGGGTGTCTGCATCCGGCTCCAGGGCTCGGGCATCCGTCGTACCTTCACCGTCCGCAAGGTGTCCTTCGGCGTCGGCGTAGAGCGCACCTTCCCGCTGCACACCCCGATCATCGACCGGATCGAGGTCGTGACCCGCGGTGACGTTCGTCGGGCCAAGCTCTACTACCTGAGGAACCTGCGCGGCAAGGCGGCCAAGATCAAGGAGAAGCGCGAGGCGACCCCGTCCCGCTGACCAGGCCTTGGTTAGGCTCAGTGAGTGACTAAGTCGTCGGAGAGCGTGGACCCGAGCACCGAGGGTGCGACGACCAGCTCGGGGCCCGCTCCGCGGCGAGGGTCGTCGAAGGACGACAAGCAGCTACCGATCTGGCAGGAGATGTTCCTGCTGCTCGGCATCGCGCTGGTCCTGGCGATCGTGATCAAGGCCTTCTTCATGCAGGCCTTCTACATCCCCTCCGGTTCCATGAACGACACCCTGGTCCTCAACGACCGCATCCTGGTTCAGAAGCTGTCCTACTGGAGCGGCGATCCCGAACGCGGCGACATCGTCGTGTTCGAGGACCCGGACAACTGGCTCCAGGCCGCGGAGATGCGCAGCGCCACCAACCCGATCACCAAGGCGCTCGAGCTGTTCGGGCTGTACCCCACCGGCGGTCACCTCGTGAAACGGGTCATCGGGGTGGAAGGTGATGTCGTCAAGTGCTGCGACAGGCGAGGGCGCATGGTGGTCAACGGGGTTCCGCTCAACGAGAAGTCCTACCTCGCCGAGGGGGAGGCGCCCTCGCTGATCAAGTTCGAGACCAAGGTGCCCGAGGGCTCCATCTGGGTCCAGGGCGACAACCGGTCCAACTCGGCGGACTCCCGGGTCCATCTCGGTGACCCCGGAGGAGGATTCATCTCCGAGGAACGTGTCGTCGGCAAGGTCTTCACGGTGGTCTGGCCATGGGACCACGCCAAGCTGCTCGAACGGCCGGCGACCTTCGACGCAGTGGAGTAGGCATGTCTGTGCTGCCACGTGGTCTCACGGTCCGGCGCGACGCCGGACTCTACGGGTACGAGCGGGCTCTCCGTCGAGCCGGGCTCGCGCCGATCGCCGGTGTTGACGAGGCCGGGCGTGGCGCGTGTGCGGGTCCGCTGGTGGCCGCCGCCGCAGTCCTCCCCGAGGGTGACAGCGGTCTGGTGCCCGGTCTTGCGGACTCCAAGCTGCTGACCGCGAAGGCACGTGAGCGCTGCTACGAGCAGGTCCTGCGCCGTGCGCTGGCCTGGTCGGTGGTAGTGATCGAGTCCGAGGAGTGTGACCGCCTTGGTATGCACGTTGCGAACGTGGAGGCCCTTCGCCGCGCCTTGGCACGCCTGGATGTGCGTCCGTCGTACGTCCTCACCGACGGTTTTCCGGTCGACGGTCTCGAAGTGCCCGGTCTCGCGATGTGGAAGGGCGACCGGGTAGCCGCCTGCATCTCGGCGGCGTCGGTGATCGCGAAGGTGACCCGCGACAAGATCATGGGGCAGCTGCACGACCGCTATCCGGCGTACGACTTCGCCATCCACAAGGGCTACATCACCTCCGGCCACGCTGCTGCCCTGGCCGAGCACGGCCCGTGCGAGATCCATCGGCGGCGGTTCGTCAACGTGCGGCGCGCCCAGTATGAGCTACTTGGCGAGGTCGAGTGGGAAGCGACGGAGACTGAGTCCATGGAGTCTGGTCGATGAGTGCCGAGGATCTCGAGAAGTACGAGACCGAGATGGAGCTCCACCTCTATCGCGAGTACCGCGACGTGGTGGCCATCTTCAAGTACGTCGTGGAGACCGACCGCCGTTTCTACCTGTGCAACCAGGTCGACGTGAAGGCCCGTACCGAGACCGGGGAGGTGTTCTTCGAGGTGACGATGACCGACGCCTGGGTGTGGGACATGTACCGCCCGGCGCGGTTCGCCAAGAACGTCAAGGTGCTCACCTTCAAGGACGTCAACGTCGAGGAGCTGAGCCAGAGCGAGATCGAGCCGCCCAAGCCGTAGGTCGGTCGTGCTCAGCCAGCTTTCTCGCACAACCCGCGTGGCTGCGTCGGTCGTCCACTGCCTGACGCGGAGTGCCGTGGAACGTCGTTCCCGTGAGCGAGGCTGCTCGCGGAGGTTCCCGGATGAGCAAAGCACACCAGCGCGCCACCCAGCGCACGTCCCAGCGCACGTCCCAGCGCACGTCATTGGGCTCGTCATTGGGCTCGTATGGCGAGGCGTTTGTTGCCCGCCACCTGACCGGTCAGGGCATGGTCCTGCTCGACAAGAA
>Ga0136621_1000689_pt1 | contig 13492 bp, 10 predicted proteins | sample AntDryUQ445A2306_FD_104673 | JGI IMG/M metagenome (GOLD analysis project Ga0136621, IMG submission 104673) | Polar desert sand microbial communities from Dry Valleys, Antarctica - metaG UQ445A (23.06) | ecosystem: Environmental > Terrestrial > Soil > Desert | place: Antarctica: Dry Valley...
GCTTTTCCTATTCCCCAATAATGTAAAAAGAAAATTCTTGGTTGTTCGTGTACCATGTGATTATGTACTGCAACTACTTCAATACCGTTTTCAATTAATGCTTTTATCACAGGAGTAACCTCATTTTCAAGCATGGTAAAATCACCGGCAACAGCAGATTTTTCAGGCGTTCCCTGGAAAGCAGCCCAGGTATTGAAACCTAAAAATGTAGTAACAGGCACACTGTGTTCGGTAAGTTTTACATCAGGACGGCCAATGGTATATTTATAAACACCCTTACTCATCTCAGCTTTATAGCCTAATATTTCATCCAGTTTTTTTGTATCTATTGAATTGATAACTGTTTCCGAAGATGCTGTACCCTTTGCAGGGTCACCGCCTCTTAATTCCTTTACTTTATCCAATACAGCTTTTGCTTTTTGTGCCATCATTTCTATGCTCCCGGATCCGCCAATATGCATGTACATTATATTAGGATGATTACGCACAAAATGGTTATGAATAGCAGTAATAGCCAATCCTTGTCTTATCACTTCCTGCTGCACAGGTTTTAGATCCGTTTCGGTAATAATAATATCACCCATTATCATTGCTCCGTCATGTGAAGGCGTAAAAGCGACCCATGTACCCAAACCCATAGCAGGGATAATTTTAAAGTCATCAACCATTATGCTTAAATCATTTTGCGGTACAGTTATTTTGTATTCTCCATTATTTGCTTTTCCTTTCATGCCTGTTATTCGCTCAATGACTGTTGTATCTATTGGCTTAAAGTTTTGTTTACTTTTTGAAGGTCTTTTTTCATTTTTTTGGGCTGAAACAACTTGCATAAAAAAGATAGAAAATGCAATAAGTAATAAAGCAAAAAAGCGATTACCCAATTTGTTGAAATCTTTCATAAGAGAACTATTTATTTTTTAAAACTAAGGAAGTAAAGCAAGTTACACAGCCTTTTCAAACGTTTTGAAAACTAAAAAGTATAGGCCAGCGCAGGAATATTTGTTTGTTTTGCAAATACTGTTAAATAAAACGGATATGCTGATATGTTGCAATAAAGCTTACCCTGCAACAGCGCCACCACAACTGGAACCGGCACCTGCTGTGCAACCATAGCAATGCTGGTTTACAATAACCGAACGGTTATTTAATGCATTCAGATTAAACTGTGAGATATGTTTTGAATTTGCACAATCCACTTTAAGCTCCAGCATCTGGTTAAAATCGCAATCGTATAAATAGCCATCCCAACCAACGGAAATAGTATTGCGACACATAACATTAGCTGCAGCTGCCGGGTTAAAAGCAGCTACTAACTTTTCCATATACTTTTCATAGTTGCCACTGGTTAACAAATAATCGAGGTAGCGGTTGATAGGAAGGTTGGTAATGGCAAACAGGTTATTGAACACAATACCATAGTATTCCATTAAAGCCTGCTTGTATTCTTTTTGCAAAGCTTCCTGTGATGGCGGCATAAAAGCGCCTGCAGGATTATAGACTAAGTTTAGTACCAGCTTTGTATCTTCTTTGCCATAGCCTACTTCATTCAGCATTTGAAGTGCCTTTATACTGTCTCCAAAAACACCACTACCCCGTTGTCTATCCGTTCGGTCTTGTGTATAAAAAGGAAGCGAGGAAATGACCTCGATATTATGCCGTTTAAAAAATGTTGGCAAGTCGTTGTATTTTTTATTTGCAAGGATGATGGTAAGATTGCAGCGCACAATTACATGCCTTTTTAATTTTGTGATCTCCTCAACAAACCACCGAAAGTCAGGATTCATTTCCGGTGCTCCACCGGTAAGGTCAACTGTTTTTAGAGAAGTATTGTTGCGAAGCGCTTCAAGGCACTGCCCCATAGTTTCACGGGTCATTATTTCTTTACGGTCAGGGCCCGCATCTACATGGCAATGCTTACATACCTGGTTGCACATCTTGCCTACATTCACCTGGAAAATTTCTACACCTGTTGCTTTTAGCGGGTAGAGATTTTTTTCTTCCAGCTTTTGCTGAAAAGGTACCAGTTTGTATAAATGCGCATCATCCTGCAATATGCTTATTTGAGCAGATGAATCTGCAAGGTTATGATGCTGGCGTTTTAGTGTTTTCATGCCCCCATGCCCTAAAGGAGTGCTATTTAAGTTTCTTCCCATGTTCAATATTGCTATAAAAGAACTGTCTGGAATAAATAAGATTCTCTCACCAAAGTTCCCCCACCGGGGGGCAGGGGCTTTACATAGCTATCTCTTTCACCTTATTCATCATTTGTACACCATGTACCAAAACTGCACCACCTTTAATAGCACCCGCTACATGTACTGCTTCCATCATCTGCGCTTCACTATAGCCTTTTTCAAAAGCGTCGCTGCTATAGGCATCAATGCAATACGGGCACTGCACGGCATGTGCCACAGCCAGTGCAACCAATGATTTTTCTTTTGCAGATAAAGCGCTGTCTTTAAACACTTCTCCATACCATGAAAAAAATTTATCACCCAATTCTTTTTGATATTCCCCGATGTTGCCGAATTTCCCAAGGTCTTCAGCATTGTAATAATGATTGTTCATTCTGTTTCTGTTTTATAATTATTAAGGTCCAATGTCCAGTCATAACTTTTGAATTTGATTTTAGGGTCCGCATCAGCGGGAACGATGTTGTGTTTTTTTAAAATTTCCTTCATTCCTTTTTTGCCACCAAAGTCTCCACGGAACCAACTCATGATCTTAGGAAGATAAATTACATTTTTCTCCTCTTTGTATTCTGCCTCACTCCGTAAATAGTTTTTAGTAGCAAGGTCCAGTTGCATATCAAGCTTTTCCGGCGCATAATATGCAATCGGGGGACAGCTTTTGGCCCCGCAGTTTAGTGCAAAGTGAATCCGGTAATCAACTTCATCTACACGCAATGCTTTTGCTGTTTTTGACGGAAATAATTTATTTAGATGACCAAGACTCCATTTGATTTTAGTACGTCGCAAAAAATCATGTTCAATCTCGTCCAGGCTTAGTGTTTTGCCGGCGACCTGAATTTGTTTCGTTTTAAAAAAACGATTGCGGTTAGTATATTTTTCAGGATTCTTTTTTAAAATCGAGTTGCTATAAGCATTATATAGATTGATCCAGAAAGCTTTTTTCGTGGCTTCCTCCTTTAACTCTTGTTGTAAAATAGTAAAATCTAAAGCCCTTAATTGTTCCTTAAAAGATTTTGTCTGTTCGCCTATTTTTGCAGCATACAAAAAATCCTGTGATAATTGCACAACTGGATTAGCACTTTTTTGAATACTCACGGTTGTATTTATTTTTTTTACTTCTTTAGCAATGCGAGGCCGTGAGGTTTCACTTTTATAATTTATCCAGCCTGTAATAGCTGCATCGTTAATCTGCGCTGCATCAGTAATCGTAGCAATAATTTCACCTTCTTCATTCAATATTGCAGTATGGGGATAGGAAGGCGGTTGGAATAAAGTGGTTATGCTATTGTCTTCATCTACCACAAGTGGAAAGGAAAAGTTTTTACGAGTAGCAATAAATTTTTTTAGTTTTTCTTCTTCTTCAATTGAAACCAATATTATTTGAACCTGGTCGCTATATTTTTGTTTTATCTCGGCAAGATGGGGCAGGGCTTTGATACAGGGCACACACCAGGTACCAAAAAAATCAACAATGGTTAACTTTTGTTTTAGTTCAGAAAAAGAAGAGGTGGCTGAGGAATGATTAAGTATCTTTTTTAAAGGAAAATCTTTCACCACATCACCTGTTCCATAACCACCCTGCGCCGCCGCCGTCATTACCAGCAAAACATAAAAAATGAGACACAGGCTTCGCTTCATGAGAAAATTTTATTCTCTAAAATTATGTTTGAATATACGTACTTTATGACTGTAAAGATTTTCGGTGCATATGCAAAATATGTTAGCCTGCGTTAAAGAAACCACTGATTTTTTGAAGCAACACGATCTTATAGTTCCCCGTGTTGGTGTTGTTTTAGGCACCGGGTTAAACGCCCTGGTAGAACAAATAAAAATTCAAGAAAGTTTTGCTTACACAGAACTTCCCCATTTTCCCGATTCCACTGTAGAATTTCATGAAGGTCGATTGATCTTCGGAACAATAGGCAAGGTATCCATTGTTGCTATGCAGGGCCGTTTTCATTATTATGAAGGATATAGTATGCAGCAGGTCACTTTTCCTATTAGAATAATGAAAGAATTAGGCATTGCGTATTTACTATTAAGCAATGCAGCAGGTGGTTTGAACCCGAACTTTAAGAAAGGCGATCTTGTTATTATAGACGACCATATCAACCTGATGCCGGATAGCCCATTGCGTGGAATAGGAGATGAATTTGGAAACCGGTTTACTGATATGAGCCAGCCGTATGACCGCCAATTGCAAATTTTATTGAAAGAGGCTTTTGAAAAGGAAAATGTAAAACTGAAGAAGGGAATATATGTTTCGGTAATGGGACCTAATTTAGAAACCCGTGCAGAATACCGCTGGCTGCGAAATATAGGCGCCGATATGGTAGGCATGAGCACTGTGCCCGAAGTAATTGTAGCCAATCAATTAGGTATTGCCTGTGCTGCAGTTTCTGTTATTACTGATGAATGCGATCCGGATAATTTGAAGCCCGTAAACATTGCAGAAATAATTGAGGTAGCAGGCAATGCAGATAAAAAATTGTCTAAGATCTTTTATAACACAGTGATTGCTTTAGAATAGTTGTTAGATAAAGCAAAGATGTTGTGCATTTGTCTCAGTAGTGATCGTAGTTACTAAAAACAAATGCACAATTCACGACTATTTCTCAAAATGGAATTTAGATAATCGGATTGTATCACAACCCTCTCAGTGTGTTCCTTTAAAATTTTCTCTAGTGCAGGCAATATTTTCTCATTGCAGATTAAGCTTATAACGATGACCAGAGCGACGTGATTAAATCAATTAATAATAGCAGAATAATATCGTGGGGTGCTGGAAAATCCATTAACGGTCAAATTTCCATTTACATAAACTTGAATTATTAGTCGTTTATCGAGGCTGCAATTCCAATATTAATTTATTCACAATTCAAACAAAAAAAGCGCTGCATTATTGCAACGCTTTTTAATAAAATAAATCTGAGGATTAAAATTCTTTCTTTACTACCGGCTTACCGTCAGAATCTAATTCCACTACTTCATAACCAAGCTTCTTGACACCTTCAAGAATTTTAGCTTTGTCACCAACCAGCAAGATGTTCATTTTTTCTGGTTTAAGATATTTGGCGGCAATTTTATTTAACTCTGCCCTTGTCATGTTTTTTAATATTTTGTTCTGTTGCTCTACATAGTTCGCAGGCAAATTATAATCAAGAATACGTGCAATGAAAGCTGCTTTTTGACCGCCTGTTTCATAACGCAATGCATCTCTTTGACCAATAGCACTTTTCATAAAAACAAATTCGTCATCATTAATTCCTGTCTGTGCATAATTCTTTATTTCTTTCATTACTTCTACCAATGCACTGTCAGTTGCGTCTGCACGTATGCCAGTGGCAAATTCAAAATCACCGGTGTGTTCATCTCCGCTAAAACCACTTCTTGCGCCATACGTCCAACCTTTGTCTTCACGAAGGTTAAGGTTTAAACGGCTGTTGAAATCGCCACCCAAAGCATAATTAGCAAGAGTCGCTTTATAATAATCGCCAGTTGCATCGTATTTTAAACCGGTGTTATAACCCACACGGAACTCAGTTTGTGCTCCTTTCGGTATGTCAACTAAAAACACTTTTGTTTTATCAATCGTTGGTGCTGTATTGACTTTTGGAACAACAATTTTTTTCTTTGGCAGTTTATCAAGAAACGCAAGCTTTGGTAAAATCTCAGCTTGTTTAATATCACCTACAATCACAACTTTCGCATCCTGGGATGTCATATAGTTATTGTAGTAGTTTTCTACATCCTTTATGGTCATAGTCTTAATACTCTCTTCTGTTCCGCTTTCATCAATAGCCAGAATATGATTCGGGCCATAATTTAATTTAGCAAAAACAGCATCTGCAACAGCAGAGGGTTGGCCTTTTGCCACTTTAAAAGATTCAATTGTTTGTTTTTGTATCCTGCTAAAAGCAGCATCTGTAAACTTAGGGTTGAACATACGCTCCTGCAGTAGTGCCAGCGTTTTATCCAAATTCTTTTTTAAAGATTGCACACTGAATGTAATGCCATCCGTGCTGCTACTTACATTGATTGAGCTGCCTAATTTTTGCAATTCAACCGACATTTGCTCTGCAGTATAATTTTTTGTATCGTCATTCATCATGCTTGCAAAAAAGTTAGCCAATCCAACTTTTGACATATCACTTGCCTGCAATAAATGACCTCCCGGGATGGAAATAGAAAGGTTGACTATAGGTAATTCTGTATTTGCGGCACCAATAACTTTTGCACCATTAGGCAATGTTTTTGTCCAGAAGGCCGGCACTTTCACAGTTGGGTTTGGACCATTACCCGGCATAGTCTTACGAACAAAATTATCTTTTGCTTTTGCATATTTTAATCCTGTGTAACCATAATCCGGAGCTTTATATTGGGAGGGATCTATTGTATAATTATCAGGTGCCGCCACTAATGCTTCCTGGTCTTTGGTCAATACGCTTAATACAACAGAATGTTTTCCTTTAATATAAGTGTCATAAACACGCTGAACATCTTCTTTGGTTAAAGACGTGTACATGTTGATCAATTCAGAAATTTTATTAGGATTTCCGCTAAAAGTTTGAAAAGCAGCTAACTGAGATACTTTTCCCGACACACTTTGTAAACCATTGATTTGTTGGGCTTCAATGCCACCCTTAAATTTTATAACGTCTTCATCAGTAACACCTCTCATTTCAAAAGAATCCAGGGAAGCTCTTACCAGTTTTTCCATATCGCTAAGGGTTTTACCTTTGTAGGGTATTACCTGGAAAGTAAATTCTCCTGCTAATTCAGAAAGCTGGCTGCTGGCGTTTGCCTGTAAAGCCAATTGCTTTTTAGTAAGATTTTGAAATAAGATAGAATTTCTTCCCTGCCCGATTACCTGTGCTAAACACTGCAGGGCAGCCATGTCTTTATGATATATTGGAACGGTAGGATATACAATGGCCAATAATGGAAGTTTTGCATAATTATCTACATAAGATGCATAGCGTGTTTTATCCAACTGTACCGCTGCCAACTTCATACCTTCAACTTCCGGTCCGCGGGGAATAGAGCCAAAATATTTTTCCGCAAACTTCACTACCTCGGCAGGCTTTACATCGCCACCTACTGTTAAAGTAGCATTGTTAGGGCCATACCACCGCAGGAAAAAATTCTTCAGATCATTTACATCACTGCGGTTTAAATCTTCTAAATACCCAATAGTTAACCAGGAATATGGATGACCATAAGGGTATAAGTTTTTGCTCATGGTTTCGCCTACCAAACCATAAGGGCGGTTATCGTAGTTCTGCCCTCTTTCATTCTTAACGGTAGAACGTTGAATTTCAAATTTCTTTTGGGTAACCGCATCAAGCAAAAAACCCATGCGGTCAGCTTCCAGCCAAAGCATTTTTTCCAACTGGTTACTTGGCACGGTTTGATAATAGTTTGTACGGTCGCGATTAGTAGAACCGTTTAATGTGCCTCCCGACTGGCTTACAATTTTAAAATGTTGTTCGTCGGCCACATTATCGCTTCCCTGGAACATCATGTGTTCAAAAAAGTGAGCAAAACCTGATTTGCTGATCTCTTCACGGGCAGAACCTACATGGTACGTAACATCTACATGTACTACCGGATCACTATGATCTTCATGCACAATCAGTGTTAAACCGTTTGACAATACATACTTCTCGTAAGGGATCACGATTTCGGATCCTTTTTTAGTAACTTTTTCTACCAGCTTTGTCTGCGCCACAGCATCAGAAGCGAATAATAACAAAGCACTCGTAAGTAGAAGTAATCGTTGTTTTATCATTTAAATGGAGTTTTTGTTATAAACAGGACGACAAAATAACGAAATAAGAGGCAGTTTCCGGCTGCCATTTATCATTTTCTTGTTGATTAGTGAATTGGTTATAAGTTAATCTGTTGACGAGTTCATGAGTTGGGGTGCGATTAAGCAAAACCTGCAATAGAAAAATAAATATTTAGTAAAAAACCTGCAAACCTGTAAACTTGCAAACTTATTAACTCGTGAACTTGTAAACTGTGAACTCGTAAACTTTAAAAAACTTTAAATCTTTAAACTATGGCTACCTATACTCAAACTCACGAAATTGACTACCGGATTTATGGAGAGGAAATGCAATGTGTTGAGATTGAACTTGACCCAAATGAAACAGCAATAGCTGAAAGCGGCTCTTTTACGATGATGGATGATGGCATCCAAATGCAAACCATTTTTGGTGATGGCACCGGCCAGGAAAAAGGTTTTTTAGGAAAACTCATGTCTGCCGGAAAACGTGTACTAACAGGAGAGAGTCTTTTTATGACCGCTTTCACTAATACTGGGCAAGTCAAGAAGAAAGTTTCATTTGCTTCCCCTTATCCGGGAAAAATTATTGCATTTGATCTTATGCGGCTGGGCGGAAAAATGATCTGCCAGAAAGATGCATTTTTATGTGCTGCCAAGGGTGTAAGCGTGGGTATTGAATTTCAACGCAAATTAGGTACAGGATTATTTGGCGGTGAAGGTTTTATTATGCAAAAGCTGGAAGGTGATGGATTAGCATTTGTGCATGCCGGAGGCTTTATCATTGAAAAAGAATTACCTGCCGGGGAGTTATTAAAAATAGATACAGGTTGTATTGTTGCTTTTACTCCAAGCTGCGATTATGATATTCAATTTGTAGGAGGAATAAAAAATACCATTTTTGGAGGTGAGGGATTATTTTTTGCCACCCTTCGCGGGCCTGGAAAGGTGTGGATACAGTCCTTACCTATCAGTCGTTTAGCCAGCCGTGTATTGCAGTATGCTGTCAGGCGTAAAGATGAAGGCAGCATTCTTGGAGGGTTGGGTAACACCTTGGATGGAGATGGTTGGTAGAAGGTTAACGGCAATACGTAGCGCAAACAGTCAATTTAAAATGTACCCAATGCCAATATCATGTATGGGTTAACGCAGATATAGGACTAATGGAAAGGTTATTCAAAATTTGGTTGATAATGCCATAAAAAACACTTCGGTAGATGGCAACATACTAGTTTCTATTATGGTAGAAAATAAGGATCTGATCTTTCAAATGGAAAACTCCGGCAATCCTTTACCCGAAGACTTACTTCAATGGATCAATCATTTTAAAGATGACGATAATTTATTCAATAACCGTCCTGCTAAACGTGGGCTTGGATTATTGATCGTTCAAAAAATACTTCATATGCACGGAAGTTCTTTAAAAGCATACACAACGTACACACAAGACAAAGCGAACAATATTTTCAGTTTTCGCATGGTAATTATGGATCCGGTTAACAAAGAAGCTATTTAATAAAATACTCAATCATTGGTTGGAGGTTGCTATAAATGCATGATGTGTTTTTGATATGCGCATACACCAAAGTAGAGTAAACGCTGATTTGCTTTATTGGAATGAATAACCTTGCGTTTTTAGAAATATGTTTGATAAAAATTTGTTTTCGGTTACCCGGGTATGGCAATTGCTGTAGAAAGCTCTCACAGATTACCCAGAAAGGCACAGATAAAAAATACAAATGATCATCTGTGTTCATCTGAGCTACCTGGGAGCAAATAAAAAACACAGACCCGACTTTAAAATTTTGAAATAATTTATAAAACTGAAATATATGAATTGGAATGATGTGTTGAATTATGCAAAAAATAATCCTTCTCCTGACACACAAGTAAGAAAAACTGACGAGGAATGGAAGAGCCAGCTTACGCCTGAACAGTACAGGGTTACGCGTCAACACGGAACTGAAAGACCCTTTAGCGGCGAATATTGCGAAGCACATACAGCGGGCGTCTATGCCTGTGTTTGTTGCGGAACAAAGTTGTTTGATTCTACTTTGAAATTTAATTCCGGCACCGGGTGGCCCAGCTTTACAGAGCCTGTTAGGGACAATGTTATTTACTATAAAGCCGACAATTCATTCGGAATGATAAGGGTGGAAGTGTTGTGCAATGTTTGCCAGGCACACCTTGGCCACGTATTTGCGGATGGGCCTGCACCTTCCGGATTGCGGTATTGCATAAATTCTGCCTCCCTTAAAAAGGTAGAGAATAATGCAGCTATGGAAAATGAAAACTAATTAGAAATGACTACAATGGGTGGCGGTTGTTTTTGGTGCATTGAAGCAATATTGGATGAATTAGAAGGAGTTGAAAATGTTGTATCAGGTTATGCGGGCGGGGAAAAAGATAACCCATGTTACCAGCAGGTATGTAATGGAAATACAGGTCATGCCGAAGTGGTGCAGGTTAGTTTTAACCCGACTATTATAAGTTATGCAGACCTCGTTCGCATTTTTTTGCTGATGCATAATCCAACCACGCTTAACCGCCAGGGTGCAGATGTTGGTTCACAATACCGCTCGGTTATTTTTTATCACAATAAAGAACAGGAGCAGACGGCAAGACAAGTTGTAAAAGAATTGCAACCAGATTTTGATAAGCCTATTGTAATCGAAATATCACCTTATACTAAATTTTTCAAGGCTGAAGAAAGTCATCAGCAGTATTATAAAAAGCAATCCTGCAAAGGCTTATTGCAAGGCGGTTATCAGTCCAAAGTTGAATAAGCTAAGGCAATATTTTAATCAAAATATGAAAAAGAAAACTGCTTCTGAAAGGGTGTAGAATTGAGTAAGATTTATGATGGCTTATAGATCATGGAAGAATTAATTTCCTATGAAAAGATCATCATAGGTGTAAAAGATTGCAATTATTTTATGATCGATCAGCGTATAAGAGTAATTGTGCCATGCAATTTATTAAGCCCGTTTTTTAAATCGATAAGATAAACATATACACCGGAAGGTTGAGGCTTATTTTTAAAGCTGCCATCCCATTGCTTTGTATTACCTCTATTATAAAAAATCAATTGCCCATACCTGTTAAACACGCTTACTTCTGCTGTTGTAAGGGCATGTAATGCAGGAATGTTCCAGTGATCATTTAAACCATCATTGTTTGGAGTAAAAGCAGTGGGTATGTAGATCTCTTCATAATATTTAACGGCTACATTATCTGTCGCTTCCCCGCAGCCATCCATAGATATTACATGTAAAGTATAATTGGCATCATAAGGTGGAGACACCTGTGGCTTTAAGGCAGTATCAGAAGAAATATAAAGGCCGGGTGTCCAGAAATAAATAAAATTTGAACCTGCTACCTGCCCATCCAATGTAGCAACCTGGTTACCAATAATTACCATATCCGGACCTGCGTCCGCAAAAGGTTTTTTCAATACATTCACCAGCACGAAAGCTGAATCTTTACAAACACCATTACTTAGAGTAAGAATATAAGTTGTTGTTTTTGCAGGCGTGGCTAAGGGAGATAAACTTAAAGAATCAGATAATCCTTTAACAGGCGACCATTTAAAAGACGTTGCATTGATACTGTTGCCTTGCAACCGGGTACCGGCACCTTCACAAATGGTAACGGTGTTCCCGGCATCGGCAACAGGATTAAGATCAATTATTACAATATTTGAGTCGTTATTTATACATCCTGCCTCTGTCGTAACTTTCACATAATACTTTCCACTATTATTTACCGAAACATTTATTATAACCGGGGATTGTACCTTGCTTGAAAAATTACCAGGCCCGGTCCATTCATAACTAACTCCCCCTGTAGCATTAAGCATTATGGTTGAGCCTTCACATCCGGGGCCATTATTAGTAGCTGCTGGCATAGGCAAAGGGTTTGCATTGATGGCAACAATGGCTGATGCAATCCTGCAGGAGGAAATGGAAATATTATTGCCTTCGGCTACTGCAAGGCGGTAAAAATATTTTCCTGGTGTTATAATAGGCGGCATTGTGTATGAAGCGAAGGTCGCGCCGGGTATATCCGTCCAGTGAATACTATCATTGCTTTTTTGCCATTGATAAAATGAATTTATATAACCGCCCACAATAGTGGATTTAAAATGCAGCGTGGCAGTATCTCCTGTGCACAGATTTTTAATGTCTGTAGCAACCCCGTTAATGTTTATAGAAAGCCTTGGTCCACACGGACGAAATGTTATATCGTCCAATGCAAGATCATTACCACAACCGCCAGGGGCATTGTTAGTTATCCTTACTATTACTGAAGTTGTTGCTGGAGGTGTAGAAAAAAACAATCCATATTGTTTCCATGCAGGAAAAATGGTAGCGTCAATATTGCCTGTAGAATAGGTCTGTAATATTTGACCTGTTGTGGTTTCAATATTAAAACTGATGTTAGGTCTTATTCCGTTGCCCCCACAGGAAGAAGGCTTTAGCACATTTATCAGCCAGGCTGCAAATTCATACGTAGTGCCGCCGCATAATCCCTTTACTTCCTGCACATAAAAATCGCCGGCTGTAAAGGATGCATTTACCAACATCATATATCCATTGTTATCGCCGTTTGTATGATCTTCAGAAATTGTATGCCATGTGTTATTAAAACAATTATTGGCAGAATTAGCTAATGTATAATACCCATCATCAGGGCAATTGCCTGAAAAATAATTATAGGTTGTTATTGATGAACTGAGTGCCTGCCCTGTATTTAAGCCCGATCCAAAATCAATATGAACCACAGGGTCTCCGAGGCTGCCCTGGCAAAGCTGTGCAAATAAATTATCAAGAATTAACAGGCCTAAAACAAACAACAGAAATCTTTTAATCAACATTTTTTTTTATCAATTCACATAATAATAAAGGAGTGAGTAATTTCGTCAATTTATTCAGGGAAGCAAAATAATAACTCGTAGCTGTCTCAACTTTTCTAAAAAAATGAAAGTTTTTTAATCTTATTATAAGAATTGAATGAGGCGGACCTGTGAATAATGGCTTTTCTCTCGGGTGGTTGTGGCTCAAAGAAGTTTTGAAAAGCAAAGTTTGTGAATGGGTCTCCTTCCCGCCGGCAAGGCCGGGATGGGCTGCTTTACTTCAACACCTCTCTCGATATAACCATTTTTTGAATCTCTGATGTGCCTTCACCAATCGTGCAAAGCTTTGAATCACGATAGAATTTTTCAACCGGAAAATCTTTGGTATAGCCATAGCCACCAAAAATTTGCACGGCATCAGTAGAAACTTTTACGGCTACTTCACTTGCATAATATTTTGCCATAGCAGAAACTTTGGTCATGTTTTCGTCGCGGTTTTTTAAATCACATGCTTCAAGCGTTAGTAAATTCGCGGCCTCAATTTCTGTTGCCATATCTGCCAGTTTAAAAGCAATTCCCTGGAAAGAAGCAATTGGTTTATCAAATTGATGACGCTCCTGCGAATATTGTAAAGCTGCTTCGTAAGCGCCTTTTGCA
>Ga0136621_1000691_pt1 | contig 13485 bp, 7 predicted proteins | sample AntDryUQ445A2306_FD_104673 | JGI IMG/M metagenome (GOLD analysis project Ga0136621, IMG submission 104673) | Polar desert sand microbial communities from Dry Valleys, Antarctica - metaG UQ445A (23.06) | ecosystem: Environmental > Terrestrial > Soil > Desert | place: Antarctica: Dry Valley...
AGTCGTACCGGCTGCGGGTCAGCCGGGCGAAGAAGGGAGGCGCCAGGGGGAGCTGATCACGACCATCGGGTGGGGCCAGTTCTGGTCATCACGGTGGGGCCAAATGGGGTTGTCATTCCCAACGATCACCACCTTCTGACGCCTCGGCCTCGGTTGCATAACGGCAGTCCACCTGTAACGGACAGCCCTTGCAGTTCGGACGTCGCGGCTTGCAGACCGTTGCGCCCAGATCCAGAACGGCCCAATTGACGGCCCTGATATCCGCTGCGCCCTCCACGACCGCCACAGCCAATGTCTGGAGTCTCTTGTCATACCGGTAGTCGGAGGCCCATCTGCCACCGAACAGCCGTCTCAAGACTCGAACAAAGTTGGTATCCACCATCGCGCATCGGCGGTTCTCAACGTTCACAGCGATTGCTCGCGCGACGTACTGACCGACGCCCGGTCTCCCCTGCCAGGTTCCCGATGCCGGTGGGTCGCCCTGAACGCTGCTAGCCAGATCTCGGAGCGCCGCCGCACGTCTCCTGTGCAGGCCGAGAGGAGCGAGCGCAGCTACGAGTTCCGCGAGCGGTGCGGCAACGATGCTATCCCAGTCTGGAAAGCGATCGAGGAAGTCAGGGACGAACGCGGCAACAACTTCGGCTCGCGTCCGTTGAAGCAAGATCTCGACCACGGCGATTCTGTACGGATCGCGCCAACTGCGCCATGGGAACGTCCGCCGGTGCCGCCCAAACCAGCGTTCCAGCTGTGGACCGATCCTAAGAGCGACATCGAGGTCCGACGTGGAGGGAGCGATCGTGGTACAGCGCGCTTGGTGGGTTGGTATCTTGGGCATGCGACTTATCACCTCAGCGCACGAACAGCTGCGCCGTAGGCAAGTAGAGATTTCTAATGATTGCAGTCGAGGTGCGCGTGGCGCGACGCACGATGATCGACCTCTTCGCGGGAGCGGGCGGATTGTCACTTGGTTTGGAGATGGCCGGCTTCCGGCGCGTCTTAGCGGTCGAAATTTCTCCGCAAGCTGGGGAGACTTACTTCCGCAACTTCATTGACGATAGTCCAGACGCGTGGGGTGCCCATCTCCAGAGCTCGATAGAAACGCAGATCGCCCGCGGGTTCGCCGTTAGTCCGGCGGCTGCAGTCCTCGACCAGATGGGTGCTGTACAAGCTGTTCTCGGCTCGCGAGACCTCGATCTCTTGGCCGGCGGTCCGCCCTGTCAAGGTTTCTCGCTAGCGGGTCTGCGAGATCGCGACGATCAGCGGAACCGATTGCCCTTCGAATTTCTCGAGTTCGTTGAGCGGTTACGCCCGAGGATGGTGCTGATCGAAAACGTGCGAGGCATCGGAATGAGCTTCTCCCGGGACTCAGTCGCGTCACCGCTAGAGCAATTGCGTGTCGCTCTGGAGGACACCGGGTCGGAGGGATATGTCGCACAGATACTCAACGTCAATGCTAGGCACTTTGGCGTGGCACAACACCGACCGCGAATAATGATCGCCGGACTACGTAACGATGTTGCCCGTGCTTTAGGTCATGACTCCAGAGATCACCGTCTTGACGGAACTCTTGTCGCCGGTCCGTGGAGCAGCAGCGATGTGATGTGGGATCCGCCTCGGCTCGCGCCAGCATCGCGCGTGAGCAACGTGTCGCTGACGGTAAATGATGTCCTGGGGGACCTAACCTCGTCCGGGTACTCGCGCGCTGACCCGTCGGAGTATGCGGACCTGCCGGCGGCGAGAGCGTTGCGATATTCGGAGGGCTGCCGGGCACGCGCCAGCAAGCATCAGCCGGTCGGAAACGCTCCACCCAACCACGTTCTCAGGGTGCATGGACCGCGAACGAGCCTGCGGTTCCAACTCCATCTTGCGCTTGGTGCTCATGGGGTCGGCAGCGACGTCTTCAACATCGGCGTGCGCTTCGAGCACGATCTGCGCGCGGCGTTCCGGGCCGTGAATGAAGCGTTGGACGCTAGCGCCGTGCCAGTTCCGCTTCGTATGCCTAATGGGGCACGCGTGGTGGACGAGACCGACGGTTCAGACGTCGGTGCGAGCCGTCGCTCAGTTCGAGCCGCCATCCTAGAACTTGCTACTAGGAAGCACTCGCAACGGGCACTTAAGGCGGATGAGCCAGCGCCGACCGTCCTTTCGCTTCCAGACGACTTCGTGCACTACCGCGAGCCGCGAACGCTCACGGTTCGGGAAATGGCGCGCCTTCAGTCGTTTCCAGACTCATTTGTGTTCTTTGGGAAGGAAACTACCGGCGCGCATCGCCGTAGATACGAAGTCCCTCAATACACGCAAGTCGGAAATGCGGTCCCCCCTCGAATGGCTCGTGCCGTTGCCGAACACATGCTGTCGTTGTTGGATCAGGCCGGCCTGAGTGCCCGACAGCCCGGGAAGACCTCCGCTGCGCAACTCAAAGCCATCTCGGCGTGATTTGAATTGTCGCTGGGCGCTGCGACGGCTGACTCGAGCTTGTCAGGATCGCCTGCCCGCGCGCGAGTGAACGCAGCGCCTCTTCAGGCACGTTTGCCGCCTTGGCGTTGCGCATCCGCTCCAGGGGATCGAGCGCTTGCATGAATAGGCGTGTGTCGATGTTCCCCCAGATGTCGGATGGAACGTTATCTCGGAGCTGCGTTGCGAGAATGAGGCCAATTCCGAACTTTCGGGCCTCCGCTGCGTACTTGGCGAGACTGGCCTTCGCGTCCGCGACGCCTCCCATAAGAAGCTGAGCCTCGTCGATTACGACGAACGCGCGGAACTTCTGCCACCCCGTTGCTGCGGCATCGACCGGCCCGAGCGCTCGGACAAGCATGAACAGCCTCCGTAGTACGACGTCCGCCAGGATGTTCCTGGCAGTTTCGTCAAGTTGGGACAAATCCAGCCGGGTGGACCTTTCGAGGAACGACTCAACGGCGATCCCCTCGCCCCCGTGGAAGATGCGCCACTCACTAAACCGCTTCATGTATGAGCGAATTTTCGCCTTGGCATTCTCGGGCGCGTCCGAGACCTCGAAGCGTTCGAGCACGTGGGCGAAGGAGACCGAATTCGACCACGTGGTCGGGCTGTCGGTTATCCCGCGAGCCGCAAACGCTTCCTCTATCAACTCCGCGACAAAGTTGATCTGATGCACCCCCATGGACGGGTAATGGCTTCTGAAGGCTTCGAGGAACTCCCATTTCAACCGAGACGGAGTGAGGCGGCTGCCGTAGCTCGCGTCAAGATGGAACGGGTTCACGAAGTTGTCGTTGCCCTCGTAGTCAAATGCGAAGACGTTTTCCCGGTTCTCCGGGTCGAGCAGGTCGCCATGGAAATCGAGAACAAGAACGTGAAGGTTCGCGTCCCTCAATTCAGCCGCGATATGGCGGAGCGCCGTGGTCTTTCCGGCACCCGATCCCCCAACCAAAATCAGATGCCCGTTGGACAGCGCGGGCGGGCACCAGATGGCACGACGCGTGACGCCTATCAACTCCCCGAGAGTGACGCACCCCCTCGGCGCCGAGACAGCGTCAGAGTCCCGTATTACAGTCACGTCGCCAGAGGAGCCGGTCGGATCGATCGCCGGTATGGCCGTTCCCGAAACGCGCTCCTCAGGCGCGGGAGTCGATGCCGCGGCCCGGACGGTGTCCACTTCGTTCGCCGTGGCTGGGTGTGCCACCGGTTCGACGCTGGTCGACTGAGCGGGGGCACGCGATGGGGGCAACCCGCCGTGGGCACCTACACTTTTCTCGCGCCAGTCGGCGGGGGGCGGTGCTGACGCGTCACCATCTTCAGGCGGGTATGTATTCGTCAGCGGAGCGTCCCGCAAGACCTCGGTCGGAAGCGCCTCGGCGCGAGTCTCGGCGGCCGCATCACGGATAATCTCGAGCGCTTCGGTCCTGGTGTCGGGCCTGCCAGGCTCGTGCCAGCGGTGATAGGTGGCTTCCGCGAACCGATCGATACTAGACCCCGTCACGATTACTCTCGCGACGCCATCTTCGTCGATCGCGTCCGCGACCGAAAGACTTGAGTCCGGACACCAGACGATGACGCTCGCGTCGATTGTGGCCGAGTTGACCGCCGAGTCACTGCCGAAGATCTGCCAGACACCAGCCTCCGTGAGGTCGCTTCCTACGTCGTGGCGATGCGCGCGAGCAGCATGGAACGCGACCACATCTCGTAGGGCCTCGAGGCGTAATGCACGGTCAACGCCTCGATACTCGATATATTCCGCCTCGAGCACCTCTGCCGTCGTCAAGGCCTGTTTAGCTCCACTGTCCGACTGCGCTTTGAGATTCGCTGCGCCTGTCCATTTCGACTCGAACACATGAAATTGGATTAGGCCGTCGTGAGTCGTGATCGCTAGAAGGTCGGCGAGCTGTCCGCTCCGGCCCTTTTTCGGGAGAGCGAACATGTCCTCATGGCCGTCGATTGGCAGCACGAGAGCTCCTGGGTGACGCTCCTCGATCAGGGCACGCGTCAGTGCGAGGCCAGTCAATCCATGCACGACCTGCTTCGTCGGGTTGGAAAGGCTAAGGAGTAGCCGAGCGCTAATGCTCGATAGGACACGCGTGAATGGCCCGTTCCTCCCAAATGACGTTCCGACCGCATCCGCCAATGCGTCCATTTCGGCCAAAGAGTTGGTCGTCACCACGACGCGACCGCCGGGATACGGTTCGAACTCCGGTGTGAAATCCAACAGCAGTGCCGCCGTTGCGGCGGTGCGAGATCGGTCCATGAGCTCGACACTGAAGAGTGGATCCGCGATTACAACCCAGTCAGCGACCTCGTGTGCGCGCTCGAGGCACGTTGACATCACACCGGACAGCGCCACGCGGAGTCCTACCTCTCGCTGATCGGCATGTCCCAGAGCGAGGCGCACGGCGTCAGCTAGGGCGCCGGTCGCACGCTCGAGCTGGTTGGTACGGTGCGCGAGAGGCGTTGCTACTGTGAGCATCCAGTCACCCTCGTACGGGGTGTCCTGCAGAGCTGCGACGTGACGGACGCGGGGCCTGATCAAGAGCCCTCGTGTTTCGAGGCTGGGGAGATCGTCCGGCGCCGTTATCGACCCGACCGATGTTTGGAGCATCGGCCCGAGCAACAAAACGTGAAGCCCATGCTCGACCAGGCTATCCAGCTCGCGGAGAAGACTGGGCCAGATGGAATCGTGGCCGTCTGGTTGATCTTTGATGGGCCGCCGTGCGTATGCAAACCCAGGGGAGAGCACCGTCTCGGGGTTGTCCAAGATCGCGGACGCGTGTCGCCGCCATTTGTCCTGGCCCGGGTTGTTGGTCAAGTCATCGATCGCCTGTCCGAGACGTGGCGTCTCCGGCCCGATCAGCGTCAGCTGGTATCTCAAGTCGCGGATGGACCGAGCTCCGCGGGGCGTATTCCCCTGCTCGTCTATCACCTTCAGGGCATCGAGGAGTTCAGTTCCGTCGCCGGCAAGCACCGCTCCCACCCGCAGTTCGGCGACGTACGGATGAAGTGCCGCATACTTCTTTAGCCGAGAGCCAATCCTTGCGGCGTCAAGGCGGCCGCCTCCTATCCGGCGAGGGCTCAGCCCAAGCTTGGCAACGAGCGCGCTCTCCCAGTCCTGCGCACGGAGGCCAATTCGCCCACTCACCGGGATGTAGCACGGCCAGGTGTTCGTGAGGTTCCCGGCATATGCGAACCACGCAGGCTCCGATGGCCCTGAAACCCCGACCACCATCGACCGTGGTCCGACGGCGAAGTCCTCTACCCGACCGCGGTACGAAGGCTTGCTCAGAGGATCGAATCGCCCGTGGAGCCATTCGTGCACAAGCCTGCCGAATTCCAGCAACCACGCCACGGACACCGGGCTCGTGGGACTGAGTAGGACAACAACGACGGGCCCGCTGTCCAGTTCGACCTCGACCGTGACAGCGTCCGAGGTGGTAAGTGTTGCAAAGACGAGCTGATCGGCCGCGGCGAGACCGCCCTTTGCCGCTACTCGGACTTCGAGGGCTCCCACCAGCGAGAGGTAGGCGTCCGCGTACCTCGATGCGAGAGACTGAAATGACTCCTCGAGGAGATCGACCGCCTCTACCGGGTCGGAACCGAGGGCGGAAAAGAGCTCCTCGCGAGCGTCAAGGAATTTGAGCGCCTCCGGACCCAGATCAGGGATCGGCATCCTTCGATACGTCCAGAGGCCGTCGGCCAGCCTCATTTCTATCGGACCGATGTCGCGAGGATGAGCGAGGACGAACGCCTCGGCGCCGAGCATTGCGGCGCTCAAGTCCATCGTCGCTTCGCGACTGCGTCCGTCTGCCGTACTCAACCGGACGCGGCGTGGTCCGGCCTCTTCCCCCTCCGGCCGCGCCGCGAGACTCGGCTTCGCAGACTTTTGCTCCGTGTGATATCGGTAGAGAGCGTGGTAGGCCGACGGCGCCGCGCCGGCGGAAACGAACTCAGCTGCGTCGGGAAGGTTCACAAAGAAGGGGTCGGATATGAGCTCGGTGACCCATCTCTTGCCCTGATAGACGTCAACCTTCAGCCTGAGTGCGTAGCCTTCGACGTCTCCGGTGGGATTGAGCTCCCGAAGCTCCGCCCGTACGGCATCGCTGACGACCGTCGTCCAGCGGATCGCCCTCTTTGGGCGCCGAGTCCGGCCCACTTTGCGCACGGTCTGCTGAGTCGTGTCCTCAACTAGATGGACCTCGAATGCGGTCTCAGCATCCGACCGAAGACTGCTCCACTCGAGACTTGCTGTCCCGGCGGGATCCTGCACGTATGTCCGGCCGTCCTGCTCAGCCCAGCCGCGATGGGGGGGTTGGGACAGAACCGGATTCCATCGGAGGATTGGGTCTCCGAAAACCCTCACTGGCCACGTCGCGAAGTCAAGGGCAGCCGGCCGCTCTCCCAGGCGGCCTGAGCGAAGCCAGTCGACAAGCCTCAGGATGGGTGTCGCTCCCGTGTCCAGATCCAAGCCGACGTTGTTCGCAAGGTCCTCCAACACACGGTTAGGTGACTGACCGGGTTTGAGTAGCAGCTCGGTCGCCTTGGCGTTCGGGACGAGACGCCCTCGAAGAGAAGTGACGTCGAGGCCGTCCAGCTTCGAATCACCAAGCAGCCCGAGATGCTCGTATGACGCCCACGCCTCGACCGCTCCAGCGGTGGAGTCCCACGCGCGGAGAAAAGCGTAGAGCGACTCTGCTTGCTTGAAGACAGCCACTTCCCGAATGCTTTCGACGTCGGCGTAGGAGAGTCCGAGTTCAACCCGCAGAGCACCGAGCGCCTTTCGAAACACCGCCGCACGGGGCACCACGAAAAAGGCGGGCTCGTCCAAGGACGACTCAACTACCTGTCCCTGTGGCACGAAGAGCACGAACGGCTCGCCGTCAGTCGGCGCATCGACCTGATTTCGATATCGCGTCGCGCGCTCGGCATTGACGAGGAATGTCGCTTCGTTGTTGGTCGAAGCGAGGATACTGAGTCTGCCCCGCCAACCTCTTGCCTGGATCAATTCGATCGCGGAGCCGATCTCATCACGCGTTAGACCGTCGACGCGAATCGGGCGTGAGGCGATTGCGTCTCGCTGTTGAAGGTCCAGCAAGTAACTCGCTACGGCGTCGGCGACATAGGGCGCACTCAACTCTTCTGGCCCCGCCAGGTTACCCGATTCCACTCTGAGCTATCCGAGAACTCTTGGAGCAACCCCATGGCGTGGAGCCGGTCCCGCAGAGCCTCGCGGCTCTGGCTTGCGGCTTCGGCGAGCATGCCGCTAGTCGCCGTGCTCCCCGCGGGCAAGGTGTCGACGAGCAAACCGTAGCGAATCCGCAGACCGTCAATGAGTCCTTGAAAGGACAGCGGCTCCATGCGGTCCGCCGCCTCGAGCGCAAGGACCGCAACGAATGCCTCGAGAGCCCGATCATTGATGGACAGGTGGAATGGCGTCGCGCGAGTCCCTCCGCGGGCCATTAGCCCCTTTGGATCTTGGTTTGTTGGAAGAGCGCCGCCGCCGAGCAGAGAGTTCATCAGTTCGACATATCGAGTGAAAGACCGGGTTGAAAGGATCGCCTCGGACACGATTTCCCGGGCAAGCATTTCAAGTGCTCTTGGATCGCCCGCAGCCCGCGCGCGCTCTCCGTCCAGTTTCTCGAGAACAGCGCCAGGCACGTCTTGATCCGTCGCGAGCCGCTCGATCTGTTGATCCCACAAGACCGAGAGCGCCATCCGCGTCCCGGTATCGCCAGCCCATTTATCAAGCATCTGGAAGACGTCTCGCAGCGTTGGTGCCTCCTGACCCACGGTTCGGGCGACCGCGGCCGCAACCTCCAGACAGATAGCCGTGCATATTCGGTTCACGGTGTATGTCGCAAGCTCGCGTCGCAGTTGTTCGAGGCTAAGGCGAGCGAGATCTTTGGCTGCTGTATGTTCCTTTCGACCGGCGTTAACGAAGACTTCTTGGCGAACGTCACAGTTGGCGTCAATCCAGTCCACGTCCGCGCGCTCCGCTCCTGCTTGGTATCCATCGGCTTGCCAGCGGTCCCGACGTTCGGCGTCCCCAATCGGCCGCAGGTCAGCTTGAAACCGATCCCAGCAATTCGCACATGACTCGCCGAGGTGACGTTCAGTGTTCAGAGCATTGAGGACCCTCATGCCGCGGATGAAGTACAGCGCAGCGTGGTTCACGAGAGTGGTCTCGATGATTTCGGCTAGCGCGGTATGCCCTACCCGCGAGCCCCCCTGCAGCACCAGCCGGATCGCTCGACGCATGTACACAACGCTGCCGGGACACAGAAACTGTCGGTATGTGCCCTTGTCTGTCCGCGCAGAGGTGGAAAAGAACGCGGGTGGGAGCCCCGACGCCGCTGTAGGGAAGTCAGTAGTGGGTATCGCGGTCAACGCCCTAATGACAAGCTCCACCTCGGGATCCTTGGCGGCAACAAGGCGGTGATCTACAGACCAGGAGACGGCTGTCGCGTAGGGCGCCGGAGTCGTAATAAAGCTCAGGCCGAGAGCCAGAAATCGCTCCAAACGAATTCCGGCGTAGTCTTCGTTTCCGAGAACCTCCCCAGCTTCGAGGTCGGTCGCGAGAGCGCTATAGAAGAACGCGGCCCAGAAGCGCTCTCGCGTCACTGCGCGATTAAAGGCAAGAAGTCCCAGATAGTGCGGGATCCGTAGCCCGGCGGCCGGCAACGACGAGGTCCTTCCACGACGCTCACCTGGGATCACAATCGACTCATGCAGCCAACGCTCGATGTCTTGGCGGCGCTTCTCGTTCGCGAGGGCCCCAGGGATGGACGCTATGCGGTCGGCGAGCTCGTGCGCGAGTTCGTACGTTGTCAGCGGCCGGTTCTTGCCGGACTCTGGGTCCAGGGCCGTCATGTGTGCTTGCGCTCTGACGCGCCGACCCCGGGTCAACATGAGCGCCCAAAACTGCAGTATCTCCCTACGCCAAGCGTCGCGCGTTCCGACGGGGTTGACGTCCCAGAGTTCAAGTTCCGCGGTGCGCCTCGGGACGGGTCGAGCCACCTCTTACGCCTCTGCGAACGCGATGAGGTCCGGCTGGATGGTTGCGCGAGCGCGCACCTGCCCGCGCTCGTATAACGCGTAGGTCGGCTGCTCAAGCCAGGCGTGCTCGGCAAGCCGGCGGTAGAAACCATTGAGCCGGACGATGTAGCTGCGCTCGGTTTGGCTGGTTGGGCGGAAACCCCGTCCGGCGCGGTCAATAACCTCGAACATGAGTAGTGGGAGGGCGATCGCGGCGACGACCACGCCGTCGACGTCTCTCGCGGCCAGCCGAAGTGCACGGGGCCAAGCTTCGAGGTATGGCCGCTCCTCGTACTCGTTGCCCAACGCGTTGGCCGGGGCCAGGGCGAAACGCGAGCGCGGCACCATCGCCGCGAACCCCGTGCCCCTCAACCCCTCTGAGTAGTCGCGAGGCGCGAGCAGCTCTTGAAACCGCCCTGGCTCGATGCCGAGCGTTGCGTTCAGCGAGGCAATCAAGCGCGTGAGCAGCAGCTGGTCGTCAGCGTCGCCTCGCCCGATCCGAATGAAGTCGTCCATGGTTGCGACGGGATCTGCAGGCGCGAGAGGATGATCAGGCTCCAGCAAATACATTCTGCGCGATGCATGTCGAACAAGATCGAGAACGCGCAGCCGGTACTCAGGCTCACCAGCAGGCGGTTCCTCGTCGATCGAACTCGAAGCAATCGCCCATGACTGTGCCTTCAGACCCGCCAAGTCTGGTGTTTCGCCAGCCTGACCCAGCACCTCCTGCAGAGCCCCCCGAAGGACGAGGTAAGCAACCTGACGGTCCCTTCTGGGAGCCCCTTGTTCGGTCGGATCATATGCGGCCACGATGCGATCCATAGCGGCGGCCTCTGCGTGAGCGTCACCGGACCGGGTGGCGAACAGGGAGGTGTAGAGAAAATTCGAAGGCAAGAACGTTCTACCCGACCGAGCTTGGGACCGTACGTCAGGACAGCGGGCATCGCCGACGACGGAGGTGGCAAGCTTGGTAACGATGTGCCTTACCGTAACGTGAACTCGATCGTCAAGATCGGCAGCAGCAAGCGTCTTCCACATCTGCTCGCGAACACGCGGGCTCCGGAGGGCCATAGCGTTGAAGCGCGCCGGGCAAACGTCGATTGCGTCGCACTTTCGACACTCCCGCTCCCACGCGTCCCACTCTCCCAGGCGCCGTGCAATACCTGCGAAGATGGAGGAAGTGCTATCCGGCGCGAGCACTGACCGGTCATTTAGGTCGATCAGCACGTATTCGTGCCCAGCCAGGACAGTTCCGCCGACAAACCTGTTGGTTACCACTCGCCACAGGAACTCGTATTCGTCCCGATGCGTCTCGAGGAAGTTGAGAAGTCTCCCCTTGTTGATAGCGATGATCGTCCCCCGATCTGGCAGAACCGGGGCGTCGCCGCGGAATCGCCCGAAGGCATTGGTCAGGAGGTCATCGTTCGTCCGTGTGGCGGAGTCCTCGCTACCGTCAAGTACGACGAAGTACGGGTGGCCCTCAAGTAAGATGTGGTACTCGTTCGTCCCGCCGACGACCGGTGTTCCCGAGGCTCTAAGCGCTGTCTCTATGAACGCCGTTTTCCCGTCGCCAGCGTTGCCCGAAAGGACGACCAGGGTCTGCGGACCGGTACGCAGCACGGGAAGCAGGGTCGTTTCAAGCTGCGTTGGTGTATAGACGATCGGAGGACGCCCCCGAGTCCCGGACCCACCAGGAAACAATCGGCGCACGACGCCGAGCGGGTTGGGCCCGCCATCTTCCGGCGCCGGAGGGACTTCGAGAGGTAGGGAAAGTGGAGTGTCTTGTACGTCGATCAAGTCGTGCTCGGTCTGGTCGACGTCTAGAAGCTCGCTCTCATCCGTCAACGCCACCGCTAGCCTCCTGCTCAATGCGCCCTCGGACCCTCTCGGGTACTCGCGCAGGACTGAATCAGCCACGCGGTTCGGTCGCTCAAAACCTGCGTCGCAACGCGCCAGATGTTGCGAAAACGCTAACAGCTCCAAGGGATGGCAGCCGATCTCCCTAGCGATCGCTCGAACGCCAACCTCCGAGGGATCGAGCCATCCGCCAATCCGTTGGCGTGAGATCGCCAGAACTCGCATTGTCTCCTGTACCGACCACTCGCGAACTCGGTAGAGGTCGACCGTATCTGGTCCCGGATCGTATGGGGAAGCGTCGCGATCGTGGCCATCACGAATCAAATTCGTGAGAGTCGAACTACCGATCGCACCAAGATCGGCCGACTTCTGAGCAGCGTTCGGCCGAAGAGTGCCAGCAAAGAGGGAGGCCCACTCGGCCGGGTCCAAGTCGTCTGGCCATCGTTCCGCTGCGGTCGAAAACCCCAGTCTGGCGTGGGTACGCCAGCCGACGGGAGGCACGTCGGCGCTCGAGGTTGCACATTCGCGCTTTGCAAGCACCCCTACGCCGATCGCGAAAGCTTGTCGAAGGCCTTCGTCGACTGACCTCATCCGTGAGGTTGCGACCTGTATGGACGTATTGACACCCGCACCCCCGACCGCCTTGGCGAGCCCGTCCAACGACTGTGGTTCGAGCCGGAGATCGCGCAACGTGTAAAAGGAATGGCAGTGACAGTCGATGCCGTGAGGGCCGAATGGGCCGTTTGTTGACATCAGGCCGCCGCTCTCGACCGCTCGAGAGATGATTTCAGATTATGCAGCTCGTCGCCGCCTGCAGCCGATGCGGTGCGGCGTGCGCGACGAACGCCATCGACATCCTCGCCGGCGGCGGCGCGTGCGAGGTCGGCCACCGCGTGGACCTTTTCCTCTGCCCGTGCGACTTCACAGCGAACGCTCGGTCGTTGGGCGTCCCAATCAACCACTCCGTCCATCTTGATTCGCAGCAACATCGCGACGTCGTCGTCGAGGAGCGCCTTGGAGAGCAGCTGTGCCCGTCGCGGGCGAGCTGCTCGCTCCACAGCGGCGCGGGCTCGTCGCTCCCGCGCCTCGTGCACCGCTGCTTCTCGAGCGCGGGTCTCACGTTCCGCCCTTTCAGCAGCGGCGCGGGCCCGCATCTCGGCCGCTGCCTTCCTCGCGGCCTCTTGCGCCCGACGCGTTCGCTCTACGCGCGCCGTGTCCCGCTCTCGCCGCTCTCGGTCCCTCTGCTGCGAGCGACCCGTGCACGGCCGCGAGGTGGGAGGCCGCTTTCCAGTTCCGGACGCGTTCTGGTTACGCCAGCCCTGCGCGGCCGGAGTCCAGAGCCGGTCGTATTCCAATCGTCGTGACGGATCGCATAGCGTGTCGCGCGCCTGGTTGAGCCTCTTCACCTTCGCTTCGGCGCCTTTCTTATCTGGCACGACATCGGGATGGTGCTTGAAGGCGAGGCGATGTTAAGCGACGCTGATGGCAGCAGTCGACGCGAGCCGGCTCATACCGAGCTCGGCGTAAACGTATAGCGTCGCCAGATCCCTGCTCACGATGACACTCGGATCACCGCGCCCTCGACGGGCACATCGGCGCGAAGTCGCAAGTGAAGCACGGCTTGCCCGGCGTCGCCGCGAAGTCGCCCGACCGGATCCGCGCCGCGCGTGCCTCCAGGTCCCCCCGCGCCGCGTCCAGTTCCTCGTGGGAGCGTGTCGTCGACATCCGCGTCGCCGCCTCGGTGAAGTAGAGCGTCACCCGCTCCGGCGTACCCAGATCCAGGGCGTCTCGCGCCGCCAGCGCGTAGATCGACAGCTGGAGGCTCCGGTCGACGTCGGCCTGCGACGACAGCCGGCCGGTCTTGTAGTCGACGATCTCGATCCCGCCGGTCGGCAGGCGGTCGACCCGGTCGATCTGGCCCGCGATCGTGAACGCCGGTGCACCGTCGGTCGGCTCGATCACGAGCTCGAACCAGAGCTCCTCGTGCTCAGCCTGGCCGATCCCCTCCAGCTCGCCCCGCCAGAAGTTGTCGAGCAGCGTGCCGACCCGGCGCTTGTACGTCTCCTCGGTCGTCTGCTCGCCGAACCGGTCCGACCTCGAGCGGCTGTTCGAGCGCGAGTGGCCGGCCGGCCA
>Ga0136621_1000693_pt1 | contig 13482 bp, 10 predicted proteins | sample AntDryUQ445A2306_FD_104673 | JGI IMG/M metagenome (GOLD analysis project Ga0136621, IMG submission 104673) | Polar desert sand microbial communities from Dry Valleys, Antarctica - metaG UQ445A (23.06) | ecosystem: Environmental > Terrestrial > Soil > Desert | place: Antarctica: Dry Valley...
CCGGCGGGGCCGTCGAGTCGGTCACCGACGACGAGATCCGCGACGGCATCGCGCTGCTGGCACGCACCGAGGGCATCTTCGCCGAGACCGCCGGCGGCGTGACCGTGGCGACGCTGCGAAAGCTGATCCAGGCGGGCCGCCTCGACCCGGACGCCGAGACCGTCATCTTCAACACCGGGGATGGCCTCAAGACGTTGGATGCCATCGCCGGGCAGGTCGGGCCGACCGCAACCATTTCATCCTCCTACGACGCCTTTGAGGCCGCCGGACTCGGCTGAGCGCGGCTTGCACTCTCCCGTGTCGAGTGCTAAACCTTGAGTTGGCACTCTCCACCGGAGAGTGACAGCGAGACCGGCCTGACGAGGCCGTACGCCGGCCCGGGACGTGACCGGGCGGGGGTCCGGCCGTCCGTCGCGGGCGTCGAGTCGGTCACCGACGACGAGATCCGCGACGGCATCGCGCTGCTGGCACGCACCGAGGGCATCTTCGCCGAGACCGCTGGCGGCGTGACCGTGGCGACGCTGAAAAAGCTGGTCGAGGCCGGCCGACTCGACCCCGAGGCCGAGACCGTGGTCTTCAACACCGGTGACGGGCTCAAGACGCTGGACGCGATCGCCGGTGAGGTCGGCCCCACCGCGACCATCGCGTCGTCGTACGACGCGTTCGAGGCCGCCGGACTGGGGTGAGTCGCCGGACGCCCGGCAGTCGCGCGTGGCTTGCACTCTCGGGGGTCGAGTGCTAAACCTTGAGTTGGCACTCTCCACCGGAGAGTGACAGCCAGACCGGCCTGACGAGGCCGTATGCCGACCGGGATGTGACCGGGACGTGTACGACCGTCCGTCGCGGGCGTCATGTCGGTCCGACCCACCGTCTACGCGTGAGGACTCGCGGACACATGCCCAAGACCATCGCGTTCAATGAGGACGCCCGGCGCGCGCTCGAGCGAGGGATGAATACCCTCGCCGACGCCGTCAAGGTGACTCTCGGCCCCAAGGGCCGCAACGTCGTACTCGAGAAGAAGTGGGGCGCCCCCACGATCACCAACGATGGCGTGTCCATCGCCAAGGAGATCGAGCTGGAGGACCCGTACGAGAAGATCGGCGCCGAGCTCGTCAAGGAGGTCGCCAAGAAGACCGACGACGTCGCCGGCGACGGCACCACCACCGCCACCGTGTTGGCCCAGGCGCTCGTGCGTGAGGGTCTGCGCAACGTCGCGGCCGGTGCCAACCCGATGTCGCTGAAGCGCGGCATCGAGCACGCCACCGAGGCCATCTGTGAGCAGCTGCTCTCGATGGCCAAGGACGTCGAGACCAAGGAGCAAATCGCCTCCACCGCCTCGATCTCCGCCGCCGACACCCAGGTCGGCGAGATCATCGCCGAAGCCATGGACAAGGTCGGCAAGGAAGGCGTCATCACCGTCGAGGAGAGCAACACCTTCGGGCTCGAGCTCGAGCTCACCGAGGGGATGCGCTTCGACAAGGGCTACATCTCGCCGTACTTCTGGACCGACGCCGAGCGCATGGAGGCCGTGATCGAGGATGCCTACATCCTCGTCGTGAACTCCAAGATCAGCTCGGTCAAGGACTTCGTACCGGTGCTCGAGAAGGTCATGCAGTCGACCAAGCCGCTGGTGATCATCGCCGAGGACGTCGAGGGCGAGGCGCTCGCGACCCTGGTCGTCAACAAGATGCGCGGCACGTTCAAGTCCGTTGCCGTCAAGGCACCGGGCTTCGGCGACCGCCGCAAGGCCATGCTGCAAGACATCGCCATCCTCACCGGCGGCCAGGTCGTCAGCGAGGAGGTCGGGCTCAAGCTCGACACCGTCGGCCTCGACCTGCTCGGCCGGGCCCGCAAGGTCGTGGTCACCAAGGACGAGACCACGATCGTCGAAGGCGCCGGCGACGCGGACCAGATCCAGGGTCGCGTCAACCAGATCCGTGCCGAGATCGAGAACAGCGACTCCGACTACGACCGCGAGAAGCTGCAGGAGCGGCTGGCCAAGCTGGCCGGCGGCGTTGCGGTGATCAAGGTCGGCGCGGCCACCGAGGTCGAGCTCAAGGAGCGTAAGCACCGCATCGAAGACGCGGTGCGCAACGCCAAGGCCGCCGTCGAGGAGGGCATCGTCGCCGGTGGTGGCGTGGCTCTCGTGCAGGCGACCGCCGCCGCGTTCGAGAAGATCGACCTCGAGGGTGACGAGCTGACCGGTGCGCACATCGTGCGCGCCGCGATGTCCGCGCCACTCAAGCAGATCGCGGTCAACGCCGGCCTCGAGGGCGGTGTTGTGGCTGAGAAGGTCGCCGGTCTCACCGCTGGCCACGGCCTCGACGCCAGTAACGGTGAGTACGTCGACATGATCGCCGAGGGCATCATCGACCCGGCCAAGGTGACCCGGTCGGCGCTGCAGAACGCGGCCTCCATCGCCGCGCTGTTCCTCACCACCGAGGCAGTCGTCGCCGACAAGCCCGAGAAGGCCGCTCCGGCCATGCCGGGTGGCGACGGCGGCATGGGTGGCATGGGCGGCATGGACTTCTGACCGATCAGGTCTGAGGTCCAGGCGCTGGACGCCTGGTCAGCACAACCGCCGACGGGGCGGGTCTGGTACGCCAGACCCGCCCCGTCGCCGCGTCGCTCTGCCCGCCGTCCGGCCTCGGCCGTCCACGCCCTGCGTGCCGGGCGGGGCCGCGGCGACCAGAATCCGCGGATCGCGCGACCAGAATCCGCGGATGGCGCGAGGGGGGCGTTGCTACCGGCCGACCCCTTTTTGTAGGCTTGGGTGCCAGTTGAGCGTTGCCCCAGACCTTGGTAGCGCAACTAGTGCGCAGAAACGGTGGGATGTCGACGACGCTGCCGGTGGGTCTGGGGGACCGGGCTCGCGGCCAACCCGTGTCACCGCGCCTAGTGGTCGTGTGCTCGCGGACCCGGGCATCGCGATGACGGGCATACCGACGACGCGGGCGCAGGAGATCCTCTCCACGCTGGTCGACTGCGTCCGGCCAGGCCGCGACCTGCCGGTGCTGTTGGTTGCCGCCTGCGCAGCGAACGTGCCCGTGAGCGGAGCCGGACTGGCGCTCATGACCGACACCGGTCCAGGCGCCATCCTGGCGGTCAGCGACGGCCCGGCCCGGGTGATGGAGGAGCTGCAGGCCAGCCTCGGCGAGGGACCCTGTGTGGATGCCTCGGACTCTGGCCACATGGTCCTGCAGCCGGACCTCGCCGTGACCGCGCCCGAGCGGTGGCCCGAGTTCGCTGCCGGGGCGCTCAGCGTGTCGATCGGGGCCGTGTTCGCGTTCCCTCTGCACGTCGGCGCCATCCGGCTCGGCGTCCTCGACCTGTACCGAGACAGCGTGGGCGGTCTCGACGACGACGAGCTCGCCGAGGCGCTGGCGTTCGCCGATGCGGCGACGGCCGTGCTGCTGTCCCTGCAGGCCACGGCGGGGCCGTCAGCAATGCACCCACTGCTGTCCACGTCGGTCGCGGACCGCGCGGAGGTCCACCAGGCGACGGGCATGATCGCCGAACAGGCCGACGTCTCCTTGCTAGACGCGCTCGCCCTGCTGCGGGGACGTGCCTTCGCGACCGACCGAGGAATCGCTGATCTCGCCGGGGACGTGCTGAAACGCTTGCTGAACTTCACTGACGACGGCGATGATGGGCGCGGGCCACACTAGGCCGGGAGGTAGGGGCTCTATCCGCATGACCAGGGAACAGCGTCTCGCGGCCGCCTTCGTCGAGCTCGCGGACACCTTGGTGGCCGAGTACGACCTCATCGAGTTCATGCACACCTTGACCGACCGCTGCGTGGAGTTGCTGGACGTCGACGCCGCCGGGCTCATGGTGGCCGACCAGCGAGGTGAGCTCAGAGCCATCGCCTCGTCGTCCGCGGCCATCGGACTGGTGGAGACCTACGAGCTCGAGCACCGGCAGGGCCCGTGCTACGACTGCTTCCACAGCGGACAGCAGGTCGTCAACGTCGGAGCCGCCGGGACCCACGCGCGCTGGCCGGGCTTCGCGGCAGCCCTCAACGAGGCTGGTTTCCAGTCCGTGCATGCGCTGCCGATGAGCCTACGCGCCGACGTCATCGGTGCCATCAACCTGTTCTGCGTCGACGACGTGGCACTCGGCGCCGAGCAGGAGTCCGTGGGGCAGGCGCTGGCAGACGTGGCGACGATCGGGTTGTTGCAGGAGCGCGCGGTGCGACAACGCGAACTGCTGTCCGAACAGCTCCAGGCCGCCCTGAACAGCAGGGTTCTGATCGAGCAGGCCAAGGGTGTCCTCGCGGCGCGCGCCGGGATCGAGATCGACCAGGCGTTCACTGCGATGCGCCGCTATGCCCGGCGACGCGGCCGGACCCTGTCCTCGGTAGCCGCAGCGGTGATCGACGGCTCGATCAGGACCGCGGAGCTCCGGGTCGGCTGACGTACGAGCCCGCGGATGTGTGGTGTCACTCATTGGTGCAGCAGACCAAAATGTGACGGTCCGTGTAATATCACGGTAGGTAATTTGCAGTAGCGCCGCCCCAGACCCGGTGGCCCGTCGAACACAGACGTGGACCCTGGGACCGGGGAGTCGACCGATGAGATGTCGCGTAGCCAGCGGCGGGCGCGGGCCGAGCCGGGACCTTGACCGGGTGCTGCCATGAACCGCGACACCGAGCTGGCGACGATGCTCAGCGACTTTGCCCACACACTGGTCACGGACTTTCCCATCCAGGGCATCCTCGACGAACTGGTGCACCGGATCGTCGGGCTCCTCGAGGTGTCGTCCGCGGGGGTGACGCTGATCTCGCCGGGCCGGGTGCCGCACTACGTCGCCGCATCGGATCTCTCGGCTCGACGCTACGAGGAGCTTCAGACCGAGCTCGACGAAGGCCCTTGCCTGGAGGCGTACCGTGCCGGCCGGCCAGTGGCCATCGCGGACCTGGCTGCGGAGCAGCGCTACCCGCGGTTCGCGCCGGCAGCACTCGATGCCGGCCTCCGAGCGGTCTTCACCTTCCCGCTGTGCCACCAGGACCGCAGGATCGGGGCGCTCGACCTGTACCGAGACGCACCCGGGCAGCTGGACCCCTGGGCGCTCAAGACGGCGCAGACGCTCGCCCAGGTGACAACTGTCTACCTGCTGAACGCCCAGGCCCGGGCGTTGGCACGGGAGACCACCGACCGTTACCGGCAGAGATCTCTACATGATCCGCTGACGGGCCTGCCCAACAGGGCGCTGCTGCAGGAGCGCTTGGAGCACGCTGCGGCGCGAGGCAGGCGCAGTGGAGCCGATGTCGCGGTCCTGTTCGTGGATCTCGACCGCTTCAAGTGGGTCAACGACGACCACGGCCATCAGGCCGGTGACTTTCTGCTGACGGCTGTGGCGGACCGACTGTCGCACCTGCTGCGACCGGCCGACACGCTGGCACGACTGGCCGGTGACGAGTTCGTCGTGTTGTGCGAGGACCTTGCCGCGCCATCGGATGCGGTGCAGCTGGCGCAGCGGATCGGTGACGCCTTCCTCAAGCCCTTCATCCTGCCGAGCATGTCGCTGACCATCACCGCCAGTGTCGGCATCGCCTTCGCCGGCCACGGGCAGTACCTGCCCGGCCAGCTGATGCGAGACGCCGACGCGGCGATGTACCAGGCCAAGCGCCTCGGTGGTGACCGGCACCGGGTCAACGACGTCAGCGCCGAGCTGACTCCGTTCGACAGCGACCTGCGGGTGGACCTGCGTGACGCCCTCGACGCCGAGGCCCTGGAGATCTACTACCAGCCCGTCATGGCGAGCGGGGACGGGCAGGTGGCCGGAGCGGAGGCTCTGCTGCGGTGGCCGCATCCGACTCGCGGGATCATCGACACCGCCAACCTGGTGGCGATCGCGGAGGAGATCGGGCTGCTCGGTGAGATCGGAGCCTGGGTGCTGGAGCGCGCGTGCGCGCAACGGCAGGCATGGCTGGCTGTAGCCGGATCCGGTCGGAACGACCGTGGCGAACCGCTGCATATCGCGGTCAACGTCTCCAGCACCCAGCTGATGGCCTACGGGTTCCTCCAGGTCGTCGAAGGAGTCCTGCAGCGGACCGGTCTTGACCCGGCCGCGCTGGTGCTCGAGATCACGGAGGGGATCCTGCTCGGGGACGGCGAACGCGCCGCCACGGTGTTGGACGAGCTGAGGGCGTTGGGCGTGCGGATCGCGCTCGACGACTTCGGGTCCGGGTACTCCTCGCTGCAGTATCTGCAGATCTTGCCCGTCGACATCGTCAAGATCGACCAGGGCTTCGTCGCCGAGCTGGGTCGCGACCCGGCCGCAACGGCCATCGTGACGGCCGTGGCCGACCTGTCCCACGAGCTGGGGCTGAGCGTGGTCGCCGAGGGTGTCGAGACCCAGGCGCAGCGCGACGCCGTCACCGCGATCGGCTGCGAGTACTTCCAGGGCTACCTGGCCGCCCCCCCCATGCCGGCGGACCAGTTCGAGGCGCTGCTGGTCGGCGAGGCGCCAGCTGGCCAGCCGGCTGAGCCGTCGCGGCTGGAGGCCGTGATCGGGCCACGACGTTCGAACAGTCGCAGCGGGCCGGCGGGTGCGACCCTGGGCGGGTGAGGACACCGGTTGCGGGCCTGCTGCTCGCTGCGGGGGCTGGTCGGCGGATGGGCGGCCCGAAGGCGCTGGTCCGTGGTAGCGACGGGCGGGTCTGGGTGGCCAGCAGCACCCGGCGGCTGCTCGCCGCCGGCTGCACCCCGGTACGCGTCGTGCTCGGCGCCGACGCGTCGGCCGCAGCCGAGGCGCTGGCGGCAGGGGTCGGCGAGTCGGTGGATGTCGTCGTCGCCGCCGATTGGTCCGACGGGATGGCCGCGTCGTTGCGCGCCGGGCTCGCCGGCCTCGAGCGGCTCGCGCCCGACGCGGCGGCCGTCCTCGTCCATCTGGTCGACCTGCCCGATGTCGGCGCGGACGTGTTGGGTCGCGTGCTGGCCGACGCCGGGTCGGGGCGGGCCGACGTTTTGGCGCGCGCCACGTACGGTGGCCTGCCGGGGCATCCGGTGCTGCTCGGGCGGGGTCATTGGGCCGCGGTCGCGCAGTCGGTGCGGGGCGACAGCGGGGCCAGGGAATACCTGGCTGATCGGGCCGCGGCGCTCGTCGAGTGCGGTGACCTCGCCACCGGCGCCGACGTGGACCAGGCACGTCCCCTGGGCCCGAGCGTTCGTCACTTCAAGCCCGATGGGTGATGCTGGTGACGTGCACGAACCCGTCTCGGCCCCGGCCACCGTCGAGTCGCTGACCGCTGCGCTGTCAGGTACCGGCTACCTGGCCGACGACGGGCTCGCCACCGTCACCTGGCTGGCGCTCCAGATGCGCCGCCCGTTGCTGCTCGAGGGTGAGCCCGGGACAGGCAAGACCGCCCTGGCCGAGGCGTTGGCCGGGCTGCTCGGCGCACCGCTGGTGCGGCTGCAGTGCTACGAGGGCATCGACGCCACCCAGGCGTTGTACGACTGGGACTTCCCGCGCCAGATCCTGCACCTGCGTACGGTCGAGGCGACCCGCACGCCGGGTGTCGAGCTCGACAGCGACGCCGTCGAGGAGTCGCTGTTCGACGAGCGTTTCCTGCTCGACCGGCCCGTCCTGAAGGCCTTGCGCAACAGCCCTGCCGTGCTGCTCGTCGACGAGGTGGACCGCGCCGATGACGAGTTCGAGGCGTTCCTGCTGGAGGTGCTGTCGACCTACCAGGTGACGATCCCCGAGCACGGCACGGTGATCGCCGACCCGCCGCCGGTCGTCGTGCTCACCTCCAACCGCACCCGCGAGCTGCACGACGCGCTCAAGCGGCGCTGCCTGTACCACTGGATCGAGCACCCCGGCCTGGCGCGCGAGATCGCCATCGTCCGCACCCGGATGCCGGAGGTCTCGCAGACGCTCGCCGAGCAGGTGGCGGGTGCGGTGCACCGGTTGCGTGCCGGCGGGGACCTGCTCAAGCCGCCGGGGGTGGCTGAGACCCTCGACTGGGCCCGGGCGCTGCACGTGCTGGGGCGCGACCGCCTCGACCTCGCCGGGGCGGCGGCGACGCTGGGCGCGGTGGTGAAATATCGCGAGGACGTCGAGCGTGCCCGCGACCAGCTCGACCGGGTGCTGGCCGGCTGACGATGATCGCGACCGCCCCCGACGAGGCGTTGCTGGCGTTCGCGGCCGCGTTGCGTGCCGCCGGCGTAGCCGTCACCCCCGACCGTGGCCAGCAGTTCCTGCGGGCGGCGGCCCTTGCCGGCGCCGACCGCCACGAGGGCCTGTACTGGTCCGGGCGCGCCACGCTGTGCGCCGGCACCGACGACATCGACCGCTACGACCTGGTGTTCGCCGCCTGGTTCGGTGGCGAACCGTCGGCGGGTACGGTCGCGCGCAGCAAGCCGCGGACGGTCCGTCAGCCCGAGCTGGCACCCGCGGCGGACGCCGTAGGCGGCGACCGCGCCGGCCTCGATGACCTGCGGCTGCGCGCGGTGGCCAGCGGCGTCGAGGTGCTGCGCCACCGTGACATCGCCGAGCTCGACCCGGCCGAGCGTCGGCGGCTCGACCAGCTGCTCGACCAGCTCGAGGTGCGACCCCCGCAGCGCACCAGCCCGCGGCGACAGCCGTCTCGCCGTGGCACCGTCGACGGCCGCCGGACACTGCGCGACCAGCTCCGCCGCGCCGGTGAGGCGGGGCCGCTGACGTACCGCCGCCGCGGCACCCGCCGCCGCCACGTGGTGCTGCTGCTCGACGTGTCGGGCTCGATGGAGCCGTACGCCGACCACCTGCTGCGCCTGGCGCACCGGATCGTGCGCGGCGCACCGACCACGACCGAGGTGCTCACCATGGGGACCCGTCTCACCCGCGTCACCGCCGCCCTGCGAGCACGCGAGTCGACCAGCGCGCTCGCGGCGGCCGGACGTACGGTGCCGGACTGGTCCGGCGGCACCCGGCTCGGTGAGGTGCTGAAGGTGTTCCTGGACCGGCACGGGCAGCGCGGGATGGCTCGGGGTGCGGTCGTCGTGGTGTTCAGCGACGGCTGGGAGCGCGGCGACACCGCGCTGCTGGCCGAGCAGGCACTGCGGCTACGACGGCTCGCGCACCGGCTGGTGTGGGTCAATCCGCACCGGGGCAAGCCCGGCTACCTACCCGTGCAAGGTGGCATCGTGGCGGTGGCACCGGCGATCGACGACCTGCTCGCCGGGCACTCGTTGGCGACGTTCGAGGAGCTGGTCGGGGTGATAGCCAGTGCGTGAGGTGCTCGACGACCTGCTGGCGTGGTGGCGCGCCGGCGACGAGGTCGGCGTCGGCACCGTCGTGGCGACCTGGCGGTCGGCGCCGCGTCCCGCCGGCGCCTCGATGCTGGTCGGGCCCGACGGCACCGCTGTGGGCTCGGTGTCGGGTGGCTGCGTCGAGGGTGCGGTGTACGAACAGGCACAGGCCGTCGTGGCCGACGGGGAACCTGTGCTGCAGCGCTACGGGGTGTCCGACGGGGACGCCCTTGCCGTCGGGCTGACCTGCGGCGGGGTGCTCGACGTGTTCATCGAGACGGTGTCGCGGCGGACGTTCCCCGAGCTCGAGCAGGTCGCCGCCGACATCGTTGCGCACCGACCGGTGGCGGTCGTCACCGTTATCGCGCATCCCGAGCCTGGGTGGGTCGGTCGCCGGCTGATCGTCCGCCCCGACGACGAGCCCACCGGCACCCTCGGCTCCGGGCGGGCGGATGCCGCCGTCGTCGACGACGTTCGCGGCCTGCTCGCGCAGGGCCGCAGCACCGTGCTGACGTACGGCCCGGACGGGCAGCGGCGCGGCGAGGGCATGCGCGTGTTCGCCACCTCGTACGCGCCCAAGCCGCGGATGCTGGTGTTCGGCGCGATCGACTTCGCCGCCGCGGTCGCGCGGGTCGGCGCCTTCCTCGGCTACCGCGTCACGGTGTGCGACGCCCGACCGGTGTTCGCCACGCCCGCGCGCTTCCCCGACGCCGACGACGTCGTCGTGGAGTGGCCGCACCGCTACCTGCGTCGTCACGCCGAGGCCGGCGACATCGACGAACGCACGGTGATCTGCGTGCTCACCCACGACCCCAAGTTCGACGTACCGCTGCTGGAGGTGGCGCTGCGCCTGCCGCAGTTGGCCTATGTCGGGGCGATGGGGTCTCGCCGCACCCACGACGACCGGCTGGACCGGCTGCGCGCCGCCGGCCTGTCGGCGGCCGAGCTGGACCGCCTCGCCAGCCCGATCGGGCTCGACCTGGGCGCCCGTACGCCGGAGGAGACCGCGGTGTCCATCGCCGCCGAGATCATCGCGATGCGCTGGGGCGGCGGTGGCGAGCGGCTGTCGGGCACCGACGGCGCGATCCATCACGGTCGCGAGATCGAGCGTCGCCTGCCGCCCGCCGTCCCCGCCGCGCCCTCCGCCACGTAAACGTGGCAAAGGGACCCTTTACGGGGGGTGGGCGCCACGTAAAGGGTCGCTCCGCCACGTTCACATGGCGCAGCGCCAGCGTGGCTGCCTGGCGTCAGCCGCCGCCACCAGGGGTTGATTTCGAACCGGTTTCGTGCAAGCACTTGTCGTCGCGCCCATCTCGTCGTTGGATCAAGGTCCAGGGGTCAACGAGGAGGCGCAGATGACGCAGATCGACGTCAAGGTCGACGGGGTCACGTACTCCGACGACGTGGAACCGCGACTGTTGCTGGTGCAATACCTGCGCGAGCACCTCGGCAAGACCGGCACGGTGATCGGCTGCGACACCAGCAACTGCGGCGCCTGCACCGTGCATCTGGACGGCCGCAGCGTGAAGTCGTGCTCGGTCCTGGCAGTGCAGGCTGACGGGCACGAGGTGACCACGGTCGAGGGCCTGGCCACGAACGGCGAGCTGCACCCGATGCAGGAGGCGTTCCACGAGTCCCATGCCCTTCAGTGCGGCTACTGCACTCCGGGCATGATCATGCAGTCGATCGACCTGCTCGCAGAGAACCCTGACCCGTCCGAGCAGGAGGTGCGCGACGGCCTCGAGGGCAACCTGTGCCGCTGCACCGGGTACCAGAACATCGTCAAGGCAGTGCGGGCCGTGGCCGCGCAGGGCGGTGCCCGATGACCGCCGTCGACGACCGCCCGGCCACCGACGAGCCGCAGGGTGAGGTCGGTACGTCGCGCCGCCGCAAAGAGGACCAGCGGCTGATCACCGGCCGGACCCGGTGGACCGACAACCTGACCCTGCCCGGAATGCTGCATCTGGCGATGGTGCGCAGCCCCTTCGCGCACGCGCACATCACCTCGGTCGACCTCGAGGCGGCCCGTAGCTCTCCGGGCGTCGTCGCGGTGCTGGCCGGCAGCGACCTCGCCGCCGAGCAGGGCACCCTGCCCAACGTCTGGAACATCACGCCGGACCAGAAGACCCCGACGCACCCGTCGATGGCGGTCGACACCGTACGGTTCGCCGGTGAGATCGTCGCCTGCGTCGTGGCCCGGTCCGCGGCGGCGGCGCGGGACGCCGTCGAGCTCGTCGACATCGACTACGACGAGCTCCCGGTGCTGCTCGACACCCGGGAGGCGCTCAAGGACGAGACGGTCATCCACCCCGAGATCGGCACCAATGAGAGCGCGCACCTCGTGATGGACTTCCAGACCGAGACCAGCGTCGGCGACGTCGACGCCGTCATCGAGGCCGCTCGGGCCGACGGCATCGTGTTCGAGCGGTCGTACGAGCAGCAGCGGCTCATTCCCGCCTTCATGGAGCCGCGCTCGATGATCTGCGACCCCACCGGCGAGCAGATGGTGCTGTGGAGCGCGACCCAGATCCCGCACGTCCTGCGGGTGTTGCTGGCACTGTCGCTCGGCATCTCCGAAAGCAAGCTGCGCGTCATCGCCCCCGATGTCGGTGGTGGCTTCGGCGGAAAGCTGCAGGTCACTCCCGAGGAGTTCATCACCGTGCTGGTGGCACGGCGCCTCGGCAAACCGTGCAAGTACACCGAGACCCGCAGCGAGTCGCTGATGGTGGCTCACCACGGCCGGGCCCAGCACCAGAAGATGACCCTCGCGGCCAAGAAGGACGGCACCGTCACCGGGGTCAAGGCCGAGCTGATCGCCGACATGGGGGCGTACCTTTCGCTGCTCGGCGGGGGGACCCCGACGCTCGGCGCCTTCATGTACAACGGCATCTACAAGTTCGACGCCTACCGTTTCGACCTGCGCACGGTCTTCACCAACACCGCATGGACCGACGCCTACCGCGGCGCCGGCCGTCCCGAGGCGACGTTCGCCATCGAGCGGCTGATGGACGACTTCGCGCACGAGATCGGCATGGATCCCCTCGAGCTGCGCGCGAAGAGCTGGATCACTCACGAGGAGTTCCCCTTCACCACGGTGGCCGGGCTCGAGTACGACTCCGGCAACTACGAGGCGGCGACGGCCAAGGCAACCGAGCTGTTCGGCTACGACGAGCTGCGCCGCGAGCAGCAGACCCGCCGCGAGCAGGGCGATCCCGTCCAGCTGGGCATCGGCGTCTCGACGTTCACCGAGATGTGTGGTATCGCCCCGTCGCGGATCCTTGGTGCGCTGTCGTACGCCGCCGGTGGTTGGGAGCACGCCGGGATCCGGGTGCTGCCCACCGGCAAGGTCGAGGTGATCACCGGGACGACGCCGCACGGTCAGGGTCATGAGACGGCTTGGAGCCAGATCGTCGCCGACCGGCTCGGGGTCGCGTTCGAGGACGTCGAGGTGCTGCACGGGGACACCCAAATCACCCCCAAGGGCATGGACACCTACGGGTCGCGGTCACTGGTGGTGGGTGGGATCGCGGTGGTCAAGGCCGCCGACAAGGTGGTCGAGAAGGCCAAGGTGATCGCGGCGCACATGCTCGAGGCCAGTCCGGACGACATCGAGTTCTCCGGCGGAGCGTTCTCGGTGCGCGGCACCGACCAGGCCACGACGATGGCGGAGGTGGCGTTCGCCACCTTCGCCGCCCACGACCTGCCCGACGGCGTCGAGCCGAGCCTCGACTCCGACGCCACCTTCGACCCGTCGACGTTCTCCTACCCGCACGGCACGCACCTGTGCGCCGTCGAGGTGGACACCGAGACCGGCCAGGTCTCCATCCGGAAGTACGTCTGCGTCGATGACATTGGCAACGTCATCAACCCACTGATCGTCGAGGGTCAGGTGCACGGCGGGCTCGCCCAGGGGATTGCGCAGGCCCTCTTCGAGGAGGCCGTCTACGACGAGTCGGGCACACTGGTCACCGGCTCGTTCGTGGACTACCTGGTGCCCAGCGCGGCCGACCTGCCGAGCTTCGTCACCGACCGCACCGAGACGCCGGCGACCACCAATCCGCTGGGCGTCAAGGGTGTCGGCGAAGCGGGCACCATTGCCTCCACGCCGGCGGTGGTCAACGCCGCCATCGACGCGGTGCGGCACCTCGGCGTCGACGACATCGCGATGCCGCTGTCCCCGCACCGGGTCTGGCAGTCGATCCAGGGGCAGCCAATCAGCGAGGCCCCTCGCGCCCAGGTGGTCAGC
>Ga0136621_1000694_pt1 | contig 13480 bp, 13 predicted proteins | sample AntDryUQ445A2306_FD_104673 | JGI IMG/M metagenome (GOLD analysis project Ga0136621, IMG submission 104673) | Polar desert sand microbial communities from Dry Valleys, Antarctica - metaG UQ445A (23.06) | ecosystem: Environmental > Terrestrial > Soil > Desert | place: Antarctica: Dry Valley...
GCGCCTGAGCACCGCTGATCTCGTCCGCGGTGCCAACGGCGATGAAGACGAGGAGGCTCGTGCCGATGAGTCCGGCGAGCGCGAGCCGCTTTTTGCCGGTGACGATGCCGATCGTTTCCGTTCACGCTGGCAGGAGGTTCAGGTCGCGTTCGTCGACGAGCCTCGGCAGGCTGTGAAAGATGCCGACTCGCTCGTGGCCGAGCTCATGCAGCAGCTTGCCGAGACGTTCTCGCAAGAACGAACGAAGCTCGAGTCGCAATGGGACTCGGGTGACGACGCTTCGACGGAGGACCTGCGCGTCGCGCTCCAGCGCTACCGCTCGTTCTTCGACCGATTGCTCTCGGCCTAGAAACCAAAGTCGCGGGGGCGGCGTCCGAGCGGGACGCCGCCCCGAAGCATCAAGTATCTAGACCAGTTCGTCCGAGGCGCTTGCTCGCGAGTGCTCGAGCCGTACGGAAGCGACGTTCTCGGCTGCCGCGGCCGCTGCTGGGCCGGCCACCGCCGAGAGGAACGTCGCCGCGTCGATCAGATAGCCCTGAATCCGCGTTTGCGCGGCGACTGTCGCGGTCCGCGGGACCGTCCGCAGGAGCGCGATCTCGCCGACTCCGTCTCCGGGTCCGCACGTGCGAAGCTGGCGGCCGTCGTCGCTCACGTCCACGATGCCGTCAGCGATGAGCAGATAGCTGTCTCCCGGCTCGCCCTTTCGCATGACGATGTCGCCGGCCTCGAACGAGACGGGCACGAGGCTCTCGGCGAGCTGGTCGAGCGCCGTGAGCGGCAGCGGAGCGAACAGCGGATTGCTGCGGAGGAGGGCGAGATGCTGCTCCGTGAGCGCGGACTCGCGCGTCAATCGGGAGATCGGCCGCGATGTCAGAAGCGCGAGGATCGGCAGGATCGCGCCCGCGACGAGCAGGCCGCCGCGGGGACCGACGAGCGCGATGAGCGCAGGTGCGACCAGACTGCCCGCAAGGAGTCCGATCCCGAACAAGCCTTCCATGAGGCTGAACACCGTCACGCGATCCTCGTTTCGCACGCCGCGCTGGACGAGGGTGAAGCCCGAGATGTCGAGCGCGGCGTTGCTCACGCCGAGCGCGAAGAGAGCGACCAGGGCGAAGACGGCCTCCGGCCAGACGCCGATCAGCATGAGCGGTATCCCCCAGCCGCCGAGCGCGATCGCGAACGCCCGCGTCAGGCGGGACCCCCCGCCGCCGAGACCGATCGCGCCGATCGCGCCGACGAGCCCTCCCAGTCCGATCGCCGCGTTGAGGAACCCGACGCCGGTGTCCCCCATATCCAGAAGCTCGATTGACGCGACGACCGTCAAGGTGAGGAGCAGACCCCGAACGAAGGTCTGGGCGACGAAGTCTCCGACGACGAAGGCGGGTCCCGGGTAGCGGGCGAGCATCGTCGGTGCCTCCGCGAGGCTGAAGTGTGTGGCTCGGCCTGCTCCGGCGGCACCGCCTCGGGCATCGTCGGCGCGCTCGAAGCGAACACCGGTCACGGCGGCCGCTGCGGCGCCGAAGACCACCGCGACGAAGATGCTTGCGACGACCGACCCGGTCGTCGCGACGACCGCTCCCGCGATCAACGGACCGAGGAAGGTCCCGACGCCCTCGCCCGTGCTCGAGGCGACGTTCGCGGCGACGAGCTCGCCCGGGGAGCGGGCGAGCGCGGGGAGGAGGGCGCTCTGGATCGGACGAACCAATGAGCCTGCGCCGGCGACGACCGCGGCGAGCACGTAGGTGGCTTCGACGGGCATCCCGACGGCAATCACGACACCGGTCGTGATGGCGCCGACGCAGCGCACGAGGTTGATCGAGGTGAGGACGCGATCGCCCTGGTAGCGCTCCACGAGCGTCGTCGCCAGGGGCGCGGCGACGATCGCGGGGATCATGCGGACGGCGCTCAGGATTCCGACCGCGAGCGCTCCACCTTCGTCGTAGGCGACGACGAGAAGCACCACGAGAAAGGCCCAGTCCGCGGCCGTGCCTGCGGTCCACGCCAGCTCGATCCGGCGAATCGGGCGATTCGCGAGAACCTCGCGCACCGCAGCCACCGCGGACGAAGCGCCACGTCCCTTCATCGCCGAGATCATCTCAAGGCGCGAGCCGCGCGTCATCCTCGCGCTTGTTGCGGGTGCCGTTGTTTCCCAGTCGCTCAGGCGGGTACCCCGTGACCTGATACCCGCAACCGAAGGAGGTTCACGTGAACCAGGACGTCCAGGACAAGATCCACGACAAGCTCGCCGACTACGTCGAAGACGCGCACGCGCTCGAGGAAGGCGTCGTCGACAACCTCGGCTCGATGATTCGCACGATCGACGACCCGAAGCTCAAGGAGCTGTTGCAGGGACACCGGCAACGGAGCCGGGAGCATGTCGAGCGGCTGAAGCGAAGGCTCGAGCAGCTCGATCGCGGTACACCCGTCCGCAAGCGGATCGAGGGAATGGCGCTCGCGCTGATGAAGGGGGTCAGCGACGTTCTGCGGACCGACACCCCGGGCAAGGTCGGGCGAGATGCCTACCTGCTTGCACAGACGCAGATCGTCGCGTACGAGCTTCTCCAGCGGCTCGCGGTCAGTGCCGGCGATTCCGAGACAGCTGAGCTCGCTCGGCAGAACCTCGCAGAGGACAAGTCGTCTGCCGACGAGATCGCCGAGCACTGGGACGACTTCTTCCGGCTGACGCAGGCCGACTGGACCGACGAAGACGATGCCGACAGCGAGCTGTCGGCATCGTCGTCTGAGATGCCGACCGTCTGACCTACAGCGGTCGGAACAAACGAAGCTGCGCAGGGGACGGGCAAACCGTCCCCTGCGCATTGCTACCCGAGATCTAGCGAGTCGTGGAGTCGGCGACGTCGTCCTTGTCGTCGTCCCCGTCGATCCGATCGACGAGATCCTCGCCCTTGTCCTTCGCGCCTTCCCAGGCGTCATCTGCCTTGTCCTTGAGCTCGCCCCACGTTCCCTGGGCTTTGCCCTCGGCCTCACGACTCTCGTCGTCCGTGACCTTGCCTTCGAGCTCCTTCGCCTTGCCTTCGATGCGATCGGTGTCCACGGAACCTCCCTTTGCGGTTAGGGGGATTTCTGCCGTCTGATGATGCCCCCTGCGCCAAACCTCCAAACAGGTTTCCGCGGTCTTGGTCGCGGGAAAGCCGAAGCAACCAGAAGGAGGTTGGAATGGAAGCCTGGGTTTGGATCGTGATCGCCGTCGTGGCGGCGGCTGCTTTGCTGCTGGTGCTTGCGCTCGTGTCCGCAGGGAAGAAGAGAACGCGTCAGCGAGCGCATCTCCAGGAGCGATTCGGGCCGGAATACGACCGTGCGGTCTCGGATTCGGGTCGGCGTGACGGCGAGCGCCGTCTGACCGATGTCGATCGGGAGCACGAGGAGCTCGACATCCGTCCGCTCTCCGAAGCGGCGCGGGAGCGATACCTCGAGGAGTGGCGCCAGGCAGAGGCGCGATTCGTCAACGATCCGAGAGACGCGGCTCGGTCAGCCGAGCGCGTGGTCGAGCGCGTTCTCGCCGATCGGGGCTATCCGGCCGACGGGGATGCAGAGGTTCAGGCGATACATGTTGCGGTCGACCATCCGGTCGTCGTCGAGCGATATCGGCACGGCCGTGCGATGCTCGCGTCGGAGAACGGCGACCAAGACACAGAGAACCTCCGGAAGGCGATGATCGATTTCCGCTCGGTCTTCGACGAGCTCGTGACCGAGGACTCGCAGACCGCTGCGTGAGCGCGAAAGCGGGTGACAGTCACCGGGACAGGTCCCGGTGACTGTCACCCGCGCGTTTCACGCGGCGCGGTCCTCGAGCAACTCACGGTTTCGCGCCAGCTGCTCGAGGGCACTTCGTTCGAGCTGCTTGGCGCGCTCGCGCGTGAGCCCGAGCTCCTCGCCGGCCTTCTGCAGTGAGATCGGGTCGTCGCCCGAGAGCCCGAAGCGGAGCTCGAGAATCCGCTGCTGCGTAGGAGAGAGGGATTCGAGCGCCCGCTTCAGGGCGTCCCCCTCCAGGCTGAGGGCGAGCTCGGCTGCCGGGTCGTCGTCGGACGCGGCGATCAGGTCTCCCATGGTCGCGGAGCCGTCCTCGCCGATCGGTCGATCGAGGCTCGAGAGCGTGCGAACTGCCTCGCGCGCGTGGCGCAGCTTCTCGAGTGGGATGCTGGCAGCAGCTGCGACTTCCTCTTCGGTCGGATCTCGCCCGAGCTTCCCCGTGAGCTCCCGCTCCGTACGGCTCGCGCGCCGCTCGAGCTCGGCGACGTGGACGGGGACGCGGATCACGCGCGATCTGTTCTGGACACCGCGCTGCACCGCCTGCCGGATCCACCACGTCGCGTAGGTGGAGAACTTGAAGCCGCGGCGCCAGTCGAACTTCTCGACCGCCCGGATAAGCCCGAGCACCCCCTCCTGGATGAGGTCGAGCAGCGAGAGCCCATGGCCCTGGTAACGCTTCGCGATCGAGACGACGAGACGCAGGTTCGAGTTGATCATGCGCTCCTTTGCCGCCGCCTCGCCTCGCTCGATCCTCTTCGCGAGCTCCACCTCTTCCTGCGCCGTCAGAAGCGGATACCGGCCGATCTCGTTCAGGAAGAGCTGGAGGCTGTCCGTCGTCGCAGCTGCAAGCTCGCTGTTCGAGTACCCGGGGTCGCTCGCATCGCCGCGGACGCAGTCGTCTGTCACCTCGATGCCGCGACGCTCGAGCTCCTCATGTAGATCGGCCACGACGTCGTCCTCGAGCTCGTGGACGGCGAGCGTCGCCTCGACCTCCGACAGCGTGAGGCAACCGTCCCGCTCCCCCTGCTCGACGAGGGCCAGGACGTCTTCGGGAAGCTCGGTTCCTGTGGGCTCAGGTGGATCGATCAGCTCGGGTTCAGGTTACCCATGGTGGACGCCCGAGCCCGCCGGTCCGTCTGTTGCCGCGTTGACCCGCTCGTGTACGCGTTCCTACCGTAAGCAATCGACACGAGGGCCGGGCATGCTCGGCGGCTACGGCCGGGCCGGAGTACATGACTACGTCAGTCGGCAAGCGAATGCGCACGCCGAAAAGTCCGTCGCGTAAGCGCGTCGGACTTTTCGGCGCTAGCTAGCCGCAGCGGGCGGGTCCCCCGCCACCCGCCGCGGCAACTGGAGCTCACAGCGAAGCTGCTGGAGCGATTCTCGAATCCGACAGACGTGGTACCCGGGCTCGTGATCGCGAAACATCTCGCTCTTGGCGTTTAGCGATAACGACCCCGGGTAGGTCCAACCGAACCCACTCCCCAATCAAGGAGGAAGCACGTGTCGCAGATGACGACGCCCAAGGAGCTCTTCGTTCACGAGCTCAAGGACATGTACTACGCGGAGAAGACACTGACCAAGGTCTTGCCGAAGCTCGCGAGCGAGTCGAATGACCGCGAGCTCACGAAGGCGTTCCAGTCCCATCTCGAGGAGACGCGCGGACAGATCCAGAACCTCGAGCAGGTTTTCAAGAACATCGGCAAGCGCGCAGAGGGTGAGAAATGCCCTGGGATCGATGGCATCAAAGAGGAGCACGAGTCCTTCATGGAGGAGAACGAGCCGACCGAGCTCCTGTCCGACGTCTTCATAACCGGATCCGCGGCGCGCACCGAGCATTACGAGATCGCCGCCTACACGGGTCTGATCAACCAGGCCAAGGCGCTCGGAGAGCAGGACTCGGCGACCCTGCTCGAGGAGAACCTGAAACAGGAGAAGGAAGCCCTGAAGAAGGTGGAGACGATCTCCAAGCGCATCCTCAAGGCCACGAAGCCGATCGCCACGCGGTCGACGTCGAAGTCACGCGCGAAGGCGCGCGTCTAGCGAGCGCCGAAAGGCCCGACGCAAACGCCGAAAGTCCGACGCCTTACGCGTCGGACTTTCGGCGGGCGCGGGACCTTGCGAAGGGGCGAGGCAAGTCCTACCCCTAACTCACGCAAATCGTGAGATGACGCCCGTCTCGGCGAGCACAGCTTGATTTCGTCGGCGCGGCCCGAGTGATCGTCGTGGTTTGCCCAGCCGGCGACAGTTTCCGCGAACGCGGAAAGCGTACGAACCCGTGGCATTGACGTCAGCGTCGAGAGAGACCGTCCACGCGCGCAGGCTCACTCGTCGTCGTTCGCGCGAGGATTGCTCAAACTCGCGGAAGGACTTGAGATCGTCGAGCGCGAAGGCTCACTCGCTACGTGACGATCATGTCGCCAGAAGGTCCTCAGGAGACGCCCAGCTCGCGAGGCTCGAACCGCCTCGACGTGCGCATCGTCTCGGTGCGCCCGGCGCTGGTGCTCTCGGTGCTGGGCATCACCGTCCTCCTCGGGCTCGTCCTGTTGCTCGGCTACCTCGCGTGGCAGGTGCTGAGCTGGATCCTGATCGCAATCGTCCTCGCCTCCGCTCTCAACCCCGCGGTCGCGGCGTTCGAACGGCGCGGCCTGGGGCGCGCATCGTCCGCGGCGATCGTCTTCGGAATGACGCTCTTCGCGATGGGGACGGTCGGCTTCCTCATCGGGCCGCCGCTCGTGTCGCAGGTCGGAGAGTTCGTCGAGGCCGTCCCCGACTTCGTCGACGACTTGACGAAGGGCCGAGGGCCGCTCGGCTTCCTCCAAGACGAGTACCAGATCGTCGACCGCATTCGCGAAGCGATCGAGAAGCAGGGACCCGGAGGCGTTCTCGGGTTCGGAGAGCCGCTCCTCGACGTCCTGCGCAGCGTCGTGACCGTCGTCGTCGCGACGCTCACCATCGTCTTCCTGACCTTCTTCATGCTCCTCGAAGGCCCGAAAACCATCGAGCGCCTGCTCGATCTGCTGGCCCCCACCACGCGCCTCCGCTGGGAACGAGTCGGATATGACATCTACAAGACGATCAGCGGGTACGTGACCGGCAACCTGCTTATCAGCCTCATCGCCGGCGTGACGTCGACGGTGGTCCTCTTCGTCGCAGGAAGCGACTTCGCCATCGCGCTCGGGCTCCTCGTTGCGATCCTCGACCTGATCCCGCTTGCAGGGGCAACGATCGCCGCGATTGTCGTCTCCACGGTGGTCTTCATCGAGACGGACTGGGTCCGTGGCCTGATCGTCGCCGGCTTCTTCCTCGGCTACCAGCAGCTCGAGAACCACCTCATCCAGCCGCTCGTCTACGGGAGGACGGTGCAGCTCTCGCCGCTCGTCGTGCTTTGCGCCGTGCTGATCGGCGCGTCGCTGGCAGGCATCTTCGGGGCGCTCTTCGCAATCCCGATCGCGGGATCGCTGCTGGCGATCGGTCGGGAGCTCCTGCTCGTCCGGCGTGACGCGGCGATCGAGGCTCCGCCCGGAGTCGATCTCGTCTTAGAGGGGCGGGCTAACCAAGATTGAGAAACCGGGGTCTGGCTTCAGCCAGACCCCGGTCTCGTACACGTGAGGAAAGAACTGCTCCCGCGTTGCTCTAGACAGCGTCGTCCCAGCCGCGGTGTGCTGTGCCGCCAGGCCCGTAGTACGAGCCGAGCTCGCCGCGGTACGTGTCATCGCCGACCATGGTCTCGTCGAACTCGGGCGAGCTCTTGATCTCGTCCTTCGTCCGGTTCACGAGGATCTTCTCCTCGTTCGAGTCGATCGACTTGACGACGCCTGCCGGCAGCATGACCTTTTTCCCGAAGATCCACGGGCCGGTGTCGACGACGAGGTAGCTCGAGCCAGTCTCGTATGTCGCCTCGTCGACCTTGCCGATCGATCCGTCGAGCGCTTCCACCTCGAAGCCGGCAATGTCGGCGTTCGAGATGTCCATGCCGAGGCTCGATCCGTCACGGTAACTCCACACATCTGTGTGCACGTCCAACCCCCTTCTGAGTCGATGGTGCGTTCGAAGGCCTTCTACCCTGACTCCGCAGGCGGGAAACGTGTTTTGCGATCCGGGCAGATCGAGATACTGGAAGCCATGGACTGGAATGCGATCGACCCCGAGCCGCTCTTCGAGGCAATTCGCGAGCGTGGACCTGCAGCGGACGCCGAGCGCAGCGTCTGGGCTTTCGAGCGGGCGCTGGTCGCGGCCCGTATCGACGCCGACCTGCTCCGCCACCTGCTCGTCGCGTGCGTCTGCCTGGTTGCTCACGAGGAAGGCGAGACGCCGCGGGCGGTGCTCGAGGGGCTGTTTCGCCGAGCGGTCAGCGATCGCGAGTGGCGGGAGGAGTTCGCACCCCTGCTTTAGGGCGAAGGTTTTCGCGCGGTTTCGAGAACGTGAGGGAGGGTATTCGCTCCCCGTGAGGACGTTCGAGCGTGAGTTGGTATGAGCCGTCCCGACGATGTAGGTGAGTCCCGCCACGTGCCCGAGGCGGAGAGTCCGGACGCACGCACGGAAGAGCAGGAGATGGCTTCCGGACGAGCTGCCGCGACACCGTTCGCGGCGCTTGGAAGTCTGGTCGTGATCATCGCGTGTGCTGTCGCGGTCATGCTCGCGCTCGTCGTGCTCGCCTTCTACCTGGCGTAGGGGACGCACCTCAAAGCGACGCGCCGGGATCGCTTCTTTCGCGGCGCGCGTAACCTTCCGACCGCAGTGAGGCCGACTCCTCGAATCTCTCCTCGCACGATGAAAAACCGTTCTGCGAGAAAGCCGGAGCGATGGGGCGGGCGTTCGTGAGCTCTCCCGGGTCCCAGGCGCACGACAGGAAGCGTTCGGACTTTCGCCTCGTGACGCGAGGCCGGCTCATCCGTTACGGCGTCGCGGTGGTCCTGTCGGTCGGAGGCGCTCTCCTGACCAAGGCCCTCGCGCCGGACAACGCCGAGCTGTACGCGCTCCTCGTCGGTGTCGTCGCCGTCAGCGTCTGGTATGGGGGCCTCGGGCCCGGGATGGTCGCCGTGGCAGCGGGATGGGCGTTCGAGCTCGTTCAGCGAGGGTTCCTGTCCGGCACGTTCGAGGGCATCGAGGTCACCCGCTGGGCGGCGACGCTGGCGATCGCTCTCGGCGTGATCTGGGTGAGCACACAGATGCGCACGGGACAAGAGCGCGCGGTGCTCGCTGCAGCCGAGGCAGAGGAAACGGTGCGGGAGCTCGTGGGCCTCCAAGAGCTCGCCGCGGCGCTTTCGGCCGCGGCGTCCCCCCGGGAGGTCGCCCGTGCGCTGGTCACGCAGACACCCGCGCTCCTCGGTGCACGTGGTGGCGCTCTCGGGTTGATCGAGGGTGGCGAGCTCGTCATCGTCGATCCCCAGGGAGCCGAACAGCAGACCCATCGGCCGGGTTTTCGGCTCCCGCTGGACGCCCGAGCGCCGATCGCGCACGCGATAAGAACGGGCACGACGGTCGAGGTCGGCGATCGAAAGACCCTCGAGCAAGAGTTTCCCGACGGCGCGGCGCTGAGTCTCTCCGCACACCGCGAGATCGCAGTCCCGCTGCGCGCGGGCGCAGAGATCGTCGGATCGATGAGCTTTCTCTTCGACGAGAGAGGGATCCTCGACGAGGACGCCAAGGCCATCGCCAGGATCGCCGCGGATCTCGGAGGCCAGGCGCTCGAACGCTCACGGCTCTACGCCCGCGAGCAGGAGTCCCGTGTTGCGCTCGAGCGGATCCTGCGGGTTGCCCCGCGTTTCCACTCGGACAGTGCCGAGTCCGCGGCCGAGGCGATTTGTCGCGAAGCGCGGGTGACTTTCGGCGCGGACGTCGCAATGCTCTGGCGCATCCACGACCACCGGCTCGAGCTCATGTCTACGAATCCTGTCCTCGACGACGTGACCGCAGGACTCGAAGCTACGCTCGAAGAGTTCCCCCGCCTTCTCGACGCCATCGACAGCCGTCAGGTCTCGTTCGTCGAAGACGTCCAGCAGGACGCACGCGGCGCGGGACTCGAACGGGTGCAGCAGCTCGGCATCCACTCGTCGCTCCGGGCGCCGATCTCGATTGGTGGCGCAGACGCCGAGCTCGTCCTCATCGTGTCGTGGAACCGCATCATCCCGGAGCCTGACGCATCGACGGTCGCACTCGTGCAGCGATTTGCAGATCAGGCAGGGTTCGCGCTCGAGCAGGTCGAGCGGCGCCGTGCCCAGGCCGAGGCTGCGATTCGCGCGGACGAGATCCGCCGGCTCCAGGAGGTCACAGCCGCGCTTTCGCTGGCCTCGACTGCCACCGATGTCAGCGACGCGTGCCTCGAGCACGCGCTGAGCGCGGTCGGAGCGGAGGCCGGCTTCGTCGTCCTCTCGAGCCCCGAGCGCATCACCGTCGACATCGTCTCGCACATCGGGTACTCGGACGACGAGCTCGAGCACTGGGGCCAGTTCGCGCTCGACGCAGACGTGCCCTTCGCCCGCGCGATCGCGAGCGGAGATCCGGTCTGGGCCTTGACCCTCGCCGAGATGGCGGGCTTCGCCGCAGGTGAGAGCCTCACCGACCAGGGCTGGGTGGCGCTGCCGCTGCGAACGGCGGCCGGTGTGCGGGGAGCCGTTCACATGACGTTTCGCCACCCGAAGGAGCTGAGCGACAGTGAGAAGACGTGGCTGCAGACCGTCATCTCGCAGTGTGCGCAGGCGCTCGAGCGAAGCCGGCTCTTCGATGCCGAGCAGCTTCTCCGCCGACGATCCGAACGCCTGCAGAGCATGACCGCAGCCCTGTCGAATGCGCTCACGCGCACGGACATCGCTGAAGTCATCGTGGGCGAGGTCGGGGCCGCAGTTTCGGCCGACGGTGTCGCGCTCGCCGTCGTCTCCGAAGAACGCGGAGTCGTGAGGACGCTGGCGTGGCGCGGGTATACGGACGACCTCGAGGCGCCGTTGCTCGAAGTGCCCCTCAAGGCGGCGACGCCTGGGAATCGCGCGATCAAGCGAAGAGTGTCGGCGTTCTACGGGATCGACGACATACGTCGTGGGTTCGCCGAGCCTTTCGCCGGCTTCGCGCTCGTCGACCACGCATCGTTCCTCTTCGTCCCCCTGGTCGCAGGTCGTAGGGCGAACGGCCTCCTCGTCCTCTCCTGGTCGGAGCCGTACTCGCTCGAGGCGGAGGAGCGGAGGTTCGTGGAGACCCTCGCGGGCCAAGCGGCGCAGGCTCTCGACCGCGCGAGCCAGTTCGAGTACGAGCGGTCGGTCGCGGAGACGCTCCAGCGGAGCGTTCTGCCCGCGTCGTTGCCGCGAGTGGAAGGGATTCAGCTCGCCGCGCGCTACCTCCCCGGCACCGCCGACCTCGACGTCGGCGGCGACTGGTACGACGCGATGACCCTCTCGGACGGACGTCTCGGGCTCGTCGTCGGCGACGTCGTGGGAAAAGGCGTTCAGGCCGCCGCGACGATGGCGCAGCTGCGTAACGGGCTGCGCGCGTACTCCCTCGACCGGATGAAGCCGTCATCGACGCTCGCACGCCTCAATCGGCTCGTCGGTGAGGTCGTGGAGACGGCGTTCGCCACGGTCGTGTACGCCGTGATCGACCCTGAGACGAGAATGTGTCGTTACACGTCAGCTGGGCACCCTCCCGCTGTTGCCGCTTTCGCCGACGGCAGGGTCGAGTTGCTCGAGGGTGGCCGGGGGCTCCCGCTTGGGGCGCAAGCAGACACCCGATACTCGCAAGCGGTCGTCGAGCTACCGGTCGGCACAGTCCTCGTCCTCTACACCGATGGTCTCGTCGAGCGCCGGGACCGATCCATAGACGTTGGGTTGGACGAGCTTCTCCGCGCCGTTGGCGAGGGCCCGCGGGAACCCGAGCAGCTCGTCGAGCACGTGCTCGCTCGGATGATCGGAGACGGCGAGCGGGGGGACGACATCGCACTCCTAGCGGTGCGCATCATGGCTATCGCTCCGCAGTCGTTGCACCTGCACGTCCCGAGCCAGGTCGGATCGCTAGCGGTGGTGCGTGACGCGCTGCGCGTCTGGCTCGGTGGGGCCCCTCTGAGTCGTACAGAAGCCCAAGACGTCGTCCTCGCAGTCTGGGAGGCATGCGCAAATGCAGTCGAGCACGCGGGGATGACGAGCGACGGCTTCATCGACGTCCACGTCGACGTGATCGACTCCCGAGTGCGAGTCACCGTCCAGGATCAAGGCGAGTGGGTACCTCCGACGGAGCGACCTGACCGCGGGCTCGGCCTCCAGATGATGCGCGCGGCGATGTCCTCGGTCGACATCGCTCCCGGCGCAGAGGGAACGCGCGTGACGCTCGAAAAGATCTCCGCCGAAGAGCGTTGACGCGAGGCGGATTTCGCGCTACCGAGGTCCGCAGCGCGCGGATCTCGGTAGCGCGTTCAGATGTGCCCTAGTGCTCCCCGCCGCACATACGCCCGCGTTCGCGCTCCTCGCGAACACTTCGCATGCCGTCGTCCTCGGCCGCGCCAAGAGAGATCGTGTTGGGGTCAGACCCCACGGGTCTGACCCCAACGCAGTTTCCAAGCGCTCCCTGCGTCCTAGGCCTACTCGGTTCTCGCCGGCGAATCACGACCGTAGTTATGGCGGGAAGCACTCAGAAGATCCAGATGAGCAGCAGGATGATGACGATCAAAGCGAGCAGTCCTCCACCGATGTACATCCCAGCTCCTTCCGTCGTTGACTTCTCGGTGGATTCCACGCGCGGGCTCATCTGAAACGCGGGACAACGTTTGCCGATCGCCACAGTGGGCATCGGACCTTCAAAGCGAAACACGTGAGGAGGTCGCAACATGCCGCCACGCGGCGTCGAGAGGGGCTCGAAGCGAGCCAGGCAGTATGAGCACATCAAGGACTCGCTCCAGGATCGGGGGAAGTCCGAGGATCTCGCCGAGGAGATCGCCGCACGCACCGTGAACAAGGAGCGTGCGCGGAGCGGTGAGGCGAAGGAAGCTTCGAGATTGTCCAAGGAGGACATCTCATCCGGTCGGCGCGGAGGGCTTCGCAGCCACCGCAAGGGACCGCGTGGACGCACCCGCGATCAACTCTACGAGGAGGCGCGCGACCGCAACATCAAGGGGCGGTCGAAGATGACGAAGGCGGAGCTACAGCGAGCGCTCGGCGGGCGCATCTAGCTCAGGGAGAGCACTTCCGTTTCGGTCGCTGTTGCCGCGGGTAAGCCCGATGGGTGGGTGGCCTACTGGTCGCGGTTCGCAACCGACGCGGCGGCCGACGCGTAGGCTGCGAGCACGAAGTCCCGCGCTCGCCGCGTCCCCACGTTCATGCGAGTCGATGTCCCGCTTGATGGAACGAAACGTCGACGCACTTCTCCGCACGTATCACCGTGAGGGCGACCTCGAGGCACGTGATCGCGCTCTCGTCGAGCTGATGCCACTCGTCCGCGCGCTCGCCAATCGATATTCCGGGCGCGGCGAGCCGCTCGAGGATCTCGTTCAGGTCGGATCCCTGGGCCTGATCAAGGCTGTCGACCGCTTCGACGTCGATCGCGGCGTCGAGTTCTCGAGCTATGCCGTGCCGACGATCGTCGGCGAGATCCGGCGGCACTTCCGCGACAAAGCGTGGGCGATGCACGTTCCGCGCAGGTTGAAAGAGCTCAGCGTCAGGCTCTCCCGCGTGCTCGACGACCTCACGAGCGAGCTAGGCAGATCCCCCACGATCGCGGAGCTCGCCCA
>Ga0136621_1000695_pt1 | contig 13471 bp, 13 predicted proteins | sample AntDryUQ445A2306_FD_104673 | JGI IMG/M metagenome (GOLD analysis project Ga0136621, IMG submission 104673) | Polar desert sand microbial communities from Dry Valleys, Antarctica - metaG UQ445A (23.06) | ecosystem: Environmental > Terrestrial > Soil > Desert | place: Antarctica: Dry Valley...
CTCGCGTCGCTGATCGAGCAACTCGAACAGGCGTTGTCGTGGGTAGGCGTCCGCGAGCACTGGGATCGCGAATTTGGCTAAGGTTCGCACAGAATGCCGGTGACTTTCCGCCTGAAGTTTGCGTTTCGCGCTCGATCGGGCGCAAAGGCGTCACCCGATTAAATCCATGGAACCGCGTTTCGATCAACCTCGAAATGTATGATTTTTTTTGACAGGCGACCGGGCTAAGTGTGTGTTTACGTTATCGCCATAATGATTAGTGGACTGTACAGGCGAAGTAGTAGTTGTCATTCCGAATGAAATGAGGAATCCTGATCCAGCGCGCGACAATGGGCTGATGTCAAGATCTCTCGCTGAGTTTATCCTGAACACAGTGAAGGGCTCGCGATGATATGGTTCGACTACTGAATCAGACGGTACATTCCACCAGAGTGTGTTACCGCATGATGTCGAGTTCCGGCCCACGGCCGGAGTGTTATCGGGCGCGTGGTGCTTAAACGGTCTTGATCCAGCCCTGCTCGTGCGCGGCATGCAGGAATGTCAGCACGTCGGCTTCCAGATCGGCGCCGGGAAACTGTGCTTGCAGTTCGCCGACAATCTGGCTGACCTTGCGCGCTCCGTCGCAGTATTTGAGAATCTCGCCCGCGCTGGGATTGAGCTTGACCATGCCCTCCGGATACAGCAGCACGTACGCATTCTGCATGGGCTCCCACTGCAGGCGGAAGGTGGGCATGATCCTGATGATCGTATCCGGCGTGATCGGATTGTCTGTAGGTGGTTCGTTCACGTTGCCGCACTCACATTAAAATAGGGCGGCATCTTGTGGATGTAGGCCATGTACATCGCATCCAGCATGGTCCACAGCACGTCGAGCTTGAACTGCACTATGCCGATGACTTTTTCCTGCTGCGCGCGGGTGGTGAAATGTCTGAGCGTCAGACTCAGACCGTGGTCCACATCGCGGTGCGCTTCTTTCAGACGCCGGCGAAAATAATCCAGGCCCTCCTCATCGATCCACGGGTAATACTTCGGCCAGTTCGCGAGCCGCTCCTTGTGGATGGTCGGCGCGAACAGTTCGGTCAGCGATGAACTCACGGCCTCCTGCCACTCGGCGCGGCGCACAAAGTTGACGTAGGCATCGACGGCAAAGCGCACACCCGGCAGCACGTGCCGTTGCGACTCCACATCCTCGCGCGTGAGGCCACAGGCTTCGCCCAGTCGCACCCACGCATCGATGCCGCCTTCGTAACCTTCGCGTCCGTCGTGATCCAGAATGCGCTGTATCCATTCGCGCCGCACGGCGCGATCCGGGCAGTTGGCCAAAAGTGCGCCGTCCTTGAGCGGGATGTTGACCTGGTAGTAGAAGCGGTTGTACACCCAGCCCTGAATCTGTTCGCGATTCAGCTCGCCACGATTCATCATCGCCTGGAACGGATGATGGATGTGGTAGCGGTGACCTAAGCTTCGAAGCTGTCGCTCGAATTCTTCTGGCGACCAGGCGGGATCGGCGCTTGAGAATTTTGCGGTGGCGTTCATAGTTTGATATCCATGCCGTCAAAGGCGATCTCTAGCCCCTCGCGGACGAGCTCCGCACGCTCCGCCGAATGTTCGTTCAGGATGGGGTTGGTGTTGTTGATGTGGATCAGCACCTTGCGCGGCTTGTCGAACCGGCGCAGCGTTTCTATCATGCCGCCTGCGCCCGACTGATGCAGATGGCCCATCTCGCCCGCCGTCTTGTGTCCCACACCGCGACGCACCATTTCATCGTCTGTCCAGCAGGTGCCGTCGACCAGCAGGCAATCCGCGTTCGCCATGAAGGGCGTCAGATGATCCTCGATCTGGCCCAGGCCCGGCGCGTAAAACAGCGCGCCGCCGGTGGATAGATCTTGGATCAGCAGGCCGACGTTGTCGCCCGGATGCGGGTCGTTGCGGTGCGGCGAATAGGGCGGCGCCTTGCTGGAAAGCCGGATCGCGGTGAAGGCGAGACCTAGTACTTCGGCGATGACAAATGAATCGCCGTCGATAGGCAGCGGATGCCAGTTGACGCCGCAGTAGTGCTCCAGCATGGTCAGCACCGGAAAGCCGCTGGTCAAATCCTGGTGAACCATGTCGGTGCAATATAGCTCCAGCGGAACACTGCCTTCGCGCAACGTAAGCAGGCCGGTGGTGTGATCGATCTGGCTGTCCATCAATACCACCGCGCGGATGCCGGTATCTCGCACCGCCCGCGCGGGCTGCAACGCCGGGAACGCGTCGATCTGCGCGCGGATGTCGGGCGAGGCGTTGATCAGTACCCAGTCAATGCCGTTGGCGCTGACCGTGATAGAAGACTGCGTACGTGCGCGGGCCGTGATTTCGCCGCGGCGAAAACCCGCGCAGTTCACGCAGTTGCAGTTCCATTGCGGAAAACCGCCGCCAGCGCCCGAACCAAGTATATGGACCTGCATTGCGAAAAACCTGCTGGATTGAAGTGGAACAGGGCGGTCGTGGTATAAGCCACACTCGGCGTTTTTGACAATGCCGGACCGCCGGAAACACCGATTTCGAAGTCTAGTGGGTTTGCTTTCAAAGTCAAACCCGCGCGCCGTCGCCGGCACAGGCTTGCACTAACGTCATGATTTTTGCGTGCGATTCCGGCGCTTGTTCGAAACTAACGGCGGCCTGGGTATTCTGATATGGTTTAATCATTTCGCCGCTTCGCAATTCAACCCGTCGACCATTGGCTTTGGCCCAGCAGGTCGACTCAACTTCAGGAGAATCAAGTTATGAATTTATCGAGGCTGCTTGTCGCCACGTCTGCCCTGTTGATAACAGCCAGTGCAGGCGCGGCTGACGAGACCCACGATTATCCAACTCACGAGGTCGTGGAATATGTGTTCGACTGCATGCAGGACAATGGTGGCGAGAATTACGACAATCTCTACAAGTGCTCCTGCAGTATCGACTACATCTCCACCAGGATGACGCACGACGAATTCGTCACCGCGGATACTTTCCTGCGCGGACAGGGCGCCACAGGCGAGCGTGCCGGTATCCTGCGCGAGGGTCCAGTTGCGGAAAATTCCAGAGACAACTACGAGGGCATTCTGTCCGCTGCCGCCAAAAGTTGTTATCTGCCTGATCCAGCCGAAGAAGAGGACGACTGATGAACCGCGAGTCGACCGCTAGCGCGCGGCAGGCCGATTCCCTGCTCGCCGACTGGCGCGGTCGCGCGCTGGCGCTTGAAGGCGGCGTCAACCGCGCGGTGGTGGGGCTTGAGCGTCCCGTACGCCTGGTGCTGATAGCGCTGTTCGCGCGCGGCCACGTATTGCTGGAAGGCGACGTCGGCGTCGGCAAGACCACGTTGTTACGCGCGCTGGCTCGCGGCATCGGCGGCGTCTATGAGCGGCTTGAGGGTACCATCGACCTGTTGCCGAACGATCTGATTTATTACACCTATATAAATGCGCAGGGCCGGCCACAGGTCGACCCGGGTCCGCTGCTTAAGCACGGTGAGGATCTTTCGTTCTTCTTTTTCAACGAGATCAACCGTGCCCGCCCTCAGGTGCATTCGTTATTGCTGCGGGTGATGGCGGAACGCAGCGTCAGCGCCTTCAACCGCGAGTACCGGTTTCCACACCTGCAAGTGTTCGCCGATCGTAACCGCGTGGAGAAAGAGGAAACCTTCGAGGTTCCGTCGGCGGCGCGCGACCGGTTTTTTATGGAGATCCCCATCGAGTTGACGCAGGATCGCGAACTGCGACGCAGCCTGATGTTCGACCCTCGGTTCCACGACGCGGACGCGCTGATCGCAAGCGTGCAGTCGGGGATCATCCCGTTCGCTCAGGTCAAGGACATCGGCCCGCTGATCCAGGCTGAGATCGGTGTCAGCGAAACGTTAGAAACCTACGCGCTCGATCTTTGGGAAGCAACGCGCGATCCCGAACGTTTTGGCGTCGTAATCGAAGACGTCGATATGAGTCAACTGGTGCTGGCCGGGGCCAGCCCGCGGGGGGCCAGCCTGTTGATACGCGCCGCGCGCGTGGCGGCCTGGCTTAACGATCGCGAGGCCGTGGTGCCGGAGGATGTGCAAAGCATTTTCTTCGAGACCATGGCCCACCGCGTGTTCTTCAATCCAGTCTACGAATTGCGGCGCGCCATGCTCGCGCGTCAGATGATGGAGCAGATCTTAAGTCGGGTCGCCTCGCCATGACCGCGCACAGGATCGCGGATGCCGCGATCCGCGAGTTTCACTATCGCACCCGGTGGCGCGGTACCAACGCTCTGCCGGGGCATCACCCATCCAGCCGCGCGGGCGCTGGTTTTGAGTACGCCGCCAGTGCGCCCTTGCTCGACTATCCCGATCCGCGGCGGCTGGATTTGCGGCGCTCGGTGCGCGATCCGTTCGGGCAGATCTACGTGCGCATATATAACCAGCATAGTCTGGTGCCGGTTTACGCGCTGGTGGATCTGTCGGGTTCGATCAGCTTTGAGGGCGCGGCATCTAAACCGGCGTTACTGGCGGAATTTCTCTCGGTGCTTGCGTTCTCGGCCGGACGCACCGGCGATCCGATGGGCGTTATCGCGTGCGCGGACAAGGTATTGCCCGCATTCACGTTGCCAGCGACCCGTAATGGTGAAGCGGCGCGCGAGGTCATAAGTCGCCTGCGCAAGATGCGACCGACCACCGACGGCGCGCAGGGATTGCTCGATGCCGCGCCGCTCGCAGGCCATCGTCGTTGCCTGGTATTCATTATTTCCGACTTCCACTTTCCGCTGGATTTCACCCGCCGTCTGTTGCGCGCATACGCCCGACACGACGTCGTTCCGATCGTATTATGGGACAGCGCGGAATTCCGCCAACCGCCCGCTTACGGTCTCGCACGCGTGCGGGATAGCGAGACCGGCGCCGAGCGCTATTTATTGTTGCGGCCCGCGATTCGCGCGCGCCTGATCAAGGCCTTTAAAGAGCGTCGCGCCGCACTTGACCGGGTCTTTCTTGGATTCGGGCACACGCCGTATTTCCTGATCGACAAGCTCGACTGCGACGACCTCAACAGGTTTTTTATAGAACGATGATCCAGGGCGCTTTCGCACGCCGCCGAGTTCACTTAGGCCTGATCCTGGCCTTCGTGGGCGCCGCGCTGTTCGGCACGGCCATGCCCTGCCTGGCGCAACAAGGTGCGGATTCTTCGGGTTGGGCGGGGCTCCCCGATGTGGGGGGTTCCGCGCTGCCGGAGCGTAAAAAACAGATCCTGCCGGGCTGGCAAAAGACATCGAAACCCGATTCGCGCGCGAAAATCCTTGAACTTCATGGTCCGCGGGCGTTTGGTCTTCTGGCGGGCGACAAAGTCCACCTGGATCTGGTGGTGGCGGTTGAGAAGCCCTATCGCCTGCAACGCAGTTCGTTGCCGCCCTCGCGCTGGGTCAATTCATGGCTGGAGCTGCAAACGGTTAGGGCCAAAGAAATCCGGGCGGCGCGCGTGAACCACTACGCAATCGCGGTCAATTACCAGGTCTTTGCGACCCCGCGCGCCGTGACCCAGGAATCGATCCCAGGTTTCGCGCTGCGCTTCGTTGGCGTGGGCGAGAACTTCGGGCTCAGGGTGCCGGACTGGATATTCTCGATGTCACCGTTACTCGAGCCCGAACCAGAGGTGGATAACGTCGCTGCGATTCCGGTGCGGGCCGATGCGCCGCCGCTATTGCTGGATGCCGCGTTGCCCGCCTTCGGCGTCGCGGTATGCGGCGTGCTGAGCCTGTTATTGGGCGGCTACTGGCTGTACGCCAGCGCGCTGTGGCCGTTTACGCGGCGTACCTACGCGCCGTTCGCGCAGGCCTGCCGGCGGCTTCGCGTCCTTAAGCGCCGCGCCGAAGAGCAGCAGGCGTTGCCAGAAGGTTATCGCGTGGTCCATCAGGCTTTTAACCAGACGGCGGGCGAAGTCGTGTTCGCCGAGCGCCTGGAGCGCTTTTTTATGAAACGGCCGACCTTCGCGCAACGCCGCACGGAAATAGAAGGTTTCTTTGTTGGCTCACGCCGCCTGTTTTTTGGCGATGGCCGCGTAGCGATGGCCGGCGGCGCCGATCTGTCATCGCTGGAAGCATTGTGCCGGCTATGTCGCGCCGCTGAGCGAGAGGCGCGGTGATTCCCCATCTTGAGCACCCCTGGGTTCTTCTGGTTCTGGCTCTGGCCGCGTTACCGCTGCTTTTCAGCGGTCAGCGAACCGCTGCGTATCCCTGGCTTGGCGTGATTCCCGACGATACCTTGGCCGACGCTTTGGGCGTGGCGCTGCGTCTGGCTGGGGTCATCGCGATCGCGGCTCTGGTATTTGCACTTAGTGGACCCCGGCAAAGCGAGCAACGCATAGAGCAGGTGGCCGAGGGCGCGCAGATGGTGATCGTGCTGGATCGCAGCCGCAGTATGAATGATAACTTCGCTGGTCAGACGCCTGTCGGGCAGGACGAGGAAAGCAAGGCGGAGGCGGCAAGCCGTCTGCTGCTGGATTTTATAAAAGAAAGGCCCGGGAATGTTTATGGCGCGGTCGAATTCACTACCGCCCCCATGTACGCGTTGCCCTTGACGTCCAAAGAGGCGGCGACACTCGCCGCCATCAAGGCCGCCGGCAGGGATGGTTTCGCGTTGACGAACATCGCCGGTGCGTTGCTGATGGCGGCGGGGTTTTTCGAAGGCCGCGCTTACCGGGGATCGCGCGTGATTTTACTGGTCTCTGACGGAGCGACGGTCATCGATGCGCAGGTCGGCGAGGCACTGCGTGCTGCGTTTCAGGAATTAAACGTAAGGTTGTACTGGATCTATATACCGGACGAGGGCAGTCCAGGGCTCTTTGCGCCGGTGCCTTACGACGAGGTACCCGTGGGGGGCGTACCAGAACAGATATTACATCGATATTTTCAGAACCTGCCCATTCCTTACAAGGCATATGAGGCCCAGAATCCGGCTGCCTTGCAGCAGGCCGTGGCGGATATGGATCAGCTCGAACGCTGGCCGCTTCGCACCTCGGAGTTGCTGCCGAGCAAAGATGTGAGTCGTTATGCCTACGCGCTAAGCCTGTTGATGATCGTATTACTGATCGTCGCAAAACTATTCGAGGTTAAGATATGGCGACGAGCTTCAAACGGATTCTGACCGGAATCGTTCCAGCCGCACTGGCGGTCTCCCTGCTCGGCTTCGCGATCAGCGCCTATTCGCTGTACCAGCGGCATACGCTCAACACGCGGATCGCGGTGGGAGAGGTGCGAGCGATCGATGACGACACGTCGCCGCGAGCGCTCTTCGCCCGCGCGTATCAGTTGCGCCGCGGCGGGAAACTCGGCGCGGCGCTTGAGCTTTATCAAAAGCTCGAGCAGGTTGACGATCGCGACATTCGAATCCGGGCCAGCTACAACATCGGCAACATCTACGTGACCCAGGCGCGGATGGATGCCCAACTGCATCGCGTCAAAAACATCGGCACCCTGGCCGGTATCGCAAGAGCGCAATATCAACGCGCCCTGCGGCTGGACAGCGACTTCTATGATGCCAAGTACAATCTGGAATACACGCGCTTCCTGGTGACCGAGCGGGATTCAGATCAACAGGATTACGAAGGCGGGCTGTCGAACCAGCACGCATTCAAAAACGACTGGGTCGAGTTTCAGCAGCCGCCGCAAGGCTTGCCGTGATCGATACGAGGCGATGGCCGGTTCCGCCGCAGTTACGGGATTCGCGCCTGGTGCTCCTGATACTGGCGGCGCTGGCGCTGCTGCCCGTGTTCGGCAACCCGTCCATCCGCGTAGCGCAGCCGGTACGCGACTATCTGTTTGTCGTCGATATCACCCAGAGCATGAACGTGCGCGACTACATCATTGACGGACGCCCGATCGATCGGCTGAATTTCGTCAAGGCCGCGCTGATCGCGGCATTGCCACGGTTGCCGTGCGGCTCGTCGGTAGGTATGGGTCTATTTACTGCCTGGCAGACGGCGGTGCTGTTCCATCCCATCGAGGTCTGCCATCACCGCCGCGAGATCGACACGGCGATACGCAACATCGACTGGCGCATGGCCTGGGCGCCGACGAGCAACGTCGCGCGCGCCGTGGACGACGCCTTGGCGCAGCTTTCCGTGACCGGACAGAGGGGCACTGCACTGGTGTTTTTCACCGACGGCGAAGAGGCGCCTCCTGTCGACGTTGTGCCGACGAGCACAACGGGGAAAGTGTCGTCAGGGCCCCCCCGCGGCGTGTTGATCGGCGTGGGCGATTCGCGCCCCTCCGCTATTCCGCAATTCAATCAGGGCGGCAATATGGTGGGCTATTTCCAGCAGGGCGGGCAGCCGATGTTGTCTGGCTTGCAGGAGAATTACCTGCGTAAGCTGGGGCGCGGCGCGGGGTTGGACTATCATCGCCTGCGGACGCGTGAGAGGTTGATTGATCTACTGCGCTCGCGGCGGTACGCCAATCAACACGCTGCGCGCCTTGACATAAGCTGGCTGTTCGGCGCGGGCGCGCTGGCGTTGCTGACGGCCGTCTATATCGTTGCGCCGTTGACTCCGTTAGCGTGGCGTGGATGACGGCCTCTTCAAAATCCTGGCGATTTTCTCGCGAGCTTTGCGAGCCTGAGTCGTGCGTATAATAACGGTATTGGCAAGGCACGCATAAACAAATTTTATCGTTATTCGTCAGCGCATTGCTGGATAAAAGCTTGCAACGTCGCGACATCCAACGTCACCAAATCATGCGCAAGAAGTGCGTTTGTATAAGCTCAGATGACGTATTGTGTAATAAGCGCTTATACAAAAAATTCATCGAGATTCGTTCTTCCTAATGGTGTGCAACATGGTATATTCAGAGCATACAATGATGTAGTAGGGTGAAATCCTGACAGGGAACCAAACGGCCCCCGCACGAAGCACTGTGGCTGTTGTCGTCTAAAAACGTTTCAGATAAGTGAACCGATCGGAGGTTTCGCAATGAGTAATTGGAGTGCAAGTAAAGTCTGGAAGCCAGGCGTGGTTGCGCTAGCGGCATTTGCCGTAAGTGGCACGGCGTTTGGCAATGCAGAATTGATTAAATTATCGCAGGACCCAGCCAACTTTGCCATGTGGGGCAGTGACTATACCGGTAACCGGTATACTGATCTGGATCAGATCAACACCGAGAACGCAGGCACCTTAACGCCTGTATGGACGATGTCGACCGGCGTGCTGCGCGGCCACGAAGGCGGCCCACTGGTGGTTGGTGACACGATGTGGATCGCCACACCATTTCCCAATAAGGTCATCTCTATCAACCTGGCGGACCAGAGTATCAACTGGTTGTATGAACCGACCCAGGACCCGAAGGTTATACCCGTAATGTGTTGCGATACCGTTTATCGCGGCCTGTCCTATGCCCCGAGCAGCGCGACCGGCGGAAAACCCGCGATCATACTGCAGCAGGCGGACACCAAGCTGGTTTCTCTGGATGCGGCGACCGGCAAGGTGAACTGGAGCGTCAAGAACGGTGACCCGAGCAAAGGTGAGACCAACACCAACAACCCGCTGGTGGTGAAGGACAAGGTCATCACCGGTATCTCCGGCGGTGAGTTTGGGGTGCGCGGTTACGCCTCGGCTTACAGTGCCAAAAACGGCAAGATGGTCTGGCGGGCTTACAGCACAGGTCCCGATGACACGATGCTGATGGATCCGGAAAAGACTATCGATGCGGCAACCATGGAGCCTGTCGGTGAGAATTCCAGCTTGGACACCTGGGAAGGTGACCAGTGGAAACTCGGTGGCGGCACGACCTGGGGCTGGTTTTCTTATGATCCAAAGCTCAATCTAGTCTATTACGGTACCGGCAATCCCAGCACCTGGAACCCCAACCAGCGCCCGGGCGACAACAAATGGTCCATGACCATTATGGCGCGCGATGCGGACACCGGGATGGCCAAATGGGTCTACCAGATGACCCCGCATGACGAGTGGGACTACGACGGCGTCAACGAAAAGATCCTGGCCGATCTGGAGATCGACGGTGAAACGGTGCCGACGGTAGTGCATTTCGATCGTAACGGCTTCGCCTATACGCATAACCGCGAGACGGGCGAGCTGCTGGTAGCGGAGAAGTATGATCCCGCCGTCAACTGGGCGACCGAAATCGACATGGAAACCGGACGTCCGGTGCAGGTTGAGCGGTACAGCACGGAAGCGGCTGGCGAAGATACCAACGTGACGAACATCTGCCCGGCGGCATTGGGTTCCAAGGACCAGCAGCCAGCGGCATTCTCGCCGAACACCGGCCTGTTCTACGTGCCTACCAACCACATCTGTATGGACTATGAACCATATGCGGTCGAGTACGTCGCGGGTCAGCCGTACGTAGGCGCCACCCTGTCCATGTTCCCGGGGCCGAACGTCATCACCAACCCGGTGAACGCGCAAGAAGCGAAACAGCCGCGTCTTGGTACCTTCATCGCGTGGGATGCAACCACGGGCAAAATCAAGTGGTCCATCGCTGAGCCGTTTGCCGTGTGGAGTGGTGCTTTGGCTACCGCGGGCGACGTGGTGTTCTACGGCACGCTGGAAGGCTACGTGAAGGCGGTCGATGCCAATTCGGGAGAAGAGCTCTATGAGTTCAAGACCCCGTCCGGCATCATCGGCAATATCAACAGCTGGGAGTACGACGGCAGGCAGTATGTCGGCGTGTTGTCAGGTGTTGGTGGCTGGGCCGGTATCGGTATGGCCGCAGGCCTTGAGGGTGACACCGAGGGCTTAGGTGCGGTAGGCGCCTTTAAAGGCCTTGAACAGCATACCCAGCTTGGTGGCGTGCTGACCGTGTTCGCGTTGCCTGAGGGCTAACGCTGCGCATCGGTTAACCAGCACGTTTATTCGCTGGTAGTTGTAACGACGCCCGCATCCTGGTCTCATCGGGATGCGGGTTTTTTTGTGTGTACATTTGTTTGCGCATATTCAGGTTCCTCCGCATTCTGCGACAGGCGTACCGCGTTCTGTCTAATGGCGCGACCCATCGACCGCTAGTCTCTCATCGCCCCGTAATACAAAGTAGAGCAGCCCTGTGTGAACGTATCGAAGTTACTCTCATGGAGCGTCCTCGCCGCCCTCATATTGATGTCACCAGTCACGGTCGCCGAGCTACGCGCATTCGAGGTGTCGGAGATAACGCCCGGCGTGTTTGTTCATCAAGGCCGCATCGAGCCGATGTCCGCCGGGAACCTGGGCGATATCGCCAACATCGGGTTCATCGTGGGCGAGCGTTGCGTCGCGGTCATCGACACCGGCGGCAGCCCGCGCGTGGGCATAGCACTTCGAAGCGCGGTCGAGGCCCGTACGAATAAACCGATTTGCTACGTCATCAACACCCACGCGCATCCGGATCACGTACTTGGCAACAACGCGTTCACGGGCCAGGATGCGACTTTTATTACTCACGAGGATTACGCTCAGGCATTGGGTGCGCGCATGCAGATTTACCTCGAGCGCTTCTCGGCGCTTTATGGGCAGCCGCTCTCGGCGGACGTTATCGTGCCGCCCGATCGCACGGTCGCCACCACCGTAAGCATAAACTTGGGCAATCGTGTGCTGAAACTAACGGCTTTGCCTACCGGTCACACCAACACGGACCTGATCGTATACGACGTTCGAAGCGCAACTCTGTGGACCGGCGATACCTTATTCGTGCACCATATCCCGGTGCTGGATGGCAGCATCAACGGCTGGCTTGCCATTATGCAGCGCTTGCGGTACATACAGGCCCGGCGCGCTGTCCCGGGTCACGGGCCCGCTACCGTGGCGTGGCCGCGGGCACTAAAGGCTCAGCGTGGCTATTTGAACACGGTGGCTGAAGGTGTCCGAGCAGTGATTGACCGCAGCGGCACCATCGAACAGGCCATCGATACGGTCGGCTATCAGACCTGTAATCAGTGGCTACTGTTCGATGAGTATCATCGTCGTAACGTAACGGCGGCTTTTGTCGAGCTGGAATGGGAATAGCGAAGCGTCCCAGCCAATGACTACGACATTGAGGAGACTGCATAAAGGTGACTGACATGAAGCGACATATTGCCTGCCTAGCATTGTTGAGCGTGATTTCGACGGGCCTTTTAGCAGGTATCGCCCATGCGGCGCCGTCGGCTGAGAGCGACGTCTGGGCAAGCCTGAAGCAGACGCATTTCGGCGACCGGCCGATCGCCCGCGGCGCGGGAGTGATTGGTCTTGAGGCGCCCGTACGCGCGGAGGATGCCGCTATCGTACCCATTACCATAAAAGACCTGCTGCCCGCGGACGGTAAACGGCGCATCGATAAATTGTGGTTAGTGATTGACAACAACCCGGTGCCGATGTCCGCGACCTTTGACTTCTCGCCGCTGGCGGGCCGCGCCGATATCGCCACTCGCGTGCGTGTGGATGCTTACACGACCATGCGCGCCATCGCCCGCAACAACGACGGTAAACTTTACATGGCGTCGCGGTACGTAAAGGCAAGCGGCGGCTGTTCGGCGCCCGCATCCAAGGACCCCGACGCCGCACAGGCCAACCTCGGTGAGATGAGGCTCAAGACGCGCGAGCAAACTGCATCTCTGGGCGAGATTCAGGACGTGCAACTCATGCTCCGCCATCCCAACCACACCGGCTTGCAGATGAATCAATTAACGCGCTTGTATGTGCCGGCTCATTTCGTGCGCAAGATATCGATCGATTACGCGGGGGAACCGGTGCTGAACGTTGACACCACGTTTTCGCTCAGCGAGGATCCAAGCCTGCGATTTTCTTTTAAGCCGCGAGCGCCGGGTGAACTGTCGGTGCGGGTCGTTGACAACAGACAAATGCGTTTCGCAGGGTCGCTCCGAATTGAGCCTATGACGGCCCAAGCGGCGACGCCTTAGCAATCAGTACGGTCCAACGTAACTCCGGTCTGGTCTTCATCTAAGACCGATCGCCTGATCCTTGCCCTTCGCGCTTTTTAGGCCTTTGATCGTATCGCGCCCCTTGATGGCGTTGAAAGTCGCGCTGATAACCGTCGTCCCGCCGAGGTTGGCGTTGGTCAGATCGGCGCCGATTAAATTAGCGCCCCTCAAATCCGCGAACCGCAGTGACGCGCGCCCCAGTCGACGCCGGACAGGTTCAGGCCGGCCAGCTTCTGGTTGATAAGGTTCGCCGGTGATTCCGGGCTTGACCCGGCCAATACTTTTTCTAGCCGGGCTCGATCCCACTCGGTCCCCCAAGCCCGCGCCGCCAGTGAAGACAATAGCGTGACCGCGATCAAAAGCGGCTTGTGGAAGGCGTGTGTGCGAGACGGGTGATTGAGACCTGTTGAACATGTGTGCGTTTCGCTGTGGTTCAGGTTTAGCAAATGGGTTTAACAAACCGTTTATAGAGGTGGCCCCACGCAGTTGGACAGGATATCGGGTTTCTTAAGTGAGCTCCGCGGGTTAAGCCGCCAGCTTTGCTGGTGGCGAACTAAAGTAGACGGTATCCGGGGTTTGCCCGTCAAG
>Ga0136621_1000697_pt1 | contig 13433 bp, 16 predicted proteins | sample AntDryUQ445A2306_FD_104673 | JGI IMG/M metagenome (GOLD analysis project Ga0136621, IMG submission 104673) | Polar desert sand microbial communities from Dry Valleys, Antarctica - metaG UQ445A (23.06) | ecosystem: Environmental > Terrestrial > Soil > Desert | place: Antarctica: Dry Valley...
GACTGACGTCGTTCAGTACGGTCAGGTCACCGAAGGCCTTGTGCGCGTGGCGTACCTCGAGGACGACTTCGCCGTCGTGTGCTCGTGGGGCTCGCGGGGTCGGTGGGTCTTCCACGTCAGCCGCCTCGATCGAGTCGGGTCCGGGTGTCGTGCGGTCGGCTGTCCTGCGTCGGACATCAAGGTGGCGCTCCAGGAAGGCGCGGAGCTGATCGAAGATGGTCACGAGGAGGACGTAGTAGATGGCGACGGCAAGCAACGTCTCCAACACCTTGAAGTTCTGGGTATAGAGACGCTGGCCCACGAGCAGGAGCTCCGCCAACGAGATCGCCGAGACGAGTGAGGTCAGCTTGAGAATCATGACGAACTCGTTGCCCAGCGCAGGTAAGGCTACGCGGAACGCCTGTGGAACCACGATGTGGCGTTGCACTCCCCGCCAGGGGATGCCGAGGGCGCGCGCGGCCTCGCCCTGCCCGCCGGCAACCGAGATCAGACCCCCACGGTGGATCTCGGCGATATAGGCGGTCTCCGAGAGCACCATCGCGACCAGGCCAGCGACGAACGGCGACCCCAGCAAGGGTTGCAGGGAGGGCAGGATCTGGGGCGCGTTGTAGACGAAGATCAGCAAGACGAGCAGTGGAAGGCTGCGGAAGAACCATACGTAGACCGCCGCGGGCCACCGCAGCAGTCGACTGCGCGACTGTTTGGCGAGCGCGAGCATGAGACCGAGCGCGGTGGCGAGAACCCAGGACAGGACCGCGAGCTGGACCACGACCAGCGCCGCCGTCCAGAGGTCCCTGTTGGCGAACAGTCCGAGGATGTACTTCCAGTCCATATGAGTCTCCGGGTGCGGTGTCTGCCCTGCAGGCGTCAGGAGCCGAGGATGTCGTCCACGCGGGCCTGGTCGGGTTCTTGCAGGTTGTAGTTATCAAGCAGTTCGGCGTACTCGCCGGAATCGCGCATCTCCTTCAAGCCGGCGCGGATCTCTGCGGCCAACTCGGTGTTTTCCTTGTCTACCGCAAGCCCGACGGGGATGGGGTAGAGCAGCGCTTCGCTCGTTATCGTCAGTTGACCGGACGTCTTCTCGACCGCCTCCTTCGCGACCGCCGCGTCGGTGACCTGGGCGTCGACCTGGCCGGAAATCAACGCCTGCGTCGCCTCTGGATCTGTGGTGAACTCGGAGACATCGACTGGCTCTTCGCCCGCCTCCTCGCATTCCGCGCTTGCATCCTCACGGAGCCGTTGGACGATGTCCCCGCCCTTGATTACGCCGACCGACAAGCCGCAGAGATCCTGAGCATCGGCCAGCGGCTCACCGTCACTGGCGACCACGATCGAGTTCCCCGTGGTGAAGTACGGGATGTACTCCACTTCCTGCGCGCGCTCCGCAGTGATGTACAGGGCCGATGCAATCACGTCGATCCGATTGCTCTTCAGGCTCGCGATCAGCTGTTCGAAACGGATGTCCTGGACCTGCGGCTCTCGGTCGATCTCCCTGCCGAGCGCGTCCACGAAATCCGGGTCGAAGCCGGCAGGCTGCCCATCCTCAAGATACGTGTACGGCGGATAGGTCAGATCAGAACCGACGCGCAGCGTCGAGTCCGACGCGCTCGACGAGCCCGTCTCCCCATCGCCTGCGCCGCACCCGGCCATCAAGAGTGCGGCGGTGAGGAACGCCGTCGCGAGGCTGAAGATGCGGGTGCCGTGCCTGAAGTGCTGCGGACTAGTCATGTTCCCGAGACTACAGATCGTTGAACAATCCTGTCAACCGCGTGTCGCTGCATTGGCTTGTATTGCAGTAAATTCGCGGGAGCTCGCGTACTTGCAGGGGACGTTCGGTGGTAATTGTTGAGCAATATGTCTACAGTGATGACCGTGACAGTTGACCTCTCTCGCGCCTCCCGGCCCCTCGCCAGCGGCACTTCGACAGCAGATCGCGTGGCCACCTCGCTCCGACAGGAAATCCAGGAGGGACGGCTGTTGCCGGGCACCCCCCTGCGCGACCAGCGCACGGCCGAGCGATTCGGCGTCTCGCGCAACACGATCCGTGATGCCCTTCGCCTGCTTGTCGCCGAGGGGCTCGTCGAGTCCCGACTGCACAGCGGCAGCGCCGTTCGACGACTTAAGGCGCACGATGTGCGTGACATCTACAAGGTCCGGCGAGTGGTGGAGTGCTCGGCGATCGTCTTCAGCGCCCTCGCAACAGAAGCGCTGCTCGCTGAGGTCGAGATCGCGGTACGCCGCGCGGAGGAGGCCATGGCGCGCCGGGAGTGGGGGAAGGTCGGAACGGCCAGCCTCGACTTCCACCGGGCGCTGGTCGGATTGTCAGATTCTGCACGACTGAACGCCTTCTGCGGCACCCTTCTCGCCCAACTACGGCTGGCTTTCGCGGTGATGAAGGACGAGGGCAGCTTCCAGCTGCAGTGGATCGTCCGGGACCGCGAAATCGCCGAGCTGGTCCTGAGCGGTCGGCGTGACAAGGCGGTCCATGAGCTGAATCGCTACCTCGACGACTCCGAGGCTCTCGTCGTTGACGCCGTCCGTTCCCAGTGGCGCTAGGTAAGTTGTCAGTATCGAGAAGGGCAGGGCATGGTTATGGAAGCCGCGTACCAGGCGACCAAGGGCGGTTCGCTCGACGTCGACCGGGATTTCTACCGGCGCGTCGGCGCGACGACGGCCTCCCGGGAACTGGTGGAGTCCTTCACGCTCCCGATCCGCTCCGGGCGGGCTTGGGAGGTGCCGGCGGGGCACGTGTGCCGGATCGTCGCCGTCGAGGGACCGCAGGTCGGCGACCTGAACGTGTGGAACCTGCACAACCCCCGCGAAAGGTTCTGGGCCGCGCGAACGCGTCAACTACAAGCGGCGCACCTCACCACATACGACCGATTGTGGTCGACGCTGCCCTATCTCCGGCCGCTCGCCACCGTCACTCTCGACACCCTCGCTGATTACGGCGTCGACGGAGAGGGTGGCCGGGTTCACGACACCCTCGGCACCCGCTGCGACCCCTACGTCAACCGGATGCTGACCGGCGAAGATTTCGACTTCCATTGCCACTCGAACCTGGTGCGGGCGGTCCTCCCCTACGGTCTCACTGAGTTCGACATCCACGATGTTCTGAACGTGTTCCAGTGCACCGGACTCAACGACGAGGACAAGTACTTCATGAAGGCGTGCCCCGCTAAGGCCGGTGACTTCTTCGAGCTCTTCGCCGAGACTGATCTGCTTGTCGCGCTGTCGACGTGTCCCGGCGGGGATCTGTCAGTGCCGCTGTGGGGTCCCGACGCACGCGACCCGCTCGACGTCTGTCGACCCCTCGGCGTCGAGGTCTACCGAGTCGCCGAGGAACTCCTGGAGGACTGGTCTCCCCCCGAGCGCGCCTCCTACCGCAACACGCACGGGATGTCGATGCCTCACTGGAACCAGTCCTGACCAAAGCGAGACCGACTACGTCGAGCGGTACTTGCGGAGGCAGATTCGCTCGGTCGGAAGATGAAAGCGTTGGCAGGGTTTGGGAACTATCCGCTGGCTCCACATGTTGCCATGACCTCGTCACACGCCACTGAAGTCGTAGGTGTCGGGGATGTCGACCTGTTGGTCCCCGAAGACAATAGTGATCTGTTGCTGGTCGGCTAATCGCAGCATGGCGGGGTTGCCTGACTGTTCCTCACCGTTGACGTAGACCTTGAGCTCGTTGCCGTCGGTGGTGGTCATGGAGCCGATCTGTTCCGCGGTCAGCTTGACGTCCCACGCTGTGAAGAGCTGCCCGAGGGTGAAGGCCTCGTCCTGAGTGTCAGCTTCGACGTGGACCAAGCCGTCGGCGGTGTGGGTATGCAATGCGGCCATCCCCCCGGTGGCAGGGTCGATCCCGAGATTGGCCGGGACTGGTACGGCTTCGCCGTTGACGATGATGTCGAGGTGTGCGTGGTAGTGCTCGGCCATGCCCATCGGGCCGGTGTCCATTCCAGCGGCGGCGACCCGGTCTGTCGCGTCGGGCGGTAGCGGCCAGGGTGGCGCCGCTGCCGCGCCGAGTCCACTGACCGCGCCCGATCCCGCTTGGGTGCTCGAGTCGTCGTCCTGGGCGTTACTGATGCCGATCGCCGCGACGGTGAGGAGGGTAGCGAGCGCGGCCCCGGTGCCGGCGATGACCGCCAGTCGTCTGTTGCGCTGTTTGGCCTCGGCTTCACGCCGGATCGACTCAGCATGTTCCCTGGCCGCTCGGCGGCGTTCGGCCTTGGTGGCACGAGCCGGTTCTGGATCGGGCATTGTTGGTTCTCCTGATGCCGAGCGAGCGTCGAATGGTTTGTGAAGCAATAGACTTGAGCACGGCGCTCGGGTGATGTCGGGCGAGACCGAGCCGCAGGGTGTGCGCCGGTTCTAGCGGCGGCGATCCATCACCCGCATGAGCTCGTCGTAGATCAGCGGGTCGCCACTGTTGATCGCATCGGTGACGCATCGCTCGAGGTAGTTGCGAGTAATGATCCGGGCGACTCCGTCCAGAGCTTTCTGTGCTGCGGCGATCTGGGTGAGCACGTCGACGCAGTAGCGGTCGGCGTCCACCATCCGCGAGATGCCCTGAACCTGGCCGGCTGCCTTGGCCAGGCGCAGCAATACATCGTCCCTGCGATCTGGCTCCATCATGGGTCCCTCTGCTTCACGACTCGTTCCTGGTGCCGCGGCGGAAGCCGGTTCAGAAGGCTTCGCGGACCTGTTGGATGGCCCGTCTGCCGCCTGCCGTTCGTCGATCATGGACGCCTCTTTCGTCGGTTCCGCTTGCTTCGCAGAACAGGCTACCCCCTAAGGGTAGACCATCATTTGACACCTTCGCGGCGTCCCGAACTGGCATTTTAGGCGCCCTCGACGTCCTACCCCAACCATCCAGGCAGTATCGTGGCAGGGAGAAGTCGCCCAACCCCGATGGAGGAACGATGCCCGAATCGCTTTATGCCCTCGCCTTGCTGGCCTGCCCGGTCGGTATGGGGCTGATGATGTGGATGATGATGCGCAGCGGCAGCGTGCAACACACCGATGCGGTCACACAGAGCGAGCTCACCCGCCTGCAATCGCAGGTCGACCAGTTGCAGTCTGAGCGCAATCGGCCGCACTCCGCCACGACTCCCGGGATGCCTTTGTGAGGGCCCGGCGTCGGACGGGTATTGCCGTGGCCGCCCTGGCAACGGCCCTGGTCGGCGGTGGGGTCACCTATGCCGTTGCGGATGTGGCCGACCCGGCCGTAAGCAGCTCCCCGTCGATGGGCAGCATGGGAAGCATCACTGCTGGTCAGCCCTTCGATGCCCAGTTCCTGGACCAGATGATCGTGCACCACGAGGGCGCGATCATGTCCACCCGGGCGCTGATCGCCGACTCGTCTCGACCGGAGCTGCGCGGCTTGCCAGTCACGGCGACGCTCACGTCTGGCACCGCGATCACTGCTTGCGGCGGAACATCTCCAACCGGGAAGATCGTCTGCGGATCAGCTAGGTGAAGGTGGACGCCGTAGCTTCGGGCACCGCCACCCATGATCTTCGCGGGACACCATCCCGCGCCACCGACCGGTATTCGACTCTGCAACACATGCTGATGCTGCCCAGCGGTCTCGGCTGCCAGGTAACCGACAGTCACAACCGCTTCGCGCAGGATGGCGTCGACCCACCCGGACGGCCTTGCGGGCTCGTTCAAACGTCAGGTGGCCCTGTTCCGCCGCGACGTGGACGGCGGCATCCCGTTCATCCGCCCCCACGATCTGAGGCATGGTCACGCGACCACACTCTTGCGGCAGGGAACACCTGTGAAGGTTGTTTCCGAACGGCTTGGGCACACTGACGCGACGACGACGCTGCGGGTGTACCAGCATGTGATGCCCGGTATGCAATCTGAGGCGGCGGAAGCGTTCGCGGCGTTGCTTTCCTGACCCGGTTTCGGGGGTCGAAGGACCACTGGTGGGACCACCGCTGGCAAGGACGGCACCGAAGCTCCTCTGACCTGCGGTGATGGCGTGCTCCCGGTGGGAGTCGAACCCACACTGCGGCGGTTTTAAGCCACCTGCCTCTGCCGTTGGGCTACGGGAGCGCGTCCCTCACCCTAGCGGCGCGCGGTGAGGCGGTATCCGAAGATGCGCCTGCGTCGGAGGTGCTCGGCGTCCAACGCCAACGACATGCGCCAGACGCGGGCCTGCTGTTCTCCGGCGGCGGTGACGACCTGGTCCCACTGGCGGGCGAGTCCAGCACTCCAACCGCGCAGGACGGCGGCGTACTCCTCGCTGACGTTCTCCGCGCTCACCAGCTCAAGGCCCGCCGCTTCCCAGTCGCGAAGCAGCGCGCTGAGCGGCTGTGGGCTGGTCACGTACTGCTGGGTGACCGACTCCCCTGGCGCGGGCAGCGCCTCGAGGGCGGGGCGCTCGACAACCGGTGTGGAGTCCCCGAAGATGACCTCGGTGATCGCCGGCTCCAGCGCCTTGAGCATCTCCGCACCGGCTGGCGCATAACCGCCCACCGCGACCAAGGCGATGTCGGGGGTACGCGGCGCCGGTCCGACGGCGCCGAGCAGCACGGTCGTTCGCAGCACCTCGCGGCGGCCGGCGGGGTCGAGCGTGCGGTTGGGGCCGACGACGTCGGCGTAGTCCGAGAGCGCGTGCACGGCCAGCGCGAAGTCGCCGTCGACGTCGAGCTCACCGAGCACGTACGCGCGCGCGACGCTGAGCTCCCCCGGGGCCCAGAGCAGCCGTCGGATCGCCTTGCGAGACTGCACCCGTACGACGACGTCGGCGTCCGTCTCGACGCGGGAGCCGTCCCATGCCTCGATGGTGACCTTCGGCGCGGCGCCGAAGAGGTGGACCAACAACGCGTGCAGCCGGTCGGCGACGCCGGTCCGCTCTCCCTCTGACACCGAGGAGCCCTCAGACACCGGCGAGCTCCTTCCCTCGTGCCATCACCGCGTCGAGCATCGGCTCGGTCAATCGTCTCGTGAACGTGTTCTGCTGGCTGGGGTGGAAGGTGGCGATCAGGTGAACTCCGGCCCCGTCCCCGTTCGTGAGAACCGCCTCGGCCCCGTGCCCGAACACCGGCTTGGGCCTGGGCACCGCGCCTCCGGTGGCACGGTACGCCCTCAGCGTGGCATCCCACGCGTACCCTCCGAGCGCCACGACCGCGCGCAGGTTCGGCAGGCTCGCGACCTCGGCGTGCAACCACGGTGAGCACGTGTCGCGCTCGAGGGTCGTCGGCTTGTTGTCCGGCGGTGCGCACCGCACGGCGGCCACGATGCGGGTACGGTGCAACCGCTGACCGTCACCGGCGTGGACGCTCAGCGGCTGCGCGGCCAGTCCGACGCGGTGCAGCGAGGCGTACAACCAGTCGCCGGACCGGTCACCGGTGAACACCCTGCCGGTACGGTTCCCGCCGTGCGCGGCGGGAGCGAGGCCGACGATCAGCAACCCTGGGTCGGGGTCGCCCCACCCGGGGATGGGCCGCCCCCAGTACGGTTCGTCAGCGAACGCGCGCCGCTTGGCCTGCGCGACGCCCTCGCGCCAGGCGACGAGGCGGTCGCAGGCACGACAGACCGACACCTGCGCCTCCAGCTCGGCCAGCGGCAACCCGGCGGCCTCGGCGCCGGCGACGTCCGACGCGGTCCTGGCCACCGGTGTCGAAGCGTCAGCTGGGTCACCTGGCCACCCGCTGCCAGGCGGCACGGGCGAGTCGTACGTCATGCCAGCGACCAGGCGATGCCGTCGAGGATGTCGTGCTCGCTGGCGACCATCTCCGAGGTGCGCAACCCCGACAACCTGGCGGCGAGCGCCTGGACGATCAGCACACCACCGCCGATCACGTCTGCGCGTCCGGGATGCATGAACGGCATCGCCTTGCGGCGGTCGACGTCGGCCGCCACGATGTCGGCGCAGGACGCCGCGAGGGCGCGCAACGTGACCGCTGCGTGGTGGATCCGCATGGAGTCATAGCGGCCGAGCCCGAACGCGTGCGCGGCGAGGGTGGTCACGGTGCCGGCGACGCCGACGAAGGACCGCACCGTCGCCAGGTCCAGTCCGCACCCGTCAAGTGCGGCGTCGATGTCATGGCGACATGCCTGCACCTGCGCGGGGGTCGGCGGGTCGTCCGTCAGGTGGCGTTCGGTCATGCGGACGGAGCCGATGTCGAGGGACACGGCTGCCTCCACCTGCTGGCCGGTGCCGACGACCAGCTCGGTCGACCCGCCGCCGACGTCGGCGACCAGCAGCGGTCCGCGCAACCCCGATAGGTCCCGCGTCGCCCCGGCGTACGACAGCGCCGCCTCCTCGCCGCCGGTCAGGACGTCCGGTGGCACGCCGAACAGGTGCCGGACGGCATCGCTGAAGACAGCAGCGTTGGTGGCGTCGCGCGTCGCCGACGTCGCGCAGAACCGCGTCACTGCCGCGCCGTGGTCGCTGATCGTGCGCGCGTACGCCGCACACGCCGCCAAGGTGCGCTCCAGCGCTGCCTCGTCGAGCCGGCCGGTACGGTCGACGCCCTGCCCGAGACGTACGATCCGCATCTCTCGCACCAGGTCGGCCTTGGCGACGCCGGCTGCACCGGGGGTGTCGGCGGCACTGGAGATGTCGCTGATCAGCAGCCGGATCGAGTTGGTGCCGCAGTCGACCGCCGCGACGACCGTCACGATCCGGGCGCGCTCGCGCACGGGGTGCCCTGCCACCATTCGCCGAGCAGGACGACCGACTCGTCACCCAGCGGGTTGACGCCGGGCCCCTTGGCGAGCGCGTGGGCGACCAGGACGTGCAGGCACTTGACCCGGTGCGGCATGCCACCGGCGGAGATACCGGCGGTCTCGGGCACGACTTCGATCGCCTCGCGTTCGCGCAGGTACCCCTCGTGTGCGGCGGCGTACGCCGCGGCGAGGTCGCCGTCCGTCCGGAGCCGCTCGGACATCTCGCGCATCAGTCCCGACGCCTCCAGCGTGCCGACTGCTCCTGCCAGGCGTGGACAGGTGATGTAGTACAGCGTCGGAAACGGTGTGCCGTCCTCGAGCCGGGGTTCGGTGGTCACCACGGTGGGATGCCCCGCCGGGCACCGGTGCGCGACCGCGCGAACGCCCCGTGGTGGGCGTCGGAGCTGCTCGGCAATGACGTCCAGATCGGCCCGGTCGACGGCGCCCGCCGGGGACGGCCTGGGCTCGGGTACGACGATGGCGATGCCTCTCACTGCAGGTCGCCGGCGTCGGGCTTGACGACCTTCGGTGGCTCGGCGCTGGGCTCTTCCTTGCGCGGTGGTGCCTCCTCGCCGGCTGCCTCGATGCTGCCCCACAGCGCGTCGTACCACGCCGGATCTGGCTTTGCGGTGGTCGGGCGGTCGTCGAGCCGGGCGCCGCTGTCGAGGGTCTCGCCGTCCGTGCCGATGACGCGGTAGCCCACCTCGCCGGGCAGCACCCAGCCGAAGCGCTCGCGCCCCTGCTGCTCGATGTACGCCGGGTCCTGCAGCCGACGTTTTGCCTGCTCCAGGTCGGCGATCGAGTCGCCGGAATCTGCGATGTCGGCGCGGGCGGCGGCCAGGTCGTCGCGCTGCTGCAGCCATGCGCGCATGCTCGAGGCGTAGGAGATGACCAGGACGAGCGCGGTGAGGACAACGACGACCGTACGGCCGGTCAGGCGCGGACCGCGGCGAGGCGGTGCGGGGGTGCTCGGCGCCGGTGCGGGCGCAGGCGTACGAGGTCGCCGTGGTTGGCCCGGCCTGCTCGCCGGGCGGTTGCGGGGGTGACGCGCGGGTGGCACCGGGTCAGCCCTCGAGCTCCAGGCGCGGGAACGCCGCCGCACCGGCATAGGTCGCCGCGTTGTCGAGGAGCTCTTCGATGCGCAACAGCTGGTTGTACTTGGCGACCCGCTCGGACCGCGCCGGCGCGCCGGTCTTGATCTGGCCACAGTTGGTGGCAACCGCGAGGTCGGCGATGGTGGTGTCCTCGGTCTCGCCCGAGCGGTGGCTCATCATGCAGGCGTAGCCGTGGCGGTGCGCGAGATCGACGGAGTCGAGGGTCTCGGTGAGGGTCCCGATCTGGTTGACCTTGACGAGCAGCGCGTTGGCCGCGCCGTCGACGATCCCGCGCTGCAGGCGCTCGGTGTTGGTGACGAAGAGGTCATCACCGACGATCTGCACCCGGTCGCCTAGCGCCTCGGTGATGTCCGCCCAGCCGGTCCAGTCCTCCTCGTCAAGGGGGTCCTCGATCGAGACGATCGGGTACGCATCGACCAGCTCGGCGTAGTAGGCGGTCATCTCCTCGGCGGTCTTGGTAGCGCCCTCGAACGCGTAGCCGCCATCGGTGTGGAACTCGGTGGCTGCCACGTCCAGCGCGAGCGCGACGTCGTCCCCGAGGCGCAGGCCGGTCTGCTCGACGGCACGCGCGATCAGATCCAGCGCAGCCCGGTTGGACGACAGGTCCGGTGCGAAGCCGCCCTCGTCGCCCAGGCCAGTGGCGAACCCGTCGGCCTTGAGGACCGACTTCAGCGAGTGGTAGACCTCGGTGCCCTGGCGCAGGGCTTCAGCGAAGCTGCCCGCACCGATCGGCGCGATCATGAACTCCTGGACGTCGACGTCGGTGTCGGCGTGCGCCCCACCGTTGAGGATGTTGAGCATCGGGACCGGGAGCACGTGCGCGTTGAGTCCCCCGACGTAGCGGAAGAGTGGCAGCCCGCTGGACTCGGCGCCGGCGCGGGCAATGGCAAGAGAGACCCCGAGGATCGCGTTGGCGCCGAGGCGGGACTTGTTGGGGGTCCCGTCGAGGTCGAGGAGGACCTGGTCGAGGAGGCGTTGCTCGTCGACCTCGAGACCGGCCAGCCGCGGGCCTATCTCCTCGAGCACCGCACGGACTGCCTTCTGGACGCCCTTGCCGGCGTACCTCGTGCCGCCGTCACGGAGCTCGACCGCCTCGAACTGCCCGGTCGATGCGCCCGAGGGCACCGCGGCGCGTCCGATCCGCCCGTTGTCGAGGGCGACCTCGACCTCGACGGTGGGGTTGCCGCGCGAGTCCAGGATCTCCCGCGCGCAGACGGCTTGGATGGCTGCCACTGAGGTGCTCCTTGCTGACGATGCCGTGGTGGTATGTCCAGACCGCGTCAGCCTATCGGCGCAACCTGTGGGCACACGGGCGCCTCGCCCGTGGCAGGAGGGGGGACGCTCAGCCGAAAAGGCGGCGTACCGCCAGGCGCAACGCCTGTTCGGGGTCCGTCCCGTCCGTACGAGCCTCCTGCACGAGGCGGAGCAGCCGTGCGCCGACGTCGTCACCCTCGGGAACCGATCCGCCTCCTGACCTCGCAAGCCGCTCGAGGACCTTGTCGGCGTACGCGAGCGCCGGAAGCTCGCGCGCGATGCCGTCCAGCGGCGAGCTCCGCTGCTTCTCGGTGGCCTTGATCGCCTCCCAGTTGGCGTCGACCTCGGCGGCGTCCGCGGCGGTGGCGTCACCGAAGACGTGCGGGTTGCGGTTGACGAGCTTGGCCACTATAACCTCGGCGACGTCGTCGACGGACCACCCGTCCGGCTCGTCCTGCGCGATCCTGGCGTGGAAGACGACCTGCATCATCAGGTCTCCGAGCTCCTCGCGCAGGTCGTCGTCAGCACCGTCGTCAAGTGCTTCGAGGACCTCGTACGTCTCCTCGAGCAGGTAGCGCGTCAGCGAGTTGTGGGTCTGCTGCTGCGTCCAGGGGCACTCACGGCGCAGCCGGTCCATGACATCGACGAGGTCGAGGAGGCGCGCACCCGGCGGGTCGTACGAGGCGAACACGACGTCGATGCCGTCGATGTCACCGGCAACGAGGCCGGTGGCGAGCCGGTGGGCCCACTCGACGTCACCAGTTGGCGCCAACCACACGGCGCCGGGACTGGCGGTGTGTTCGGCGTCCGCGCCGGGCAATGGCGCGGCGGCGACCTCGAAACCGGCAGCTCGAACGGCGCGTGCGGTGGGGTCGTCGAGGTCAGGACACACGATGACGTCGGCGGTACGAAGGGCTTCCCACGCCGCGAACGTCAGGAGTCCGGCCGGCAGGCGGGGGCTGGTGACGAGGACCTGCACGTCAGAGGCACTGCTGCAGGGACGGCAGGTCCACTGCAGCGGCCTGCGAGAGTGTGGACTGCGCGACCGAGAGCGAACCTGAAGTACCGACCTGGCTGGCGTCACTCTCACTCAGCCCGAGCCGGGGATCGATCGACAGGTCCTCGGCCTTGATCGCTTCCTGGACCGCCTTCCGCCCGGTCGCCTGCGCATCTTCGGTGGTCTCTGCCGAAAGCTCGACGTCGAGCTCTTCGGCACCGATGGCGGTGATCAGCAGCTGCGTCCGGCGGTCGTCCTCCAACAGGTCGCGGACGCCTTCGGTGTCCGCGTCGTCGAAGGCGTCGTCGATCTGTCCGAGCTGTTCCTCGGTCAGGACGTACTCACTCTCTCGCACGCTCACCCCGACGTCGGTAGCGGTCCGTTCGGCGACCGTGCCTGTGATGAACGCCTGGGCTGCCTGCCGCCGGGCGTCGGCGCCCGCCGTGGCCGTCGTGGCCGCCTCCACCCCGCTCTGGGCCGCCTGCTGCTCGCTGATCACGGCGTTGAGCGCGCAGTAAGAGACGCTCAGGTCGTCGAGCGAGGCCCTCGAGAGCGAGTCATCACCGACGACGACCGCTTGCCCTGGGTGGATCGTGGTGCACGCGGACAGCACCATCGCGCCGGCGGCCGTCGCTGCGGCTACCCGAAGCGTCCGGAGCGTCCTCGAGGGCACGGTGGGTCCTTCCTGCGGTCGCTGATGACGCCGCCAGACTAGCGCGCCGTCTTGTGGCCGCCGTGGTGTGGTGACGCTTCGGCGCTGAGCCTTACGCCAAGACCCGTGAGCCTGACGATTTCGGCGCGACACGCCGTCTTGTGAACGAACCTTCTCAAGTCTCACGGGGGGTGGGGTGGGCACGTCGGATTAGGCGGGTGCCGCCACCGGCGCGAGAGCGGTGTCGATGACCGTGCGGCACCAGTGCAGCAGGTCTTCGTCGCGCAGCGCGGTGCCGCCGATCGCCGCCGTCTTCGGCCGCGGGACGAGCACGGTGCCGACCGTCGCCTTGACGATGCTGCCCTTGTAGAGCCGCTGCAGCCGCAGCTGCGCCGACTCGGCCAGCACCACGGGAGCGAACCGGACGAAGCTGCCGGCGACGTTGACCTCGTTCAGCCTGGCCTCGCGCACACGGACACGCAGCCGGGCGACCTCGAGCAGGCTCGCGACGGGCGGTGGCGGCTCGCCGTAGCGGTCCACCAGCTCGTCGCGCACCGCGATGACCTCGTCGTCCGTTCGCACGGCGGCCAGACGCTTGTACATCTCCAGGCGTAGGCGTTCGCTCTGCACGTAGCCGTGCGGCAGGTGCGCGTCGATGGGCAGCTCGATCTTGACGTCGCGCTCTGGCTCGCCGCCGTCGCCGCGGAACTCCGCGACGGCCTCGCCC
>Ga0136621_1000698_pt1 | contig 13431 bp, 12 predicted proteins | sample AntDryUQ445A2306_FD_104673 | JGI IMG/M metagenome (GOLD analysis project Ga0136621, IMG submission 104673) | Polar desert sand microbial communities from Dry Valleys, Antarctica - metaG UQ445A (23.06) | ecosystem: Environmental > Terrestrial > Soil > Desert | place: Antarctica: Dry Valley...
GGAGGGGGCCACGGGCGCGATCGCCGTCTTTGCCGCCCGCGCGCTCGACGGAGCCCCGCTCGTCATTCCCGGCGATCCGCGCCGGCGGCGCGACTTTCTCTACGTCGACGACGCGATCGCGGCCTTCGAGCAGGTCGTCGCCAAGGGGTGCTGGGGCAAGACCCACGTGCTCGCAAGCGGAACGTCGACCTCGCTCCGAGAGGTCGCCGAGCTCGTCCGGGCTGCAGCGGGGTCGACTTCTCCGATCGAGACGCCGGGGGGAGAGCTGCCCGCCGGCGAGAACGAAAGCTACGAAGCTCCTCCTTCGTCGTTACGGTTTGGCGTCCGTCCGCTCGCCGAAGCTATCCAGGACTATGTCGACTGGCTCTCTGCCTCTGACGCTGCTCAAGGCCGCACCCGAGCCTGAGCAGATCGCCGAGCGGCTCGAGGGCGGGCCCTGGCGCGGGCTCGAGCTCTGCCTCGCGGGCTCGCACGTGGCCGATGACCGCGCGCTCGCAGAGGCGGTCGACGTCGTACGTCGTGAGCTCGAGGGACGCTCGCTCGCGGTCACGGCCGAGGCTCCGGTGGCATGGCCGAGCGGCGCGTTCGTGCGGGTGGACCGGCTCGACGACGAGGCCCGGACCGGAATCGAGCGCAGCGCCCGGTTCGCGCAGGCGATCGGCTCGCGCGTGCTCACGATCCACCTCTTCGTCCCGCTTTCGCCGGCGGAGTTCCAGAGTGCGCCGCAGGTCGCCGAAGAGGCGGTCGAGCGGTTCCTGCGCTTCTACGCCGATGCCTGTCTCGAGCGCGAGGTCACGCCTCTCGTCGAGAACGTGCCGCCGATCCTGCGCATGCGGTCCGGCGGCGTCTACCTCTCTCCGATCGGCGGGCACTGGCGCGACCTCCACACCTGGCGCGAGCGCATCTCTGAGCTCGCGTTCACCCTCGACACCTCTCACGCCGCCCTCTTCCGCTCGTTCGCGAGCGCCTACGGCTCGATCTTCGGCCTCGCGGGCGATCACGAGCTCGAGCTCGCCCGGTACATCGAGGAGCTCGGCCCTGGCGCCGAGGTCGCGCACGTGTCCGACGCCCACGGCCTCCTGGGAGAGGGTTTGCCATACGGGAGCGGCGAGCTGGACCTCGACCCCGCGGTGAGGCGAATCGGCGAGCTCGTCCCCTACATCGTGGCCGAGATCAACGAGCCCGACCCGAGCCGCTCGCCCGAGATGAAGGCCGGCTACCACGCGATCGAGCGAGCGCTCCGGCGCCCCGCCGCCGGAGCCCGGCCCCTGCCCCGCCGGCTCCAGCCGGACGACTTCGACTGGCAGACCGTCCTCGAGCGACGTGATCCCGTCCCGTCGCTGCTCGAGCTGCAGGAGCGGTTCGGAGGCCGTCGCGTGCTTCTGACCGGAGGCGGAGGATCGATCGGACGTGCGCTCGCGAGCTTCCTCCACGGTTTCCGGCCCGAGCGGATCACGCTCCTCGACGGCCACGAGGGCTCGCTGATCGCCGATCGCCGGGCTCGGGACGGGGCGGCACTCGAGCGGACGAGCTACGTCCTCTGCGACGTTCGCGACGGCGGCCGCGTCGCGCGCGAGCTCGAGGGGGCGAGGCCGGACGTCGTCTTCCACCTCGCCGCCTACAAGCACGTCGACTGGGCCGAGATCCAGCCGGAGGAGTTCGTCGATACGAATCTGCGCGGCAGCTGGAATGTGCTCTCCGCGGCGGAGACAACCGGCGTCGAGACGGTCGTCGTGGCCTCGACGGACAAGGCGGCGCTCGCAGCCAGCTTCTACGGCCGCACCAAGCGTTTCATGGAGCAGCTCGCCGCCTACGCGGCGTCCCGGGCGGGCGCCGAGCGAATCGCGGTCCGCTTCGTGAACGTCCTCGGAAGCGCCGGCAGCGCGTCGGAGCTCTTCCTGCGTCAGGCGCGGGCAGGCGTGCCGCTCACGGTCACGGACACCGGCATGCTCCGGTACTGGATCACGATGGCGCATGCCGCCACCATGGCCGCCCACGCGGCTCTCCTGGCTCGCGAGGGCATCCATCTCGCGACGGCCTCCGACCCGCTCGTGCTCACGGTCGGGGAGCTCGCGAGCAGGATCTGGCGCCGTGCAGGAGGCCCGGGCGAGCCGGAGCTCGACGTCGTGGGCATCCGCCCCGGGGAGACGCTGAGCGAGGTCCTGATCGGCCCCGGCGAAGAGCTCGCCACCGAGCTGTACCCCGGTCTCGCGCCGATTACAGGCGAGATCCCGGTAGCGGCGCCGGCCTGGGTCGCAGAGCGGCTGCCGACACGGCCTGTGCGGGACGAGGACGAGTCCCGGATGGTCTGGCTCGAGGCGATGCGCCGCCCCGGCCTGCTCGCAGCGCGAGCCGCTCGCGAGCGCTAGCGCGTGCCGTACAGACGGTCGCCGGCGTCGCCGAGACCGGGGACGATGTAGCCGCGGTCGTTCAGCTCGCGGTCGATCCCGGCGACCACGATCTGCACGTCCGGGTGCTCGCCGTGGAGGCGCTCGATACCCTCGGGCGCGGCGATCAGGGCGATGAGTCGAACCGACTCCGCCCCCGCGCGCTTGACCGACGTCACCGCCGAGGCGACGGAGTTCCCCGTGGCGAGCATCGGATCGAGCAGGATCACGTCTCGCTGGGCGATGTCTGCCGGAAGCTTGACGTAGTATTCGATAGGCTCGAGCGTCTCCTCGTTGCGGTAGAGACCGATGAAGCCGACGCGCGCCCCCGAGATCAAGGAGAGCACGCCGTCGAGCATCCCGAGGCCTGCCCGAAGGATCGGGCAGACGGCGACCTTCTTCCCGGAGATCCGCTGCACCGTCGTCCGCTCGAGCGGCGTGGAGACCTCGATCTCCTCCGTCGCGAGATCCATGGTCGCCTCATAGGTGAGAAGAAGCGTGAGCTCGTTCACGAGCTGGCGAAAGACCTGCGTCGGCGTCGAGGAGTCGCGAAGGAGACCCAGCTTGTGGCGCACGAGCGGATGGCGGACCTCGACGACCTGGGCGCGCTCGAGGGCCCGCATGCTCAGGGGGCGTACGAGGTGTAGCCGCGGAAGTCGGGATACAGCGGGCGCCTGCGGCAGAGCTCGCCCGTCCGCCGGGTGAGCTCCCCCAGGTCGGGAGCTCGGTCGAGGGCCGCCACGATGATGCTCCCCACCTCGGCCATGTCCTCCTCGTCGAAGCCGCGCATGGTGCACGCGGGCGTGCCGAGTCGAACCCCGGAGGCGACCATGGGCGGGCGCTCGTCGAACGGCACGGTGTTCCGGTTGGCCGTGATCCGAACCTCTTCGAGCCGCTCCTGCGCGTCCTTTCCAGTCCATTCCGAGCGGCGGAGGTCGACCTGGAGCAGGTGGGTGTCGGTGCCGCCGGTGAGGATGTCCAGGCCCCCCTCGAGGAGCGAGTCCGCGAGCGCGTCCGCGTTGGCACGCACCTGGGTCTGGTAGCTGCGGAACGCGTCGGTGGAGGCGATCTTGAAGCAGACGGCCTTGGCGGCGATCGTGTGCATCAGCGGGCCGCCCTGCATGCCGGGGAAGACTGCGCGATCGACCGCTCGGGCATGCTTCTCCGTGCAGAGGATGAAGCCCGCGCGCGGCCCCGCGAGCGTCTTGTGGGTCGTGGAGGTGACGAAGTCGCAATACGGGACGGGGTTCGGGTGCAGACCTGCGGCGACGAGACCCGAGAAGTGGGCCATGTCGCAGAGAAGGTAGGCGTCGACCTCGTCGGCGATCTCACGGAAGCGGTCAGCCTCCACGGTGCGCGGGTAGGCCGAGCCGCCGCAGATGATCAGCTTGGGCCGGGTCTCCTTCGCCAGGCGGAGCACGTCGTCGTAGTCGACGACCATCGTCTCGCGGTCGACGCCGTAGTGCACGATCGTGTAAAGGCGGCCCGAGAAGTTGACCTTGAGCCCGTGCGTCAGATGGCCGCCGTGGTCCAGGCTGAGTGACATGATCGTGTCGCCCGGGTCGAGCACTGCGGCATAGGCCGCCATGTTGGCCTGCGCTCCGGCATGCGGCTGGACGTTCGCGTGCTCGGCGCCGAAGAGCACCTTGGCGCGGTCGATCGCCGTCTGCTCGATCTCGTCGACGATCTCGCACCCGCCGTAGTACCGGCGCCCGGGATAGCCCTCGGCGTACTTGTTCGTGGGCACGCTGCCGACCGCCTCGAGGACGCTCGGCCAGGTGAAGTTCTCCGAGGCGATCAGCTCGATCTGGCCGCGCTGGCGCTCTACCTCGCGACCGAGTAGCTCGGCGAGCGCGGGGTCGATCTCCTCGAGCCCCGCGGTTCGGAGCCAATCGAGTGTCTCCTGCGCCACGGCCACTTCCGAGCGGAGCATACTCGCCCTCACCGCCCAGCCCAGGCCGTGAGCGCCCTCTGCAGGGCCTCCTCGGCCGGCGCCGCACCCTGGCGCAGCACCCGCGGCTGCATGCCGGCGAAGTCGATCACCGTCGAGGGCGTGCCGGGTAGCGGACCCGCGTCGACGAGCGCGTCGCAGCCCGCCCTGATCTCCTCGGGGACCTCCGTGAGCCGCTTCGGCTCGGACCCGCCTGGCAGGTTGGCGCTCGTGGCCGCAACGGGACCGGCCCGTTCTACAACCGTCCGCGCCGAAAGGGGAAGCTCGGGCACGCGGACGCCGATCGCCTCCGGGTTTTGCCCGCAGAGCCAGCGATAGCGGCGCTCGGGGTTCGGCAGCACGATCGTGTAGGGCCCCGGCAAGACTGCCCGGGCGATCGCGGCGCCGCGGCCGCGAAGCTCGGGCAGACACTCGAGCAGAGTGTCGACGTCGACCGCGACGAGCGCGGTCGGCTGCGCCTCGGACCGACCCTTGAGCCGGTAGAGCTGGCGGACGGCCCGCTCCATGTGGGCGCTTGCACAAAGCCCGTAGACCGTGTCGGTCGGGAGCACAACCGGTTTGCCGGCGCGAAGCGCGGCGACCGCCTCGTCCAGGACGGTCACGGCCGCTCCGGTGCGCGCGCCTCGACGATGCGCTCGAAGCCGGCCAGATCTCTTGTCACGCCAATCTCCTCGTAGCCGCCGGACGCGAGCAGGCGGCCGACCTCGGCGGCCTGGCCTTCGCCCACCTCGACGACGAACCAGCCGCTCGGCTGGAGCGCCTCGAGCGCAGCACGCGCGAGATCCTCCATCTGGCCGTTCTTGACAAGGGCGATGCGTGGCTCCCAATCGCGCACCTCCGGCTGGAGGCTGTCGATCTCCTCGGGCGCGATGTAGGGCGGGTTCGAGACGACGAGCTCGAACCGCCGGCTGCCGAAGCCGGAGGCGAGATCGTGCTCGACCAGGCGAACGCGGTCGCCGAGACCCGTCGCGGCCACATTCTCCCGCGCCAGGTCAAGCGCCTCGGTGGAGCTGTCGAGGGCGGTGACGCGCGCGGTCGGATGCTCGTCGGCGATCGCGAGCGCGATCGCACCGGAGCCGGTGCCGACGTCCAGCACCGCGGGGTCGGCCAGCCCCTCGAGCAGAGCCAGACAGCGCTCCACGAGAGCCTCCGTCTCGGGCCGAGGGACGAGCGCACGCCGATCGACCCTCAAAGTCAGCCGGCGGAAGCCCCACTCGCCGAGGATGTACGCCAGGGGCTCGCGGCGGGCCCGGCGGCCCAGGAGCTCGCGCGCCTCGACGACGTTCTCGGGGCCAAGCGGGCGATCGTGCTGGAGGTAGAGCTCGATCCGGGTCAGGCCCAGAGCGCGGCCGAGCAGGAGCTCGACGTCGAGCCGGGGGTTTTCCACCCCTTTTGCTCGCAGAAAGTCCGTTCCCCGTCGGAGGGCTTCGCCAACTGTCACGCCGCCGTCGTCTCGAGTGCGTGACGGCGTTCCTCCGCCGCCAGTGCCCCGGTGATCTCGTCGAGCTCGCCGGCCAGAATCGCATCGAGCCGGTGGAGCGTGAGCTTGATCCGGTGATCCGTGACCCGGTTCTCGGCGTAGTTGTAGGTGCGGATCTTCTCAGCGCGCTCGCCCGTCCCGATCTGCGAGCGACGGCTCGCCGCGAGCTCCTGCTGCTGCCGCGAGCGCTCGAGCTCGTAGAGACGTGCTCGCAGCACGCGCAGAGCCTTCTGCTTGTTCTGGAGCTGCGACTTCTCATCCTGCATCGCCACGACGAGCCCGGTCGGGAGATGCGTGATCCGCACCGCCGAGTCGGTCGTGTTGACGCTCTGCCCACCCGGCCCGGTGGAGCGGTAGACGTCGATCTTGAGCTCGTTGGGGTCGACCTGGACCTCGACCTCCTCGGCCTCGGGCATGACCGCGACCGTGGCCGTTGAGGTATGGGTGCGCCCCTGTGACTCCGTGGCGGGAACGCGCTGCACCCGATGCGTCCCTCCTTCCCACTTGAAGACCGAGTAGGCGCCGTCGCCCTTCACGGCGAAGACGACCGCTTTGAATCCACCGGCCTCGTTCGGGCTTGCTCCGAGCTCCTCGGTTCGGAACCCTTTCCGCTCCGCATAGCGGGTGTACATGCGGAACAGGTCGCCGGCCCACAGAGCCGCCTCGTCCCCACCGGCCGCCTGGCGGATCTCGACGATCACGTCCTTCAAGTCTGCCGGGTCGGTCTCGACGAGGGCGACCCGGAGCTCCTCCTCGAGCCGGGCGGCCTGCTGCTCGTACTCCTCGACCAGATCCGAGAGCTCTGCGTCTCCGCGCGCGTCCTCGAGGTCCTGCCGGATCTGCCTCCACTCGTGTGCAAGCCGGTGCGGATGCTCGAGCTCCTTCAGCCGCCGCGCCACGGAGGTCGCCTCGCGATGGTCCGAGTAGACCGAGGGATCGCTCATCCGCTCGCGCGTCTCGTGGTATGAGCGGTCGAGCTCTGCGACGAGGTCCTCGAACCCGGACATACCTCTAGCGTAAACGAGCCTGGGCCGGATCGGGCCCGCCGTGGCGACGCTAGCGCGGCAAGCGGCGGAGTCCGCCGAAGGGGCCGAGCCGTACCCAGGCCCGGTTGCGCGCCGAGTCCTGGATCGCGAGCGTCGCCTGCCACTCGCTGCTCCGAGACCGGAGGAGAGCGGAGCCACGGAGCGGCCGGCGACCGAGATCGAGGAGCTCCCGCCTGCCCTCGCGCCTGAGACCGAGTTGCAGCCAGAGCCAGGGGGTTCCCTCGTCCCTGGCCCGCCAGACGAGCCGCGAGCCAACGAGGCGCGCGGTCACCTCGGGCGGCTGGGAGTCGCGCCGGACGACGACGGGCGCCAGCTCTGTCTCGGCCGTGTTCCCCGCCAGGTCGCGCGCCGAGGCCTCCGCCGCATATTCGCCGGGCGGTCGCGCGCCGGGGTTCCAGGAGAACGCGTTTCGCCCCTTGGCGGCGCGGAACGTGTGCGTCTCCTCCGCCACGCGGACCGTCACGTTTGCCACCTTCGAGAGGGAGAAGGCAAGCTTGGCCTCGTCACGGAAGCCGTCTGTCGGCACGGGGAAGGCGGCCGGAGAAGCGGGACCGGCGGTGAGGACGGGAGGCTGCTTCGCGTACGCCGCGAATCGGCTCGCATAGCGGCTCCAGCGAGGCTCGCCCGTTCGCTCGGAGAGCTTCCACAGCAGCGAGACGACGTAGCGGTGGTACTCGAGCGGCGACTCCTTGCCGGCAAGGGCGTACAGCGTCCAGTAGCCCGTGTCGAAGCGCGAGACCAGAGCGGCGGCCGAGGCATGGAGCTCTCGTGCCAGCCTTTCCGCGGCCGGATCCTTCGCCAGCGAGGCATAGTCGGAGAGCGACATGGCCGCCTGCAGCTGGGCGTTCAGCACGGCCAGGGTGTTGAAGCGGTAGAGCTTGATCCAGGGCCCCGCGGGGAGGTCGAGCAACAGGTTCCGGGGGATCGCCAGATACGCACGCCGCGCGGCGCTCGGGAACCCGGCGCGGGCGAGTGACTGCGCTGCGACAGCCTGGGCCATGCCGGAGGTCCAGGGCGGGGCGCCCCCGCCGAAGGGGAAGTAGTACTCCCACACGAGCGCCTCCCCGTCGGGCAGGGCGCGGGCCAGGAGCGCGAAGGCAAGCATCTGAGCCTCGATCCCGCGCCCGCCCGCGAAATGCGAGTTGAGCTTGGCGAAGTTGGCCAGCGGGTGGAACTGCAGGCCCCGACCGGCGAAGGCGCGGTACACCACCCCGTCGTCATCGACGACGTCGCGACCAGCCGGCGGCACCGGATTGGCCGAGAGGTAGCGCGTGTTCAGGTCGAGCATCGAAAAAAGCGCGAGCGCCCGCGCGACCGTGTAGCGACGCTCCTGCACTGCCACCTCCCTCAGAACGGCCCGAAGCTGGTCGGCTCGTCCGCGGGGAAGCCGCCCTAGCGCCGACTCGCAGCCGGACAGAAAAGCGCGGTAGCGCTCGGCGTCGAGCGCCGAGAGGCGCCCTGACGAGACGGCGCGCGCCAGCCCTCGACGAGCTCGCGTGGCGTCCTCTTCGACGCCGGCGCGCGCTGAACCGACCCCCGTGGCAAGGGCGAGGGCGAGACCCACGAGCAACGCTCTTCGCAGCACCCCGGACCCCCTAGCGTTCGTTAGGCCATTACCTCGACCTTGCGCTCCTCGGTCGAGAGTCGCCCTTCGAGACGCAAGACCTCGCGGAGCGCGCGAATCGACACCTCGATCTGGTCAAGTGTTGGCTCTCGAGTCGTCAGGCGCTGGAGCCACAGGCCCGGCGCCAACAACGTCAGGAGGGCTCGGTTCCCGGAGTGCTTGCCGGCAAACCGGATCAGCTCGTAGGCGAGCCCCGCGATCACGGGCAGGAGCAAGATCCGGCTCGTGATCAGCCAGTACCACGCCGGACGGCCGAAGAAGGCGAAGACGAAGATCGCGATCACCATCACCCAGAGCAGGAATGCCGTTCCGCAGCGAGGATGAATCAGGCTGAAACGCTGGACGCGCTCCGGCTCGAGCTCCTCGCCCGCCTCGTAGGCGTTGATCGCCTTGTGCTCGGCCGCGTGATACTGGAAGACGCGGCGCAGGTCCGGCAGGAACGAGATCAGCGTGAGGTAGAGGATGAAGATCGCGACGCGGATCAGGCCCTCGACGACGACGAAGAGCCCCGTTCCCTCGATCGGGAGCCAGTTCGTGATCAGGACCGGCGTCACCTTGAAGAGCGCGATCGCAAACCCGATCGCGATCACGAAGGTGAAGATCAGCGTGCCCCGCGACAACTCCGTCGAGACCTCCTTCTCGTCGTCGCCCTCCTCCTGCGCGGCGTAGTTGGCGGAGATGGCGAGGGCGCGGAAGCCGATCGCGAGCGACTCGCCAAGCGCGACGACACCGCGGATCACCGGTAGCCGAAAGATGCGATGGCGGGCCATCGGGGAGAGGATCGAGCGGTTCAGCTGCGCGATCTCGCCGTTGGGCTTGCGCACCGCGAGCGCCCAGTTGGAGGGGCCCCGCATCATCACGCCCTCGAGGACGGCCTGCCCTCCGATCGGTGAGGCCATGCGGCGGCTAGGCGCGGCGGGGCTGGCCGCCAGCCTTCTCGAGGCGGCGCTGGAAGCGCTCCACGCGACCGCCCGAGTCGACGAGCTTCTGCTTGCCGGTGTAGAACGGATGGCAGTTGGAGCAGATCTCGACGTGGAGCTCGGGCTTCGTCGAACGCGTCTGGAACGTGTTGCCGCAGGAGCAGGTCACGTTCGCGACCACGTACTCGGGATGGATCTCAGACCTCATCGTCTCCGAGGATAGCAGAGGCGGTTTGGGTCGCGACGTTGCCTCCTGAGACAACAGAGACGACCGCTTCGCCGGGCTCTGAGGCCACCTTCCCGGCCAACAGGGCTGCCGTCGCTACGGCGCCGGCGGGCTCGCACGCGAGCTTGGCACGCTCGTAGAGGAACCGCATGGCGTCCCGGATCTCGTCCTCGGTGACGAGGATGAGGCCGTCGACCCGCTCGCGGCAGATCGCAAGCGGAAGCTCGCCGGCGAAAGGGGCGCTCAGACCGTCCGCGACCGAGGTCGGGCGCACCCGCACGGAATGGCCGGCGCGAAGAGCCTCATGGAGCGCCGGGGAGCGCTCGGGCTCGACAGCGACCACGCGCGCCTGCGGGCGCTCGGCCTTGATCACGGTCGCGATCCCCGCGATGAGCCCCCCGCCGCCGACCGGGCAGACCACGAGGTCGAGTTCCGGGAGATCCTCCAGCAGCTCGAGCCCGACCGTCCCCTGGCCCGCGATCACGTGGGGGTCGTCGAAGGGGTGCACGGACGTCCTTCCGGTCTTCGCCTGGAGCTCTGCGAGACGCTCGAACGAGTCCTCGGGGCCGCTCGCCTCGAGGTCGACCTCCGCGCCGTACGCTCGGGTAGCAGCGATCTTCTGGGCGCTTGCTGTCCCCCACATGACGACGAGGCAGTCGATGCCCTCGAGCGCCGCACCGTAGGCGAGCGCCTGCGCATGGTTTCCCGCGGAGACGCCGATCACGCCGCAGGCCTTCTGCGCCTCATCGAGCGACGCGAGCTTGCTGAGAACGCCGCGAAGCTTGAAGGAGCCCGTGCGCTGGAAGAGCTCCGCCTTCAAGTAGGCCTGGACGCCGAGCCGCTTGCCGAGGGTCGCCGATGTGAAGAGCGGCGTCCGGTGCACGCGCCCCGCGATCGCCTCGCGGGCGGCGAGAACGTCCCCGAGGGAGAGGCCGTGGACGATAGCCACGCGGCCAATCGTACGGGGCAGGCGCTACTCCAGCCCGGTTCGATTGCCCAACATGCGCGCTCCGCCGACGTCTTAGAAGACGTGACACGGGCCGGATCGGGCATGCGGGCCTCCTCGCGCTTCTCGTCGGCGCAATCGGGATCGGACCCGAATCGGATTGAAGGACCCCAATTGCAGATCTACCTCGAGACTGAGCGGCTGATACTCCGCAGGCTGACCGACGCAGACGTCGAGAACTTGTTCGTGCTTGACAGCGATCCGGCCGTGATGCGATTCATCAACGGCGGCAAGCCGACGCCCCGGGAAGTTATCGAGACCGAGACGCTCCCCCGGTTGCTGGGCTACTACGGCCGCGCCGACGGATATGGCCTCTGGGCAGCGATCGCGAAGTCCACAGGTGAGTTCACCGGCTGGCTCTCCCTGCGCTCCGACGAAGGCGACTTGGAGAAAGTCGAACTCGGCTACCGGCTGCGACAGTCGGCGTGGGGAAAGGGCTACGCGACCGAGGGTTCGCAGGCTCTCGTCCACAAAGGCTTCTCCGAACTCGGCGCCCAGTGCATCTTTGCGACAACGATGACCGTCAATGCAGCCTCACGACGCGTTATGGCGAAAGTGGGACTGAAGTACGTCCGCACGTTCCACGAATCGTGGCCTGAAACGATCGAAGGAACAGAAGAAGGCGACGTCGAGTACGCGCTGACGCGATCGGAGTGGGAGCAGCAGATGGTGCTCCGTGGCCTCAGTCGTTACCCCGTGTCCTGGGGTCTGACCCCGGACCCGTCCCGGGAAGACAGCCGTTGAAGGAACGTCACTCTTTCGGCACAGCCGGCCGGCCGCTCAGGTCAGCGTGTACTCGGGTCCGGACCCGCCCTCCGCCGGCGTGAGACGGCCGCCCTTCGCGGTGATCGCGCCGCACTGAACGCAGTTCGAAGCCGTCACCTCGACGGTCGCCTCGCCCTCGCCCTCCCCCACCGCGTACACCTGCGCGGGACACATGCGAGCCCACATCTGGGCAAGCTCACGCGGAACGTCGCGCCGAAGACGAATGTGGTTCGGTGCGTCGTCCCGCGTCTTCGCGCCGCTCAGGTAGACGCTGGAGAGCTTGTCGAAGGTGAGCTTGCCGTCCGGCGCGGGATAGCGACCTGCCCGCCCCGTCACGATCAGCGGCTGCTCGGAGTCCCGCTCGGTCTTGGAGTTCCCCGGTGGGAAGGCCCCGCGCGACGCCGTCATCGCCCCGGCGAGCGCGCCCCCGAGCCAGAAACCCCGGCCGAACGCCTGGCGCATGTTGCGAACCCGCTTCAGATCGCTCCAGATGAAGCTCTCCCGGATCGAGTCGTCGTAGGAAGCGAGCGCACCTCGGCGCCCCGGTGCCTCGCCCGGCTGGAGCGCGCGGAACGCCGCCTCCGCGGCAAGGCGACCCGACTCGAGCGCGTAGTGGATTCCCTTCAGTGCCGGCACGTTGACGAGCCCGGCGCCGTCGCCGGCGATCAGAAGGCCCGGAGCGTGCAGGCGGCTGGGCAGCGAGAGGAAGCCGCCCTCGGGAATCGTCTTCGCGCCCCACGCCACGCGCTCACCGCCAGCGAGGATTCGCCGTACGAGAGGATGCGTCTTCAGCTCCTGCAGAAGGTCGTGGACCGACAACTCGACGTCGCGGTAGTCGAGGCCGACGACCATGCCGACGGTGACCATCTCCTCGCCCATCGGGTAAATGAAGGAGCCGCCGAACTCACGATAGCGAGCGCGTGCGCGAAGCGGCCAGCCCATCGTGTGGATGACGCGGCGGAGCGACCGCGGAACCCGCCATACCTCTTTCACGCCCAGCGCCCAGATCTGCGGGTTTGCGCCGTGCAGGCCGAAGTGGTCGAGCGCGACGCCGGTGAGATGCCCCTGAGTGCCTTCGGCGAGGACGGTGACGCGCGCGAGGATGTCGGAGCCCGGCTCGAAGTTGGGCAGCTCCTCCCCGCTTCGACCGCGACCCTTGTCGCCGGTGCGCACGCCGCGAACACGCCCGCCGGGGGCGAGCAGCTTCTCGGCCGCGGTCTCCGTCAGGATCGTCGCTCCCCCTTCCTCGGCCTGCTCGGCGAGCCAGCGGCCGAGCTGCGAGAGCGAGGCGACGTAGTTGCCGTGGTTTCGCATCGTCGGCGGCGCGGGAATGCGAGTAGCGCCCCTCCGCGTCAGGAAGTAGACGCCCTCGCCCATGACCGGCCCCAGGAGCGGCATCTCCTCGATGCGCCTGCCCCGGAAGAGCCGCCTGAGTCCGCGCGGGTCGACGACGGCGCCCGAGAGGAGGTGCGAGCCGGTGGCCTTACCCTTCTCGAGCACAGCGACGGGCACGTCTCCGAGGCGCTCCGCGAGCTCCGGCGCCTCCCCGAGCAGCTGACCCAGCCGGATCGCGCACGCGAGTCCGGCAGGCCCGGCGCCGACGACGAGGACGCCTACCTCGATCCGCTCGTCGGGGGGATCCGTCGGCTCGACCACGAAGTCGCCGCTGCGGATCCGCGGGGCGTAGTCCGCTGGGCGGAGGATCAACCGCCCGCCTTCCGCGCCTCGACGAGCTCGGTCAGCTTCGGCAGGATGGCGTGCACATCGCCCACGACGCCGAGGTCGGAATACTCGAAGATCGGCGCGTTCGGGTCCTTGTTGATCGCGATGACCGTGCCGGAGCCCTGCATGCCCACCTTGTGCTGGATGGCCCCCGAGATGCCGCAGGCGATATAGAGCCTGGGAGACACCGTCTTCCCCGTCTGGCCGACCTGCGTCGCGTACGGATACCAGCCGGCGTCGACCACCGCCCGCGTGGCCGCCACCGCGCCCCCGAGGGCCCTCGCAAGCGCCTCGGCAAGGGCAA
>Ga0136621_1000699_pt1 | contig 13425 bp, 9 predicted proteins | sample AntDryUQ445A2306_FD_104673 | JGI IMG/M metagenome (GOLD analysis project Ga0136621, IMG submission 104673) | Polar desert sand microbial communities from Dry Valleys, Antarctica - metaG UQ445A (23.06) | ecosystem: Environmental > Terrestrial > Soil > Desert | place: Antarctica: Dry Valley...
CCCAGAAAGTGCAGGGTGATCGACTTCACGGGCAGGCCATACCGTCTGGCCATCAGTGCATGGGACATTTCGTGCAGCAGCACCGAGAGGTAGAGCAGGACCGCGAAGGCCAGCCCGGCGACGTACTTCCATGCCCCGAGCCCCGGCGCGACCTCCTCGACCTTGGGAGCCAGGAGTACGGCGATCAGACCGGCGATGAGCAGCCAGGACGACCGCACGAGCACGTCGACGCCGGCAACCTGGCCGATCCGCAACGTTCCCCGCTCGCGTCGCGCCGGGCGGGTGCCGGGCGGTTGGCTGTTCTCGTCCACGTCACAACGCTATCGCGGACGCCGTGCTGAGCGGCGACCCTCGCAGTTCGACCACTCACCGCGCTCGCGCTCTTCCGCGTCGTCCACGGAATGTCGGCGGGGTGGCCTAGTGTTTCGGACATGGCCCAGGACGTAGCTTCACCCAGCATCATCGCGGACACCCCGCCGGAGGCCCGGACGGGTGCTTCGGTCGACGGTGTGAACGTCCTCGGTTCCCTGTCACCGAGCCGGGCCGGTGACTTTCTGTCCTGCCCGCTGCTCTATCGCTTCCGCACCATCGACAAGCTGCCTGAGCCGTTCTCACCTGATGCCGTGCGGGGCACGGTGGTCCACAAGATCCTCGAAGACCTCTTCGACCTGCCCGCAGCAGCGCGGACACCCGCCCGGGCCGGTGAGATGCTGCAGCCGGCGTGGGAGGTGATCTTGGAGCAGGAGCCGGAGATTGCCGAGATGTTCGGTGCCGAAGGCGCTGAGATCGGGAGCTGGTTGGCGTCGTGCCACGAGGCGCTCGACCGCTACTTCTCCCTCGAGGACCCGACCCGGCTCGAGCCCGCCGAGCGTGAGCTCTACGTGGAGACCGTGCTGGACTCCAAGCTGCTGCTGCGCGGCTTCATCGACCGTGTCGACGTCGCGCCCTCCGGAGCGATCCGGGTCGTCGACTACAAGACCGGCCGGGCTCCGCACGAGGCCTACGAAGCCAAGGCGCTGTTCCAGATGAGGTTCTATGCCCTCGTCCTGTGGCGCACGCGCGGCATCGTCCCGGCCATGCTGCAGCTGGTCTATCTCGGCAGTGGTGAGCTGTTGCGATACGTCCCTGACGAAAGTGACCTGCTTGCCACTGAACGCAAGGTCGAGGCGATCTGGAAGGCGATCTCCAGGGCACGCGAGACCGGCGACTGGCGCCCGCGCAAGAGCGCGCTGTGTGGCTGGTGTGCACACCAGGCACTGTGCCCAGAGTTCGGTGGCACTCCCCCGCCACTACCGATGCTCGCGGTCGCATCCATGGATACGCCTGCGGTCACCACCTAGAACGTCGTCAGCGGCTCATTTGCCCCCGGGTCTCCGTGCGACGCAGGTCGAAGTCCATCGCGACCTCCTCGGGCGTCACCTTGTGCGGCTGGATCTTCCCGCCGGCAATCTCCTTGACCCAATGGCATGCCACCTTGTGACCTGGAGTGAACTCGAGCAGCCGAGGCCGCTCGGTGTCACAAAGCGTCTCCTGGCGGAACGGGCAGCGCGTGTGGAAGCGGCACCCGGTCGGTGGGTCTGCAGGCGACGGGAGGTCACCCGTGAGCAGAATGCGCTCCCGCGTTGCCTCCACCACCGGGTCAGGGACCGGGACCGCAGACATCAACGCCTTGGTGTACGGGTGCAGAGGGTCGGCGTACAGATCGTCGGATCCGGCCTGTTCCACGATCCCGCCGAGGTACATCACCGCGACCTCATCGGAGACGTGGCGCACCACAGCAAGGTCGTGGGCGATCACCAAGTAAGTCAGGCCGAGGTCATCCTGTAGCTCCTCGAGCAGGTTGAGCACCTGTGCCTGGATGGACACATCGAGCGCCGAGACCGGTTCGTCGGCTATCACGAACTTCGGCTCCATTGCGATCGCTCTCGCGATTCCGATCCGTTGACGTTGGCCACCGGAGAACTCATGTGGGTACTTCCGCGCAGCGGACGCCGGCAGCCCGACCTTCTCCAGTAGCACTCGCACGCCGGTCTCGGTGTCGAACGCGATCCCATGCGCCTTCAACGGCTCGGTCAGGATCGTCTCGATGCTCTGCCGAGGATTCAGACTGGCGAGCGGGTCCTGGAACACCATCTGCATGTTCTGCCGCTGTTCGCGCAGCTTCTCACCGCTCAGTGTTGCCACGTCCACCCCGTCGAAGAGCACGCTGCCCTCGGTCAGCGGGGACAGACGCAGAATCGCGCGCCCGAGCGTCGACTTGCCGCAGCCGGACTCACCCACCAGTCCGACGGTCTTGCCTCGTGGCAGATCCAGATCCACCCCGTCGACCGCCTTGACCGAACCCACCTGCCGCTCGAAAATAATGCCGCTTCTGATGGGAAAGTGCACCTTGAGCCCTCGGACCGAGACCAGTATGTCTTCGCCGGTCCGCGGCGCCTTCTCCGCTGCTTGCACACTCATACCGGAACCGACTGCGATACCTGCGCGGATGTCAGCGGATTGTGACAGCGCAGGTCACGATCGCCATGGTCGGCGAGCTCCGGCGTGTCCTGCTTGCACACGTCCAGGACGTTGCGGCATCGCGGCGCGAATGCGCATCCCTGGGTCCAGGGGAGGATTTGGGTGGGTGAACCCGGAATGGGTCGCAACGGCGTGCCCCTCGGCGAGTCCAGTCGCGGCACGCTCTCCAGAAGACCGCCGGTGTAGGGGTGCCGGGGGTCGGCGAACAGCACCTCACGGGTGGTGGCCTCGACGATGCGGCCGGAGTACATCACATGGACACGGTCACACAGACCTGCTACGACGCCGAGGTCGTGGGTGATCATCAGCAGTGCCGCGCCGGTGTCCGTCACGAGCGTCTTGAGCAGCTCGAGGATCTGCGCCTGGATGGTGACGTCCAGCGCGGTTGTCGGCTCGTCCGCGATGAGCAGTCGAGGCTCACAGGCAAGGGCCATGGCAATCATCACGCGTTGACGCATGCCTCCGGAGAGCTGGTGAGGGTACTCCTTCAGCCTGCGGCTGGGATCGGGGATCCCGACTCTGTCCAGCAGTTCGCCCGCGGCCTTGCGCGAGTCCTTCTTCTTGGCACCGAAGTGCCTTTCGATGATCTCGCCGACCTGGGTGCCGACCGGAACGACCGGGTTGAGGGAGGTCATCGGGTCTTGGAACACCATGGCGATGTCACGGCCACGCAGTGCGGACATCTTGTTCGGCGACAAGTCGAGAAGGTTCTCGTTGTTGTAGGTCGCCGCCCCCTGGATCGTGACCGCGCGCTTGGGCAGAAGGCCCATGATCGCCAGAGACGTGACCGACTTCCCGCTTCCGGACTCGCCGACCAGCCCGACGTGTTCCCCCGGCCGGATACTGAACGAGACCTCGTCGACCGCGCGCACCTTGCGCTGGCCGCGCACGCCGAAGGTGACACTCAGGTCATGCACCGACAGGAGCGACCCGTCCTGGTTCGGACTGTCGACCCCGCTCCGTCGAGCGTTCGGTGTGTAGCCGGAGGTCACTGCGTCGTGGGACATCTTCATCGCCTCGTTCGAGGGTCGAGCGCCTCGCGCAGCGCTTCGCCGAACAACGTGAACCCTAGTGCCGTGATCGCGATGGCCGCCCCCGGCAGCAGAGCCAGCCGCGGCGCGGCGTCGAAACGGTCCTGAGCGGCAACCAACATGCGCCCCCACTCCGCTATTGCCGGGTCGGACTCCCCGAGGCCTAGGAATGACAGGGCGGCGACCTCGATGATGGCGGTCGCCAGGTTGAGAGTGGCTTGGACGATTGTCGGACCGAGTGCGTTGGGCAGAATGTGGCCGAACACGATGCGCTGGCGACGGATGCCCAGAGCGTTGGCCGCCAGGACGTAGTCGCTTCTGGCCTGCGCCAGCATGGAGCCGCGAAGTAGTCGGGCGAAGATTGGGACCTGTGCTGCTCCGATGGCGATCATCACCGAGTACGCGTTCTGTCCGAGCACGGCCGCGACGCTGACAGCCAGCAGCAGGCTCGGGATCGAGAGCATGATGTCGACCACGCGCATGACCGCGGTGTCCACCCAGCCGCCGATGCCGCCGGAGAGGATGCCGAGGAACGCTCCCACTACCAGCCCGATGGCGGTGGAGACGACGCCGTACACCAGAGACTGCCTCGCCCCGAAGAGCAACTGGGTGTAGAGGTCGGACCCGAATCGGTCGAGCCCGAGCAGGTGGTCCTTGTCGGGGCCCGGGACATCGGTCGGCGTCACTTCGCCCGACCATTGGGCCGATCCGGGTTCGTATGGCGCCAGAAGAGGCGCTGCGATCGCGATGACCACGAACGTCAGCACGATCAGCGCGCCGGCGATCGCACTCGGGTTTCGACGCAGGCGTTGCCACGCACCACGCCAGAGACTGAGCCCCTTCCCCTCGTCATCGATACCGGCCTCCGGGTGGGCCTCAGAATCCCCGTAGTGGCCGCCGACGGGGCCTCCGGCCGGTGGCAGGTCGATGCTCATGAGACCCTCACCCGCGGATCGATCAATCCGTAGGCGACGTCGACGAGCAGGTTGATCAGTGCGTAGATGATGGCGATGAACAGGATGTAACCCTGGAGAACGGGATAGTCACGCGAGCTGATCGCCTCGAAAAGGTAGTTGCCGATGCCGTTGAACGCGAACACGGTTTCGGTCAGGACCGCACCCGAGAACAGCAGTCCCGCCTGGAGGCCGATGGTGGTGACGACCGGAAGCAACGCGTTGCGCAGGACATGTCGCCTGCTCACGGTCCTCCGGGAAAGCCCCTTGGACTCTGCTGTGCGCACGTAGTCCTCATGCAGCACCTCGGAGACGGAGGCGCGAGTGATGCGCACGATGATCGCGAGCGGGATGGTTCCGAGTGCGATCGCCGGCAAGATCAGGTGCAGCCCCGCGTTCCACACCGCGTCCCACTCGCGCGTCATCAGCCCGTCGAGAATGTAGAAGTTCGTCGGGTGGGTAGCGTCGATCCGTGGGTCCTGGCGCAGGCTGGTCGGAAGCCAGGTCAACCAGTCCGCGAACACGAGCTTGAGCAGGATGGCCAGGAAGAACACCGGGGTGACCACACCGAGAAGGGACCCGGAGATCACGAACGTGTCGAGCAGGCGTCCCTGGTGAGTCGCGGCGAGATAGCCCAGTGGAACGCCGATCACCACGGCCAAGGTGAGCGCAGTGACGGCCAGTTCGATGGTGGCCGGGAACTGCTCGACAAAGCTGTCGAACACCGGTCGCCCAGTCTTGATCGAGCTCCCGAAGTCACCCGACAACAGCGCGCGAACGTACGAGAAGTACTGCTGGACCAGAGGCTCATCGAAGCCGTACGCCTCGTTGATTCGCGCGATGCCGTCCGGGGTGGCGCGTTGGCCAAGCATTGATCTGGCTGGATCACCCGGCAACGCCCTGAGCCAGGCAAAGAGGAGGATCGACAGTCCGACGAGCACCGGCACCATCAGCGCTAGACGCCGAAGGACAAAGCGCAGCATCTTTCCTCTTTACCTGTTCATGGCGAAGCGGGGTCAACCACGTGCGGCGCTATTCGACGGTGACGACGTTCCAGACCTCATCCTGCACCGGGCTCTGCTGGTAGCCCTTGACGTTCTCTGCGAACGCGAGCGAAGGAACCGGGTGCGCGAGCGGGACACCAGGCAGGAACTCCATGACGTCCTTGTTGATCTGCTCGTAGACCGGTTGCTGCTCCTCAGGCGTGGGTATTCCCTTGGCTGCGGCCAGGTCGGAGAACAGCTCCTCGTTGGTGAAGCCCCATTCCATGGTCTCCGCACCGAAGAAGACGCCCAGGAAGTTGTCGGCGTCGTTGTAGTCTCCGGTCCAGCCGAGCAGATGGATGCCATGGTTGGGGGTGCCCTGGATCTTGTCCAGGTAGTCCGGGTCCCAGACGTCGGCAACCGGCTTGATCTTCAGGCCGACCGCTTCCAGCTGTGAGCGGATGACGTTGAAGGTGTCCTCGGGGGACGGCATGTATGGACGGCTGATGTCGGTGGGATAGTTGAACTCGATCGTGGCGCCCGCCGCGCCCGCCTCCTCGAGCAGCTGCTCCGCCATGGCCGGGTCGTAGTCGTAGGTCTCCACGTCCTCGGTGTAGCCGTTGACCGTGTCGGGCATGAAGATCGACGCCAGCTTGGTGCCCGCCGGCAGCGAGGCGTCTGCGACCTCCTGCTTGTCGATTGCGTAGGCGATGGCCTGGCGGACCTTCAGGTCGTCCAGAGGCTCCGTCTTCTGGTTCATGCCTAGGTAGAGCACGTTGAACGGCTCACGGTTCACGATCTGGAAACCGGCCTCCTTGAGCGGCTCGATGTCGGCCGGCCCCACCAGGTCGAAACCGTCGATCTCACCGTTCTGCAGAGCCGTGGCGCGCGCCTTGGGGTCTTCGATAGCCACGACAATAGCCTCGTCGATCATCGCCTTCTCGCCCCAGTAGTCAGGGTTGGCTTCCAGGGTGACCTGCTTGCCGCGCTCCCAAGAGCCGAGGGTGAAGGGACCGGTGCCCGTGGGTTGGGCCGTGGAGTACTCCGTTGTGCGCGGGTCCGGCGCGGCGTCGTCCTGGAACTTTTCCAAAGCGGTGGGACTCTGCATCGAGAATGCCGGAAGCGACATCGCGGAGATGAACCCGGCGAACGGCGCGGTCAGCACGATGGTGACCTTGTCCTCGCCGTTAGCAGTGCAGGAGTCGTAGAGCGCGGCGTCCGTCCGCGGGCCGGTAGCGAAGCCACGGAAGATGACGCTGTAGTAGTACGCCAGGTCGTCGGACTGTGCGCTCTCCGGCAGGTTGTACCACCGTTCGAAGTTCGCGCAGACGGCCTCGGCGTTGAAGTCCGTCCCGTCATGGAACTTGACGCCGGTCTTCAGGTTGAAGTCGTAGGTGAGACCGTCCTCACTCACGGTCCAGTCCTCGGCAAGGAGCGGGGCGGGGTCAGCCGTGCCAGGCACAGTGCCCACCAGACCCTCGAAGATCTGTCGAGCGACCCGGAAGCTCTCACCGTCGCTGACAAAGACCGGGTCCAACGCCCCAGGCTCCGCAGAGCCAGCGAACACGAAAGTCGTCGACCCGCCCGAGCCCCCCTCGCCGCCATTTCCCTCTCGGGCACTTTCGGCGCAAGCGCTCAGGACAAGGGCAGTTGTCGCCAGAACCGCAGTCACAAGACTGCGGGTGCGGCTGGTCTTGATACTCACGCGGCACCTCACGGTTGAGCCCGATCGCATTGGGCGAAGTCAGATCTTGTTGGACCCTACTGCCAACCACGGGAAAACTTCCATCACACGCACGCCCGCACCTTGGTCGCAATATGGCAACGATTGAACCGCTCCGAGCCGTGCTACGTCAGTCCTCCGGGTCGTAGCCGAGGTTGGGCGCGAGCCAGCGCTCCGCCTCCGCCAGAGTCCAGCCCTTGCGCTTGGCATAGTCCTCGACCTGGTCCCTGCCGATCCGGCCGACGACGAAGTACTGCGACTGGGGGTGCGAGAAGTACCAGCCGCTGACCGCGGCTCCCGGCCACATCGCCATGCTTTCGGTGAGCTCGATGCCGGTGTTCTGCTCCACGTCGAGCAGCTCCCACAGGGTGGCCTTCTCGGTGTGCTCCGGGCAGGCCGGGTAGCCGGGCGCGGGACGGATGCCGCGGTAGCTCTCGGCCAACAGGCCCGCTCTGGCCAGGTCCTCGTCGGGGGCATAGCCCCAGAACTCCTTGCGGACCCGCTCGTGAAGCCGCTCTGCGAACGCCTCGGCCAGGCGGTCCGCGAGCGACTCGAGCAGGATCGCGCTGTAGTCGTCGAGGTCCTGCTTGAACTCTGCGATCTTCGCTGCCGCGCCGAGACCTGTGGTCACCGCGAAGGCGCCCACGTAGTCCTTCAGCCCGGTCCCCTTCGGCGCCACGAAGTCGGCGAGGCAACGGTTGGGAACGCCGGTGCGGTGATCACCTTGCTGCCGCAGGTTCCGCAGCGTCCTGGTCACCTCGGTGCGTGACTGGTCGGCATAGACGTCGATGTCGTCGTTGACGGCGTTGGCGGGGAAAAGCCCTAGTACACCGTTGGCGCGGAGCCACTTCTGCCCGATGAGCCGATCCAGCATGGCCTGGGCGTCGTCGTACAGCCTGCGGGCCGCCTCACCAGAGGTCGGGTTGTTGAGGATGTCGGGAAACCTCCCCTTCATCTCCCAGGCATTGAAGAACGGCTGCCAGTCGATGTACTTGCGGAGCTCGTCGAGCGGGTAGTCGGAGAAGACTCGGGGCTTCAGGAGGCGCGGGTGCGGCGGCCGATAGTCACTCCAGTCCACGTCTGTCTGGTTCTTCCGCGCGGCCTCGAGTGTGAGGAGCGGCCGGTCATTCTGTTTGGCGGCATGGCGTTCTCGTAACCCCTCGTAGTCCGCCCTCACCTCGGCCAGCAACGCCGGCCTCTGGTCGTCGGAGAGCAGGGCGGCCACCACCGGGACGGAGCGTGACGCGTCCTTCACCCAGACCACGGGTCCGTGGTACTTCGGGGCAACCTTGACGGCCGTGTGTGCCCGAGAGGTGGTGGCACCGCCGATCAGCAGCGGGATGTCGAGACCTTGTCGTTCCATCTCGGTGGCGAAGTTGACCATCTCGTCGAGCGACGGGGTGATCAGGCCCGACAGGCCGATGACGTCGGCACCCTGCTCTTTCGCCGCGTTGAGGATCTTCTGCCCCGGCACCATTACGCCGAGGTCGACCACTTGGTAGTTGTTGCACTGCAGAACGACGCCGACGATGTTCTTCCCGATGTCGTGAACGTCGCCCTTCACGGTCGCCATCACGATCTTGCCGTTGCTGGACTCCGATGTCGCTGAACCCCCGGCCGCCAGCTTCTCGGCCTCGATGAACGGAACGAGGTAGGCCACCGCCTTCTTCATCACCCGTGCGGACTTCACCACCTGAGGCAGGAACATCTTTCCGGCACCGAACAGGTCGCCCACGACGTTCATACCGGCCATCAGGGGCCCTTCGATGACCTCGATCGGTCTGCCTCCGCGCCGACTGATCTCCTTGCGAAGCTCCTCGGCGTCCACCTCTGCGTGCTCGTCGATTCCCTTGACCAGGGCGTGTGTGATGCGCTCTGCGATCGGCAGTGAACGCCAGGCCTCGTCGGCGACCTCTGGTCTGGACCCGTCCCCCGCGAACCTGCCGGCGATCTCGAGCAGCCGCTCGGTGCTGTCCTCGCGACGGTTGAGGACGACGTCCTCGATCCGCTCGCGCAGCTCGGGGTCGACCTGGTCATAGACGGTGAGCGCCCCGGCATTGACGATTCCCATGTCCATCCCGGCGCGGATCGCGTGGTAAAGGAACACGGCGTGGATGGCCTCGCGCACCGGATTGTTGCCCCGGAAGGAGAACGAGACGTTGGAGACTCCACCCGAGACGAGCGCGCCAGGCAACTTCTGCTTGATCCACCGGGTCGCCTCGATGTAGTCGACCCCGTAGTTGGCGTGCTCCTCGATCCCGGTGGCGACGGCGAAGACATTCGGGTCGAAGATGATGTCCTCGGCCGGGAAGCCCACCTCCTGGGTCAGCAGCTCGTAAGCCCGCCCGCAGATCTGTCTGCGGCGTTCCAGGTCGTCGGCCTGGCCTTGTTCGTCGAATGCCATCACCACGACGGCGGCGCCGTACTTTCGGCACAACCGGGCCTGCTCGACGAACTTGGCCTCGCCCTCCTTCATGGAGATCGAGTTGACGATCGACTTGCCCTGGACACATTTCAGGCCCGCCTCGATCACCTCCCACTTGGAAGAGTCGATCATCATCGGCACCCGAGAGATGTCGGGCTCGCTAGCGATCAGCTTCACGAACCGGTCCATGGCCGCGACGCCGTCGATCATGCCCTCGTCCATGTTCACGTCGATCATCTGCGCGCCGGCTTCGACCTGCTGGCGTGCGACAGACAGGGCGGTCGCGTAGTCGCCGGCCTTGACCAGGTTGCGGAACCTCGCGGATCCGGTGATGTTCGTGCGCTCGCCGACGTTCACGAACAGCGACTCGTCGGTGATGTTGACCGGTTCAAGCCCCGACAGCCGGCAGGCGCGCGGGGTGTCGACCGGAGTCCGGGGTTGCCTGCCGGCGACCCTGGCGGCGATCGCGGCCACGTGATCCGGTGTCGTTCCGCAGCAGCCACCGAGGATGTTGACCAGGCCGCTGGCCGCGAACTCCTCCACGACAGCAGCGGTCTGCTCCGGTGTCTCGTCGTACTCCCCGAACTCGTTGGGCAGGCCGGCGTTCGGGTGGCAGGAGACGAAGCAGTCCGCGAGGCGCGAGACCTCCGCGACGTAGGGGCGGATCTCCTCGGCCCCGAGGGCGCAGTTGAGCCCGACGGCCAGCGGCCTCGCGTGGCGAACAGAGTTCCAGAACGCCTCGGTGACCTGCCCGGAAAGGGTCCGGCCGGAGGCGTCCGTGATCGTTCCGGAGATGATCACCGGCCAACGCCGGTCCCGCTCCTCGAACAAGGTCTCACACGCGAAGATCGCGGCCTTGGCGTTCAGGGTGTCGAAGATGGTCTCGACCATCAGCAGGTCGGCGCCGCCGTCGACGAGGCCGCGCGCCTGCTCCAGGTAGGCCTCGACCAGTTCGTCGTAGGTGACGTTGCGTTTGCCCGGGTCATCCACATCCGGTGAGATCGACGCTGTGCGGTTGGTCGGGCCGAGCGCGCCGACGACGAAGCGCGGGCGGTCCGGGGTCCGCTCCGTCATCGCGTCGCATTCCAGGCGGGCCAGCTTCGCCGACTCGTGGTTCAGCTCGTAGGCGAACTCTCCCATCCCGTAGTCGGCCATCGAGATGGCCTGCGCGTTGAACGTGTTGGTCTCGACCAGGTCGGCTCCGGATTCGAGGTACTTCCGGTGGATCTCTCGGATGATGTCGGGCTGGGTCAGGGTCAGCAGGTCGTTATTGCCGACGACGTCCTGCGACCAGTCCTGGAACCGGTCACCTCGGTAGTGGGACTCCTCGAGCCCGTGCCGCTGGATCATCGTCCCCATCGCGCCGTCGAGGACCAGGATGCGCTCCCGCAGGAGGGCAGCCAGTTCCGCGCTGGCGTCCGGGCGGACGAGCGACGAAGCTGTCAACACGGTTTCCTGTCTGCATCTAGAGTCGGGCATTTCCCTGGGCGCGGCGTCTGGCCAAGCCTAGGTCCATGGGTCTCGGAACGACCTCGGTTTCAGATCATGGTATTCCGGTCTCACATCTCGACATAGGTGGACGACACGGGCGGCAGCCGGGGGTCCGCTGGTCGACTCCGGTTCACGGACGCCCGACTAGGGTTACTGACGTGATCGAGATCGAAGAGGTCCCGGAGCTTGTCTCCCCCATCCTCATCGCGGCTTTCGAGGGCTGGAACGACGCTGCAGACGGAGCATCCTCGGTGATCGACCATCTGATCAAGGTGTGGGACGCGAAGGTGGTCGCCGCGATCGACCCCGAGGACTTCTACGACTTCCAGATGAACCGACCAATGGTCGGCACGGACGAGTTGGGAATGCGCAGGGTCACCTGGCCCTCGACCCAGATCTCGGTGGCGCGGCCGCCGGGCGCACACCGTGACATCGTGCTTCTGCGCGGCATCGAGCCGAACATGCGCTGGCGTCAGTTCTGCGCGGAGCTGCTCGCTACCTCCGACGAGCTCGGCACCGAGCTGGTCGTGACTCTGGCCGCCCTCCTCGCCGACACTCCGCACACCCGTCCTATTCCGGTGACCGGCACCGCCACGGAGCCCGAGCTCGCCGACCGGATGAAGCTCGAGCAGTCGAACTACGAGGGCCCGACCGGGATCGTCGGGGTGTTCCAGGACGCCTGCATGCAGATGGACATCCCAGCGGTGTCGTTCTGGGCGGCGGTCCCCCACTACGTGGCGCAGCCACCGTGCCCGAAGGCCACCCTGGCGTTGATCGGTCAGCTCGAGGAGCTGCTCGAGATCTCCATCCCGCTCGCTGACCTGCCTGAGGGGGCCAAGGCCTGGGAGCGCGGCGTGGACGAGCTCGCCCAGGAGGACGAGGAGATCGGCGACTACGTGCGGGCCCTCGAGGAGACGCGGGACACCGCAGAGCTCCCTGAGGCCAGCGGAGAGGCGATCGCCCGCGAGTTCGAGCGCTACCTGAAACGTCGCGAAGACGACGACGGCTGAGGCCGCCCCAGCGGGCTAGAGCAGGATGCCGAGTCGGGCGTCGACGAGCCGTCGGATCACGTCTGCCGCACCCCGCTCTGAACGGCCGGCGCCCTCGTTCGTCGCCACCGACCAGTCTTGCACCGCGTCGGTGGCGGCTGGCGCATCCAGGTCATCGGCCAACGCGTCCCGGACCGCATCCACGACGGGTGCCGAGGCCGCGCCAGCGGGCTGTGCCACCGCGGTCCGCCAGTCGGCCAGCCAGGTCTCTGCGTCGATCAGGTCTCGTGAGGTCCACTCCCAGTCGCCGCGGTAGTGGTGTCGCAGGATCGCGAGCCGGATCGCCATCGGGTCGGTGCCTTCCTCGCGCAGCTTGGAGACAAGGACCAGGTTGCCCTTCGACTTCGACATCTTCTCGCCGTCGAGGGCCACCATTCCGGCGTGCACGTAGGAGCGGGCGAACGTCAGCTCGTCCACGGCGGCCTGTGCCCCGGCGGCCGTCATCTCGTGATGCGGGAACACCAGGTCGCTCCCACCGCCCTGGACGTCGAAGCCGTGCCCGAGGTGATGCAGCGCGATCGCCGAACACTCGATGTGCCAGCCTGGCCGGCCACGGCCGAGCTGGGAGTCCCATGCCGGTTCCCCCGGTCGTTCGGCCTGCCACAGGATGCAGTCGAGAGGGTGTTTCTTGCCCGGTCTCTCGGGATCACCCCCGCGCTCTGGGAAAACCTGCAACATGGCCGGCTCATCCAGTCGAGACACCTGCCCGAAGCGCGGGTCGGAGTGAACCGAGAAGTACAGGTCACCCTCCACGTCGTACACATGCCCCTTCTGCTGCAGCTTCTCGATCATCTCCACGATGAGCGGGATGGACTCCACCGCGCCGACGTACTCGTCCGGCGCCAGCACTCGCAGGGCGCTCATGTCGGTGCGGAACCGCTCGGTCTCGTCTTCCGCCAGCTCCTGCCAGTCGACCCCGGAAGCGGTGGCCCGCTCGAGGAGCGGGTCGTCGACATCGGTCACGTTCTGTACGTAGCGGACCTGCTGTCCGGCGTCGCGCCATGCGCGGTTCAGCAGGTCGAAGGCGACGTATGTCGCAGCGTGGCCGATGTGCGTGGCGTCGTACGGCGTGATGCCGCAGACGTACATGCGTGCGCTGCCTTCAGGGCGCGTCAGCTCTACGGACCCGGACTCGGTGTTGAAGAGGCGAACTTGCGGGGCCGATCCAAGGCCGTCCAGCCGCGGGACCTCGGGACTCGACCAGGCACGCATGGGCGCAGCCTAACCAACGTCGCTCAGAAGGCCGGCCA
>Ga0136621_1000701_pt1 | contig 13410 bp, 16 predicted proteins | sample AntDryUQ445A2306_FD_104673 | JGI IMG/M metagenome (GOLD analysis project Ga0136621, IMG submission 104673) | Polar desert sand microbial communities from Dry Valleys, Antarctica - metaG UQ445A (23.06) | ecosystem: Environmental > Terrestrial > Soil > Desert | place: Antarctica: Dry Valley...
CCTGAGCCAGGGCCCAGCCGGTCAGGGTGCGCTGTAGATGATGCTCAACGCGACCAGCCGATCGACCACGAACTTCTTGAACTCGTCCAACTGATCCCCAAGGCGCTCCCGTCTGCTGTCAAGGTCCCACTTGGTGGTCGAACGCCGCGCCGATCGTTAGTGCCTTGGAAAATACTGATGAGTGAACATGTCCCGGACCATCTTGAGGCGCCGCATTTCATCGGCACCTTTTACGCTCGTGAGCCAACCGCGGTGGCGCGCTCTGGTTATCGGGCGCCTCGTTCACGGGAGCCTCCAAAACGGTCCGGTGAGTCCGAGTCGATCGAGGATCGCCTGGTTCTGCTCACGGGTGTGGGGGCGCCAATCGGGCGAGAGCCGATCATCCCACCAGGCGTGGACCAAGGCGGCGGCTCAGCAGGCGTTAGATGAGGTGCAGGTTGCCGTTTCCAAGCAGACCTATGTCGAGCGTTCAAGGATGACCGTCGGTGCCTACATGAAGACATGGTTGGCGGGTTTGGTTACGGAGGGCTTAGCGCCGACCACGATTGCCTCGTACAAGACCAACGTTGTCGCCCACATTGTTCCTCGGCTGGGATCGGTCCCGCTCGAAGCCTTGACGCCCGGCCTCGTGAAAGAGTTCTATTCCGAGCTGTTGACCCAAGGGCGGAGAGACGGGTCGGGTGGTCTGTCGGCTCGCACGGTCAACTACGTCGGGACGATCCTCGGTAAGGCCCTCCGCGATGCCGAAGCACAACGGCTCATCAACCGCAGCCCCGCGCTCGGAGTCAGGAAGCCTCGCGCCAAGGCCAAAGCATCGAAGGTGCGGACCTGGAGTGCAGACCAACTAAGGGTTTTCCTCGAGAAGGTGGCAGATGATCGGTAGTACCCGATCTGGATGCTGGCCTCATCGACCGGGATGCGTCGCTCGGAACTACTCGGGTTGCGCTGGGAGGACGTAGAACTCGACAGTGCTCGGCTATCGGTACGCCAAGCATTGGTTCTGGTCGAGAACCGTCCTTTGTTGAGGCCGACCACGAAATCAGCCGCGGCCCGCCGATCGATCTCGCTCGACACGGAAACGACGCGTCTTCTTCGCCGGTGGCGGATGACGCAGCTCGAGGAGCGGATGCTTTGTGGTGAGGGCTACGAGGAGACAGAGCTGGTTGCCACCCGTCAGGACGGATCATGGATACATCCCGAGCGTTTCTCGCGGTGGTTCGATGGCCACAGGACCAGGGCGGGCTTGCCGAGGATCAGGGCTCACGATCTGCGCCACACACACGCCACCTTGCTCCTGCAGGCGGGTGTGCATCCGAAGGTGGTGCAGGAGCGGCTCGGTCATTCGTCGATCACCGTGACCCTCGACACTTACAGCCATGTCATCCCAGCGATGCAAGAGGACGCCGCGGAACTCGCTGCCCGCCTTGTCCAGGCGGCGGGTCGCTGAGCCGACGGGCGGCCCATAAGCGAGCGACCAGTATATCAGTCAACTGACCAGTGAAACGGTCAAGTGACCGATATTGTGGTATGCTGCCGATGTGGATCTGTCACGGCCGACTTCGGCGCTTCTGGGAAGGGTCGATAGTGCTGTGCTTGCTGTGCTGTTTCGGTCTGAGCAACCGTTGACGGTTCGCGAGGTACAACGATTGGCCGACACCGGCTCGTACGAAGGAATCAGATTGGTCCTCAGACGGATGGCCGAGTCCGGTTTGCTCAAGGTGGATGAGCGCACTTCCGGAACCTTCTACCTGCTCAACCGAGATCATCTCGCATATCCGGCGGTCGAGTCCCTCTTCGCTATGCGGCATCGCTTGGCGCGGTTGGTCGGCGAGACCATCGGAGACTGGCCGCAGCCTCCAATACACGCATCGTTCTTCGGCTCCTACGTTCGACAGGACGGCGGTGTCGATAGCGACATCGATGTCTTGGTTGTTTTCAAGGACGAGGACTACGAAGTACAAGACCGATGGGCTGAACAAGTCGGTTCGCTCGAAGGATCCATTTACCGGTGGACAGGCAACGCGGCCACGGTACTAACGATGTCGGTCAGTGACCTCAAGACTATGGCTTCAGGCAGGCGAGCCACCGCCCTTTGGAAGTCGCTTCGCGCTGACTCGTTGGTGGTTTACGGGACGGATTTGACCAAGGTGATCCGATGACTCAGTCCCAGGGCCGGACCAGATCTTGTGGATCTGGGGAGGCATGGGACCGATACCAGCACGCGCAGCGCTTTCTCGAGACAGCCGAACTGGTTCTTGAAGATACGACCCGTGAGGGATACGCCAACGTGTCGGGAGCTCTGGCCGTACTGGCCGGGATCGCAATCGCAGACGCCGTCTGCTGTGAAGTCTTAGGCCGTCGACATCGGGGCGAGGATCATCGGGCTGCCTCGGAACTGCTCAGGCAGGTGGCGCAGGTCGGGGCGCAGATGGCGAAGGATCTTGATCGGCTGCTGGCGATCAAGGACAAGACCAGCTACCAGAGTGGTTTCCTGGCACGAGCCGATGCCCGCAAAGCGGTCGTGTGGGCTCGGCGAATGATCGAGGCAGGAACCAACGTGCTCGATACGGGAGCTGAACCACGTCCGAATGTGGTCAGAATGTGGTCAGAGCGCGCAACGACCGAACAGGTTCTGACCAACGCCAGACTTACCGGCTGCCAGAAACATCAACGCTGACCGAGCTTTTCGGAATGGTGCGGGCGGTGGGACTCGAACCCACATTGGGCGAACCCACCAGATCCTAAGTCTGGCGCCTGTGCCAATTCGGCTACGCCCGCAGAACTCGAACCTTAAGCCGTGGGTCGCGCGAGATTTGAACTCGCAACCTTGACATTAAGAGTGTCCTGCTCTGCCGTTGAGCTAGCGACCCAGGTCAGCTTACCAACGATGTCGATTTCAACTCCCGGGTGATAACGTCGATCCAGGCCATCGTTCGATGCCACGGATTCCCGCTACGCCGCATCATCACGCGGCAGACGCCTTGGGCGAGGTGGTTCTTTCGGTGGCCAGTCCCGGCCGGCTTGATGAAAGTCTTGTGGAATGGTGCCTCGGGGAGTTGCAGGGCTGCACGCCACCAGGATTTCGCCGCTTCATCAACGTTTCCCTCGTGGAGGTGAAGTGCCAGGACGAACTCGGCATCCGAATCGTGATAAGTCCGCACCCAGTCGATGAAGAAGGTCAAAGCGCGGGCGTCAGTGTTGACAAGGGACAGTCGGCGCGACGACTTGTCTCCTTCCGCCCAGTAGAGAACAGCCCCGGCAACAAAGTGGGAGTTGTTTAATTGTGAAAGCGCATAGGTGCTCGCGTCTCGCCTGATCTGTTCAACTTCGAGCCGCCGCTTGCGATTGGTGTCGACCGGTATACCGGTCCGCACCCCTGGAGGACGTCGTGCCCTGATCGCGTCGATCTGCTCCTCGGTCAGCCTGATCTCCTTGCACCAGCCGGCCAGGGTGCCTTTCACCACCGGTAGCACCGCCATGATCTCGCTGTAGGTCCAGCCGTCGCGGCGGAGCTTGCGGCCGAGCTCGGCGCGTTCCCAACGGGTGAGTCGGTCCCAACGGGCTGCGGCTTCGATGGCTTCAGTGGGAGCGACCATGGGACGAACATATCGGTTGGCTGTGACAGAGATTCCCCACGTGCGAGAGGCGCGGTCCGACGACTTTGAAGCGATTCTCGCCATTGGTGAGCTGGTGGCTGTTGCTCTCCTTGCGCGCGGGATCCGCTGGAACCCAAATGTTCTGACTCGCGCTCACCTTGCCGACTGGCTACGTCAAGGCGCACTTTTCGTGGCGGAGACTCAGGGTGAAGTAATCGGCTCGGTTGCAGTCTGGCGTCGAGACCCTGATGGTTGGTGGTCAGCCGGAGACCGCGCCGGATATATTCGCGATCTGATGATCGCTCCCCGGCTCCGCGGTCAGGGAGTCGGAGCGAAAACTCTTCTTTGGGCGGAGAATTATTTGCGAGGCTTGGGCCACCACATGGCACGCCTCGATTGCCTCGCCTCCAACGAGCGACTCTGCCGCTACTACTCCAACATCGGTTACCAACAGGTAGGCGTCAGCGAGGTCGGGATGGCGTACTTCGAGAAGGCTCTCGGTTAAAGAGTCGGGATGGCCGGATTCGAACCGGCGACCCCCTGCTCCCAAAGCAGGTGCGCTACCAAGCTGCGCCACATCCCGGGAGAACAAGTCTAAATGAGATTGCTACGCGGCACTCAGCAGAAACTCGACGAGCGCAGCTACTTCCAAATCTGACAAGGGGAAGGTCGGCATGGCTTCGGACGACCCCTCGAATCCCGGGACCGTGAACGCTTGCGGTTGCAGAATCGAATGCTCGACATAGTCGGTCGCTGACATTCCCGGCACTCGCTCGCCGGCATGCTCGGAGAGGCCGATCAGCGATGGCCCGATCTCCAGCGATGGGATGTTGTCTCCGATGCGGTGGCACGCACCGCATCCGGTGGCCACGAAGAGGAGGCGCCCCGAGGGCGCCTCCTCTTCGGCTACTTGCGGCTCGGAACTCAACAGCGCGATTCCGAGCACTACGGCCAAGGCTGCGGTCAGCCCCAGCCGGATGTACTCAATCCGCACGGACCGACTGCGACCGCTTTCTGATCAGCGCAAAGATTTGCACGCCAAGGAGTCCGATGACCAGGGCGAAGGCAATCGGGAGCAACGTGCTCGTCAATGAGCTCGCGGCGATAGTTGACCCGGCTGCCACGTCGACCGACCCCAGGTCATGCGCTTGGAATGGACCCTGGCTCACTTGCCATGTGAACGTCCCAGACTCGGGGAACGTCACTTGGACGGTGTAGCGCCCGACCTCGCCGGTGCTGGTCGCCGCAAACTCGGTGACTTTTCCTCCCGAATCGGTGACAAGAACCGACGTGCTACCAACATCGACTGGGGTCTTGCCATGTTGAAGAATCGTGTAGGAGAGGCCATAGGTCTCTCCGGCCGCAAACTCGGTGGGCATCTCGTCGAAACTGGTTAGGGCCCATCCACCTGCGGAGGCAGCCAGCGGCAGAGCCACCAATACCACGAGAATCGGTGCGAGCTTCGTGAACTTCACGCGCGGTCTCCTTCCTTTGGGAGTCTTACACCTCTGAATGGGGTTTGGTTCCGGAACCTTCTCCGTTTGAGCGGTGTACAACAGATCTGTGGAGGGCCGTCCACTGGATGATCGAACCCTGATCAGCCGCGCCAAGTCTGGAGATGCCGATGCCTTCGTATCACTCATCCGAGCTCATCAGGGACTAGGTCTGCGCGTGGCATATCTCATCGTGCGCGATGCCCACGAGGCCGAGGATGCCCTCCAAGAGGCCGTCGTCAAGACGCATCGAGCGATCGGGCGGGTGCGGGAGGACGCCGAGTTCCGGCCTTGGTTTCTTCGCATTGTTCGCAACGAGGCTTTGAACCGAAGGAGGAGCGCGAATCGCCGGATCGGGCTCGCTTTGCGCTCCGTGAGTGTCTCGGGAGATGCGGTCCCATCTCCCGAGACGGTTGTGCTTGAGGACGAACGCCGTCAGCGGCTGCTCTCGGCGGTCGACCAGCTTCCCCAGCCAATGCGCGAGGTGATCGAGTGCCGCTTCTTGCTCGAGCTCAGCGAACGGGAAACCGCGACCGTGCTTCGGATCGCGCCGGGCACCGTCAAGTCAAGGATGAGCCGCGGCCTCGGGCGGTTGCGCGAGTCACTCGAGGAGGAGCGATGACCAACGCCTTAGAGCTCGCCTTGGCGGACCTCGCCCAACATATTGATTGGCCCCCCGAGGTGGATGTCGCCCTCACCCCAAAGAAGGCGAGAAGTCGACGGCTGGTTTGGGTGGCGGCAGTTGCGGCCATCATGATCGGGATTGCCGTGCTTCCCGCGGGGCGCGAGGCCGTGGCGGGATTGGCGCGAGTCCTCGGTATCGAGATCGAGTTCCGCGATGTCAACCCCGACCTGGCGGTTGGGCTCGACCTCGGGCCGGCAGTCGAAACCGATGACGCGTTGGCAGCGGTGGACTTCGAGCTGGTCTTCCCAGCTCCGGCAGGACTGCCCAACGCCTTTCACATGCGGGCAACGCGCTTCACCACCCAGGTCTGGACCGTCTGGGAACCAGCGGACGGTCTGCCGGCCATCGCCGGCACTAACGCCGGCCTGATCATGACCCAGTTCCGAGCGAACCCCGACGAAGCTTCAATTCGCAAACTCGCCTCGGCCAACATCGAGGTGATCCCAGTCGATGTCAGCGGTGAGCAGGGCTATTGGCTCGCTGGCGGCCCCCACCTAGTCGTATTCAACGACGGCGACTTCGCCGAGGCGAGCCGTTCCAACGGCAACGTTCTGATCTGGACGGACGGAGCGATCACCTACCGAATGGAGACGGCGCTAACTCTGACAGAAACCCTAAAGCTCGCCCAGAACCTAGAATTGGTGGGCTCCGCGGGTGTAGCTCAATGGTAGAGCTCCAGCCTTCCAAGCTGGTGGTGAGGGTTCGATCCCCTTCACCCGCTCGATCAGCCGGTCACTGTAAAGGGAGCTCGAATTCCTTCACCGGTCATGCCGGGCTTGCATGCCGTCAGATATTCCCCCGGTGGGGCTTCGACGACGAGTTGGCGGGTGACGCCTGGACCGATGTCCTCTACCTCTCCAACGATTCCGAGCCCATCGGCCTCGTACAGGTAAAACTCGGTCACGTTTCCGCCTTGGTTGGTGACCTCGAAGGTGATCGTGCCACTTGGAGTCGACGTCGAGGCAACCTCGCACTGATCATCCGTGCTGGTGACTTGGATTGCACCGATCGGATCCCTATCGGAACATGATCCCACCACGAAGAGAGTGACCAACAAGACCAGGGACCGCCGAGCCATCAACATCATTTACTTCCTTTAGTTGTGAGTGGGGACCGGCTCAGCGGACGCCGGCTGGCGAACCTCCGATGGACGAGGAATCGACCGCAAGAACAGGAACATGGTGGGAATCAGATAGAGAGTCCAGGCGATCGCCTCCAGCACCGAAGTGCGCGGAGAAAAGTTGATCGTTCCTTTCAATATGGTCGCGAGGAAAGAGCCAGGAGGGATTTGCTCGCTCACGTCGAAGGCGAGAGTATTGAGGCCGGGAAGAATGCCGGCCTCTTGCAGATCATGGATGCCGTAGGAGAGAACACCGGCGGCGACGACAATTAGCAAGGCACCTGTCCAGCGGAAGAACCTCGACAGGTTGAGTCGTAGAGTCCCGCGATAGAAGAGAAGGCCAAGGACGACTGCCACGATCAAACCGAGCGCCCCGCCCAGCAGCGGCTGGGTGGTGGAACCGGCCGCCTTGGCGGCCGCCCAGAGAAACAGTGCCGTTTCGAGTCCTTCGCGTCCGACGGCCAGGAGGGCCACCAGCATCAGGCTCGTCCCCCCGACCGCCACCGCCTGATCCACCTTTCCTTCCAACTCGCCGCGCAGGCTGCGAGCGGTGCGAGCCATCCAGAAAACCATCCAGGTGACGAAGCCGACCGCCACCAGCGAGAGGACCCCGCCGATCGCCTCTTGGGCTTCGAAACTCAGGCCCCGAGGGCCATATGTGAGGATCGCCCCGACTCCAAGAGAGATGCCCACGGCGATCGCGACCCCCAACCAAACCTTGGGCAACAAATGCCGCCGACCGGTCTTCACCAAATAGGCAACGAGGATGCCAACAACTAGCGACGCCTCTAGGCCCTCGCGCAAGCCGATGAGAAAGTTGCCCAGCACCGGGGCCACATTAGGCATACCTAACAAGAGCCGCAAGGGAGGCTGACAAGGGTTCTTTTCGACTCCGTTGCGACGGATCTTAAAATGGGAATCGCCAACCGCGCCCCCGTAGCTCAGAGGACAGAGTAGGAGCCTTCTAAGCTCTTGGCCGGGGGTTCGAATCCTCCCGGGGGCACTCGGGAGGGACATGGTGGCCGTAGCTCAGTTGGTTAGAGCGCCAGGTTGTGGACCTGGATGTCGGGGGTTCGAATCCCCTCGGTCACCCCAATAGCCAATCTCCACCCATCCATCGAAGAGGATCTCATGACTGCGCACTCAACGGCGATTCAAGAAACTGGGCCCTTTGAGCGACGCGTGACAGTCAACCTCACCGAGGCCGAGATCGAGGCGGCAAAGCCGGCCGCGGCGCGACGATTGTCAAAGGACCTCAAGCTACGCGGCTTTCGCCCCGGCAAAGCACCACGCCCAGTTGTGGAGGCCGCGGTGGGAGCCGAACGGCTCCGGACGGAGGCGATCGAGGAGCTGCTCCCCCAACAGCTCCAGAAGCTCCTCGAAGAGCACGAGCTGGCGCCGATCGTCAATCCGCAGCTGGAGAATGTGAAAGTGGTCGAAGGCGGAGTTCAGGCTGAAGTTCTGGTAACGCTGTGGCCGGAGCTCGACGAAATCCCCGCCTATGAAGGGCGGACGATCGAGGTGGAGCCGACCGACCTCACCGAGGATGAGCTCGCACGGAGCCTCGAGCGGATGAGGGATCAGTTCGCCTCGTTGGAGACAGTCGATCGTCCCGCCGCCGACGGCGACTTCGTCTCGATTGATCTCTCGGCCCACAACGAGCAGGGTGACGTCTCGGAGGCCGTGGCCAACGAATTGCTCTACGAACTCGGTTCCAACCAGTTGCTCGACGACGCCGACGCCCGCCTTCGTGGCCTTTCAGCCGGCGAGCAGGTGAGCTTCGAAGCCGCGCTTCCCGCCGGGTTTGGCGACAAGGCTGGGGCCGCGGTGATTTTCACCATCAAAGTCAATGAGGTGAAAGCCAAGGTCCTGCCCGAGGTCGACGACGAGTGGGTTTCCGAGGTCACCGAGTTCGAGACGCTGGCCGAATTGGAAGACGAACTGCGGACTGAGCTCGGCGCCGCCAAGCGACAGTCGATTGCTCGAGACTTTCGCGAAAAAGCCCTCGACCTCCTACTCGATGAGGCTGCGGTGGAGATTCCCGAGCAGCTGATCAGGGTTGAGATGGAAGAGATCTTGCGCCGCTTCACCAAGCAGCTGGCCGTTAACGAGATCCAGGTTCAGGATTACATGGAGGCGAGCCGGATCACTCCCGAGCAACTCGAGGCGGACGTTCGCGCGCAGGCAGAGCGCGCGTTGAAAACCCGGGTCGTCTTGGAAGGCGTTGCCCGCAAGGTGGGAATCGAGGTCCAAACCGAAGAGGTCGCTGCGCGGATCGAGGCGCTTGCCCGGCTCAGCAACGAACCCGAACAGGTGTATCGAATCATGCAGGACGAGCTGCGAGTCTTGGCACTGGCCGGTGATATTCTCCGCAGCAAGGCCTTGACGGCGGTCGTCGCCGCATCCAAGGCAGTGGACGGAGACGGCAATCCGGTCGAGCTCGGCACCGAGATTGCCCCGGAAGAGATTGGAATCGAGGAGGTTGAAGCACTTCCTCTCGAAGACGAGGTAGTTTTTGAGGCCGAGATCGTCGACGAGGAGCCCTGATCCCATGCAGAACTACGTAATCCCCACAGTTTTCGAGCAGACCAGCCGGGGCGAGCGGTATTTCGATATCTACAGCCGGCTACTGAAAGATCGGATCATCTTCTTGGGCACGCCCATCGATGACACGATCGCCAACCTCATCATGGCCCAACTGCTCCACTTGGAAAGCGACGACCCCGACAAGGACGTGTTCCTCTATATCAACTCGCCGGGTGGTTCGATCACTTCGCTGTTCGCCATCTACGACACCATGCAATACATCAAACCCGACGTGAACACCGTCTGCATGGGCATGGCGGCGTCGGCGGCGGCCGTGATCCTTGCTGGCGGGGCACCCGGGAAAAGATTCGCCTTGCCTCACGCCCGAGTGATGCTGCATCAGCCACACGGTGGAACTCAAGGCCAGGCGACTGACATCGAGATCCAGGCGCGGCTGATCGTGCAAATGCGAGAGCAGCTCAACCGTATCCTGGCCGAACACACCGGGCAAACCTACGAGAAGGTCTCAGTTGACACAGAGCGCGACTATTGGATGATCGCCGACGACGCGGTGAAATATGGAGTGGTCGATTCAATTCTCTCGCGTCGAGAACTCACTGCGGTAGCCTCCAGCTGAGGAGGTCTTTGTATGGCGAAATTCGGTGAAGGCGTCGACCTCTTGAAGTGCAGCTTTTGCGGTAAATCGCAAAAGCAGGTCAAGAAGCTGATAGCCGGTCCGGGCGTCTACATCTGCGACGAGTGCATCGACCTCTGCAACGAGATCATCGAGGAAGAGTTCTCCTCAACGCCCGAGGTCAACTTCACCGAGCTGCCGCGGCCCGTTGAGATCTCCGCCTATCTCGACGATTACGTAGTGGGCCAGGATCCGGCCAAGCGCAAGTTGGCGGTAGCGGTCTATAACCATTACAAGCGAATTCGGTCGGGGGAGCACCGTCGCGACGACGTTGAATTGCAGAAATCAAACATCCTGTTGATTGGCCCGACCGGTTGCGGGAAAACCCTGCTTGCCCAAACCCTCGCCCGCCAGCTCAACGTCCCCTTTGCGATCGCCGACGCAACCGCTCTCACCGAGGCCGGATACGTTGGTGAAGACGTCGAAAACATTCTCCTCAAGTTGATTCAGGCGGCGGACTTCGATGTGAAGCGAGCCGAACACGGAATCATCTATATCGACGAGATCGACAAGATCGCCCGCAAGGCGGAGAACCCATCGATCACCCGCGATGTCTCTGGCGAAGGCGTTCAGCAAGCCTTGCTCAAGATTCTGGAGGGAACCGTCGCTTCGGTGCCGCCTCAAGGCGGTCGCAAACATCCGCACCAGGAATTCATCCAGATCGATACTTCCAACGTGCTGTTCATCTGCGGAGGGGCCTTTGCCGGCCTTGAAGACATTGTCTCGGCCCGTGTAGGCAAGAAACAGGTTGGCTTCGGAGCCGACATCCGTTCACGGGCCGACATCCGCTCGGCTGAGCTTCTCGCCCAAGTAATGCCCGAGGACCTGATCAAGTTCGGCCTGATTCCTGAGTTCATCGGCCGGCTCCCGGTGGTCGCCACGGTTGAGGACCTCGATCGCGAGCAGCTCAACCAGATTCTGACAGAGCCTAAGAATGCCCTCACCAAGCAATACGCCCGGATGCTCGAGATGGATGGGGTCGCCCTCGAGTTCGAAGCCGACTCCTTGGTCGAAATCGCCAATCTGGCGATCAAGCGAGGAACCGGGGCGCGGGGTCTGCGCGCGATCCTCGAGGAGATCTTGCTCAACACGATGTTCGACATGCCGTCTCGAAACGACATCGGACGCGTGGTGGTTGATGCCGAAGCGGTGCGCAACCGGACCAACCCGACCCTCGTGCCCCATCCCGACCTGCCCAGGGAACGTTCCGCCTAGCCGGATCGTTACTTGTTCGGGCGGTGGGGAGGCTGTTTTGGCAACTCTGCCGACATAGTTGTAATTTGGCTTGGCGGCAGAACTGCGGGCATTCCCGTCATCCTGCCGACGGGAACAACGGGCGCCACCCTTGGGTGGCAGGGGCGGAGGGAGTAGTTGACGTGCAGGTAGTGGTGAAACGGCGGCTTGCGGCGGCTGGAGCAACCGTCATGTTTGTCTCGTTGGTCTCGGTTGTGGCTTCACCTGCGTTTGCCCACACCCCCATCGTGACTGCGGACTGCACCGGTCTCAGCGTGGACTTGGCCAACTACCAACCCAGTGGCGACAACAGCGTCAAGGTCACCATCGATGGGCAAGTTGTGGTCGATATCGCCAATTTCGGCGAACAATATTCCCGAGTTTTCGCCTGGAGCGACGACGTTGATCACACCTATTCGGTAGTGGTGGTGGCATGGGACGACCCCGATGGAAGGCGTGGCTGGTCGGGAACTTGGTCCGGAACGCAGACGGCGTGCCATGGTGGTTCCTCGTCCTCTTCTTCGTCTAGTTCATCCTCTTCCAGCTCCTCCTCTTCCAGCTCCTCCTCTACGAGCTCCTCCTCTACGAGCTCCTCCTCTACGAGCTCCTCCTCTACGAGCTCCTCCTCTACGAGCTCCTCCTCTACGAGCTCAACTGCGCCGACGACGACTGCCGGTCCGACGACGACTGCGGGTCCGACGACGACTGCGGGTCCGACGACGACTGCGGGTCCGACGACGACGATGGGTCCGACCACAACGATGGGTCCGACGACAACCTTGGGTCCGACCACGACGATGGGTCCGACGACAACCTTAGGTCCGACCACGACGATGGGTCCGACCACAACTTTGGGTCCGACGACGACGATGGGTCCGACCACAACTTTGGGTCCGACCACGACGATGGGTCCGACCACAACTTTGGGTCCGACCACGACCTTGGGTCCTACGTCGACTGCGGGTCCAACAACCACGGGTGGCCCAACGACGTCCGGAGGTCCGGCTCCCACCAACATCGGTGCGACCTCGTCCTCGACCGCCTCCACGGCGCCGGGCGTGTCAGTGAGCGGAATCCAGGTGACGGCCGCAGTCGTAGCTCAGGTGACCCAGGCCACCCTGCCCTTTACGGGTCTGCCCACCTCAACCCTGGCGCTTATCGTCGTCGGGTGGGTGTCGCTCGGGCTGGTGCTGGTGATGATCTCTCGCCGCGGCGAGGAAACGACTCCGACCAAGCCTTGGAACTAGGGGTTTCTCCCCCGGGGGGAGAGACGGACTAGTCACCTGAGGCGTTTCTTTGCAAGTCCTAGGCAACGTCCCTTTACCGGGTACCTTGAGTGGCGGGCTGTCACTGAAAGTGACGGGCGATAGGGAGGCGTTGATCCTCATCCTGCAAGGCGGGCACCTGGGATGAGAGGAGCCAGTGGTGCGACCGGCCTGTTTCGCAAGGCAAGCGAACCGGAGGCAACGAAATGGAAACACTGGCGCACAGGCGCAGGTTGGGGATCGCAGGGGTGCTATTGCTCTTGGCTTCACTGTTCACGGTGATTGCCGGGCCGGCGTCGGCTGCGGGCACCTTCTTTGATGGAAACTGCAATCCGCAGAATGGTTGGAGCGAACAAGATTCGGGCGCGTGGGGATCGACCACCGCCGCGGGCGGAGCCGTAACCGTTGATCTCAACGCCGGCTACAGCCTCGAGCTGTGTGTGAAGGGTGGTCCGGGCTACATGGTCTACACCGTGAGCACGCCAGGGGAATCGGGTCCTTACTACCCGCCCGCGAATTGCGGACGGAACCAAAACCAGTGCGGGCTTTCGCATTGGGCGATTCGCAATGTCACCTTCACGCAGCCGACATCTACGTCCCATGCATCGACGTCAACTTCTCAGGACGAGGAGACCACGTCGACTTCCCGTCATGACGAAGGAACGACCTCGACTACTCACGAGGGGACGACTTCGACTTCTCACGAGGGGACGACTTCGACTTCTCACGAGGGGACGACTTCGACTTCTCACGAGGGGACGACTTCGACTTCTCACGAGGGGACGACTTCGACTTCTC
>Ga0136621_1000702_pt1 | contig 13398 bp, 16 predicted proteins | sample AntDryUQ445A2306_FD_104673 | JGI IMG/M metagenome (GOLD analysis project Ga0136621, IMG submission 104673) | Polar desert sand microbial communities from Dry Valleys, Antarctica - metaG UQ445A (23.06) | ecosystem: Environmental > Terrestrial > Soil > Desert | place: Antarctica: Dry Valley...
CTTGCGACGAGTCACGAGGTGACCTCTGTCTTGTCGGAAGATCGGGACTGCTCCGCGGCGGCCAGGAGGCTGGCGTGCGTCGGCGCGACGGGGACGTGGGCGGGACGTAGGGTGTCGAACTCTTTGCGGAGCACCGGCACGACCTCTTCACCGAGCAGGTCGAGCTGCTCGAGCACGGACTTGAGCGGCAGTCCGGCGTGGTCCATCAAGAACAGCTGCCGCTGGTAGTCGCCGACGTACTCCCGAAAGCCGAGCGTTCGCTCGATGACCTCTTGGGGGCTCCCGACCGTCAGCGGGGTCTGTGACGTGAACTCCTCCAGTGAGGGTCCGTGGCCATAGACGGGGGCGTTGTCGAAGTATGGCCGGAACTCACGCACGGCGTCCTGGCTGTTGCGGCGCATGAACACCTGGCCGCCGAGCCCGACAATTGCCTGTTCCGCGCTGCCGTGCCCGTAGTGCTCGAACCGACCGCGGTAGAGCCTGATCATGCGTTCGGTGTGTGAGGCGGGCCAAAAGATGTGGTTGGCGAAGAAGCCGTCACCGTAGTACGCCGCCTGCTCGGCGATCTCGGGGCTGCGGATGGAGCCGTGCCACACGAACGGCGGTACCCCGTCGAGTGGCCGGGGGGTGGCGGTGAAGCCCTGGAGAGGAGTGCGGAACTTGCCCTCCCAGTCCACGACTTCCTCGCGCCAGAGGCGGTGAAGGAGCTCGTAGTTCTCGATGGCCAGCGCGATGCCCTCACGGATGTCCTTGCCGAACCAGGGGTAGACGGGACCGGTGTTGCCTCGCCCCATCATCAGGTCGACGCGCCCGTCGGCGAGGTGCTGCAGGGTTGCGTAGTCCTCGGCAATCTTGACCGGGTCGTTGGTGGTGATCAGAGTCGTCGACGTGGAGAGGACCAGCCGGTCGGTCTGCGCCGCGATGTAGCCCAACGTGGTCGTCGGAGACGAGGGTACGAAGGGCGGGTTGTGGTGTTCTCCAGTGGCGAAGACATCGAGGCCGACCTCCTCGGCCTTCTTCGCGATGGCCACCGTCGACTTGATCCGCTCCGCCTCGGTCGGGACGCGTCCGGTGGTGGGATCGGGGGTCAGATCACCGACGGTGAATACTCCGAACTGCATATGGTCCTCCACCACTGTGATGGTTCAACTTTCAACTAGTCAGGAGACCTAACCGAGCCCTCGTCTTCAGTATTCCCCTGCAGCGCCTGCCTCGGCTCGCGTGGTGTCAGGGTGGAGGGCGAGGTCCCGGTCGCAGGTAGCCTCGCGCTTGTGCTGAGACTGGGACACCGCGGATTTGCGGACACGGACCTGCTCGTGATGGCCATCGTCAACCGCACTCGGGACTCCTTCTACGACCAGGGAGCGACCTGGGGACATGAACGCGCCCTCGACCGGGTGCGTCAGGTCGTGAGCGAAGGTGCGGACATCGTCGATATCGGCGGCGTCGCGGCGGGACCGGGCGAAGAGGTCGACGCCGCCGAGGAGGTCCGTCGTACGGCCGGACTGGTCGCCGCGGTCCGTGCGGAACTCGCCGACCTGGTGATCAGCGTCGACACCTGGCGATCCGAGGTGGCGCGTGAGGTCTGCGCTGCGGGAGCCGACATGCTCAACGACGCATGGAGCGGGCACGACCCTCAACTCGCGGAAGTCGCTGCGGAGTTCGGCGCTGCACTCGTCTGCACGCACACGGGCGGACTGTCGCCGCGCACCCTTGCCGACCGGCCGTCGTACGACGATGTAGTGGCTGAGGCCATCGAGACCACCGTCGGTCTTGCGGAGCGCGCTGTCTCCCTCGGCGTGGACCCGAGCGGGGTACTGATCGACCCGGCGCACGACTTCGGTAAGAACACCCGGCACTCGCTCGAGCTGACCCGGCGGCTGGACGAGATGACCGCAACCGGCTGGCCCGTGCTGGTTTCGTTGTCGAACAAGGACTTCGTCGGGGAGACGCTCGACCTCCCGGTCGGCGAGCGGCTGACCGGCACCCTGGCCGCCACCGCGATCAGTGCCTGGCACGGCGCCCGGGTCTACCGAGTGCACCAGGTGGTGGAGACGCGGCAGGTCCTCGACATGGTGGCCAGCATCAAAGGCGTCCGGGAGCCTTCCGTCGTCGTTCGCGGCGTAGTCTGAGCGGGCCACGTGAGCCGCCTCCTGGATTTCATGATCCACCGAGGCCCTGTGTATCCTCATGAGTCGCTTGCCCCTTTAGCTCAGTCGGTAGAGCGTCTCCATGGTAAGGAGAAGGTCTACGGTTCGATTCCGTAAAGGGGCTCTGGACAGGAGCTCACCCTCAAGCCAACGGGTGAGGACTCCGTTCCGGTGGCGGGGTAGCTCAGGTGGTTAGAGCACACGGCTCATAATCGTGGTGTCGCGGGTTCGAGTCCCGCCCCCGCTACTCACCAACCGACAGGAAGTAGAGGCACCCCTCGTGGCCAGCAAGAGCTCCGACGTCCGACCAAAGATCACCTTGGCCTGCGTCGAATGCAAGGAACGCAACTACATCACGAAGAAGAACCGGCGCAACGACCCTGACCGCATGGAGCTGAAGAAGTTCTGCCCGCGTTGCCGGACCCACACCTCGCACCGCGAGACCCGCTGAAGGCTAGCGCCCGCGTCATGCCTGTCGACCCATCACTGGCCGGGCGCACGTTCCCGCCGACCGAGGTCTACGAAGTCTCCCAGGAGAAGATCGCCGAGTTCGCGAAGGCCACGGGGTCCACGTTCGACGGCCACGCAGCTCCGGCCACCTTCCCCATCGTGGTCGCCCTTCCCGCGATGAACGCCCTGATGGCCGACCCGGACGCCGGGATAGCGCTGCACCAGGTCGTGCACGGCGAGCAGCGGTTCACCTGCACCCGCCCGGTCGTGCCGGGGGACAGGCTCACGGCCGAGCTGACCGTGGAGACCCTCAGGCAGATCGGGGGAGCCGACATCATCGGCACCCGCACCGAGATCACCGACCCGGAGGGTGCCCACGTGTGCACCGCCTACGCGACGCTCGTGCACCGGGGCGAGGAGTCGTGAACCGGTCAACCTTCCAGGTCGATGGCGTCCTACCCACCCAGACCTACCAGGTGACCCGCACCGACCTGGTTCGGTACGCCGGGGCCAGCGGGGACTTCAACCCCATCCACTGGTCCGACCGCGTCGCGACCTCGGTGGGACTGACCGGTGTCATCGCCCACGGCATGTTCACGATGGCGCTCGCGGCCCGCGCTCTCGACACCTGGGCCGGGGCATCGGGACGAGTCCGCGAGCTCGGCTGCAAGTTCACCAAGCCGGTCGTGGTGCCAGACGACGACGAAGGTGTCACCGTGGTCGTCGACGGAACCGTGACGTCTCTCACCGACGATGCCGTGCACATCACACTCGAGGTCACCTGTGGTGACAAGAAGGTGCTGGGCGTTCCCAAGGCGGTGCTGGCCCGGTGACCGGGGCCCCTCTGGCCGAGCACACCACGCTTCGGCTCGGCGGACCCGCACGCGACTTCGTCCAGGTCGTCCACGAGTCGGAGCTCATCGAAACGATGGCCAGAGGCGACGAATCCGGCACCCGGATCCTGATCCTCGCCGGAGGCAGCAACCTGGTGGTCTCCGATGACGGGTTCCCCGGGACCGTCGTACACATCCGGACCAGTGGCGTGGACGTCGACCGGGACGCCGACGGCGGCGCGAAGGTCACCGTAGCGGCGGGGGAGAACTGGGACGAGCTCGTGGCACGCGCCGTCTCACAGGACTGGGTCGGCATCGAGGCACTGTCGGGCATACCCGGGAGCGTCGGCGCTACACCGATCCAGAACGTCGGCGCCTATGGCCAGGAGGTCGCGGAGACCGTCACATCGGTGCGCTGCTGGGACCGAGCCGCCAGGACCATCCGCACCGTCGCGGCCGGTGAGTGTGGTTTCGGCTACCGGACAAGCCGCTTCAAGAAGGACCCGACGAGGTACGTCGTGCTCACCGTCACGTTCCGGTTCGGCCTCGGTGACCTCGGGGCACCGGTGAAGTACGCCGAGCTCGCCCGCAACCTCGGTGTTCAGCCAGGAGGGCAGGCATCGATACGCCAGGTACGCGACGGCGTGCTGGCACTTCGCAGGAAGAAGGGGATGGTGCTCGACGACGCCGACCACGACACCTGGAGCACGGGTTCCTTCTTCACCAATCCCTTCCTCCCTGTCGAAGCGGCCGGACGCCTGCCTGCCGATGCGCCGCGTTGGGACCAGCCGGACGGCACCACGAAGATCAGTGCCGCCTGGCTCATCGAGCACAGTGGGTTCACCAAGGGCTACGGCAACGACCGGGTGCGCCTTTCCACCAAGCACACCCTGGCTCTGACCAACCGTGGTGGCGCAACGACCAAGGACCTCGTCACGCTCGCGTCGGAGATCCAGGCCGGTGTGCTCGACACGTTCGGTGTCTGGCTGGTCAACGAGCCCGTCCTCGTTGGCTGTGAGCTGCCCCGTCCCTAGGGCGAGCTCGTCGAGGAGGAGCTCATCCTGAGTAGCTCGTCGCCGCTGTCGTCGCTGCGATGCCGAGGAACGCGACCACGCCAATGAGGTACAAGACGACCAGGCCCAGCAGCACCGTTCCGACGATGCCCAGGACATAACCGGCCTGTGCCGAACCGCGCCCGCCCACGGTTCCGTTGGACGCATCGATCTCCGCGACGGTCTTCTTCCCGATCGACCACGCGAAGGGGCCGATAACCTGACACAGCACGACACCCAGGATCCCTAGCACCAGCGCAGTCGTGGCCTTCGGGTGGTCGGGCGCGAACTGCACCGGCATCTGGCCGTAGCCCGGCTGCTGCCCGTACGGCTGCTGGCCATACTGGTTCTGCTGGTACGGCTGCTGCTGGCTCTGCTGCTGCCAGTAGCCAGGCTGGTCCTGGTTGCGTTCGGGATCGTTGGGGTCGTGGGGCGGCTGCCCCTCCCCCGGAGGATTGGTCATGGGGCCTAGTGTGCCAACCAATCGCCGACTTGGCGCAGCAAGTCGGATTTCAGCGCGTCGGGCGCCCGGGACGCGCGGATCGACATCGCCGCCAGCTCGGCGAGCTGGCGGTCGGTGAGATCGTGCGCGGCACGCATCGTGGCGTACTGGCCGGCCAGGCTGGAGCCGAACAGAAGCGGGTCGTCGGCACCCAGAGCAACGGTGGCCCCGGACTCGAGCAGGGCGGGAAGCGGAACGGAGCTGAGGTCGGAGTAGACGCCGAGCGCCACGTTGGACACCGGGCACACCTCGAGTGGGACCCCCTGTTCCACAACCCGGTCGAGCAGCAACCTGTCCTCGGCTACGCGCACGCCGTGGCCGAGCCGGTCGGCGTGCAGCTCATCGAGGCACATCCGCACGCTCTCCGGTCCCAGCAGCTCACCACCGTGGGGGGTCAGCAGCAGACCTGCTCGCTCAGCGATCGCGAAGGCGGGGGCGAACTCGACTGTGGCCCCGCGACGTTCGTCGTTGGACAGCCCGAAACCGATCACCCCACGGTCGGCGTACTGAGCCGCGAGCCGCGCCAGCGTCCGCGCGTCGAGAGGATGTCTCGTCCGGTTCGCCGCGATGACGACCGCCATTCCGATGCCCGTGCGCGTCGCGGCATCCCGGACGGAGTCGAGGACCAGGTCGGTGAAGGCAGTGATGCCCCCGAACCTGACGGCGTAGCCGCCCGGGTCCACCTGGATCTCGAGCCAGCCAGAACCGTCCCGGACATCGTCCTCGGCGGCCTCGAGGACGAGTCGTCGTACGTCGTCCTCGGTCCTCAGCAGCGACCGCGCCACGTCGTACAGCCGCTGGAAACGGAACCAGCCTTTCTCGTCCGCGGCCGAGAGCCGGGGTGGCCAGTCCTCCACGAGTGCATCGGGCAGCCCGATGCCATCGCGCGCGGCCAGCTCGATCAACGTCGAGTGCCGCATCGACCCGGTGAAATGCAGGTGCAGGTGTGCCTTCGGCAGGGCGGTGAGCGACCGGGCCTGTGTCATCGGGCCTGTGTCATCGGCGCAAGATCATCCAGTGACGAGATCAGGCGAAGAGCTTCTGGAGCCGGCTGATGCCCTCGACCAGGTCGTCGTCGCTGAGGGCGTATGAGAACCGGAGGTATCCAGGTGACCCGAACGCCTCGCCGGGCACCGCTGCCACCAAGGCCTTGTCGAGCAGCAGCTCAGCGAGCTCGGTCGACGTGTGCGCGGTGTCGCCGTCGACCGAACGGCCGAGAAGTCCGGAGACCTGCGGGTAGGCGTAGAACGCGCCCTTCGGCTCCGGGCACACCACACCCTCGATCTCGTTGAGCATCGAGACGATGGTCTGGCGGCGACGGTCGAAGGCCGTCCTCATCTCCGCGACTGCGGACAGGTCACCGGACACCGCCGCGACCGCGGCGCGCTGGGCCACGTTGGAGACGTTCGAGGTGGCGTGGGACTGCAGGTTCGTGGCCGCCTTGATGATGTCCAGCGGACCGATCACCCAGCCGACCCGCCAACCGGTCATCGCAAAGGTCTTGGCAACTCCGTTGACCACCAGGCACCTGTCAACGAGCTCGGGAACGACCACCGGGAGCGAGGCGCTCTCGAGGCCGTCGTAGACGAGGTGCTCGTAGATCTCGTCGGTCATCACCCAGAGGTCGTGCTCGGCCAGCCACCGCCCGATCGCCTCGACCTCACCACGGCTGTACACCGCACCCGTCGGGTTGGAAGGTGAGTTGAACAGCAGAGCCTTGGTCCGGTCGGTTCGCGCCGACTCGAGCTGCTCGAGAGTGACCTTGTAGCCCTGGGTCTCGTCGGCCAGGACCTCCACCGGAACGCCTCCGGCCAGTCGGATCGACTCGGGGTACGTCGTCCAGTACGGCGCGGGAAGGATCACCTCGTCGCCGGGATCGAGCAACGTCGCGAAGCCCTCGTAGATGGCCTGCTTGCCGCCGTTGGTCACTAGCACCTGTGCCGGGTCGACGTCGTACCCAGAGTCACGCCTGGTCTTCGCCACGATCGCCTGCTTCAGTTCGGGAAGACCGCCGGCGGGGGTGTACCGGTGGTTGCGCGTGTCCGCGCAAGCCTCCACTGCCGCTTGGACGATGTAGTCAGGGGTGGGGAAGTCCGGTTCGCCGGCACCGAAGCCGATCACCGGCCGGCCGGCTGCCTTGAGCGCCTTGGCCTTGGCGTCGACGGCGAGCGTGGCAGACTCGGTGATGGCGCCGATCCGCTTCGACACGCGAGACCGGGCGGTGCCGCCTGGACGGGTCGCCCCAGTGTTGTCCGCGTTGTCCGACGAGATGGCCATGTCGCTATCGTTCCACTCGTGGCGGCGGATCGACAGCAGGGGGTCCGCCGGTTCGACTTAGGTTGGCCGGGACCGTAGAATCTCGTTCTTGGTGGTTCGCACCATAGATTGTCATGCCCGCAATCGTTCGCCGCAGGCTCCGAAACGCGCCTGCAACCGCGTCGTACGGCTCCTGTGGAACCACCGGAGGGCACTAGCTCAACTGGCAGAGCATCGGTCTCCAAAACCGAAGGTTGGGGGTTCAAGTCCCTCGTGCCCTGCAAGTCGGCGATGCCGTAGTGAAGCAACTGAAAGGTGGAGGACAGTGTCGGAGAGCCGCTCCGTGTCTTCGTCCCGCGACAAGCGCACCAGTCCCGCCACTTTCTACCGGCAGGTGGTCGCCGAGCTTCGCAAGGTCGTCTGGCCCACCCAGCAGCAGCTGATCACGTACTTCATCGTGGTTCTGGTGTTCGTGCTGGTGCTCATGACGATCGTCTCGTTGCTCGACCTGGCCTTCGGCAAGGCCGTCTTCGCGATCTTTGCGTGACCCGAGCGGAGCCCATCCTGAGTTCATCCCGAGTTCCTGACAGCACAACCGCAACAGTGAAGGTGACTGATTAACCGTGTCGCAGTCGTATGACGAACAGCAGCTCGAGGGAACCTCCGAGACCAGTGACCCGGTCGAGGCTCCCGCCGAGTCGGTAGTCGATGCCCCCGCTGCAGCGACCGCGGACGTCGAGGACGGCATCCCCGAGGCGGACGCTGTGGATGTCCCCACCGGCGACCCCGACGACCTCCCGGCCGAGGAGATCGCCGACCCTGTCGAAGACCCGGTCGTTGACCCACTCGAGGAGTTCCGTCAGACACTTTGGGCGAAGCCGGGCGACTGGTTCGTGGTGCACACCTACTCCGGCATGGAGAACCGGGTGAAGGCGAACCTGGAGAACCGCATCACTTCCTTGAACATGGAGGACTTCATCCACGAGGTGATCGTCCCCACCGAAGAGGTGGCCGAGATCAAGAACGGCCAGCGCAAGCTGGTCAAGCGCACCGTCCTGCCCGGCTACGTCCTGGTCCGAATGGACCTCACCGACGAGTCCTGGGCAGCGGTTCGGCATACCCCGTCGGTGACCGGGTTCGTCGGCCATAGCCACCAGCCGGTGCCACTGAGCCTTGCCGAGGTCGAGAACATGCTCGCTCCGGCCGTCGTCGCTGCGGCCGAGGCAGCCTCGCCGGAGGGTGCGCAGGCTGCGACGAAGAAGAAGGTGGAGGTCGCCGACTTCGACGTCGACGACTCCGTCATGGTCATCGACGGGCCTTTCGCGACTCTGCACGCGACCATCACCGAGATCAACGCCGAGTCCCAGCGGGTCCGGGCTCTCGTCGAGATCTTCGGCCGGGAGACCCCGGTCGAGCTGAGCTTCAACCAGATCCAGAAGGTCTGAGCGACCGCTGGACCATGCCTCGGCCGTCAAGCAGCCCCGATAACGCCGGGAACACCCAGGTTTCCGGTCACGAAATGAACTAAGGATCAATCGCATGCCACCCAAGAAGAAGATCGCAGCGCTCGTCAAGGTGCAGCTGCAGGCCGGGGCGGCCACTCCCGCGCCACCCGTGGGCACCGCCCTCGGTCCGCACGGCGTCAACATCATGGAGTTCTGCAAGACATACAACGCCCAGACCGAGCCGATGCGCGGGAGCGTTGTCCCCGTGGAGATCACGATCTACGAGGACCGTTCGTTCACGTTCATCACCAAGACGCCCCCAGCGGCCGAGCTGATCAAGAAGGCGGCCGGCCTGCAGAAGGGGTCGGGCGTCCCGCACAAGGAGAAGGTCGGCAAGCTGACCAAGGACCAGGTGCGCGAGATCGCGACGACCAAGCAGCCCGACCTCAACGCCAACGACATCGACGCAGCGATGAAGATCGTCGAAGGAACCGCCCGCTCGATGGGCGTCACGACCGAGTAGTCAGCAATCAGATCCCGTGGCAGGGCAGCTGACGCGCCCTACGACCACAACTGGCCAATCCCGACAACACTGAGGACCAGACATGCAGCGCAGCAAGACCTATCGTGCCGCGTCGGAGACATTCGACAAGGACGAGTTGTACGCCCCCCTGGCAGCGATCAGGCTCGCCAAGGGCGGAAGCAGGAAGAAGTTTGACGAGACCGTCGACGTGGCCATGCGACTCGGGGTGGACCCGCGCAAGGCGGACCAGATGGTCCGCGGCACGGTCAACCTCCCACACGGGACCGGAAAGACTGCACGTGTGCTCGTCTTTGCCAGTGGTGACCGCGCGGAAGCGGCGCGCGCAGCAGGCGCCGACATCGTCGGTGGTGACGAGCTCATCGAGAAGGTCAACGGCGGATGGCTCGACTTCGACGCCGTGGTCGCGACTCCGGACATGATGGGCAAGGTCGGACGGCTCGGCCGAGTCCTCGGTCCCCGCGGTCTGATGCCGAACCCGAAGACCGGCACCGTGACCCCGGACGCGGCCAAGGCCGTGACCGACATCAAGGGCGGCAAGATCGAGTTCCGTGTCGACCGGCACGCCAACCTGCACTTCATCATCGGCAAGGCGTCGTTCTCAGAGGCGCAGCTCGCCGAGAACTACGCTGCCGCGCTCGAAGAGGTGCTCCGTCTCAAGCCGGCCAGCTCGAAGGGCCGCTACCTGAGGAAGGTCACCGTCTCCACGACGATGGGTCCCGGTGTCCAGGTGGACCCCAACCGCACCCGCAACGTCGCCGGCGACGACGAGGCCTGAGCTCCGCGCCGCTCGCGGTTCGTCGCTGTCGCAACAGCGCATGTGAGCTGCTCTAGCGACGTACCCCACTCACGGAACCGCTCGGCGGCTCCCAGGTTGTACATCAGGTGATGACGGTGCCGCTGGACCGGTGGAGGACCAGCCGGTCGGCGTACCTCCTGGACGGCCTCGCCGGCCTCCATGGGTGCTGGGAGAAGCAGACGACCCGAGATGTTTGTCCAGCACACTTCTAGAATCGACGCGGAACTACCTGATTTGGAGTACGACGAGTGCCGCCGGTACAGTCCCTCGTGAAACCAGAGACCGTCGGCTGTCGGTGCCCAGTTCCCAGAATGTCGTGGGCTGGAGCCGCTGACTGAAACGGCCCGCGAAGCGGGCGGCCTGCGCAGGTGACACCGAGTGACGACCTGGCGCGGAGGGGCCAGTGTCCACGCCCTGTGCCGCTTGCGCCAGGGCGTTCCTTCTTCTCCGAGGCCGTTTCACACTCGGCAGTCTCCGGCAACCGTGCACAACGATGCGCACCCGGTGCGTAGATCTGTGCGAAATCGATTGGGTAGGAGACCTATGGCGCGGCCAGACAAGGAAACAGCTGTCGCGGAGCTCGTGGAGTCGTTCCAGGAGTCGGCGGGTGCTGTGCTGACCGACTACCGCGGTCTCACCGTCAAGCAGCTGCAGGACCTGCGGCGCGCGCTCGGCGAGGACGCCAGCTATGCCGTGGTGAAGAACACGCTGACCAAGATTGCCGCCGGCCAAGCCGGGGTCGAAGGGTTCGAAGACCTGCTGACCGGCCCCACCGCCATCGCCTTCATCAACGGGGACGTGGTCGAGGCTGCCAAGGGTCTGCGTGACTTCGCCCGAACGAACCCAGCCCTGGTGATCAAGGGCGGCATCCTCGACGGCAACCCTCTCGATGCGGCTGAGATCGCCAAGATCGCCGACCTCGAGTCGCGTGAGGTTCTCCTCGCCAAGCTTGCCGGAGGCATGCTGGCCTCACTCAGTCAGGCCGTCTACCTGCTCAACGCTCCGCTGTCCCAGGCCGCCCGCGTTGCTGGTGCCCTTCAGGCGAAGGCCGAGCAGGACCCGTCCATCCTTCGAGGTGGTGGCGATGAGCCGACCCGATCCGAGGAGCCCGCACCGGAAGCGACTACCTGAGTTCGCTCGTCAACCACAACTCAACCACGACAGCAGATCTTCACCGAGGGTCAGCAACCCAGCCGTAAGTTCAGGATCAACGAGAGGAAGCGCCATCATGGCGAAGCTCAACACCGACGAGCTGCTTGACGCCTTCAAGGAGATGACCCTCCTTGAGCTCAGCGAGTTCGTGAAGCAGTTCGAAGAAACCTTCGGAGTCACCGCCGCTGCTCCCGTCGCAGCTGCTGCCGCTCCGGCCGCTGGCGGCGCTGCCGCAGACGCCGACGAGGTCGCCGAGCAGGACGAGTTCGACGTCGTCCTCGAGGCCGCAGGTGACAAGAAGATCAACGTCATCAAGGAGGTGCGCTCCCTCACGAGTCTCGGTCTCAAGGAGGCCAAGGACCTCGTGGAGGCTGCACCCAAGGCGGTCCTGGAGAAGGTCACCAAGGAAGCTGCCGAGAAGGCAAAAGACTCCCTCGAGGCCGCTGGGGCCTCCGTGTCGGTCAAGTGACCCTGCTCTAGGCGCCCACCAGCGTCTGCGTGAGACGGCGGCAACCTCATGGGGCCGACGTCTCGTCGCGCTCGAAGGAAGACATCGCGCCAACAGGTGACAGCCGGACCTGCTCAGGGAGACACTGTCCCAGGTCCGTGGTCGTTTGCCGCGAACCTATTGATTAGGCCGAGTGGTCGCGTAACTTGGGCCTAGTTTACTCGTTGGTAATGGCGGAGAAGCCTGCCCGTTACCTGTTTTTCGCGTGGCGGCAGCCGGCCAGGGACTAGAGGGAGGACGCTAAGCGTGGGCGTCGAGATCAAGGTCGAGGACCTCACCAAATCCTTCGGCAAGCAGCTCATCTGGGGTGACGTCTCGCTGACGATCCCTGAGGGCCAGATCAGCGTCATGCTTGGCCCCTCGGGCACGGGCAAGTCCGTCCTGCTCAAGACGATCATCGGCCTGCTCAAGCCGGACAAGGGCAGCGTCGTTATCGAGGGGCTGGACATCTGTCACTGCTCCGAGAGGGACCTCTACGATATCCGGAAGCTCTTCGGCGTCCTGTTCCAGGACGGCGCCATGTTCGGGTCGATGACTCTCTACGACAACGTGGCCTTCCCGCTGCGCGAGCACACCAAGAAGTCCGAGTCCGACATCCGAAACATCGTGATGGAGAAGATGGAGCTCGTCGGCCTGGTCGGCGCCGAGGACAAGCTCCCCGGCGAGATCTCCGGCGGCATGCGCAAGCGAGCGGGTCTGGCCAGGGCACTCGTGCTGGATCCCGAGATCGTGCTCTTCGACGAGCCTGACTCGGGCCTCGACCCGGTGCGCACGGCGTTCCTGAACCAGCTCATCGTCGATCTCAACGCGCAGATCAACGCGACGTTCCTGATCGTCACCCACGACATCAACACCGCCCGCACCGTACCGGACAACATCGGCCTGCTCTACCACAAGCACCTGGCCATGTTCGGTCCCCGCGAGATGCTGCTCACGTCGGAGGAGCCGGTCGTCCGCCAGTTCCTGAACGCGCAGCGGATCGGCCCGATCGGCATGTCGGAGGAGAAGGACGCCGACGAGCTGGCCCAGGAGAAGGGGGAGGAGATGCCGCCACTTCCGCCGATCCCGATCCAGATCGCGCCGTCTAACGGCATCGAACGAGAAGGCGCACGGGCTCCCGGCGAGTGGTGCAAGGAGAACGACGTGACGCCTTCGCCGGGTTCCTTCGATGACCAGATGTCCATGGCGCCAGGAGCCTGATCCATGTCCACGATCACCTCGGCGAGGGTGTTCGCGCCCATAGGGGCCGCGGGCAAGCTCTTCGCCTTCGGCCTCGACGTGGGGCGGAACCTGTTCAAGCGTCCCTTCCAGCTGCGCGAGTTTCTGCAGCAGGCGTGGTTCATTGCCTCGGTCACGATCATCCCCACCGCTCTGGTCGCCATCCCGTTCGGTGCCGTGATCGCCCTCCAGGTGGGCGGCCTGATCAAGCAGTTCGGCGCACAGTCGTTCACCGGTTCGGCCGCTGTGCTCGCGATCGTCCGCGAGGCGGGGCCGATCGCGACGGCGCTACTCATCGCGGGGGCCGCCGGGTCCGCGATCGCCGCCGACCTCGGATCGCGCAAGATCCGAGAAGAGCTCGACGCGATGATGGTGCTCGGCATTGACCCGATCCAGCGGTTGGTGGTCCCGCGCGTGCTGGCCTGCATGATGGTGGCAGTCTTCCTCAGCGGTCTGGTCAGCGTCGTCGGCGTGGCAGGAGGGTACTTCTTC
>Ga0136621_1000705_pt1 | contig 13392 bp, 9 predicted proteins | sample AntDryUQ445A2306_FD_104673 | JGI IMG/M metagenome (GOLD analysis project Ga0136621, IMG submission 104673) | Polar desert sand microbial communities from Dry Valleys, Antarctica - metaG UQ445A (23.06) | ecosystem: Environmental > Terrestrial > Soil > Desert | place: Antarctica: Dry Valley...
CTGCAGGTGCCCGGCGGCGCCGCCAACCCGGCTCCGCCGGTCGGCCCCGCCCTGGGCCAGCACGGCGTGAACATCATGGAGTTCTGCAAGGCGTTCAACGCCCAGACCCAGAACGAGAACGGCACCACCACCCCGGTGGAGATCACGGTCTACGAGGACCGCTCGTTCACCTTCATCACCAAGACGCCGCCCGCCGCCGTGCTCATCAAGCAGGCGATCAATCTGGACAAGGGCTCGGGTGAGCCCAACCGCACCAAGGTGGGCCAGATCACCTCGGCGCAGATCCGCGATATCGCCGAGAAGAAGATGCCCGACCTGAACGCCAACGACATCGACGCCGCGTCGAAGATCATCGAGGGCACCGCCCGCTCCATGGGCGTGGAGGTCCAGAGGTGAGGCGTGATGCCGAACAAGCCCCCCAGACGCGGGGCGCGGACGCGCCGCGGAGGTAATCCCAGAATGGCCAAGCACGGCAAGCGCTACCGCGACAACCTGGAGAAGGTCGATCGCGAACGCCAGTACACGCCCTCCGACGCGGTAGGCGTGATCAAGTCATTCGAGGGGGCCAAGTTCCCCGAGACCGTCGAGGTGCATATCCGCACCGGGCTGAACGTCCGACACGCCGAGGAGCAGCTGCGCGGCACGATCTCGCTGCCCAACGGCCTGGGCAAGGAGATGACCGTCGCGGTGTTCGCGAAGGGCGACAAGGCCCGCGAGGCCACCGAGGCCGGCGCCGATCACGTGGGAGACGACGACCTGGCCAAGCGGATCGAGGAGGGCTTCTCGGACTTCGACGTGGCCATCGCCACGCCGGACATGATGCCCGTGGTTGGCCGCCTGGGCCGGGTGCTGGGCCCGCAGGGAAAGATGCCCAACCCCAAGGTCGGGACCGTGACCAACGACGTTGCCCGCGCCGTCTCCGAGAGCAAGGCCGGCAAGGTCGAGTACCGCACCGATCGCCACGCGATCGTGCACATGGCGATCGGCAAGTCCGACTTCGCCGAGGGCGACCTGCTCGAGAACTACGCGGCGCTGATCGACGAGATCAACCGGGCCAAGCCGGCCGCCGCCAAGGGCCGCTACCTGCACACGGTCACGCTCACCACCTCCATGGGCCCGGGGGTGAAGGTGGATCCCGGGGCGCGCACCAGCATGGAGGCCGGCGAGCCGGCCGAAGTCACGGCGTAGAGAACCTCGTGCGGTGCTCGCCGGACCATCGGTCCGGCTGCGCTCCTGCGCCCGCCGTCCCTTCGCTAGTCTCCCGGGTCGACATCAGGCCCCAGACCACCGGCGGGTTCTCCCATAAGGCCGGTGCAGGCGCAGTCTTCGAAGGACGTTCCGACTTCCGAGCCCGCCTGCGTGCGGGCTCTTTGCGTCTTACGAGACAGAGGTAGGCGAACAGCGTGAACAGGGAAGAGAAAGCAGCGGTCATCGATCAGGTGGCCACGCAGATCAAGGAGTCCCAGGCCATCTACGCGGTCGACTACCGCGGTATCTCCGTGACCCAGGTCGCCGAGCTGCGCGAGCGCCTGGTCGAGGCCGGCGCGTCACTGCGGGTGGTCAAGAACTCCCTCACCGAGCGGGCGGCCGACCAGGCGGGGGCGGAGAGCCTCAAGGAGCTCCTGGAGGGTCCCACGGCCTTCACCTTCGTCAGCGGCGACGCCGCTCTGGCGGCCAAGGCCATCGCGCGCTTTCGCCGTGAGCACCAGGTTCCGCAGTTCAAGGGTGGGACGCTCGACGGGGACGTGCTCTCGATCGAGCAGATCGAGGACATCGCCAAGCTCCCGGCCCGCAACGTGCTCGACGGCCAGTTGGTGGGTGTGCTCGCCTCGCCGATCACCGGCCTGGTGCGCGGACTGAATGGGCTGATCGGCGGATTGGCCATCCAGCTCGGCGCGATCGCCGAGCAGGGGCTGGTCAGCGGGGAGGCGCCTGCGCCGGCCGCGGAGGAGGCACCCGCAGAACAAGCTTCGGGCGACGACGCGCCCGCAGAGAACCAAGAAGACAGCGAAGCGCCCTCCGAGGGCGACACCGAAGCCAATAGCGCGCAGCCGGCCGAGCCGGCTGCTTCGCCCACGACAGAGGAGGGCTAGATGGCCACCAGTACTGACGAATGGATCGACGAGCTCAAGGGCATTTCCGTGCTCGAGCTGTCCGAGCGCATCAAGGCGCTCGAGGAGGCGTTCGGCGTATCCGCGACGGCCGTGGCCGCTGCCGCCCCGGCCGCCGGCGGTGCGGACGCCGCTGACGGCGACGCCGCCGAGGAGGAGTCGAGCACCGTTGACGTGGTCCTGACGGGCCCCGGCGACAAGAAGATCCAGGTGATCAAGGTCGTGCGCGCGGCCACCGGCCTGGGCCTGAAGGAGGCCAAGGCACTGGTCGACGAGGCGCCGAAGCCGATCAAGGAGGGCGTCGAGCGCGAGGAGGCCGACAAGCTCAAGGCCGACCTCGAGGAGGCCGGCGGCAGCGTAGAGGTGAAGTAGCCGCCGGATCGCCCGGTACTCGACCCGGAGGCGACCGAGCGGGCCGCGGCCGAAGCGGGTGCTGTGGCTTCAGTGCCTACTGGATCACGTTCACGAAGACCAGCTCCCAGAAGGCCGCGCCCATCGCGGCGGCCGTGAGGCCCCAGAGCAGTGCCCACTGGACACGCTCGGCGGGCTTCATCCGGGGGCGGGTCAACCCGAAGATCAGGAGCAGCTCGAGCACCACGCTCAGACCCACGAAGGGCAGGAAGTGGATCTTGCCCACGAACGCGCCGACTATCAGCAGGATCACCGGCACGGTCAATGCGGCGCTGACGGCCGAGATCACGAAGACGACGAGCTCGTTGAAAGGGTCGCGATAGATCCTCTGGCGGGGATCGAACGCGGCTCCGAGGTTGCCTGGCGGCTGTCTGCTCTCCATGCGGCGATGATTGCATGCCGGTTGGCCCGTCGCTCCGCTAAGGTCCTCTTAAGGCCTATAGCCGTAGCCGTCCCTACGCCGCAAGCACCTGGCTCGCCGGGTGCGCGCGGATGGACATGGAGCGTCCCGCCACATATTCGCGGGGCCTCGGGACGGGGTCCGTGATGGCCGCGCACGGTCCCAATCGGGACCGGCATCCGCCCTCTGTGAGGGTGGATCTCAGTCTGCTATTCTGACGGGTCGCGCTTTTTTTGCGCCCTCGCTGTCCGCCGAACCTCGAAGGAGCCGCCGTCTTGGCACGTGTTGATGCCTCCCGTCTTCGCCGCAGTTTCTCGCGGCTGGAGAACAAGCTCGAAGTCCCCAACCTGATCGACATCCAGCGCCGCTCGTTCGAGTGGCTCGTGGACACCGAGAAGGGGGGACTGCGGGAGACCATCGACGATGTCTCGCCAATCGAGGACTACACGGGCAACCTGGCCGTGGTCTTCGAGGAGATCACGTTCGACGATCCGGTGGGCACCATCGCCGAGTGTCGCGAGAAGGACCTCACCTACGCTCGCCCGCTGACCGTGAAGGTCGCCTTCCAGAACCGCGAGACGGGCGAGATCCGGGAGCAGTCGGTGTTCATGGGCGACTTCCCCTGGATGACCGAATGGGGCACGTTCATCATCAACGGCACCGAGCGCGTGGTCGTCACGCAGCTCGTGCGTTCTCCGGGCGCCTACGTCATGGAGCCCAAGGACCGCGAGAAGCAGGTCTTCGCGGCCAACCTGATGCCGGCCCGCGGCTCCTGGCTGGAGCTGGAGATCGACAAGAAGGGCAAGGTCTTCGTCCGGATCGACCGTAAGCGCAAGCTGCCGGTCTCGGTGCTTCTGCGCGCGATGGGCGAGGTGTTGCGTGAGCGCGGCGTGGCCGAGGGCTGGACGGGCTCGGACGAGGACATGCTGGCGCTGTTTGACAACTCGCTCTACATCCGCAACACGATCGAGTCCGACACGGAGGCCACCAGGTCCGAGGACGGCGCGCTGATCGAGCTGTTCAAGAAGCAGCGCCCGGGCGAGCCGCCCTCGGTGGACGCCGCCAAGAACCTGCTCAACCAGCTGTTCTTCGACCCCAAGCGCTACGACCTGACGCGCGTGGGTCGCTACAAGCTCAACTCGCGCCTGCACCTGGACGAGCCGCTGGACACCCGCACGCTCACCCCGCGCGACATCGTCGAGCTGATCAAGGAGCTCGTCACCCTGCCCAAGGATCTGGGCATCCCCGAGTCGGGCGAGTTCGATGGTGAGCCGATCAAGGACTACGCCGCCGAGGCGCAGGTCCTTCCGCGCGAGCCGATCGAGGAGCGCCTGGACGAGTACGAGCACTTCGGCAACCGCCGGCTGCGTACCGGCGGCGAGCTGATCCAGGAGGCCTTCCGCATCGGCCTCTACCGGATGGAGCGCGTCGTGCGTGAGCGCCTGACCACCGAGGACTCGGACACGATCACCCCGCAGACGATCATCAACATCCGTCCCGTCGTGGCGGCGCAGAAGGAGTTCTTCGGCTCCTCCCAGCTGTCGCAGTTCATGGACCAGACCAACTCGCTGTCGGGGCTGACGCACCGGCGGCGGCTGAGCGCCCTGGGCGCCGGCGGCCTCACGCGCGAGCGTGCCCCGATCGAGGTGCGCGACGTGCACCCGACCCACTACGGCCGCATGTGCCCGATCGAGACCCCCGAGGGTCCGAACATCGGCCTCATCGGGTCGCTCTCCTCCTACGCGGAGATCTCCGAGCACGGCTTCGTCACCACCCCCTACCGGCTGGTCAAGGACGGCCTGGTGACCGACGAGATCGTCCACCTCGACGCCAACGAGGAGGAGGAGAAGGTCATCGCGCAGGCCAACGCGGAGATCGACCACAAGACCAGCAAGCTCACGGGTCCGGGCGTGACCTGTCGCTCGGGTGACTCCGAGCTGGCGCTGCAGGCTCCCAAGGACGTCGACCTGATGGACGTCTCGCCCAACCAGATCTGGTCGGTGGCCACCGCGCTGATCCCGTTCCTCGAGCACGACGACGCGAACCGCGCGCTGATGGGCTCGAACATGATGCGCCAGGCGGTGCCGCTGCTCAAGACCGAGGCGCCGCTGATCGGCACCGGCATGGAGACCCGCGCCGCGCTGGACACCGGCGACGTGACGCTGGCCGAGAGCTCGGGCGAGGTGACCTTCGTCGACGCCGAGAAGGTGGTGGTGGACAAGGCCGAGTACCCGCTGCACAAGTACAGGCGGTCCAACCAGGGCACGATCATCCACCAGAAGCCGCTGGTCTCGCTGGGCGACGCGGTGAAGGCCGGCGACCCGCTGGCCGACGGCTCCTCGACCCGCAACGGGGAGCTGGCCCTGGGCAAGAACTGCCTGGTCGCCTTCATGTCCTGGGAGGGCTACAACTTCGAGGACGCGATCATCCTGTCGGAGCGGCTGGTCAAGGACGACGAGCTCACCTCGATTCACATCGAGGAGTACGAGATCGACGCCCGCACCACCAAGCTGGGCGACGAGGAGATCACCCGCGACATCCCCAACCGCTCGGAGGAGTCGCTGCGCAACCTCGACGACCGCGGCATCGTGCGCGTCGGCGCCGAGGTCGGTTCCGGCGACCTGCTGGTGGGCAAGGTCACGCCCAAGGGCGAGACCGAGTTGACCGCCGAGGAGAAGCTGATCCGCGCGATCTTCAAGGAGAAGGCGCGCGAGGTCCGCGACACCTCGCTCAAGGTCCCGCACGGGGAGGGCGGCGTCGTGATAGACGTCAAGACCTTCTCGCGCGAGGACGAGGACGACCTGTCCCCGGGCGTCAACGACCTCGTTCGCGTGTACGTGGCCAAGAAGCGCAAGATCGCCGAGGGCGACAAGCTGGCCGGCCGTCACGGCAACAAGGGCGTGATCTCGAAGATCGTGCCCGAGGCCGACATGCCCCACCTGGCCGACGGCACCCCCGTCGACGTGATCCTCAACCCGCTGGGCGTGCCCAGCCGCATGAACATCGGACAGATCCTGGAGACCCATCTCGGGTGGGCTGCGGGAATGGGCTGGTACGACGACGGCTCGGAGGCCTACGAGCACGCCCAGTCAAACGGCGGCCGCGTGAACGTGGCCACACCGGTGTTCGACGGCGCGACTGTGGAGGACGTGGACAACGCCCTGGTCAAGTGGCAGGAGGAGCACTCCGACCGCGGGATCGACCTCGGCGTCGACATGAAGGAGATCCCGGGGCGGCGCTCCACCGGCAAGGCGCAGCTTTTCAACGGCCGCACCGGTGAGCCCTACGAGGAGACCGTCACCGTCGGCTTCATGTACATCCTGAAGCTGGCGCACCTCGTGGACGACAAGATCCACGCACGCTCGACCGGTCCGTACTCGCTGGTCACCCAGCAGCCGCTGGGCGGCAAGGCGCAGTTCGGCGGCCAGCGCTTCGGGGAGATGGAGGTGTGGGCCCTGGAGGCCTACGGCGCGGCATACACGCTGCAGGAGATGCTCACGATCAAGTCCGACGACACCGTCGGGCGGGTCAAGGCCTACGAGGCCATCGTCAAGGGCGAGAACATCGCCGAGCCGAGCATCCCGGAGTCGTTCAAGGTGCTGCTCAAGGAGATGCAGTCACTGGCGCTGGACGTGGACGTCCGCTCCGAGGAGGGCGGTGACGTGGAGCTGCGCGACGAGGACGACGACCTGCTGCGGGCTGCGGAGGAGCTGGGCATCGACCTGTCCGGCGTCCGCGCCACCGACGGCGAGGCCGCCGACGAGTCCGAGGAGAAGGTCGAGGTTCAGGGCGCCGCAGGGCAGGGCGCGGAGTCCGAGGCCGAGCAGGACAAAGAGATGATCGAGACGGAAGGCAGCAACTGATGATCGACACAGGGGGGCTGCGCCCCCCTCAGGGGGCCTGCGGCCCCCTACAGCCGGCTGCGCCGGCACACCCCCGGCATACTCGGCCGGCTCACCCCCCGGTTACTGACTCACGCTTGGAGATTTGCCTGTGATTGACATCAATAATTTCGACAAGATCAGCATTGGTCTCGCGTCGTCCAAGCAGATCCGTTCCTGGTCCTCGGGCGAGGTCACCAAGCCGGAGACGATCAACTACCGCACGCTGAAGCCGGAGAAGGACGGCCTCTTCTGCGAGCGCATCTTCGGTCCGACCAAGGACTGGGAGTGCTACTGCGGCAAGTACAAGCGGGTTCGCTACAAGGGCATCGTCTGCGAGCGCTGCGGCGTCGAGGTCACCCGCTCCAAGGTGCGTCGCGAGCGCATGGGCCACGTGGACCTGGCCGCCCCGGTAAGCCACATCTGGTTCTTCAAGGGCGTCCCGTCGCGCATCGGCTACCTGATCGACATGGCTCCCAAGGAGCTCGAGAAGGTCCTCTACTTCGCGGCCTCCATGGTCACGTGGGTCGACGACGAGGCCCGGGCCAGGGACGTGCCCGAGCTCGAGGGCGAGGTCCAGAAGGTCGTCGACTCCTACGAGGCCGAGAAGGAGCAGCAGGTCCAGGAGCTCAGGGAGTCCCTGGAGAACCGCGTGGAGTACCTGAAGAGCGGCAAGCAGAGCGGCTTCTCCGACGAGGACCACCTGTGGGCGGACTCGCTCGACATCAACCTCAAGAAGCTCTCCGACGACGAGCGCGACAAGATGACCAAGGAGGTCACCAAGACCTTCGAGTCCGACATCTCCGACACCGAGGCCTACATCGAGGACGCGGCCGAGCGCATGCGTCAGGTGTGGGAGACCTTCCGGGAGATGAAGCCGCAGGACGTGATCTCCGACGAGACGCTCTTCCGTGAGCTCAAGGACCGGTTCGGATCGCCCTACGGCTTCGGTGAGTACTTCCGCGGCGGCATGGGCGCCGAGGCGGTGCGAGACCTCCTGGAGCAGGTCGACCTCGACGCCGAGAAGGACGAGCTCGAGGACCAGGTCAAGACGGCCAAGGGGCAGAAGCAGAGCCGCGCGGTCAAGCGCCTGAAGGTGGTGTCGGCGTTCATCAACTCCGACAACCGGCCCCAGGACATGATCCTGGAGGCCATCCCGGTGATACCGCCGGAGCTGCGCCCGATGGTCCAGCTCGACGGTGGCCGCTTCGCCACCTCGGACTTGAACGACCTCTACCGGCGCGTGATCAACCGCAACAACCGCCTGAAGCGGCTGCTGGATCTGGGCGCGCCCGAGATCATCGTCAACAACGAGAAGCGGATGCTGCAGGAGGCCGTCGACGCTCTGTTCGACAACGGCCGCCGCGGCCGGCCCGTCACCGGGCCCGGCAACCGCCCGCTCAAGTCGATCAGCGACATGCTGAAGGGCAAGCAGGGCCGCTTCCGCCAGAACCTGCTGGGCAAGCGCGTGGACTACTCGGGACGATCGGTGATCGTGTCCGGCCCGTCACTGCGCCTGCACCAGTGCGGCCTGCCCAAGCTGATGGCTCTGGAGCTGTTCAAGCCGTTCATCATGGCCCGCCTGGTCGAGCGCAAGGCCGTCCAGAACATCAAGGCGGCCAAGAAGATGGTCGACTCGATGATCCCCGAGGTCTGGGATGTGCTCGAAGAGGTCATCCAGGAGCACCCGGTGCTGCTGAACCGCGCACCGACGCTCCACCGCCTGGGCCTCCAGGCCTTCGAGCCCGTGCTGGTGGAGGGCAAGGCGATCCAGGTCCACCCGCTCGTCTGCTCGGCCTTCAACGCCGACTTCGACGGCGATCAGATGGCCGTGCACCTGCCCCTGTCCGCCGAGGCCCAGGCCGAGGCGCGACTGCTGATGCTCTCGTCCAACAACATCCTGTCCCCGGCGCACGGCGGCCCGCTGGCCACCCCGTCGCAGGACATGGTGCTGGGCACCTACTACCTGACCTACGGCCCGGCCGAGGAAGAGCTCGCCGAGACCGAGGCGAAGGTCCAGTCGGGCAAATGGGACGAGAAGGCCGACGGCAAGCGCCCGCACGTTTACCGCTCCGCGCAGGAGGCCGAGCTGTCCTATGACCTCGGCATGGTGGAGCTGCACGACCTGGCCGAGTACCGCCGCGTCCACGGCCAGGGCCACATCCTCACGACGGTCGGGCGGATCATCTTCAACGAGCGCATCGAGCGCGCGCTGGAGGAGGTCCTGGAGGACCGCTACGACCCGGAGACGAGCTACACGTTCGTCAACTCGGCGCTGCGCAAGCGCGACATGGGCGCGGTGATAGAGGGCCTGGTGGAGAAGCACGGCCCCCACGCCACGGCCCAGGTGCTCGATGCCTTCAAGGAGCTGGGCTTCCACTTCGCCAGCCAGGCCGGCATCACCGTGTCCAAGAACGACGTCGTGATCCCGCCCGCCAAGGAGGCGATCCTCGAGCGGATCGAGGGCGAGGTCGCTGACATCCTGGACCAGTACGACACGGGCCTCATCTCGCAGGAGGAGCGCAAGGAGGCCGTGGTGGACAAGTGGAACTCGGCGACCGACGAGGTCGGTGAGGCCATGCAGGAGCACCTGCACGAGCTGAACCCCATCTTCATGATGGCCAACTCGGGTGCTCGTGGCTCGTTCAAGCAGATTCGCCAGCTCGCGGGCATGCGAGGCCTGATGGCCAACCCGAAGGGCGAGATCATCGAGCGTCCGATCAAGGCCAACTTCATGGAGGGCCTGACCGTGCTCGAGTACTTCATCTCGACCCACGGTGCCCGCAAGGGTCTGGCCGACACCGCGCTGCGCACGGCGGACTCGGGATACCTGACCCGCCGCCTGGTCGACGTCGCCCAGGACGTGATCGTCCGCGAGGAGGACTGCGGCACCAAGGAGGGCATCGACATGCCCGTCCTCGGTGAGGACGGCAAGCCCAACGAGAACATCCTGGGCCGCTTCGCCTCCGAGAAGTTCGCGGGCCTTGCCAAGGGCACGCTGATCGTCAAGGAGGGCCTGGCCGCGATCGTGGAGGCGGCCGACGGTGACGGCGCCACGGCGCCGGTGCGCTCGGTGCTCAAGTGCGAGGCCGACACCGGCATCTGCCAGCGGTGCTACGGCGTGGCTCCGGCCACGGGCAAGCTGGCGGCGATCGGCGACGCGGTCGGCATCATCGCCGCCCAGTCGATCGGCGAGCCGGGTACGCAGCTGACGCTGCGGACCTTCCACACCGGTGGTGTGGCGGGCCTTGACATCACCCAGGGCCTACCGCGCGTGGTGGAGCTGTTCGAGGCGCGCAAGCCCAAGGGCCTGGCCAAGCTGGCCGAGTTCGACGGCGTGGTCTCGGTCGAGCGCACCGACAAGGCGATCAAGGTCACGGTGACCGACGATGCGGGCGAGGAGCACGCCTACTCGTTCCCGGTCCGCACGCGCCTGTTCGTGGCCGACGGCGAGAAGGTCACCGCCGGGCACCAGCTCAACGAGGGCTCGATCTACCCCCACGAGCTGCTGGACATCCGCGGCAGGACAGATACCGAGGTCTACCTCGTCCAAGAGGTCCAGAAGGTCTACCGCTCCCAGGGCGTGGACATCAAGGACAAGCACATCGAGATCATCGTGCGCCAGATGATGAAGAAGGTCCGCGTGGACCAGAAGGGCGACTCGGACTACCTGCCGGGCGCCTTCGTGGACCGCTACGAGATCGCGCGTGTGAACGCTGCTCTCAAGAAGGCCAAGGACGAGCAGGCCCAGTTCGAGGAGATCATCCTGGGAATCACAAAGGCCTCCCTCGCGACGGACTCCTTCTTGAGCGCGGCCTCTTTCCAGGAGACCACCAAGGTGCTCACCGACGCCGCGCTGGAGGGCAAGACGGATCGCCTGCTCGGGCTCAAGGAGAACGTGATCATCGGCAAGCTGATTCCCGCCGCGACCGGACTGAAGCACTACCGGCGCCTGGAGATCGAGCCGACCGAGCCGATTCGCCGCCACTCGGCGGAGGAGCTCGGCCTGCTGGACGAGAACGACCTGGCCGCCGAGCTGGGCCTCACCGAGGACGGCGAGCTGGAGGGCTTCGGCTTCGGCTCCTCGGAGCGCTCGGGCAACGGCGAGACCGCGGCCTTCGGCGACGAGCTCGCCGAGCTGCCGGCCGACAAGAAAGAGGAGTAGCAGGGCGCGGGGTTCGCGGCGCGCGCCGCGAACCCCGGTTTCAGGCCCCCGCGGTACCCGGCGCCACCTCATCGGCCCAGGCGAGCAGCAGCTCCACGTGCTCGTCGGTGATGCCCGTCGGCGGGTCGGTCCGCACGAGCAGGGTGGGCGCGGGGCGCTGGTCGTTCCAGAGCTCGCACGTCTCGTCCAGGTTGTCGTCGATCCACGCGGCCGGGCGATCGCCGGCGTACTCACCGATCGCCTCGACCTTCCAATGGGCCGTGCCGAAGACGGCCCGGCCGTCGAAGGTCAGCACCGGCAGGTCGCGGAAGGGGAGGCCGAGGATGTGGGGGAGGTACTCGTTGGCCTTTTCCTCCCAGCCGGTCGCCCACACCAGCTCGTAGCGCTCCGCCAGGCGCTCCAGGCGCGGGCCCGAGGCCGCAGGGATGCAGTGGGCGACGCCGTCGACCCAGTGAAAGGCGCCGGGCAGGTCCCCGCCCCCCGGAAACCCGAAAAGGCTCAGCACGCCGTCGACGTCCACAAACAGGATCGGCTTTTCCCTAGTGTTTGGCATGACGGGTCCGGCGGGTACATCCCGGATTGGTCCAGCTGCTCGCTTTCAGGTTAACGGGGGAGGCCCCGACGCCGATAGCGCGGAACAGCAGCAGGGCGCCCGGTTCCCCGAGTTCTCCTTCATGACGATCGAACTCGGCATCCTTCTCGCGCTATGCAGCGCCCTGGTCACCAACCTGGGCTTCCTGCTCAAGCACCGCGGCGCGTGCGCGGCGCCCGATGTCGACCTGCGCCACCCGGTCCGCAGCGCGGTCGGCCTGTTCAGGTCGAAGTGGTTCACGATCGGCATGCTGGTGGCCGCCGCGGCCTTCCTCTTCCACGTCGCGGCAATAACCCTCGCTCCCCTCTCGCTCGTGCAGGCCGTCCTGTCCGGCGGCCTTGTCTTCCTCACCGTGATGGCCGACCGCTTCTTCGGCTGCCAGGTGGGCCCCCGTCAGTGGCTCGGCGTCGCCCTCACCGCCATCGGCCTCGCGCTGATCGCCATCACCCTGCCCGGGCACGCCGACGCCAACTCCGGCTACTCGATGGCGGGGATGATCGCCTTCGAGACCGGACTGCTGGGCGTGGGAGCGCTTCTGGTCTTCTCACCCCACCTCGGCCTTCCCCACGCCCACCATGGCGTCCTGCTGGGCGTGGCGGCGGGCACCCTGTTCGGCGTGTCCGACGTGGCCGTCAAGGCGCTGACCGGCAGCGTCGGCTCCGAGGGCGTGCTCGGCCTGGTGTCACCCTGGACGCTCACCTGCGTCCTGGCCTCGGTCCTGGCCTTCTACGCCTCCGCGCGTGGCCTGCAGCAGGGCGAGGCCGTGCCCGTGATCACGCTGACCAGCGCCGCAGCCAACGTCTCCACCATCTCCGGGGGCATCCTCGTCTTCGGCGACCCAATGCCCGGGGACGCTCTCGGCATAGTCGTGCAGGCGGTGGCCTTCGTGCTGGTGATAGTGGCCGGCGCCCTCACCCCGGCGCCGGTCCGCGCCGCGGGCGTAGCGCCGGCGCACTAGGGCGCGGGCCTTCCGCTATCCTCGTCCGCCGCATGCCCAGCATCAATCAACTCGTCCGCAAGGGACGCACCGCCCCCAAGAAGAAGACGGCTACACCGGGGCTGAAGTCCGGGCAGGGTCGCAAGCAGCGGGTGGCCGCTCCCCAGCGCCGCGGCGTCTGCACGCGCGTCTTCACCGTCACCCCCAAGAAGCCGAACTCCGCGCTGCGCAAGGTCGCGCGCGTAAGGCTCACCAACGGGATGGAGGTCACGTGCTACATCCCGGGTGAGGGCCACAACCTCCAGGAGCACTCGGTGGTGCTCGTGCGCGGAGGACGGGTCAAGGACCTTCCGGGCGTGCGCTACAAGGTCGTGCGCGGCAGCCTCGACGCCTCCGGGGTGACCGAGCGCAAGAAGGGCCGCTCCCTGTACGGCGCGAAGGCCAAGTAGACCGATGCCACGCCGAGCGGCAGCCGGGGCCCGCCCCATCGACCCCGACGCCCTGCACGACTCCAAGCTCGTGCAGCAGGTGATCAACAAGGTGATGGTCGACGGCAAGAAGTCGACCGCCGAACAGATCGTCTACGAGGCGCTCGACACCCTCTCGAAGCGCTCCGGCGAGGAGCCGGTGGTGGCGCTCGAGACCTCCATCAAGACCCTGACCCCGGTGCTCGAGGTCCGCTCCCGCCGGGTCGGTGGCGCCACCTACCAGGTGCCGGTAGAGGTCCCCCCGGCCCGGGCGCGCACCCTCGCAGTGCGCTGGCTGGTCGAGTTCTCCCGCCGCCGGCGGGAGAAGTCGATGTCCGAGCGATTGGCCGGCGAGCTGGTCGACGCCCAGTCCCAGCAGGGGCTCGCGTACAAGCGCAAGGACGACATCTTCCGGATGGCGCAGGCCA
>Ga0136621_1000706_pt1 | contig 13390 bp, 10 predicted proteins | sample AntDryUQ445A2306_FD_104673 | JGI IMG/M metagenome (GOLD analysis project Ga0136621, IMG submission 104673) | Polar desert sand microbial communities from Dry Valleys, Antarctica - metaG UQ445A (23.06) | ecosystem: Environmental > Terrestrial > Soil > Desert | place: Antarctica: Dry Valley...
GACCGAGCACCGTGGGCGCGATGTCATGCACGGAAGCGAAGAAGTCGCTGGTCTGTCCGCCGCCCCTGCCCTCCGGGTGGCGGATCAGGAAGGGGATGTCCGTAACCTCAGGCCAGAGCGCATGCGACGGCTTGCCGGTGTAGCCATGCTCGCCGAGGGCGACGCCGTGGTCGGAGAGGACCATGACAACGGTGTTCTCCGCGAGCCCGAGGTCGTCCACCCGGTCCAGGAAACGTCCCAGCCAGCGATCCGTCATCGTGACCTCTCCGGCGTAGAGGGCGCGCATCCGTTCGAGTTCGCGGGAGGAGATCCAGGCGTCCCCACTGTAGTTGGGGACGATGGGCTCGGGGCCATCGTAACCATCACTGTACATGTTAACGTACTCCTCGGGGGGGTCCCAGGGTTCGTGCGGGTCGAAGTTGTCCACCACGAGAAAGAACGGCTGGGCCTCGCGGGCAAGCTCCAGGAATTCCCCCGATCTCTCGAAGACCCTCGGGGCGAAGTAGTCCTCCTCGCCCTTGCGATTCCTGGTGTTGGCAAGGTACTGACGGACCTTGTCCCGCATGCTCTGGTCGTTGCCTGGGACCACGAAGCGGTCCACCTGCTCCTGCGGAACGGAGAGCACGGAGCGATAGCGGTCGCGCTCCTGGCCGCGGATAAAGTCGAAGACATCGAAGCCGCGCTGGAAGTTCATCGAAGCCTTGAACTCGTGCTGGGTGTCGGTGATGAGAACGGTGTTGTATCCCTCGGGCTTGAGGACCTCCGTTAGCGTCGTCTGATCCTCGGGTATGCGCTGCCAGCCAGCCGGGAAGAATGTCTCCCCCTTCTGCGGCACCCAGTCCCTGAAAGGCCACGTCCTTATGCCGGTATGGATGGCCCGGCGGGCCGGGATGGTCGGGACGGACTCAGGGTAGGCTCGCGTGAAACGCAGGCTCTCACCGGCGAGGGCATCGAGGTTCGGGGTGTTGATCCAATCGTTCCCGTAAGCCCCGACGTGGTCCTTCCGCAAACTGTCCAGGATCACCATTATCACGTTCATTCTCGACCCTCCACTAGGAAGATAGGCGCAGCCCGATCCAGCGACTGATGAGCCCACCAAAGCGAGCCCCGCCGTCCCGGCTCCAGCCACTTTCAGGAATTCCTTGCGCGTCAGCGTGCGCCGCAACCCACTCCTCTTTCGGAAAACTCATCGGTCTGTAACCCGCCGCAATATACCTGTATTTAACCGTTTTCGGCCCCTTTGGCAAGGAGTCCGTCCCGACACGGCGCACCCTACGCGGCGCCGAAGTAGCGGAGCGTCTCCCGAAAACCGGCGGAGAGGTCCATCTCGGGCTGCCAGCCGAGCACGCTTCCGGCGAGTGCCGGGTCCACACTGCTGCGGCTCTGCTCGCCTGGCTTGCCTGGACCGTGCTCCGGAAACAACTCCTTGCCGGAACCTTCCAGCAACAACTCGTACAGCCGATTCACGTCAGTCTCGATGCCAGTCCCCACGTTGTACGCGCCGGAGGCAGCCTCGCTCTCCAGGGCGAGAACGTTCGCCCGCGCCACGTCGCCCACGTACACGTAATCCCGCGTCTGCCTCCCCGTGCCGTTGATGGTAGAGATCTTGCCATCGCGCAGGTTGCCGCAGAAGATCGCCACGACCCCCGCCTCACCGTGCGGGTCCTGGCGCGGCCCGTACACGTTGGCATAGCGCAGCGCCACATAAGGAAGCCCGTGCTGAGTTTCGTAGTAATGCAGATACCGCTCCCCGGCCAGCTTGGAGACGCCATAAGGAGAGACGGGATACTGCGGATGGTCCTCCTTCGCCGGGAACTCCCGCTGCTCGCCGTAGACCGCCCCGCCCGTCGAGGCGAAGACGACCTTTCGGACCTCGTGTTCGACACAGCTTTCGAGCAGACGGATCGTACCGAGCACGTTAACGTCCGCATCAAAAGCCGGCTCGCGCACGCTGCGGCGCACGTCCATCTGGGCCGCCTGGTGCGCGACCGCCTCGGGACGGAACTCCTCGAAAATGTTGCCGATACCGGAGCGGACATCCGCCTCATGGAAGCGGGCACCCTCGGGGACGTTCTCCCGCTTGCCGGTCGAAAGGTTATCCACGATTGCGACTTCGTGGCCGCGCTCCAGGAGATGATCCGCCACATGCGACCCGATGAACCCGGCCCCGCCGGTTACGAGAACCCTCATCGTCCGACGGCGTCCACGCGCCCGAATCGCCCCACGAACCAGTTTATGGTCGCTTCGAGGCCCTCTCGCGCCGGGGTGCGTGGCTCCCATCCCAGGGTTTCCCTGGCTCGGGTTATGTCCGGGCATCTTTGTTTCGGGTCATCTTGCGGGAGTGGCTTGTAGACGATCTCGCTCCCGCTGCCAGAGAGTTCGAGGATCAACTCCGCCACCTCCTTCACCGAGTATTCCGTGGGGTTGCCGATGTTCACGGGTCGCCGTTCCGCGCCGTGCATTAGACGTAAGACACCCTCCACCAGGTCATCCACGTACTGCACGCTGCGGGTCTGGGAGCCGTCGCCGTAGACGGTGAGCGGGACACCAGCGAGGGCTTGGGTGGTGAAGTTGGGGATCATGCGCCCGTCGTCGGGGCGCATCCGGGGTCCGTGGGTATTGAAGATACGCACGATGCGGGTTTCCACTTGATGGTGCCGATGATATGCCATCGTGATCGCCTCGGCGTATCGCTTGGCCTCGTCGTAGACGCCGCGGATGCCGATGGGGTTGACGTTGCCCCAGTAATCCTCTCGCTGGGGATGGACGAGCGGGTCTCCATAAACCTCCGAGGTCGAGGCCAGCATGAGCCGCGCGCCCTTCGCGCGGGCGAGGCCCAGGGAGTTGTAAGTTCCCAGAGCGCCGACCTTCAGGATCGGGATGGGGATGCGCTCGAAGTCCACGGGGCTCGCGGGGGAGGCGAAGTGGTAGATCTCATCAAGCTCCCCGGCGACGCCGATGTGGGTCGTTACGTCATGGTCCACGTACTCGAAGTCCGCGTCTTTCAGGTGGGCCACGTTCTCCAGAGATCCGGTGCGGAGGTTGTCCATGCAGACGACACTGTAGCCTTCCGCTAGCAGCCGTTCGCACAGATGGCTCCCGATGAAGCCGGCCCCGCCCGTTACGAGCGCGCGTTTCTTAGTCACGTCCGAAGCCTCTGTAAAGAAGTCCGGCGTCGCGGGCGGCGGTTGCGTCCAGGGTGTTGCGGCCATCCACCAGGAGTCTTGGGGGCTCCATTAGGGAGGCAGCCTCTTTTAGGTCGAGGCTCCGGATCTCCTCCCATTCCGTCACCACGACCGCCGCGTGCGCCCCGGAGAGTGCCTCGTAGGGATCAAAGACGACCCTAAGATCTGGCAAACGCCGGGCGGCGGCCTTTCCGGCCACGGGATCGTATCCCACTACGCGGGCGCCGCGGGAGGCGAGGGCGCGGGCTATCTCCAGGCTCGGGGCCTCCCTGATGTCGTCGGTGTTCGGCTTGAAGGCAAGCCCGAGCAAGGCTATGCGCTTGCCCTTCAGAGTGTGCAGGTCGTGCTGCAACTTGGAAACCACGCGCCGACGCTGACGCTCGTTCACCGAAACCGTGGCGTCCAGCAGCGCTGGCTCGTAGTCGTATTCGCGGGCGATGGAGCGGAGCGCTGAGACGTCTTTGGGGAAGCACGAGCCTCCCCATCCGATGCCGGGGCTCAGGAAGCGGCTGCCGATGCGGGAGTCGAGGCCGATGCCCGTCGCCACGCTGGAGACGTCCGCCCCGACTAGTTCGCAGACGTTGGCGATCTCGTTGATAAAGCTGATCTTGGTGGCGAGAAAAGCGTTGGCTGCGTATTTGATCATCTCGGCGCTCGCAAGATCCGTGGTGACGAACGGCACCGCCGCCCTGGGCCTCATGTCCATCTCCGTCGAGAAGGCTTGCTCGATGATGGGCTTGTAAAGCTCGCGCATCGTATCCAGAGCATCGCGCCCCTCTGAACCGAGCACGATCCTATCCGGGAACAACGAATCGTGGACCGCACTCCCTTCTCGCAAGAATTCGGGGTTGGACACGACACGGTAGTCCACGTCTCCTCCACCGGCATCGGCCGCGCCTTCCCGGATGAGCATGGAGACGTAGTCGCCGGAGCCAACGGGCACGGTGCTCTTGTTGACCACGACGAGCGGGCGTTCCCGTCTGACCCCAGCCAGCGCGCCGCCAATGCCGCGGGCGACCGCCGCGACGCTCCCGAGGTCCGCGGAACCATCATCGTCCTGCGGAGTGTCCACGGCGATGAAGACCACATCCGAGTCGCGCACGACCTCGGGCAGGCTGGTGGTGAATGAGAGTCTTCCCTGGCGCGTGCCGCGCGAGACAAGATCCTCCAACCCCGGCTCGAAGATCGGCACCCGGCCATCCCGGAGTTGCTCGACCAGTTCCTCGTTCTTGTCCACGCACGCGACGTGATGCCCGACGTGCGCCAGGCAGGCGCCCGTCACGAGCCCCACGTACCCTGACCCAACCACCCCAACGCTAAAACTCTCGGCCAAAACCTCTCCCTGAACGTCCATCACAACCCGCCCGCGAAGCATCCGGGCAACCCAGAAAACTTACACTCTCGACCCCCGACTTACAAGCAAGCGCCGCCTCAGTAAGCACCTTCGCGGCGCAGGACGGCGCCCAGGGTTCGCAATATGATCTTCACGTCGAAGGATAGCGACCAGTTCTCTATGTAAAAGAGGTCCAGGCGCACCATCTCCTCGAACGGCAGGTTGCTCCGGCCGCTGATCTGCCACAGTCCCGTCATCCCCGGAACCGCCGCGAGCCGCCGCTTGTGCGGCTCTCCCATCCGCTCGAAGTCTCGCAATGGCAGCGGCCTCGGACCAACCAGGCTCATATCGCCCTTCAGGACGTTCACGAGTTGCGGCAGCTCGTCCAGGCTCCAGCGCCGCAGGAAACGACCGAACGGGGTCACGCGAGGGTCTTCCCTTATCTTGAAAGCGGCGCCTTCGGCTTCGTTCAGGATCTCCAACTCCGACTGGCGCAACCCGGCGTCCTCGTGCATCGAGCGAAACATCAGGCAGATGAAGACCTCCTCATCCGCCCCGGCGCGTTTCTGGCGAAACAGGACCGGTCCTGGGGATGTCGTCCTCACGAGAATCGCCACGGCCAGAAGAAGCGGCGCGAGGAGAGCGAGCGCGAGAGCCGATACCGTCACGTCGAGGAGACGCTTCATGAGCCGCTGGGTGTTGTCCAGGCGAGGATAACGGACTTCGATGAGCGGCAGGCCGAGGCTCTGGGAGATCGTTGGCTGGCTGCGCATGAGGGTGAGCGCGCCAGGCACGAACCTCATCCGCGCCCCCCGGAGCCGCACCGAGCGGAGGAGGTCGAGCAACTCCTCCTCCGGTAGCCGCTCTCCCCCGACCAGGATGACGCCCCGCGCCCCGGTGCGGTCGAGCGCCGCCCGTAGCTCGAAGAGGTCTACTTTCCCCTCCCCGAGGTCCACTTCGGCGACGCAAGCGTGGGCGCTCGAGGTCTGCTCTATCATCCGGCGCACGCGGGTTCTCCCTGCCCCGTCGCCGACGATGACGGTGGGGATGCGCCCGAGACCCTGGCGGTATAGTAGCTCCACGGCCTGCTCATAGAGAATCCGCAGTGCTCCATCCAGAAGCAAGGCAATGAGAACGGCGAGCAGGACCATGCCGGTAGTCAGGCCGCTTTCGGGATAGATAGCACCTCCCACCACGAGCAAGCCCGCCCACGCGAGCCCGGCTCCCAGAAGAGCGCCGGGGTTGCGCCTGACCCTGGCGCGGTTGTAGAGATCGTAGGCGGCGAAGACCGAGACCCAGACGGCGAGCAGGACCGGCGCGAGGTAAAGAATCCCTCCGGTTTTGCCTTCCGTCATGTACGCTGCGGCGGCGAGTCCCGCTAGCATCGCCGCCGCGTCCATCAGCGCCAGGATGACGATGCTCAGAAAGCGCCGCGGCGCATCGGTCGAAAACAGTCTCTTGAGGGTCGTTCTCAAAGTCTACTAAGGAGTTCCTTTCCGGGCGCAGTATACCGCCGCAACCAGGACGAAGCTCCTCGAATCGGGGGGCTGAAGGTCAAGATTTTCGGCATCCCGCGCTCGACTCCGTGGCCGATGCCTGAAACCAGGTATCCGAGCCAGTGTCATAGCAGGTTGCGGAAGGGTGAACTTCCACAATCCGCGTTGTCAACTCTCAGCTTCTTGTTTTTTGCTGAGAGCCGTCAGTGGCTGATGCGGTCGCCTTTGGATAGCTGGCTCCGGGTGCGCGACCATCCGAGCTTGTGTACACCGTCACCGCCGCGGAAGTAGTGATGATAGAGCGTCTGTAGACCTCTGCCGCCGTAGGGCGAACCGTCCCGGTTGTAGTTCGGGTTGCGGTAGAAAGCCTGGTGAAGGTGTGAACGGCCAACGGAGAAGTTGGGGCCGCCCGAGTCGCCGGCGAAGCCGATGACGGTGTGCCGGTCCACCTTCGCGCCGCGCTTGATGCCGCGCGCAAGCCCGCTCAGGTGCGCCGAGAGGTTCACGTATCTGCCATTCTTCGCTCTGATGGAGACGAAGATGCCGTAGTCCTCGTGAGTTTTGTTGCGTCCGGCGAAGGTCACGGTGCCTCTGCGGAAGGGCGAGAAGACAACGTCCCCGCGGCCGAGAGGATAGTCCACCGCGAACTTGTCGTTGGTGTAGTACCGTTCGTTGCACCGACCGTAGTCCAGGTTGCCGTGGGTGTACTGGCCCCAGTAGTTGGGATTGCCGACGATGGAGTAGCCCGTGTGGATGCCGTCGTTAGAGCGTTTGTTGGCCCTGGGACCGTGCTGCGTCTGGAAGAAGAACCTGCTCTTCGCCAGGTAGCAGCCCTCGTTGATCCTCTTCTCCGAATACCTCGGTATCCTGCCCCTGGTGGACGCCGTGGTGAGTGTACCTCGGGTCTCCATCTCCTCCGCCTCCGCTTCGTGCGATGACTCCTCCTGCTCGACGAGCGCCGACTTTGCTTCGTAGTACGTTGAGGCGGACTCTCCGTCCGGCAGCCCGAGCGACTCGACCGGTTGGGAAGGCGTCTGGAAGCGGAGGTTCGATAAGAGTTCCAGGTCCCCAGCGTCGAGGCTCTCTTCACCGGGCCGGGTAGCGTACACGTTGATCCGGTACACCCGATTGCCCACCGGCACGTAAACCTCGGTCGAGGGCGTGCTGCCCGGTATCGGGCCAACGGCCACGCCATGATGCCGTTCGGAGCCAACGCTCACGGCGCTTTTCTTCAGCGGCAGGTCCGGGTACTCGGCCAGCCTCTCCCGGACGACGGCCTCGATCCCGGCTGGATCGAGGTCATAGGCGCGGGCGACGCGCAGCATCGGAGTTCCGCCGTAGTCGTGGGCACCGGACTCCGGCTTCCACATGGTAAAGCCATACGTGTCATCGAAGGTCCGCCGCTCACGCTCGACGATCCAATCGGCGGGATGGATGACCGAAGCACCCACTACGCTGCCCTCCGTCCTGTCAACCGGCGCTCCTTCGGCCACGTACCTATCCGAAGGCGACGCCTGCCGAGCCTCGGCGCCCGTACCAGCGGCTGTCATAACAAAGACTAGACCCAGACTCACGAACACCACTGTTCCGAAACGCAAGAGATCCCCCCTCTGCAAGAATTGTTCTTTAACTATAGAGCATTATCGTTCCGTAGCGCAAGGCGCTTTAGCGGGCGAAGAGAGAATTTTACGTTCCGGGTGATCTGGCCCCGAAACGCTGCCGGAGAACCCGCGCCAGGAACAGCGGGTTTCCAAGCAGATACCGTCGCCAGAGGCGACCAGGCTCGATGAGTAGCCGCGCCAGCCACTCGAAGCCGTTGTCCGTGAGCAACCGCGGCCCCCGCCTCAACTCGCCGGAGACGTAATCGAAGACGGCACCCCCAGCGAGGGCGACGCGGACGTTCAGGTTCCTCCGGTTCTCCATCAGCCAGCGTTCCTGAAGCGGCATCCCGAGGCCAACGAGGAGGATATCCGGCTCCTGAGCGTTGATCTCCCGCACTACTGCCGTGTTTTCCGGGCTTCCGGGGGCGTGGTCGAAGTATCCGTGCCGCGCACCGGATATCTTCAGGTCAGGGTGACGCTGCTTCAGTTTCCTCGCGGCCTTCGCGGCAATGCCGGGCCGCGCGCCGAGGAAGTAGAGTGAGAGCCCTTCGGCTTCGGCGAGGGCGGCCAGCCGCCAGGCCCAGTTGGCGTAGGTGATCCTCTCCGGGATACGCTCACCGAGCAGCCACGCCGCGACCTTCACCCCAAAGCCGTCGCAAAACACCACGTCCGCGCGGTTCAGGAAGTCCCGCAGCACCCGGTCCCGGTAGCACAGGTTGAGGCAATGCGCGTTAGCGTTCAACATCAGAGAGAGGCCATCTTCTCTGACAAGACGCAGGAGCTCCGCTTGCAGTTCGTCAACCGTCACCGGGTCCACGCCAACGCCGAGAACATCGATCTGGAAGCCTTTCAAAGCCTGCTCCACAGAGCGGCTTCGAACTCCTGAAAACGCGCGTCCCAGGAGTTTTCGCGGGCGAGCGCGGCCCTGTCCCGCGCCTTCTCCTCAGTCTCCAGTTTTCCCAGGCTCCGCAAGACTTCGAGGAACTCTCCCGCATTCCGCGCCAGATAAACATGCCCGCCCAGTTCAGCCAGAGCCGGGAGCGGGGTCGCCATGATGGGCTTGCCGGTCGCCAGGCATTCGTAAGTCTTGGCTGGCGAGATGCTTCGGGTGAGCCCGTTGATTTTGTACGGAAGCACGAAGGCGTCCACGCTCGCGAGGGTCGCCGGGAGCTTCGCGTGCGGAACCTCTCCGAGATGCTCAACGCCAGGCGTCCCCAAAAAACCGCGCGGCACGCGGCCCAGCCCACCCACGAGCCGCACCCGGAAGCCCGCATCAGCGACGGCCCGCAGCACGCCGAAGTCCACGCGCCTGTCATCAAGATGTCCGAAGAAGCACACGGTTCGTATCTCGCCGGAGCGATGGTTCTGCAAGACGGCGAACCTTTCGTAGTCCACGCCGGGGCCATTCAGGAAGGCGTCGGGGCGCAGTGGCTTCACCTTTTCGAGCAGCGGCGGCGAGGTACAGGAGATGAGATCGGCGCGACGGAGTAGTTCGCGCTCGGTGAGGGCGATGTCCTGAGGGATACCAGGAAAGCTTTCGTAGTTTTCCGAGCAGTCGTAGAAGAGGAGGCGAGGTTCGAGGCCGGTGATCAGGTCCAGCGTCGTCCGGGTCGGCGGATAGGCCACGACGACGGGATTCGGGCCGGAGAGTTTCTTGAGGTCCCGCGCCACGCGAGGCACGAGGAATTCGTGGTTGATCCGGCGGAACGCGCCGTGGGTCGGCGGTACCACGAGCGGAGCGTACACGGTGAGCCTCGGCTCATTAGTGGCGCGGCTGCCTCTGGAGTGGGAGATCCGGACCACCACCTTCCGCGGCGTCTTCCGGTTCACGCGGATGTTCGAGAGGCCCGTGGTCTCGACGAAGACGGTCGGGTAGCCGGCGCGCGCGAAGTGGGTGGCGAGGGTCTGGTGCCGCTGCCACAGGAAGTCCCACCGGATGCCAGAGAGCATCACGACCGCAGGCCGACTCATGCGAAATCCGGGTGAAGGATGCCAAGTCCGGCTGAAGTTTTCGCTACTTCCGTGGGGTCGCAAGTTGTGAATCGTGAGTCGTGAGTCGTGAAAGCCAGGATTCTTGCACTATATCGGATGAACGCGATAGCAACCGGACCTGGCATGAAAGCCGAGATACAACCCGGATTTTGTCTCATCCCTCAGCCCTTCTCCGGGAGCTTTTTCAACTGATCTCTCATCAGAGAATGCGCGGCTTTGGGATCCGGCATCGGCCCTTCGCCGTAGACGCGGTCGAGGCCGAACAGACTCAGTATCTCGACAGCTCTCTTCCTCTGGTGAGGCTCCACGGCGCGTCGCCAGGCGTCGAGTGTCCGTCCTTCAGGCGTTGTGCCGCGCTGGCTCATGGGAGATGGGCGTTTCAGCATTTCGTACACGCGGTCGTCGAAGGTCTGGCCGAGGAACGAGAAGAGGCGCGGGACTTCCTTTTCCGGGTGAGCGAGCAGTTCTTCGTAGAAAATGAGATGCGCGTCGTCCGGCGAAAGTTGCCGCAATGGCACGTAGTTCTCGATGCACCAGAGGAAGACGTGACGCTCGAAGTCCGTGTTCGCGGCCTGGATCTCCGCCTCGAATGGCCCAAGATGGTCCTCGACGAGGTTCTTCTGGTCCATTACGGCGGCGAGGTTATCCTGCCAGCCTAGCGCGAGTTTCGAGGCGGCTACGGCGCAGGGGTGGCGCAGCAGCAAGATGATGGGCACGCCGGGGAAGTTGGCGCGCATCCAGCCGAGGAGCAGGTTGGCTCTTATGTCCTTGATCAGACGCCGCCGCGCAAAGAATGTCCGATGGAAGCGATCCGTCCAGGCATTCCTCAATTCTCCCGAAAGAATCCTCCGTGCCGGATCTAGGTACTCGTTCCTCCTGTCATCTGGCCTCAGATACTGCTTGCGCCGGAAGTTTCGGCAGAGTTGCACGCGCTCCGGATCAAAGGGCTCGAACACGAGGCGATACTCGCGCCGGTGGTTGATGATCTCTGATACCCATGTCGTCCCGCTCCGGCCACTCCCCGCCAGGAACACGGAGCGGCGATGGTCCCTGTTCGAGTCCAGATACAACGGCGCGAGCAACCGTTCCACCACCCCGCCGCCCGTCACTCTCCCGGAGAGGCTCGTTATTCCTTCTCCTCGGGCGGGTCCCGCTCCTTCCAGGAAGCCATCTTCACGGCCACTGCGGATAAGATAAAAAAGAAAAGGGTCGAGGGTGGCAGGTACCAGTGCCATTCGATGATCGAGGAGAGGAGGTAGATCGCCACCGCAGCCACCAGCCCCGAAAGGAGCAGCCGCCGATTCCCCGATGACCGCCACGCTTCCCTCGCGGTGTATCCGAGCAGCAGCCCGGCAAACCCGACTATCGCCAGGAACGCGAACAACCCGGTCTCCGTGCCTTGCTCCAGGTACAGGTTGTGAACCTGCTTGACACCGGTGTCCACGGGCCGCTCGCGCAGCCAGGTGTACTCGAACGTACCAGCTCCCGTGCCCGTCAGGGGTTGCTCCTTCCATTCATCCCAGGCGACTTTCCAGTAGTCTTCCCTGAAACCAATGCTCAACGAAGCGAGCCGCTGCCTGGCGCTCTCGTCGCCTTGCGAGTCGCTCAGAAGCGTATCGTAAGCTTGGCGCGCTCCACCGTAATGGTTCGCGGTCAGCAACGCACCCCCGATCACGGCCACCACCGCCCCCGCTAGGAATATCCCGCCGATGGCGCGGCGGACCTGAGAGGAGATCTCATACCGGTTGACAAAGAGCGCGCACCCGCACTGAAGCAAGAACGCCACAGCGAGCGAGATCACGAGGTCGTTGCGCAGTTCCAGTCCGGCGGAGAGCTTCTGCTGGTCAGAGGCGCCTGCCTGCCTGAGTGCTTCGAGACCCTGCATCCTCCAGACCAGCCACGCCCCCGGAACGGAGATGAGGAGCAAGTTGGAGACCATCTGCACCCGATAATTCGAGAGGAGAATCATGAGTCCCCCGGCTATCCCGAGCGAGGCGATGCCGCCCCGAGAAGCAGTGAGGTACATGGTGGCGATGAAGCCCAGGATCAAGGCGGCCAGAAGTCCTCGGAACGCCACGTTCCTGGATTGCGTCATCCGCGCCAGCGCCAGCACTATTCCCATGCCCAGTATGGCGGCGAGGGTGTTCGGGTAATCCAGCGTGGAGTCAACGCTAACATTGTCTATGGAGGAGGCGGGGTACTCTAAAGGGCTGATCTTCTGCAGCAAGCCGTACCCGGCAACCGCGGTCGTCACCAGCACGGCCGCGTCCATCATCGAGTCCACCTGCCGCCCCGAGGAGAGCGCGGCCAGCGCCATGAGGAAAACCGCCAGGTACATCGAGGAGCGCAGCACCTCCTCGATGGTCGTTATCTCGCTGACGGTCCACAACAGAGAGAGACCCTTGATACCGACGAGCGCGCCCATCAGGGCCACCAGCGCCCATCCGATCAGTGGCACGTCCTGATAGAAGCCCCTTGCAAGCAGGGTGAGGAACATCAGGGCCAGAACCCCCGCCGCGACTGGCAGCCAGAGTTCAGGGGGATAAAGACCCCGATTTAGCATACCGTAGGCGGTCACGGCTACCAGCGCCAGCAACACCACGGCCTTGAACACGGCAACCAGACGGCCCGGACGCCGCTCCTTCAACCGTCCCTCCGTGGCGACCCCCGGCTCCGTCATGCCGTGCCTGCCGGGGATCCATTGAGCACCACGCCGAGGAGGTTTACGCCTGCGTCGAGCAGGTCTTCGGTCACCTCGCGGGCGGTGTTTTTCGAGGTCCGGGAAGCGTGTACCACGAGCAAGACGCCGTCGAAGCCGCCAGCGAGCATCGGGGACCCGAGGAGCGTGCCCGCCACCGGCGCGTCGAGCAGCACGAGGTCGCGGCCCTCTCCTAGCCCGCGCACCGCTTCCACGAACCTTTCGGACTCTAGTAGAGTGCTGGGGGCCACTGGCACGGGTCCCGTAGGGATGACAAGCAGCCCGGGCAGGACCTCAAAACCGTAGTTCTCTAGCGCCCGGTCGCTCTCCAGGGCGGTCGTCAGTCCCAGGAAGTTCGGTTCGCCGAGCATCTGGTGCAGATCCGGATCCCTCAGGTTGCAGTCCACCACGGCGGCCCTCCGGCCCATCCCGGCCAGAGCGGCCGAGATCCCAAGACACACGCTGGAGCACCCAGCACCCCGCTCCGGCCCGGTTACAGCGACACGGAGGGGCCTCTCTCCCAGAGCCAAGAGATTGTTCGCCAACTCTTCGAAGCTCCGCTTGACAGAAGGGTCCGGATGCAGAAGCCTTCTCGCCCCGGCATCATGGGCAGAGCTCAGGTCCATCATCCTTCCTCCGAAGAGTAGTCGGGGATGACCCCGAGGACGGGCGCCCGCAATGTCAACTCCGCGTCGCGGGCGTTGCGCCAGCTACGGGCGCGGCTCTCCAGCAAAAGGGCGGCGGCGCCCCCCACTATTACCCCAGCGACGATGGCCGCTGCGGCGAGTACGAACGGACGCGGGCTCGCCCAACTCTCCGGGGAAGCGTATTCCTCGACGCTGGCGTCAGCGGCCAACGTACCCCCGGCGAGCCGCCGGTCGTTTAGCTGCTCGACCCTGGCAACGAAGACGTCGGCGTAGGCGTTCGCCGAGCGGGTCGCCTCGACCGCGTTCGCGCCGGAGAAACGCACCCTGAGCCCGGATACTCCGTTCGCGCCGTCGTACCGCTCGACATCGAGCCGCTCTCCGAATTTTTCAGGGCCATCGGCCCAGTCCGCTTCCCGCATGACATCTCGCAAGAAGCCC
>Ga0136621_1000707_pt1 | contig 13381 bp, 9 predicted proteins | sample AntDryUQ445A2306_FD_104673 | JGI IMG/M metagenome (GOLD analysis project Ga0136621, IMG submission 104673) | Polar desert sand microbial communities from Dry Valleys, Antarctica - metaG UQ445A (23.06) | ecosystem: Environmental > Terrestrial > Soil > Desert | place: Antarctica: Dry Valley...
CTCGAGGAGATACGCGGCCACGGCCACGTGCTCACGCCGGGCCGGTACGTCGGCGCCGCCGACGCCGAGGAGGACGACGAGCCGTTCGACGAGAAAATGGCGCGCCTGTCGACGACCCTGCGCGAGCAGATGGTCGAGGGCCACCGGCTCGACGCGCTCATCGAGGCGAACCTGCGGGAGCTCGGCTTCGGTGGGTAGTGACTGGCCGCGCGCCCGCTTCGCCGACTTGATTGCGGATGGCATCCTCGAGATCGGCGATGGCTACCGTGCGAAGAACGAGGAGCTGGGCGGTGACGGCCCGATCTTCCTTCGGGCCGGACTCGTCCAGGACTCGGGTATCGATCTGGCCGACGCTGAACGGTTCCTGGTCGGCCGAATCCCGGTGCTGTCCGGCAAGCTGAGCCGCCCTGGTGATGTGCTCGTCACGACCAAGGGCAACAGCACGGGGCGTGTGGCTTACGTGGACGCGCGACTACCTCAAGTCGTCTATTCGCCGCACTTGAGCTACTGGCGCTCCTTGCGGCCCGATGTGCTGTGGCCCGGGTACGTGCGCTACTGGTCACGCGGCGCCGACTTCCGGAACCAGTTGGCGGGCATGGCCGCATCCACGGACATGGCGCCATACCTGAGCCTCACCGACCAGCGCCGTCTCACGCTACCGATCCCACCCATCGATGAACAGCGTCGGATTGGCGGCATCCTCGGCGCGCTCGACGACAAGATCGAGCTGAATCACCGGATGGCGGAGACGCTCGAGGGCCTCGCGCGAGCCGCTTACGCCGAGCTGCAGGCAGACAGCCGGGACCATTGGCCTGTGGGGTCGATCGCTGATGTCGCCTTCAACCCGCGCGATCGGGTCGATCCAACGCAAGTCGACCCGGCCACCCCGTACATCGCCCTGGAGCACGTGCCACGTGGTCGGATGGTGCTGGGGGAGTGGGGCCAGGCTGCCGCTGCCGAGAGCAGCAAGATGGCGTTTCATCAGAACGACATCCTGTTCGGGAAACTGAGGCCGTACTTCCGCAAGGTTGGAGTCGTGTCCGCGAGTGGGATCTGCTCCACGGACATCATCGTCATCCGGCCAAAGGGAGTGGAGGACCTCGGCTACGTTCTTGCCGTGACAACCGATCCGCTGTTCATCGACGCCTCGAACGCAGCCTCGACGGGAACTCGGATGCCGAGGACGAGTTGGTCTGATCTCGTGCGCTACCCATTGCCGATCCCGCCCGCGCCGGCGCGGGCCGCGTTCACGAAGCGTCTGTGGCCACTGATTGAGCGGGCACAGGCGGCGATGCTCGAGACCAGGACGATCGAGCAGATTCGCGACACGCTCCTGCCTCGCCTCGTGTCCGGCGACATCGAGGTCGCCGCGTGACCGGCATGAGGTACGTGATTGGCCGCACCTACCGTGAGCCGGAACTGGCGTCGCGGGCTCGGGCGAGTCATGCTGACACCCGGTTGGAGGAGTAAGGCGCCGAAGGGGAACGATGAGCGAAGAAGACCGCGGTGCCCCATATCGCGTAACCCTAGAGGGCGTCGGGCGGCTCGAAGACCTCCCCGTCCGAGAGATTGCGGCGTTCCTCGACGGACTCGTGACCTTGGTTGCGCGGGGATCCTCTGACATCATCAACCGGCCCATGCGCATGGGCGGTGGGCGGTATGAGGGCCCTATTGAGGACGCCTCGCATATCCGCCTGGCGAGCCTCAGCTCAGGAAGCGTGGTAGCCGAGCTCCTGCCTGCTCCGGCGACACCGCTGGTAGGGACGATTGGCCTGGACGCGGAGACCCTGTCGGAGCAGGCGATCGCCCTTGTTGTCGACGTCGCTGCTGGCGAGACTGCGGGCCATCCCGAGCTGGCGAGGGCATTCGTCGACTTCGTTGAACGGTCGATCGGTCGGCGGCCCTCGGCTTCCGTGAGGTTCGAGGATCGACGACCGGGTCGAGCGCGGACCATCTCGGTGGATCGCAGCCGGATTGAGGAGTTGCGTGAAGGTACCAATAGATCGCCCACCCCCCCGACGGCGAAAGATGTGGTCGGCCGTCTCTTTGAAGCGAATCTGGAGTCCCATTCGGCTCAGGTCCGAACCCCCGCGGGCGAGAAAGTCGACGTTCGATTTGACGCCGAGCACGACGAGGACGTCCGGCGGCTCCTCGGAAACCGGGCATCCTTGCGCGGCGAGATCACGTACGACCCAAAGACGAGCAAGGTGAAGTCTGTGCACATCCGAGAGATCCTGACCGGGGACCAACTGGGCCTGGATTTCGAAGGCGTCGACTTCTGGGCCGACCGCCCTGTCTCGCAGTTGATCGCCGATGCACGGGCCGTGCCCGTCGCTGATCCCGCGGACCTCGAAATCAGCGGGGTTACGGACCAGGAGTGGGCCGCCCTCTACGAGGTCCTCGGAATTGCCGAGTGACCAGGTTCAGCCACCCCTTCTGCTGGATACGACAGTCCTCACCTACCTGACCGACCCGCGAAACCGACACCCGGAGTGGGATGAGATCGTCCACGGACGGACCTTGGTCCTTTCGTTCGTGACTGTCGGCGAGATCCTGCACGCCACCATGGCGACGGGCTGGAACGCCGCACGGATCGCGGATGTTGAGGCTCGCCTGCGCGCGTACCCCGTGATACCAGGAACAATCGGCGTGTCGAGGAAGTACGCGGAGCTGCGCCGCTGGTACTGGAAGCAGATCGGGGAGAACGACCTCTGGATCGCGGCCTGCGCGCTCGCCCAAACCGAGCGCGTTGAGCTGGCGACCGCTGACGGCGACTACGCCCAGATCGCGGAGCGGTTCCCTCTCGAATTGGTCGGACCGTGAGCTTCGCGCGGGGACCGTCAGGCGCCATGAGGAAAGCGCAAGTGGAGCAGGGGTGACCCTCCGCCGCGAATGGTGTTTGGCACGGGCTTAGCGGCGTTGCAGGACGCGCACCCCCGCCAAACTCCCCGGGCACTCTTGACATCTTTACACTGTGGCCTATCTTTACAGGCAGTGTGAAGAACGCCACTTCTGTTAAGAACGAGGCCCTCGCCGCATGGGCCGTAACCCTGCTGCGAGCGCTTCCCGGCGCCCCCGTGGTCGGTGAGGCGCTGCCCGGCTCTGCCGACGACGGCAGCCTCCGGTTCCCGGACGCCGGCCTCGTCCTCAGGGTGGAGCAGAAGGCCCACGTCGACCCCGTGATCGCGCATGCGATCGAGGCAGGCAGCGCGGGCCGATCCAAGCCGCTCCTGGTCGTCGCAAGGACGACCACCACGGTCGCGCGTGAGATCCTCGAATCGCACGGCATCGGCTACGTCGACGCCGCGGGCAACGCGGCGATCGACCTGCCGGGGCTGCACGTACGGACGGGGTCGCTCGTGCGGTCCGGCTCGTTCACAGCGTCAGCCGAGATCGCCCCAGCCCCGCGCAATACGGCGTTGCCGCGCCTCGCGGGCAAGGCGGGGCTCATCGCCCAGGCGCTCATCCTGGAGCCGGAGCGGGTCTGGACGCTGGGCGCCATGGCCGAGAGCGCCGGAGTGTCGACCGCGCTCGCCCACCGCGTGTTCTCGCGGCTCGAGCGGGTGGCGGTGCTCGCGGCCGATGGCCGGGGACCGCGCAAGACCCGTCTGGTGGCCTCCCCCGGGGCACTCCTCGACGTCTGGGTGGAAGAGGCGGTCGAGCCTAGGGAGCGGCGGACGCCGGCGTACGCGCTGCTGCGCGGCGACGGGGCCGGCGCGCTCTCCTCGCGTCTGGCCGAGCACGAGCTGCTCCATGCCGTGACGGGCGTCGCGGCCGCGGCGCGACGCGTGCCCGTCCTGACGTCGGTCCTCGTTACGGAGGTTCGTGTGACGGCGGCGCGCACGCCGGCCGAAGTCGCCGCTGCCGCCGATGCGCGCCTCGTGGAGGACGGGGCCAACATCGTGTTCGTCCAGGGGCCCGACGACGCGGAGCTCCGGTTCAGGCGCGAGGTCGAGGGCGTCTGGCTGGCGGCCGAGACGCGCGTGTACCTCGACGCCCTGCGCGACCCCCGGCGGGGCGCCGAGCAGGCGCGCGAGTACCGCAGCCAGGTGTTCGGGTTCTGATGACCCTCTCCGCCGGCGACTACGACGCGCTCGGCACGGAGCTATGCGAGCGCGCGCTCGTCACGGTCATCGGCGGGGCCGGCTTCTGGGGTGGCTCCCTGTACCTCGTCGGCGGTCTCGTGCCGCGGTACCTCGTGGGCCCTGTCGCCCCGCCAACGCCAGCCCACGTGGGCTCGCGCGACGTTGACCTCGCCGTGGCATTCGCCGTCGACGGGTTCGACGCCACCGGCTACGAGACGCTCGAGAGGAACCTCCGCGACGGCGGCTTCACGCAGGCGCCGAACGAGGGCGACCCCGAGTTCCGCTGGCGGCGGACGGTGGAGGGGCGCGATCTCGTGCTCGAGTTCCTGTGCGACACGGACGAGGTCCCCGAGGGCCGGAATTTCCGACCGAGGTCCGGGGCGGGCTCGCGCTTCCAGGCGTTCAACGTCGCCGGGGTCCGGCTGCTTCCTGCGGACCATCGGGTCGTCGACATAGAGGCCGAGCGGCTGGACGGGGGTGGACTGTCGCGGGTCCAGGTCCGGGTCGCCGCGCTGGCGCCCCTCGTCACACTCAAGATCCGCGCGTTCGTCGATCGCCACCACGACAAGGACGCCTACGACCTCGTCTACACGCTCCTCAACTATCCCGATGGGCCGGCTGGCGCCGGCCGTGCAATCGCAGCAAGCCCGGTGGTCGGGGACGCCCTGGTCATCGACGCCCTCGCGCGCGTGCGCGAACGGTTCGCCGACCCCGCGAACGACGGGCCGGCGTCCTACGCCCGGTTCCTCGGCCGTGAGTCCGATGCGGACGGGATCGCGCGGCTGCGCAACGAGGCCGTCGAGGCTGTCCGGCTCGCGATGGCCGCGTCTGACCGTGCGGTGGGTTCAACGTGAGCGGCTCCTTCACCGAATCGATCGTGGAGGAGGCGGCGCTCGGCGTCCTTGGCAGGCTTGGCTGGACGGTCCTCCACGGTCCGGAGATCGCGGCAGGGACGGCGGCGGCGGAGCGCTCGGACCCGGGGTACCGCGACGTCGTCCTCGAGCGGGGGCTGCGGGCCGCCCTCGCGCGCCTCAACCCCGGGCTGCCGGCCAGCGCAGTCGAGGACGCATTCCGCAAGCTGCTCCGAGTGGCCGGACCGACGCTCATCGAGCGCAACCGGGCGCTCCACCGGATGCTCGTCGATGGCGTGACGCTGGAGTACCGCCGGCCCGATGGTTCGATCGCGGGGGCGCAGGCATGGGTCGTCGACTTCGCCCAGCCGAAGGCGAACGACTGGCTCGCGGTCAACCAGTTCACGGTGGTGGGCAGCGGCCACGAGCGCCGGCCCGATATCGTCCTGTTCCTCAACGGTCTCCCGGTCGCGGTCATCGAGCTCAAGAACCCGGCCGACGAGCAGGCGACGATCCACACCGCGTACCGCCAGCTCGTGACGTACCAGGCCCAGATCCCGGCGCTGTTCGAGTCGAACGCCGTCCTCGTCAGCTCCGACGGAACCACGGCCCGGATCGGCGCCCTCGGCGCGGGCGAGGAGTGGTTCAAGCCGTGGCGGACGATCGAGGGCACCGCGGACGCGCCCGCGGCGATGCTCGAGCTCCGCGTGCTGCTCGAGGGTGTCTTCGAGCACCGCCGGTTCCTCGACCTGCTGCGCCACTTCGTCGTGTTCGAGGACGCGGGTGGCGGGACCATCGCCAAGAAGATCGCCGGGTACCACCAGTTCCACGCGGTCAATGCCGCGGTCGAGGAGACGATCCGGGCGACCGGCGCGCTCTCGGCCCCGCACCTTCGCGCGGCGGAGGCGCACGGGCGCTACGAGACACCTTCGAACCCGGGCGGGGAGCCGGGCGATCGCCGCGTGGGCGTCATCTGGCATACACAAGGGTCGGGCAAGAGCCTCACCATGGCCTTCTACGCCGGTCGGATCGTCCTCGAGCCAGCGATGGCCAACCCGACGCTCGTGGTCCTGACCGACCGCAACGACCTCGACGACCAGCTGTTCGGGACGTTCGCTCGCTGCCACGACCTCCTGCGCCAGGAGCCGGTTCAGGCGCAGGACCGCGCCGACCTGCGCGCCAAGCTCGCCGTCGGCTCGGGCGGGGTCGTGTTCACGACGATCCAGAAGTTCCTGCCCGACGAGCGGGGCGACACCCACCCGGTCCTGTCCGACCGGCGGAACATCGTGGTCATCGCGGACGAGGCGCACCGGAGCCAGTACGACTTCATCGACGGCTTCGCCCGGCACCTGCGCGACGCGCTTCCTGGCGCGTCGTTCATTGGCTTCACCGGCACGCCGATCGAGCTCACCGACGCCAACACGCGTTCGGTGTTCGGCGATTACATCAGCGTCTATGACATCGAGCGCTCCGTCCGCGACGGTGCCACCGTCCCCATCTACTACGAGAGCCGGCTCGCCAAGCTGGCGCTCGCCGAGGCTGAGCGTCCGAAGATCGACCCGGCGTTCGAGGAGGTCACCGAGGGCGAGGAGGTCGACCGCAAGGAGCAGCTCAAGAGCCGCTGGGCGCAGCTCGAGGCCCTCGTCGGGGCCGAGCACCGCGTCAGCCTCGTCGCCGCCGACCTCGTCGCCCACTTCGAGGACCGCCTCGCCACGATGGACGGCAAGGCCATGGTCGTGACGATGAGCCGGCGAATCGCGGTCGACCTGTACCGCGAGATCGCCGCGCTCCGGCCCGCGTGGGTCGGGGCGGGCGACGACGACGGCGCGCTCAAGGTCGTGATGACCGGATCGGCCTCGGACCCGCTCGACTGGCAGGACCACATCCGCAACAAGCCCCGGCGCGAGGCGCTCGCCGCGCGGTTCCGCGACCCAGCGGACCCGTTCCGGGTCGTGATCGTGCGGGACATGTGGCTGACCGGCTTCGACGCCCCGAGCCTGCACACGATGTACCTCGACAAGCCGATGCGCGGCCACGGCCTGATGCAGGCGATCGCGCGGGTGAACCGGGTCTTCCGCGACAAGCCGGGTGGCCTCGTCGTCGACTACCTCGGAATCGCCGACGAGCTGCGCAAGGCCCTCGCGGCGTACACGGAGTCCGGCGGGACCGGCAGGGCCGCCATCGACCAGGCTGAGGCCGTCGCCCTGATGCTCGAGAAGCACGAGATCTGTGCCGGCCTGTTCCACGGCTTCGACCACGGCGCCTGGGTGACCGGGGATGCCGAGGAGCGGCTTGCGCTGCTCCCGGCCGCGCAGGAGCACATCCTCGCCCAGGAGGACGGCAAGCCGCGGCTGCTGCAGGCCGTAACGGAGCTCTCGGCGGCGTTCGCCCTGTCCGTGCCGGCCGACGAGGCGATCGCGATCCGCGACGACGTCGGCTTCTACCAGGCCGTCCGTGCGGTCCTCGCCAAGAACGTCACAGGCGAACGGAAGACCGACGAGCAACTCGACCACGCGATCCGCCAGATCGTGAGCCAGGCGATCGTGTCCGACGAGGTCATCGACATCTTCGCCGCGGCCGGTCTGCGGAAGCCCGACATCTCGATCCTGTCCGACGAGTTCCTGGCCGAGGTCCGGGGCCTGCCGCAGCGCAATGTCGCGGTCGAGCTGCTGCGCAAGCTCCTCGCGGGCGAGATCAAGTCGCGCGGCCGGCGGAACGTCGTGCAGGCGCGTTCCTTCGCCGATCTCCTCGAGCAGGCGCTGCGCCGGTACCAGAACCGCGCGATCGAGACGGCGCAGGTGATCGAGGAGCTGATCGCCCTCGCCAGGGACATCCGCCAGGCATCGGCTCGTGGCGAGGCGCTGGGCCTCACCGACGACGAGCTCGCCTTCTACGACGCGCTCGAGACGAACGACAGCGCGGTCGCCGTACTGGGCGAGCCCGAGCTCCTCGCGATCGCGCGCGAATTGACCGAGCAGGTTCGCGCGAACGTCACGATCGACTGGACGGTCCGCGAGAACGTGCGGGCGCAACTCCGGGTCCTCGTCAAGCGGATCCTGCGCAAGCACGGCTACCCGCCCGACAAGCAAGCCCGGGCGACGGAGTTGGTACTCGAGCAGGCCGAGGTGCTGAGCGAGCTGTGGGCGGTCGCGTGAGTAGCCGAGCCACGCCCGAGGTCGTCGTGCAGCGCATCCACGACAAGTTCAGCACCGAGCAGTAGGAGCTTCGGATGTTGATCGACATCGAGACCGGCCGGGTGATCGAGCAAGTTCCCTTCCGACAAGAGTTCGACGTGCTGCGGAGCAGGCTCTCGGAAGCCGACTTCGAGGCGATGGTCGCGCGGATCAACGACCTCATCGACGCGAGTGGAGCGGAGATCGCGACGGCGGGCTGGCTCCCGGGGAGCGATTGGACCGGCACCCCGTTCGAGCCGATCTATGCCATCGCCGCGCGGCAGGACTACCAGCGCTCAGCGCTGTTCTTTGGCCAGTTGGTGTGGTACGTGGTGATGACGCGACCCGAGCCGTGGGGCTCCGGTCGCTACCAGGTCGACGGCCGCGACATCGGCAGCCGCACATACTTTCGCCTGTCCAAGTCCGCGTGAGCGCACCCGTGATGGCCCCGCCGCCGATCGGCCGGATGCCGTCGAAGCAGAAATCGACGCGATGACCTCCGCTTTCGGGTGGCTCGATCACTCCGAGCAGCAGCGCCGGCAGATGCTCGAGATCGTGAACCTCTTCCGCGAGAAGGGGACGCTCGACGAGCTTGGCATTGGGGTCATCCGTGACGGCTTCGCCGACCATTTCTTCCCGGGCACGAGCACCCTGCAGACGCGGGCGCGCTACCTGCTGTTCATCCCTTGGGTATTCCTCCGACTGGAGCAGGAACGCGTCCCGTCGGCCCAGTTTGACCGTCGTGCTCGGCAGGTCCAGGCGGACCTCGTCCGGGCGCTGCTGGCGGGTGGCGAGAGCGAGGGCGTGATCGGGAGCACGGCCCGCGAGGCGCTCCTCCGCCCACCCAGTGAGTTGTACTGGACGGCACTCCGGGTACTCGCCATCTTCCGGTTCGGCAGTTCCTACGGCAGCTACATCGCGTCACTCGACGGAAGCTATAAGGCTGATCGGACGCTGCTTCGCTCGGACGACGACGAGCTCCTGGAGGCATCCCCTCGCGCGTGGCACGCCGCCCTGCCGCCAGCACCACCCGATTTGATGACCAAGGTCACGTTCGAGCTGAAGCGCCCCGAGGCCGACTACCTGCGCGAGCGCATCGTGACGGAGCAGCGACGCACCCTGCTCGCGGTGTTCGCGACGGACAGCACCCGCGTGGAGAAGGTGAACGCCCCGTGGCAGCATCCCGCGCGGGAGTCGCTCGCCCGGGACCTGCGACGTGACCTGGAGGATGGTGAACTGTTCTCGCTGGTTATCCGCGGCGCCTACCTCCTCTACAACGTGATGCTCTCGGACGCGTCGGTGGCCGCGGGGATGACGGCACGCGAGCGACTGCCGGCGTTGTACCGCGAGATGCTGGCCAAGTGGTCGGACGAGATGACGGCGCACGACGCACGCTTGGCCCGTTGGGATATCACCGGCGTCTGGGATGTGATGGCCCGCCGGGGACGTCTCATCCCGCTACGCACCCGCCGCTTCGTGGAGCAGTGGCTAGACGTCGCGCTCCACCGTCGCGCGGGTCTGGCGGAGGATCGCACGGCGCGGCTGCTGATCCATGAGCGCGAACGATCGCTGAAGCGGGGCTTGGCGCGCCTTGACCACCGGCGCCCGCTGGAGAACTGGGGCGAGGCATCAAGCACCGGCCGGCTCGACTACCGCTGGGAGAACGTGCGACGGATCCTGTGGGATATCCAGCGTGGGACGCGACGGCACGACGAGGACGCCGATGCTTGAGCCCGAAGGCCGCCAGCTCCTCCTCGATGCGCTCCGACCGCCGGCCGGATTCGGGCTCGACCGCGCGATCGGCACGACGTACACGCTCGACCTGACGGCGCTGTTGACCGCACCCGTCGGCTTCGCGCTCCTGGACCGGGAGGCATCGGACGGGCGCTCGACGGCCGACCCGGTCGCCCTCCTCGACGCGGTCCGGCGCAATGCGGAGCGCATCGACATCTTCTGCCAGGCAGGCGCCATCGCCCTGCCCTCTAACTACCAGCCGATCCTGACCTATGTGGAGCAATCGATCCATGAGGTCGTGCCGCCGTCGCCCGGCGCGATCTTCCACCCCAAGGTGTGGGTCATCCGCTACCGCGAGACCGAGGGGCCGCAGCTTCGATATCGGCTGTTGGTGCTCAGCCGGAACCTCACGTTCGACCGCTCGTGGGACACGGTTCTGCGCCTCGACGGCGCGCCCGGGAGCCGGGGTTGGGACGCCAACGAGCCCATCGCACGGTTCCTGCGCGCGCTGCCGGCGATGACGCGAGAGCCGGTCACCGACGGGCTGGCGCGCGACATCGAGGCCCTCGCGGACGAACTCAACGGAGTGCGGTTCGAGCTGCCAGCGGACTTTGACTCCTACCAGCTCTGGCCCTTCGGCATAGACGCGACCCGGTCGTGGCCGTTTCCGCGGAAGGTCGACCGGATGCTCGTGGTCTCGCCATTCCTCACGCAGGGATGCCTCCAGCGTCTCGCGGGTGGCCGGAGCGGAACGGACGTGCTCGTCTCGCGCCACGAATCGCTCGATGCCCTTGGGTTTGTCGCCGTCGCGACGATGCACGAGACGCTCATCCTGAGCGGCGACACCGACACCCCCGTGATGCCCGAGGCAGATGGGGACGCCCCTGAAGCGCCCGATCCCGCGACCACGGAGGCGACCGCCGTCCGGCCGGGCGTGGAGCTGCGCGGCCTGCACGCGAAGCTGTTCGTGGCGGAGGTCGGCGAGCGGACCCATGTCTGGACCGGGTCTGCCAATGCGACCGATGCCGCGTTCGGGGGCAACGTGGAGTTCCTCGTCGAGCTGCGCGGTCGCACGGACCGAATCGGCATCGATCGCGTCATCGGCCACACCGACGGCACCCTCTCGCTCCGCGACCTGCTCGAGAGCTACCTGCCGGTGTCTGCCGAACCCCAGGAACCGACCGCTCTTGAGGCCTTCGAGCGTCGGCTCGACGCCGCTCGCCGAAGCCTCGCTGTCTACACCTTCGAGGCACGAGTGACCACTGGCCCCGATGGTGCGCACGAGCTCCGCCTGGTCGGCGAACGCGCAGGGACCCAAGCGCCCGAGGTCGACTGGAGCGGGATCCGGGTCACCTGCCGGCCGCTGTCGTCGTCGTCCGCCTACGCCGTTTCGATCGAGCCGGGCCTGGTCACCATCGATGTCGACTTCGGCCAGCAGTCGTTCGAAGCGCTGACCTCCTTCTTCGCCTTCGAGCTGGAGGGACGGGTTGATGGCATCGACATCAAGGCTGGCTTCCTCGTCAACGCGCGGCTGGTGGGCGCACCCGCCGATCGTCGCGAGCGCACACTCGTGTCGCTGCTTCGGAACCGCGGCGACCTGCTGCGGTTTCTGCTGTTCCTGCTGGGCGGCGAGTCGGGCTCCTCGACGATGGTGGAACTTGGTCCCAGGCTGTTCGACGCGCTGCTGGGCACCGGCACGGAGCCTGCGGCGATCGAGTGGCAGAATCTGTTTGAACCGATGGTCCGTGCGCTTGCCCACGACCCGCGCACGCTCGACGACATCGCGCGCCTCGTCCGCGACCTGGAGCGGACCGACGCTGGGAAGGCGCTCCTGCCGGAGGACTGGTCGGCGATCTGGCAGCCGATCTCGGCGGTACGCGCAGGTCAGACGACATCCGGATGAACGGATCGTTCGACCCCAAGCCCGTCCTCGATGGGCTCAAGGACTTCCAGCGCAAGACCGTCGCATATGTATTCGACCAGCTGTACGGACCGCGCCAGACCAAGCGGTTCCTAGTTGCGGACGAGGTCGGGCTGGGCAAGACGCTCGTTGCCCGAGGTGTGATCGCCAAGGCGATCGAACACCTGCAGAGGGACGGCCTCGGCCAAATCGATCGCATCGATGTCGTCTACGTCTGCTCCAATGCCGACATCGCGCGCCAGAACATCAATCGCCTCAACGTCACGGGCAAGGAGGAGTTCAACCTCCCGACGCGCCTCACGCTGCTGCCGCTGCACCTCCGCCGGCTCAAGTCACACGGCATCAACTTCGTGTCGTTCACCCCGGGTACCGCGTTCGACCTGAAGTCCCGGGGCGGCCTGGCGGAGGAGCGGGCCCTGCTGTATCGGCTCCTCCAGTACGCCTGGGGCAGGCGCGGCCTCGGCCATGTCGGGGTCTTGCACGTCCTCCGCGCCGGTGCTGGGCTCGACGGCTTCAGGAACCGCGTCAAGTGGACGCCGGATCGGGTCGGATCTGCGGAGGGGACGATCGACAAGGACCTGGCCGACGCGTTCCGGGACGAGCTGCTCCGCGATGCGGACAAGTGCCGGGCGGCCGGCCAGCCGACGCTTCAGGAGCGGTTCATCGATCTAGCCGAGCGGAGCCGACGGCCGCGGACCCAGGACTGGAACGAGCGATTCGCGATCGTCGGTGAGCTGCGGACCGTCCTCGCGCGCAGCTGCGTCCGCGCACTCGAGCCGGACCTGGTCATCCTCGATGAGTTCCAGCGTTTCCGCGACCTGCTCGACGGAAACAGCGACGCTGCACAGCTGGCCCGGCTCCTGTTCGACGAACCCACCGCACGGGTGCTGCTCCTGTCCGCGACCCCGTACAAGATGTACACGCTCGCCGACGAACGTGACGAGGACCACTACGCCGATTTCCTGCGCACCGCGCGCTTCCTGATGGGCGCCAAGGACGCCGCGACCTTCGCGGGTGAGCTCCGGGCGTTCCGCCACGCGATCCTGGACACCGATGGAGCGGACCCGTCGCGGGTGGTGGCCGCTAAGCGCAGGGTCGAGCGGCGCCTGCGCCGGGTCATGGTCCGCACCGAGCGCCTGGGCGTCACCGAGGATCGGAACGGCATGCTGGCCGACGGGGTGTCCACAGACCTTCGGCTCGAGCCGGCCGACCTGCGCGCATACCTGTCCGCAGACCGCGTGAGCCAGTACCTGGGCGCCGGGGACATGCTCGAGTACTGGAAATCGGGCAGCTACCTCCTCAACTTCATGGAGTCGTACAAGCTCAAGAAGCAGTTCCGACTCGCGTACGCGGATGCCGGGCGGCGCCGTGAACTCCAGGGGCTGCTGCAGGGCGCCGACGGGCTGCTGCCGGCCAGTGCGATCAAGCGTTATGCCCGGGTGGACCCCGGGAACGCCCGACTTCGTGCCCTGATGTCCGATGTCATCGACAACGACGCCTGGCGACTGCTGTGGCTGCCACCCTCGATGCCCGACTACGGACTGCGCGGGGCCTTCGCCGATCGGCGGCTGGCTGGCTTCACCAAGCGGCTCGTGTTCTCCTCATGGAGCATGGTGC
>Ga0136621_1000708_pt1 | contig 13372 bp, 18 predicted proteins | sample AntDryUQ445A2306_FD_104673 | JGI IMG/M metagenome (GOLD analysis project Ga0136621, IMG submission 104673) | Polar desert sand microbial communities from Dry Valleys, Antarctica - metaG UQ445A (23.06) | ecosystem: Environmental > Terrestrial > Soil > Desert | place: Antarctica: Dry Valley...
CTCCGGCAGACGCCGCCGCCGGCGGCACGCCCATGCTGATCAGCAAAGTGCTCGAAATCTGCCCGAACGCCATGCCGAGCGCGCCGTCGACCAGCTGGGCGGCAAAGCCGATCAAGACGAAGGTCAGGAGGAGGGACGGATCGGCGAACAGCGATTCGAAAATGGCGCCCTCCACCCCTGACAAGAGCGCGCGAGATGCCGAACCGTGGACCCGCCCGCAAGCGAAACTGATTGGGGCTGCCTCGGACCGGCTGGCATTTCGGGCGGCTCACACCTAAATTGAGCACCGAACGGCAAGGGGATCGCGCGATTTCAGGGCTTCTCGATTATCTGGACTCGGTCAAGTCCCGCGACCCGGCGGCGCGATCGCGCTGGGAGGTTTTGCTCTACCCCGGCGTCCTTGCGCTGGGCATGCACCGCATCGGCCACTGGCTGTTCGGCGGCGGCCTGTTCTTCCTCGCGCGCGTGGTCAATCATCTGGCGCGCTTCCTGACCGCGATCGACATTCACCCGGGCGCCATGATCGGCCGCAACTTCTTCATCGACCATGGCTTCACGGTGATCGGCGAGACCGCCGAGATCGGCGACGACGTCACCATCTACCAAAGCGTCACGCTGGGCGGCACCAACCCGTCGACCGGCGTCGGCGGCAAGCGCCACCCGACGCTGCGCGACCGGGTGGTGATCGGGTCCGGAGCCCAGATCCTCGGTCCGGTCGAGATCGGCGAGGGCGCCAAGGTCGGCGCCAACTCGGTCGTCACCAAGGACGTCGCCCCCGGCGCGACGGTGGTCGGAATTCCGGCGCGGCCGGTGCCCATCGACACCATTCACTACAGCCCGGGCTTCATCCCCTACGGCACGCCGTGTGGCGAGGACGTCGATCCGCAGCGCGCGGGAATCGCCGAGCTCGAGCGCGAGGTCGCCGAGCTGCGCAAGGAGCTCGATGCGCTCAAGCGGGCGCGCCAGCCGGCTCCGAAGGCGAAAAGCGCTTGAGTGTCGTCGCGCCGTTCCCGCACCCCCGGGACCGGCGCCTGATCGCCAGCTTCGACCGCCGCGAGCTTGCCCGAATTCTCGATTTGTACGGGCGCATGGTCGCCGCCGGCCACTGGCGCGATTATGCGATCCGGTTCTCGCCCGACGCGGCGACGTTCGCGGCGTTCCGGCGGACCAGCGAGCGCCCCGAGGTCCGCATCGAAAAACGCCCCGAGCTTCGGCTGAAGCAGGGGGCGTTCGCTTTGGTCGGCGAGCATGGGCAAGTGCTCAAGCGGGGCCAGGAGCTGGGCATGGTCCTGGCCCCCGTCGAGCGCCGGCTTATGCGGCTGGTTGCGGACTGACGTTCGCGCGATTGATGATCGGCAGCCGCTCGCGCAGCGATTCCGGCAGGGGCCGGACGACCGCGCCGCGGGCCTGGCTCCAGAAGGCCGAGAGCATCAGCAGCGCCGAGCCGATCACCAGCGCCGTCAGCGCGACGTTGAGCTCGACCGCTCCGAATTGCTGGAACAGCTGCTGCAGGGCGAACAGCACGTAAGCCAGCGCCGACACGAGCAAAGCGCGCCGGTCGATCGCCAGCGCGGTGATGCCGATCACGACATAGAGCAGGATCACGACGAACCCCTCGCCGATGGTCGCGTTGCCGTCGTTCAGCCCGAGCAGGGTGAAGACCGGGTGGACGATCATCGGCGCGGCCAGAAGGTGCAGCCAGAAGGCGACGTCCGAGCGGCGCGTGATGCGCGCCCGGTCCGAGCTGTCCCACCACATCGCGAACAGGAACGTGCCGATGCCGAGCAGGAGCACGAAGCCGAGGATCAAATTCTTGGCACTGTCGACATTCTCGCCGAGCGCCGCGACCAACAGGCCGACGGCGATCGCCGCGACCGAAGCAGCGCCGGCGGCGACCGTGATCGGAACCCGGAACCGCTTACAGTGGAGCCACGCCGCGGCGGCGGCGACGGCGCCCGAGATTGCGGCGAGGATGCCGGCGAGCGGCGGATTAGATTCGAGCTCCTCGGGACCGATGGCCAGCACCAGGCTGAACGCCGCGGTTGCGAAAACACCGCCGACGAAGGCGAGCAGCAACAGGATCGACGGCAGCGCCATGCGGCGCTTGGCGGTGAAGAACAGCGCCAGGCCCCAGGCGGTGACCGCAACCGCCAGAGGTGCAACCGGCGACGGTCCGTCGCCTTCGACAGTGAGGCCGAGCTTCTGGCCCAGCCACTGGCCGATCCACGCGACCGAGAACAACAGGATCGCGGCGGCGATCGCGACGAAGATGTCGTTGAACCCGGTCAGCAGCCGGAATTGCTCTTCATCGACGGTCGGGGTCTCGTGCTGGCGCTCGATGTGCGCGCGCAACGCCGTGGCGGCTTCGGCGCTGATCGCGCCGGTCGCGACCGCCTCGTCGAGTTCGTTCTGACTGTACATGCCCATTGCTCCCACTGTTGCGCGAGCGGATAGGGCAGGTGTGTTAGTTTGTCAACACAGTAAGGCGGTCAGGAATGGCCGGCGCGCCCGGGGGGTGGGGGCGGGGTGCCGGTCAAACTCAGCGGCAGCGCACCCGGTCGCGGTCGAGGCGGCGGCCGATCAGCGCCCCGGCCGCGGCGCCGAGGATGGTGCCCGTGGCGCGGTCGCCATGGGTGTCGATCGCCCGCCCGACCAGCGCGCCGCCGGCGCCGCCGACGATCAGGCCGGCCGTTCCATTCGGCCGCATGCACCGCAGCCGGCCGTTCGAATCTCGCCAGACCTTGCCGTTATAGCCATGCGCCGCAGCCGCGGTTGGCAGTGCGGGCAAGGTCAGCGACGTGGCGGCGAGCGCCAGCATGAGCTTTCGCATGGACGATTTTCTCCCTGTGATTAGCCAACGCCCCAATGATGCCGAACGTTGCCCGAAGCGGGCCCGACGGGCGAGGGCCTGTTAAACGGCAGCGGGGCTGTTAACGACGAAGCAGCGGACTCAGGCGACACCCGGCCAGGAAACCATGTGCAATCTTTACAGCATGACCGCGACGGTCGACGAACTGCGGCGAATTTTCGGGCCGTTCGACGGCGACACCAGCAACGTCCCGCCGTTCGACGAGATTTACCCGGGCTACCAGGCGCCGGTGCTGCGCCGGAAGGACGGCGGTGGCCTCGCGCTGCAGATGATGAAATGGGGGTTCCCCGGGCCAGTGCCGGCGGGATCGCGGCCGGTGACCAACGTGCGCAATCTGAACAGTCCGTTCTGGCGCAATGCGCTCAACGATCGCAAGCGCCGCTGCATCGTCCCGGCGACCAGCTTTTGCGAATGGACCGCCGAGCCCGACCCCGCGACCAAGCGGAAAGCGAAGGTCTGGTTCGGCTTGGCGGAAGAGCACCCACCGCTGTTCGCCTTCGCCGGGCTGTGGCGGCCGGGCGAGGACGGGCCGTATATGGCGTTCCTGACGTGCGAGCCGAACGCGACGGTCGGCGCTGTGCATCCCAAGGCGATGCCGGTGATGCTTCGCCCCGCCGATGCCGGCCGCTGGCTTGACAGCGAGCGCGCCGACGCCTGTGCGCTCGCGCAACCGTTCGAGGATATTGCGATGCGCCGTGTGAGTTGAGCTACGGTAGAGATTCAAACAGGAGGGAATCGATGGCGAAGAGAGCAAGTCCGGCCAAGCCCGGCGCAACCGGGCGCAAGCGTGCTTCGGCGAAGCCGAAATCGAAGGCGGCGGCGCGCAAGCCGGCGCGGAAGGCCGCCAAGAGGTCGCCGTCCGCGCCTCGGTCGCCGGGCCGGCGCTCGAGCGACCTGAGCGCCGCCGACGCATTGTTCAAGCTGCTCGAAAGCCCGCTGGTCGCGGAGCTTCTCGCGGTCGGGGCGACCGCGGCGCTGGCGGCGATCGCCGAAAGCCGCTTCAGCCGCAAGGGCGACGAAGGGCGCACGGCAAAGGCGGCGGTAAAATCGGCGGGCAAGGCGGCTGCCGCGGCGATCGGGCGCCGGCTGTCGAACGAAGTCGAGGAAATCCGCAAGGCGTCGAAACAGGCTAAGTGAAGCGCAAAAGCGTCAGCCGGGCGCGACCGACATTGCGCTCGGTATCGATGGTCCACTGTCTTGGGTCGACGGTGTCCGCGCGCGCGGTCTCGACGGCCATCCAGCCGCCGGGCGCCAGCCAGCCGGCCGCGGCGGTGGCGCGCACGGCCGCGGTGCCGGATCCCGCCGCATAGGGCGGGTCGGCGAACACCAGGTCGAACGGCTCGGATCGCGGCAGCGCGAGCGCCGATCCGCCGAGGACCTGCACCCGGTCGAGCGCGCCAAGCTGGGATGCGTTGGCCTTGACCGCCGCCGCGGCCCTCGGGTCATTCTCGACGAAACAGGCGAAGGACGCGCCGCGGGACAGCGCCTCCAGCCCCAGCGCGCCGCTGCCGGCGAACAGGTCTGCGACGCGCAGGCCCTGGAACGGGCCGATGCGGCTGGCGAGCATCGAAAACAGGGTCTCGCGAACCCGGTCCGCGGTCGGCCTCGTGTCGATGCCCGGCGGCGCCTGGAGCCCGCGTCCGCGCCATTCTCCGGCGATGATCCTCACTTGAGGCTGTTGCGGAAATGCGCGAGCTCGTTGCGGTCGACCTCCGCGACATCGCCCGGGTCCATCCCGGCGAGGCCGAACGGGCCGTAGCCGGTGCGGATCAGGCGCGACACCTGCAGGCCGAGATGTTCGAGGACGCGGCGCACCTCGCGGTTCTTGCCCTCGGTCAGGCTCATCTGAATCCAGCAGTTGCGGCCGGTTCGCCTTTCCAAATTGGCGTCGATCGAGCCGTAGCGCATGCCCTCGATGGTGACGCCCTCGGACAAATCCTCGAGCTGCGCCTGGCTGACGGTGCCGAACGCTCGGGCGCGATAGTGGCGGGTGACGCCGGTGCTCGGCAGCTCGAGCTGGCGCTTGAGCTCGCCGTCGTTGGTCAGCAGCAGCAGCCCCTCGGTCATGAAGTCGAGGCGGCCGACCGGGATCAGCCGTGGCAGGCCGGTCGGAAGCCGGTCGTAGATCGTCGGGCGCCCCTTGGGGTCGCGCGCCGCGGTCAGCGTCGCCGGCGGCTTGTAATAGCGGAACAGCCGCGCCGCCGCGGGCGGGCGCACCGGCTTGCCGTCGACCGTCACCGCGGCAAGGTCCGTCAGCAGGGTCGCCGGTGTGGTCAGGACTTCGCCCTTGAGCGCGATCCGCCCCTCGGCAATCATCCGCTCGACATCGCGGCGCGACGCCACCCCGGCGCGGGCGAGCAGCTTGGCGATGCGTTGCGGCCCGGTCTCCCGCGGTTCGGGCCTTTTGTATGTCGCTCGTCCGGCTCCGCGGCGGCGCGGCACTGGATCGGGTTTCGTTCGTTGCGGGGGCAAGGCAAGTCGTCCTTGGAAGAAAGGGAAGATGCTGTTCGGCAGGCGCAACCGGAACGTCAAGCGGATCCTGATTGTCGAGGACGAACCGCTGACGGCATTCGACAATGAGACGATGCTGACCGATGCCGGTTATCAGGTCGTCGCGACCCTCGACGGCTTCGACGAGGCGCTCGAGCTGATCGGGCGCGAGAAGATCGACCTGATCCTGAGCGATGTCCGGCTGCGCAGCCAGGAGACCGGCGTCGATCTCGCGCTGGTGGCGAAGGAGCGCGGCATCCCGACCCTGTTCGCGTCGGGCCACGCCATGCCCGCTGCCGCCTCGGTAGCGGTCGGCTGCCTGAAGAAGCCCTACACGGAGCGGCAGCTGAAGGATGCGATCGACTGCGTCGACCGGCATTTGGCGGGAGAACGAGTCAAGCCGCGCAAGGGCCTCGAAATCTTCACCAGCGAGCAAGGCTGACGGCTTCGATCACAGGGCAATCAGGCACTGTTCACCCGCCGATCCGCTGCTAGCATGGCGGCGCGTTAGCGAATGGAGGGTGCGCGATGGCGGCGAGCAAGTCTGGTGAGTCCCTGGGCTGGCGCAATAGCCTTCCCGCCGGCGTGAGGCCCTACACCGAGCCGGCGCCGATCGCCGCTTTCTTCCTCGGAGTCTCGTCGGGCTTCCCCTACGCGATGATCGGCGCGACGCTGACCACGCGCCTCGCCCAGGACAATATCACCAAGTCGACGGTCACCGCCTTCGCGCTCGCCTTCCTCGTCTACAATCTCAAATTCCTGTGGGCGTGGGTCGTCGACGGCGTGCGCCTGCCGTTGCTCGGCCGGCTCGGCCAGCGCGTGTCGTGGCTGATCTTCGCCGGAGTGCTGGTAATGGCCGCGGTCGCCAACCTCGCGCTGCAGGACCCGTCGGCGAACATCGTCCAGACGGCGTTCGCCGCGATCCTCGTCGGGGTCGCCGGCGCCACGTTCGACATCGTCATCGACGCCTACCGGATCGAATTGCTCGAGCCGCGCCAGCTCGGCGTCGGTTCGGGCATGTCGCAATATGGCTGGCGGATCGGCTCGGTCGCCGCCGGTGCGCTGGCGCTGGTCCTCGCGGCGCGAGTCGGCTGGGAAGTCGCCTACATCGCCTGCGCGGCGTTCGCGCTGCCGGCGATGATCACCGGGCTGATCATGGGCGAGCCCAAGCGCCACCGCGAGCCGACCGACAAGAAGGGCCTGGCGGAAACCTGGGCGGCGATCGTCGGCCCGTTCGTCGAATTCTTCCAGCGCCGCGGCGCCTGGCTGGTGCTGTTGTTCATCCTCCTCCACAAGATCGGCGACACGCTTGCCAACCTGGTGCTTCGCCTGCTGCTCGACGACATGGGCTACAGCAACGACGAGATCGCCATCTACGACATCGGCTTCGGCTTCTGGGCCTATCTGATCGGCATCTTCGTCGGCGGAATTCTTTATTCGCAGATGGGGATGAAGCGGTCGGTATTGCTGTCGCTGGTGCTGATGGGGGTCTCCAACTTGAGCTTCGCGGCGCTCGCCGCCACTGGACAGACCAATTGGGGGCTGGCAGCGACCATCGGCTTCGAGAATTTCGCGAGCGGCATCGGCGGGGTGGTCGTCGTCGCTTACTTCTCGGCGCTGTGCAATCTGCGCTTTACCGCCACCCAATATGCCTTGATCTCGGCCGCGGCGAGCGTCGTCGGGCGGGTTCTGACCGGCACCACCGCGGGAACGCTGGTTGAAGAGTTCGGCTATGTGAACTTCTACCTGATGACCACCGCGGCCGCGCTGCCGGGCATTATCCTGTTTTGGCTGATGATGCGCTCGGGGCTGGTCGACAGCTCGATCGGGACGGCCGGCGTCGAGGGTGAGGGGGACGCACGGGCGGCGGAGGCCGACATGGAGGTCGCGAAGCCCGCCTAGTCGGGCGCCTGGCCGTTGGCGGCGAGGGCCTCGCCGGCGAGGTAGAGCGAACCGAACAGCAGCACTCGGGTGGGCGCGGCGATGGCGGCCAGCGCGTCGTCGAGCGTGGCGTGCGCGGTGGCTCGAAAGCCCATCGAGCGGGCGAGATCGGCGAGCTCCGCGGGGTCGCGGAATTCGTGATCGCCGATCGGCACGGTGTGCACGGCTGTTGCGATGCCCTGGAAAGGCGCCAGCGTGCCCCTGGGGTCCTTGCTCGCCAGGCTGGCGAAAATCAGGATGAGCGGAAGGTTGGGGGCGAAGTGCCGCCGCGCAAAGGAGGCGACCGCGCGGGCGGCCGACGGGTTGTGGCCGCCGTCGATCCATAGCTCGGAGCCATCCGGGAGAATGTCCGTCAGCGGCCCCGGCCCGAGCCGCTGCAGGCGCGCCGGCCAGTCGGCCCCGTCCATCGCCGCATCGATCGCGCCGGCCGGGACATCGAGCTTGTCCTGGTGGCGCAGAATGGCGGTGGCGAGCGCGGCGTTCATCGCCTGGTGCCGCCCCGGCAGCCGCGGCAGCGGCAGGTCGAGGGTGCCGACGCGGTCGCGGTAACGGAGCCGCCCGCGCGAGACGGTCGCGTCCCACGCGCCGCCGCGCGGCAGCCATTGCGCGCCCGCGTCTTTCGCGATTTCGCCGATCCGGCGGGCGATTGCCGGGGGGTAAAGCTGCGTGACCAGCGGCGCGCCGGCCCTGGCGATGCCGGCTTTCTCGGCGGCGATATCGGACATGCGCCGGCCAAGATATTGCTGGTGGTCGATGGCGAGGCTGGTGATGCCGGTGACCAAGGGCCCCTCGACGACATTGGTCGCGTCGAGCCGGCCGCCCAATCCGACTTCGAGAATGCAGGCGTCGGCGGGCGTCCGCGCGAAGGCGAGGAAGGCCGCCGCCGTGGTCACCTCGAAGAAACTGGCGTCGATGCCGCCGCCGGCGTCGAGCACCTCGCCCAGCAAAGCGGCAAGCGGCTCATCCTCGACCAGCCGCCCGGATATCCGGATGCGCTCGTTGAACCGGACCAGGTGCGGGCTGGTGAACATGTGGACGGTGCGGCCCGACGCTTCCAGCGCCGCGCGGAGGAACGCGCAGGTCGAGCCCTTGCCGTTGGTCCCGGCGACATGGAACAGCGGCGGCAGCGCGTCCTGCGGCCGGCCGAGACGGTCGAGCAATATGGCGATCCGCTCGAGGCCGAGCCGGTCGCCGGCGGGGGACAAGTAGGCGAGGCGGTCGAGCTGGGCCTGGACGGCGGGGTGAGTGGAGCGGGCGAAGTCCATGGTTCCTCCCTATCGTGGAGCGATGGGGAGGGAGACCAGCAAGGCTGGTGGAGGGGTCAATGGCGTCGGGTGCAGGACCCCTCCACCATCAAATCTTCGTTCGATGGTCCCCCTCCCCACGAGCTGTGCTCGCAGGGAGGAACTTTTGCTCACGCCGCTTCCCGCTCCGGCGCGAGGTAGGCGACCAGCAGGGACAACCGCTCGCGCAATTGATGACGCGGAACGACCATGTCGATCATCCCGTGCTCGAGCAGATATTCGGCGCGCTGGAAGCCTTCGGGGAGCTTCTCGCGGATGGTCTGCTCGATCACCCGCTGGCCGGCGAACCCGATCAAGGCGCCCGGCTCGGCAATCTGGACGTCGCCGAGCATCGCGTAGGACGCGGTGACTCCGCCGGTGGTCGGGTCGGTCAGCACGACGATGTAGGGCAGGCCGGCTTCTTTCAATTCGGCCAAAGCGACGGTCGCCCGCGGCATCTGCATCAGCGACAGGATGCCTTCCTGCATGCGGGCGCCGCCGGCGGCGGTGAACAATATGTAAGGGGACTTGTCGGCGATCGCCGCGCGCACTCCGGCGACGAAGGCCGCGCCGACGGCAATGCCCATCGAGCCGCCCATGAAGGCGAAATCCTGGACTCCGACGACGACCCGGTAGCCGTCAACGGTGCCGCGCGCGTTGCGCAAGGCGTCGCGCTCCTCGGTCGCGGCGCGGGCGGCCTTGAGGCGCTCGGTGTAGCGCTTGCTGTCCTTGAAGCGGAGCGGGTCCTCGCGCACTTCCGGGGACGGCAGCAGCTCATAACTGGCGCGGTCGAACAACTGCTCGAAGCGCGCCTTGGGGCCGATGCGGTCGTGGTGGTCGCAGCGCGGGCAGACGCGGAGATTGTCTTCCCATTCCTTGAGGAACACCATCGTCCCGCACTTGCCGCACTTGTGCCACAAATTGTCGGTCGTCTGCCGCTTGGGCAGGAACGGGATGCCCTTCTTGACCCGGCTCAACCAGCTCATTCAATTCCTCATGCTTTGGTGCCGCTCCGCTAGGCGCAAGCGGCGGCTATTGTCCACTTTACCGGCCTTTTGCACGTTACAGGGTCGCGGCGATCGCCCGGACCGCCGCCGCCGGGTCGTCGGCATCGGTGATCGGGCGGCCGATGACCAGGATCGAGGCGCCGCCGTCGATCGCCGCGCGCGGCGTGACGACGCGTTTCTGGTCGGCCGCGCCGCCATCGCCGGGCCGCACGCCGGGGACGACGAAAAAGCCGTCCGGCCACGCCTTGCGAACCGCGCCGACCTCTTCGCCCGAGCAGACGATGCCGTCTAGACCCGCGCTCTTCGCCAGCGAGGCGAGCCGCGATACCTGCTCCGCCGGGCTGCCCTTGACCCCCGCCGCCGCCAGATCCTTCTCATCGAGGCTGGTGAGGACCGTCACCGCGACGACCTTCGTCGTGGGCGAAGCCGCCGCCTTGGCATTTTCCAGCATCGCCAGGCCGCCGGCGGCGTGGACGGTCAGGATCGCCGGCTCCAGCGGCCGCAGCGCCTGGACGGCCCTGGCGACCGTGTTGGGAATGTCGTGAAGCTTCAGATCGAGGAAGACCGGCAGCCCGAACTCGCCCAGCTCGGCCACTCCGGACGGGCCGTTGGCGGCGAAGAACTCGAGGCCGAGCTTGATCCCGCCCGCGACGCCGCGGACCGCCCGGGCGATGTCCCGCGCCCGGGCGAGGTCGGGAGTGTCGATCGCCACGAAGATCGGGCTCATATGACCGGCGAGTCTTCCGTCTGAAGCGGCGGCGCGGTCGCGGCCTGCTGCCGCTGTTGCGCCTCGAGCCGCCGCCTCACGGTCCACAGCCGGGCGCGCTGGACAATGAAGGTCGGCAGGAAGCCGAGCAGGAACATCACTGCGAGCAGCACCGGGATCTTGATGTCGACCTGGATGTCGCCCCACAGGTTCAAGGTGACGTCGGTCCAGTTGCGACTGGCGAACAAGGCGATGAACACGGCGAGAAGCACCCAGAACAGGGTCTTCAGAAATTGCATCGGCGTGGCTCCCGGGGCGCCTTTAGGCGACGAGCGGCGTAATGACCAGCAGGAGCGGCGTTCGTCGCGCCGTGACAGCGGCTCGTCGCAGCTTGCCCAGCGCGGCGTTGAGCAGGCCCACCCCAGCCTGCACAGAGCGAGCGGGGAGGGTGAGGCTCGCTTGGAGAGGCAGCACAAGATCGGTCTCGGCGCGTTCGCCGTGCTGCTGGGCCTCGCCTATGTCGTGATGCGCCCGCAGCCTGTCACTCAGGCCGAGGGCGTCTCGCCGACCCAGGCGCACCTGCAGCTCGCGTCGCTGTCGCCGTCCTCGCGGCGGGACATCGACTATTCGGCGATCGACGCGCGGCTCGACCTTTTGGCCAGGGAGCGGCCGGTGGTCGGCCTCGCCGTCGGGATCGTCGAGAACGGCCGCATCACCTTCTTGAACGGCTATGGTGAAACGCTCGCCGGGTCGGGCGAAAAGGTGACTCCGGACACCGTGTTCCGCTGGGCTTCGGTGTCCAAGGGCGTGGCGGCGACGATGATCGCCAAGCTCGCCGAGGAGGGCAAGCTCAGCTTCAATTCGCCGCTGGTCCAATATGCGAGCATGAAGCTGCCGGGCGGGGCCGAGGCCCGCGCGACCATCGGCGACATGCTGAGCCACCGCCTCGGGCTCTACCGCAACGCCTATGACAACAAGCTCGAGGAAGGGCAGGACACGCGCTTCCTCCGCCGGACGCTCGCGCAGCTCAACCTCATTTGCCCGCCCGGCACTTGCTGGAGCTATCAGAACGTCGCCTACGACGGCTCCTCGGAAATCGTCGAGCGGGTGACCGGCAAGCCCTATGGTGACGCGCTCCGCGACCAATTGTTCAACCCGATCGGCATGACCAGCGCCAGCGTCACCCGCGACGGGCTGGTCAACGCGAAGAGCTGGGCGCGGCCGCACGACGCCGCCCGCCGGCCGTTGGAGGTTCTGGACACCTATTACCGGGTGCCGGCGTCCGGCGGTGTCAACAGCAACATCAAGGACATGGCGCTGTGGATGGTCGCTCAGATGGGGCAGATGCCCGACGTCCTGTCGCCGCAGCTGCTGCAGACGATCCACGCGCCCCTGGTCAAGACGCCCGGCGAGCGGCGGCGCCTCCGCAAGTTCCTCGAACGGCTCGGCCAGGCCGATTACGGCTACGGCTGGCGGAGCTACGACTATGCCGGGCACCGGATCGTCGGCCATCGCGGCGGGGTCAGCGGCTACCGGTCGCTGATCCTGTTCGACCCGGACCGCAAGAGCGGCGTGGTGGCGCTGTGGAACAGCAACAGCAACCAGCCCGGCGGCCTCGAGTTCGAAGTGATGGACATGCTCTATCGGCTGCCGTTCCGCGACTGGATGGAGCTCGACCGAGGGCCGGCGCGGGCGGCGCCCGAACCAGGGGATCCCGAGGCTGCGGACAGCGCGGCGATTGCAGCGGCGCGGACGGCGCCGCCGCGCGGATAGAGCCGCATCCCACTTTATCCCGCGAAGCCAGGAACTTGTGCCGTGCGCGGTGGGTTTTCCGCGTACAGCATGGGAGAATCTAAAATGCCAGAAACAACCAATCAGGACGCGATCGCGCTTCTCAAGAAGGACCATCGCACGGTTGAGGAATTGTTCGCGCAGTTCGAGAAGGCCAGCGGCGATGGACGCAAGCAGAAGCTGGCCGCGCAGATCTGCCTCGAGCTGTCGGTCCACGCGACGATCGAGGAAGAGATTTTCTATCCGGCCTGCGAGGGCAAGGTCGACGAAGACCTGCTCAAGGAAGCCTATGTCGAGCATGACGGCGCCAAGGTGCTGATCGCCGAGATCGAGGCCGGAAGCGAAGCGAGCGACGACTTCTTCGACGCCAAGGTCAAGGTGCTCCAGGAGCAGATCGAGCATCACGTCGAGGAAGAGGAAAAAAGGATGGAGGGCCTGTTCAGCCAGGCTCGCAAGGCCGGCATCGACATGGAGGCGCTGGGGCGCGCGCTGGCGGAGCGCAAAACCGAGCTGGTCGCAACCTATGAGGCGAGCGGCGTTCCAAAGCCTGTATTGACGACGATGATCGACGCGCAGGTCTGACCTGGACCGGTACCGATGACGACCAGCAGCTTCTGGTATGAGGACGCAGGGCTCGAGAAGTGCTGGGACTGTCCGTGCCACGGCTCGCAGTTCCAGCCCGACGGCACGGTGATCAACGGTCCCGCGATGAGGCCGCTTGCCGAGCCGGGTTGATGGAGTCATCTTCCCGGCCCTGCATTGGGGGAGCGGACGGTGGCGGTCGGCGACGCGGTGTTCGTCGGCGACACCCTGTTCATGCCCGACTACGGCACCGCCCGGACCGACTTTCCGGGCGGCTGCGCGCACCGGTTCTATGGCTCGATCCACAAGCTGCTGACGCTTCCTCCCGAGACCCGGCTGTTCATGTGCCACGACTACAAGGCTCCCGGGCGCGACTCCTTCGCGTGGGAAACGACGGTCGCGGAGGAGCGAGCGGCCAACGTCCATGTCGGAAGGCGGGCGACGGCGGCCGGTAACTCCCCCGCTAACCATTTTTTCATCCGGCACGAGTTAGGATGCTGCGACCGAATCAGAGGTGAGTTGTGGGCCGAATTCCTGGACATGTTCCGCGCAGACACCGCATCGCCGTCGCGCATGAAGCGACGGTGGTGATGTCCGACGGCTCCGAGCATTCGGTGACCATCACCGACGTCTCGTCGGGCGGCTTCCATTTGCGCACCGACGATACCCTGCCGATCGGCGAGCATGTGTTCCTTCGCGTCGA